>ERZ1066133.464-NODE-464-length-18285-cov-6.672682_pt1 | contig 18285 bp, 16 predicted proteins | sample MGYA00382780_ERZ1066133 | MGnify/ENA primary metagenome ERZ1066133 (study PRJEB33369, sample SAMEA5778363) | biofilm metagenome | biome: Industrial cooling water; feature: Water cooling tower basin; material: Biofilm | place: United Arab Emirates | collected...
GCGTATAATATCCAAATGGCTGCGCTGTAAAGAACAAATATTCCCTTGCCTTTCATTTTGGTTACACTACTTAATCCTTCAAATGCACCCTTGATCGTTTTTTTGATGAAAGCTACAGTAGGATTGTTTCCGAATTTTTTCAATAAGGCAAATATGCTAGCAGCAATCACACAAAGCACTATTACAAATACGAGTATTTTTTCAATGGAAAGTTCACCTTGTTTATTTTTCATGAATGGCAATAACAATTCAGCAAGGTAGGAGCCAACTATATCGTATTGAAAAGTCATTGCTAGAAGAAATACAAATCCAAGTGAAATAACATCTACTGCTCTTTCGGCAACAATAGTACCAATAAGTTTGTCTGCAGGTATTTTTTCATAACGAGCAAGGATAGTACACTTGAGTACTTCACCTAGGCGAGGAACAGCCAAATTAGCTAAATAGCCAACCATTACAGCAAAAAAGCTGTTTTTCATGGAAGGGGTATACCCCATTGGCTCTATCAGCATGTTCCATCTTTTAGCTCTTAACCAGTGGCTTAATGTAAGTATTCCAAAAACCGGAAGAATGAGCCAATAGCGTGCTCCAGATAAAGAGGCTTTAAAATCTCCCCATTTTTCATCTGGTATTGCACGCAAACTCCACCAAACTAAAAAAATACCTAGCCCTAAAAACAGGAGGTACTTTAAAACAGCAGTGAGTTTCTTTTTCATGGTTGCAGCGAATTTAGAAATATTAATTCTTAATAGCCTAAATGTTTAAGAGGGGGCTCATTTTTATTTTTTTTAACAGCAAATTTTCCTGCTTTTTGAAATCAGAAATTAGCTTCGATAAAAGTTATTTGATATGAAAAAATGCTGTTACAATACACCATTAATCAATCTTCTCAAAATCTTACCCGCAAAATCTCTGCAGAAAAATACGGATTGATTAATAGGTTGTTGGCATTGACTGAGGTTCCTAAAAGTCGGAGCATACAACATTACATACAACAAATTTTACCTATCACTATTAAACATTTAAAAATCGTTATGAAAATCACCCCAATCTTGTTAGTCCTAGTCTTTTGCTCTTGTTCAGTTGTAACCAATCACAAGCGCTCTTATAAAGAAATGAATGCAGAATGGAAACAGGAGATGCGAGAGAAAGGAACTATCACTTACGAAGGCAATGCAATTCCCATAAATGAATTGGATAAAAAAGAGGTAGATCTTTTAAAAGCCAATGGGCAACCTAAAATTTTCTTTTTAGTGTACACCCCCTGGGATACGCCAGAGTCTGGATTTTCAAATATCAAGCAGTTCGATGAATTGGCAGCATACAAAGACTATCAAAAAATATTCGTATCTCTCGGCTACCAAGATATAACCATATATGCGTTGCAAAAAGTGCTTTCAACAAAGCCAGATAAAGCTTACTTTTTAAGCAATGAAGCATTTGGTACTGGATTTTGGAAAAAGCCTATCAATTTTCTGGAGTATTTAACTGGAGAATCACTGAATAAGAAAGATTTGAGTCTGCCTTTATGGGTTGTATTAGATAGGTCTGGAAAAACATTGTATAAAAGTACACCAAACAGTAAGGTCTCAGATTTAGCTAACTCCTTATCAAAATAAAGGTACAACCTCAATTTTAGTCTGCTATTGTAGTTCAAAAAATTAAAGGTCGCATGAAACAGCGGCCTTTTCTTATTTATTATAATTTGTTACCATCTTTCGGAAAAACAACAGCAGGTTGAAACTGCTTAGCTGCTTCAAAATCCATAGTAGCATAAGAAATGATGATCACAGTATCTCCAACAGCTCCTTTACGTGCAGCTGGTCCATTCAAGCAAACAACACCACTTCCTCTTTTTCCTTTAATCAGGTAAGTTTCTAACCGTTCGCCATTGTTCACATTCACAACTTGAATTTTTTCATATTCAATCATATTGGCAGCTTCCATCAAATCTTCATCGAGCGTTAAGCTTCCAACGTATTGTAAATTAGCCTCAGTAATGGTGGCTCTGTGAATCTTCGACTTTAATACTTCAATCAACATAGGGCGCAAAGGTAGTGTGCTCATGGATGAAGATTCCAAAAATTAGTGAATAATTATATTGTCTATAAGCCTCACTCCTTCAATAGTAGCTGCAACAAGTATAGCAACTGGTTTGTTTTCCCAAACTGAAATTGGTTCAAGCGTATACAAATCAGTTACTTGTAAATAATCAATTGAATCAAATCCATTTGCTTGTATTAATTGCTTTTGTTGTTCAATAATCGTTTCTAAATCTCCGTGCTGAATGCCAGCGCCAACATTTTGAAGTGCTTGGAACAAAATACTGGCCTTTTTCTTCCCTTCATTGCTAAGCCGTTTATTACGACTACTCAACGCTAGGCCACTTTCTTCCCGAACGGTCGGTAGGGTAGTTAGCTTTACTTGAATATCAGGTTTGAGGTCGAGCAGGCGCTGTATAATGCAGCATTGTTGTAAGTCTTTTTGTCCGAGAAATAATTCATTGGGCTCTACAATCCTCAATAAGCGTTCAACCACTGCGCAAACTCCCTGAAAATGTCCTGGTCTATGTGTGCCCTCAAGAATTGTTTCCAATGCTCCCAAGTTGTAAAAAGGCAGGTTTTCAATACCATTAGGGTAAATTTCTTGGGTTGAAGGTGTAAATAAAACAGCACATTTGCTCTTTAAAAGAGCATCTATATCAGCAGTGGGGGTGATTGGGTATTTCTCGAAGTCCTCTTGTTGGTTAAACTGAGTTGGATTCACATAAATACTTACCACAACCAAATCACAACTTTTTGCGGCTTGATTAACCAATTCAAGATGTCCAGCATGTAATGCCCCCATCGTTGGAACAAAACCTACTCTTTTTCCGTTGTTTTTTTCCTTTTTGAGGTAGCTCAGTAAAGCTTGATTTTGCCTAAAGATAATCATTATCAATGATTTATAAAGAGTTAGGAAGCGCAAAAATTCAATTCTAATAAGAAATACTTACCTTTGCACACTTAATTTTCGCGACCTGCAAAATTGTGCGCTGATGTCAACAAAGAAAAGAATTTTATTTATAGCCACAGAAATGTCTCCTTATTTGGAGCTTACTGAATTTGCTGAGATTGTAAATAAGCTGGCTATCAAAAGTAATGAGTCTGGTTTAGAAGTACGTTGTATCATGCCTCGATTTGGAGTGATCAATGAAAGACGTCACAAACTTCATGAGGTAGTAAGATTGTCGGGAATTAATGTTTCAGTAGATGACGATGATTATCCGCTTCAAATTAAAGTTGCCTCTCTTCCCAATGCAAGACTTCAAGTCTATTTCTTAGAGAATGAAGACTTTTTTAAAAGAAAGCAAATCTTTCACGACGATGAAGAAAAGTGGTTCGATGATAATGGACTACGAACTATTTTCTTTTGTAAAGGAGCTTTAGAGACTGTTAAAAAGTTTGGTTGGCCACCTGATATAATCCATTGCAGTGGCTGGATGACTGGCTTGATTCCAACCTATATCAAAACAGCCTATAAAAAAGAACCTGTTTTTGCACACAGTAAGGTTGTTTTTACAATAGGAGGGAACACATTTGAAGAAAGCTTGGGCGACGATTTTATAAAGAAGGCTGTTATTAATGCTGGTATTAAGGAAAAGGATTTGGAAGCTTTTAAAGATTCAAATAACCCTTCTTTGTTTAGAGGTGGTGCTAAGGATGCCGATGCTATCACATTTGGAGCAGATGAAGTGGATTCAACCCTAAAAACAGAGTTCTCAAAAGTGAAAGGGAAAAAAATTATCCCATTCAAAGGATGGGATTCCGATTTAACAGAGTATTTAGATTTGTACAACGACCTTGCAAGCAAGTAACCTAACACCAACCATGCGTTTTCGTTTTTCAGGATTTTATAGCATTTTATTAGTAATTGGATTGGTAATTGGTTGCACTAGAATTACCACTACAGAAATTGGAAGTGAGCTTATTCCACCAATAGATGGAGTAAATACATTAGATACATTTTTTGATGTTGTAACAGACGTATTTGTTGATACAGATACACTGCGAATGTTTCCCAACGACAATCATGTAATTGGAGCAATTAGCAACGATCCTCAGTTTGGAACAACATTAGCGAGTACTTTTTTCGAGGTTAGACCTCCTTTTTTGCCTTATGTATTTCCTGGATCTAAAGATAGCCTTACTGCAGATTCTGCTGTGCTAATGCTTGACTACAAAGGCTTTTGGGGCGATACACTTCAACCTGTAACTTTAAGCGTATATGAAGTAAGTCAGCTTACACCTATTGATACAAGTAAGCAATTCACTATTACCCCTACACCTAATATTCAATTTGCTGGTGCTCCATTGGTTACTCGAAGCTTTGACCCAAGACGATTAAGGGACTCTTTAAACACTCGTTTCGAACAGCATGTTGATATCATTAGATTTCCCCTGCCAACATCTTTTGCTCAACGCTTCATTAAACAATATGATAGTGCAGGCGCTTACGCTTCTGATAGTGCCTTTAAAAGAAATTTTGCAGGCTTTGCAATCACAGGGCAATTAGGCAATGGAAATATTGTACTGTACACATCTTTGTTGAATGAAAAAACAAAACTAGGACTTTACTTTACTAGTAAAGCTGCTGGCGCTACAAGAAGAGATACAAGTGTGGTCTATTTCCGTTTTAATAATTTCACAACAGGACATGCAAATCTTATTCAAAGAAATAGAGCAGGTTCAGAAATAAACACCTATCTCCAAAACAATACACCCGATAGTCTTTTACACGTTCAAACTGGACCAGGAACATTTGTACGTGTTCGTATACCCGGATTAAGAAATTTAACTAATAGAATTATTCATAGAGCTGAATTGCAGTTTACCCAAGTTCCAGCTAATCAAACACTCGATAATATTTTGCAAGTTCCAGGATACTTATTTTTAGGCTTTTATGACAGTGTGAACCAACGTAAAAGAAATATACCAAGCGACTTCGTAGTTAATGAAGGTCAGCCAAACTTAGGAACAGCCGGAGGAATTGTTCGATTTAGAACTGTGCCGCCATTTAACAGGGTAGCTCAATATACTTTTGATATTTCAAGATATGTTCAAGGGATTGCAACCAGAAGAGAGAATGAGTTTGACTTCAGGTTGTATTCACCTGTTGTAAATGACTTCTTTGCATATAGCCCCCCATTTGGTGCAGGAGGTACTATTGGATTTTTTAATTTTTCATCTGCATTTGCAAATGGCCATGCCCAAGGAAGGGTCCGTTTGGGAGGGGGAAATCACTCTACAAATCGGGTTCGTTTGCGAATCATTTATACAAAGATTTAACCTTTAACCGTGCTGCCCTATATTTGCACACAAAATAACAAGTCATGCCTTATTTATTTACTTCTGAAAGTGTTTCTGAAGGACATCCAGACAAAGTAGCCGATCAGATTTCTGACGCTTTAATTGACAATTTTTTAGCTTTCGACCCTCAATCGAAAGTAGCTTGCGAAACTCTAGTTACAACTGGTCAAGTTGTTCTTGCTGGTGAAGTAAAGTCAAAAGCTTATTTAGATGTTCAAGAAATTGCTCGTGGTGTAATTCGTAAAATTGGATACACTAAGAGTGAGTATATGTTTGAAGCGAATAGCTGTGGAATCTTATCTGCTATTCATGAACAAAGTGCTGATATTAATCAGGGTGTTGATAAGAAAAAGAAAGAAGAACAAGGAGCTGGTGACCAAGGGATGATGTTTGGTTATGCAAGCAATGAAACTGAGGACTATATGCCTTTGGCCCTTGATTTGGCGCATAAAATTTTGATTGAACTAGCTGCTCTACGCAGAGAAAATAAGCAAATTAAATATTTGCGTCCAGATGCTAAGAGTCAAGTTACATTAGAGTACGACGATAACAACAGACCAGTTCGTATCGATACCATTGTTGTATCTACGCAGCATGACGATTTTGATACCGAAGCAAAAATGCTAGCGAAGATCAAAAAGGATATCGTTGAAATTTTAATTCCTCGTGTTAAGGCGAAATATAAGAAGTACGCTAAGCTTTTCAATAACCAAATTAAATACCATATCAATCCCACTGGGAAGTTTGTTATAGGCGGACCACACGGTGATACTGGTTTGACAGGAAGAAAAATTATTGTTGATACATACGGTGGTAAAGGTGCTCACGGTGGTGGCGCTTTCAGTGGAAAAGATCCTAGTAAGGTTGACCGTTCTGCTGCTTATGCTACTCGCCACATTGCTAAAAACTTAGTTGCTGCTGGTGTAGCTGACGAGGTTTTAGTACAAGTATCATATGCAATTGGTGTAGCAGAACCTACTTCTATCAATGTGAATACTTTTGGAACTTCAAAAGTTAACATGACTGATGGTGAAATTGGTAAACTGGTTGCACAGATCTTTGATATGCGCCCTTATTTCATTGAACAAAGATTGAAGTTGAGAACTCCTATGTACAGTGAAACTGCTGCATATGGTCATATGGGAAGAAAGAACGAAGTAGTTGAAAAAACCTTTGTATCTCCAGATGGTAAGACTAAAAAAGTGAAAGTTGAACTATTCACTTGGGAGAAATTAGATTACGTTGCTAAGGTGAAAAAAGCATTTGGCTTGAAGTAGTCTTTCATATTTTACTTGAAAACCTCTGTTATTAAACAGAGGTTTTTTTGTTTCTTTACGTCATGTTTAAGAAAGTTATGATTGCAGGCCTTTGTACGGCTGTTCTTTTAACTGTAGTGAGGGTTCATAGTGATCTATCGGAATTGGTAACTGAGGTTACTCCAATGGGTATTGTAAGCTTTGAACTAGCAGAATCAAGAGCTGCTGCAGAAGAGATGATGGCTGTCATTGGTAAATCGCCTTTGAAGGTGAATATTATTTTAGACTTCTTTTTGTTGATAGCCTATTCTTGTTTCTTCTTTTTTTGTTGTCAAGCATTCATTTCATTTTTTACTAAAACCTGGCAACGTTGGATGGGCTATTTGTTTCTTGAATTGAGTGTGCTTGCAGGACTTCTCGATTTTATTGAGAACGTTGCTATGCTTATTACTTTGTCTGAAAATATTACGAAGACTTCAGTGTGGGTGTCTCGTCATGCTGCCATAGCAAAATTCGGAATCATTGCATTAGTTGTTGTATATATCATTATGATGATTTTGGTGTCTTATTTCTACAACAAAAGAAGAAAGGCACATGGATAGTTCTGCTACAAATCCATGGAAAATACTGAGCCAACAAGAGGTGTATGATAATCCGTGGATCAAACTCACCGAATATCAAGTTATTCATCCTGGTGGAGGAAATGGCATTTATGGAAAAGTGCATTTTAAAAATAAGGCACTAGGAATTGTTGCATTAGATGATAATAAGAACATTTGGCTCGTAGGCCAATTTAGATTTACAACAAACAGTTATAGTTGGGAAATCCCAGAAGGGGGAGGGGATCTTAGTAAGAATCCTTTAGAAGAAGCAAAAAGAGAGTTATTAGAAGAAACAGGTTTGATAGCTAGTGATTGGAAACCTATATTGAATATGCATTTGAGCAATTCCGTTTCTGATGAGGAGGCCATAATTTTTCTTGCTACTGGGCTTTCTCAACAGCAATCTTCCCCTGAGCCAACTGAGCAGCTCATAGTAAAGAAACTCCCTTTTGAAGAAGCTTATCAAATGTGTTTGCAAGGTGAAATAACAGATTCTATGTCGGTTGCTGCGCTATTAAAAATAAAAGTGCTGATGCTTGAAGAAGCCTTGTAATTTTGCATTACATGCGTAAATCATCTTTAGTTATAGGTCGTCAACCAGTCATGGAGGCACTTCAATCGGGGAAAGCCCTCGATAAAATTTGGATTCAGAAAAATATTTCTGGTGAGCTAATTGAGGATATCAAGCGATTAGCTCGTCAACAGCAAGTCCCAGTTCAGCCAGTGCCCGTTGAGAAGCTGAATGGATTTTCAAGGGCCAATCACCAGGGCGTGATTGCAATGGCTGCATTGGTTCAATACATGGACGTGCAGGATGTGGTAGATTTTGTTGTGGGCAAAGGAGAAGTTCCTCTATTCTTGATGTTAGATGGAATTACTGATGTAAGAAATATTGGTGCTATTGCCAGATCTGCTGTTTGCTGTGGTGCTCAAGCAATGATTATTCCAGATAAAGGCGTTGGTGCATTAAATGAAGAAGCCATGAAGAGTAGTGCTGGGGCCTTGCAGCATATTCATATTTGTAGGGTAAATAGTTTGTTGAAAGCTGTTGATACTTTGCATTACAATGGTATTCAAGTACTGACTTCTGAAATGCGAGCAGAGACTGAATTGTCATCATTAGATTTTGCAATTCCAAGTTGTATCATTTTGGGAGATGAAGGAAAAGGGGTTCAGCCCTATCTTGCTAAAGCCGCTGATCGATTTTTTTCAATACCTATGAAAGGGAAATTTGATTCATTCAATGTATCAGTTGCTGCTGGAATTATTTTGTATGAAGCAATGATGAAGAGAAGATCATGATACAGAATAAATTCATACAACTTGTAGAATGTCCGAGAGACGCTATGCAAGGTTGGAAACATTTTATTCCAACGGTGCAAAAGGTTGATTATATCAATCAATTATTAGAAGTTGGATTTCATACAATCGATTTTGGAAGTTTTGTTTCTCCCAAAGCCATCCCTCAAATGGCAGATACCAAAGAAGTATTACAACAACTCAATCTTACAAATACCACAAGTAGGTTATTAGCAATCGTTGCCAATGAGAGAGGGGCACTAGATGCTTGCTCATTTGATGTAATTCAATACCTTGGTTTTCCTTTTTCTGTTTCTCCAACTTTCCAAATTCGCAATACCAATAGCACACAAGAAGAAAGTTGGAAAAGGCTTACATCCATTCATACTTTGTGTAAACAGCACAATAAACAATTGGTAGTGTATTTGAGTATGGGATTTGGTAATCCTTATGGCGATACCTATTCTTCGGAATTATTGCTTGAATGGGCGCATAAAATGGCTGAAGAAGGAATAGAAATAGTGAGCTTAGCAGATACAGTAGGTGTGGCTAATCCCGATCAAATTTTTAATGCTTTTTCAACTTTGGTTCCTGCCTATCCTAATATGGTTTGGGGCGCTCACTTGCATGCAACTCAGAACTTTTGGAAGGAAAAGTTGGAGGCTGCTATTGCTGGTGGATGCACAAGAATGGATACTGCAATTTTGGGGATAGGTGGTTGCCCTATGGCCGCCGATGATTTGGTAGGAAACATGGCAACTGAATGGGTCTTATCTTATTTTGAAGAAAAGGGAATTTCAACGTCAATCAATACTGCCGCTTGGCAGAAAGCTACAATAATAGCAGCCAAAATATTTAGAAATTGATATGAAATTTCAGTTGCATACCGATATCAAAAAACCAGAACAACTTTTCGAGTTGCCTAGTTCTGTATTCTTGATTGGTTCTTGCTTCACTGAAAATATTGGTCAGAAGCTACAGGCTGCTAAGTTTTCAGTTTGTGAAAATCCACATGGCATTCTTTTTAATCCAGCTAGTATCGTTAAAGCGTTTCAGGATTATTTTGAAAAAAAAGAATATAGTTCAAACGATTTGTTTCAGTTGAATGAAGTGTGGCATAGTTGGAATCACCATAGTAGATTCTCTGATATAGCTGCGGAAAATGCCGTACAAAAAATCAATACATCAATTTCCCATGCTACAAATTTTTTGAAAACAGCTAATCAGGTTGTCATAACGTTAGGAAGTGCATGGGTATATCAATTAGTTGATGATAGTTTAGGAGTTGCAGGTACGATGGTTGCAAACAACCATAAAGCACCAGCAGCTTTATTTAGAAAGAGATTACTTCAGTTGGATGAAGTCATTGCAATGTTCGATCAGGTGCTTCATCGTTTGTTTCAATTGAATAAAGATTGTCAGGTTGTGTTTACAGTAAGCCCTGTTCGCCATTTGCGGGAGGGACTTGTTGACAATAATCGCAGTAAAGCAGTTTTATTACAAGCGGTGCATCATTTAGCAGATAAGTTTAATCGTGTATATTATTTTCCCGCATATGAAATTGTAGTAGATGAATTGAGGGATTATCGTTTTTATGCAGAAGACTTAGTACATCCTAATTATCAGGCAACGCAGTATGTTTGGGAGAAGCTTAAGTTAAATTGTATGAGTGCATCAACCAATGAGTTGATTGCAGAGATAGATGAAATTAAGCTTGCATTTCAGCATAGAAGTTTTCATCCAACCACTCAGCAGCATCAAAATTTTCTAAAGAAGTACTTAGATAAAACTATGGAGTTGCAAGCTGCATTTCCTACGCTTCATTTTGAAAATGAAATTGCATATTTTAAAGCTGCATTAGCAGAATCATTTTAATGAATACGATCTTGTCTGGGTGTTAGCTCTTTCATCAAATTTGCTTCAAAGGCGAGCCATTCTTTCCAGCGATTTCTTACAACAGTTTTGTCTATGTATTTTTCTGCAAGGGTAATGAATAGCGTATAATGTCCAGCTTCGCTTTCCATAAATTTTCTGTAGAATTTTCTTAAGTATTCATCAGATAAACCTTCACTTAGCCTTTTAAATCTTTCACAACTTCTGGCTTCTATCAAAGCCATAGTAAGTAATTGATCTAGAAAACGATCTTGGGGGTGACCTCCTTTTCTTTGGAATTCCAATAAACGATTCACATATTCGTCTTTTCTCTGTTTCCCAAGTTGTAAGCCTCTTTTTTGAATCTCATGCAGTACAGCCCTGAAATGTCCCCATTCTTCTGTAACAATTGGCGCTAGTTCATTCACCAAATCAACTTTATCGGAATAACGCTGAATTAAAGAAATACAAGTTGTTGCAGCCTTTTGCTCGCAGTAGGCATGGTCGGTTAGAATTTCTTCGAGTGATAAAAAATCAAGGTTGGCCCAACGAGGGTCTGTAGGCAGTTGAAGTCCTAATATATTTTTAGTGTGCTGAGAATATTCCATAACCCTGTAAAAGTACGAATAGAAGGAATATGGTAGTTTTGAGCTATGTATCCAGATCATTTTCTAGACCAAAAGCTCCAAGCTAGAATCGAGACCAATGCACTTCGTACGCTTGTACATCTTCCAAACAAAATTGATTTTTGTTCGAATGATTATTTGGGAATTGCTAAGGGTAAACTCCTTCATCATTCTGAAACGAATCTTTCAGCTGGTTCTACAGGTTCTAGGTTATTAGCTGGCCATACGCCTTACATGAATGAAGTGGAGCAAGACATTGCAACATTCCATGCGGCCGATACAGCCTTGTTGTTTAATTCGGGGTACGACGCAAATGTTGGACTGTTATCTTCAGTTCCTCAAAAAGGAGATACTATTCTATACGATTATTTGAGTCATGCAAGTATTCGCGATGGCATTCGTTTATCTATGGCGCAGTCGTTTTCGTTTAAGCACAATGATCTTGAAGACCTAAAGAAAAAAATTCAAAAGGCAAGTGGACAGTGTTTTATTGTAACAGAATCGGTTTTTAGTATGGATGGTGATTTTTGTCCTCTACAAGACATTGTTGCCTTAGCAAAAGAATTCAACGCACATATTATTATAGATGAAGCGCACGCAACAGGTGTTGTAGGTGTGCAAGGAGTTGGTTGGGTGCAGGCTTGTCGACTAGAAAAAGAGATTTTTGCACGCATACATACGTTTGGTAAAGCTTGTGGTTGTCATGGGGCTGTGGTTTTAGGGAGTGAAAGGTTGAGATCTTATCTCATCAATTTTGCAAGAAGTTTAATGTATTCAACATCATTGCCCGAGTCGGCAATTCATGCTATTCATAAGTCATATGAATTATTTCCCACCATGGATCTAGAGCGAAATCATTTGAACAATTTGGTCAATCAGTTTCAACAAGCAAAGATTCGTTTCAATAAACTTGTTTCAGATACAGCTATTCAAGGTATTATTGTTCCCGGGAATTCAGAAGTGAGGGCTTTGGCAAATATGCTACAACAAGAGGGTTTTGATATTCGACCAGTGTTGTATCCTACTGTTCCTGCAGGTGCAGAAAGGTTAAGAATTGTGTTACATGCTTTTAACTCCGAGGAGGAACTTCAGCGACTTATTTCTAAGCTTCAGTAGGTTGAATTTTGGGGGTAAATAGAATGGCGCTATCTTAGGACATAGAATAGCTTGCTATGAAATACTTACCAGGAATTATTGTCTTCGTTTGTACCATTACTTTGGTCATATTGCTTGATCGCCCATTGACAGTTGGTGGTAATAAAACTCCCAGATTGGGATATTTTTTATCGCCCCAGCATGGTTTCTGGAAAAATGCGGAACCAAAAAATCAGGATTGGAATGCAACGATTGCAATACCCGGATTAAAAGACAGCGTATCTGTGTACATCGATGAAAACTTAATTCCGCACGTATATGCAGAGAACGATGAGGATATGTACAAAGTACAGGGCTATTTACATGCGAAGTTTAGGTTGTGGCAAATGGAATTTCAAACGCATGCAGCAGCAGGTCGATTGAGTGAAATAATGGGTGAAAAAGTAGGAAGCACCGATTTCGTTGCTATTGATAAAATGTTTCGAAGAATAGGAATGGTATATGCCGCTGAAAAGAGTATAGAAGCTATGAAGTCTAGCCCAGATATCTCTGCAGCTACCGCTGCTTATGCTGAAGGGGTGAATGCATATATCAAGCAGTTAGGTCCACAGGACTTGCCATTTGAGTATAAGCTTTTGAACTATCAACCCCAAGAATGGACACCATTTAAATCGGCTTTATTCTTAAAGTATATGTCATTTGATTTGACTTGGATGGGATTACAAGAATTCACCATGACCAACACCAGAGATTATTTTGGTTATGATGATTTTGCTAAACTGTTTCCAATTCAACAACCAATGACAGACCCTATTATTCCTAAGGGAACTGCTTTTGCTAAGCCTAGCATTCAGCCTAAGGCCCCTAGCAATGTAGACTCGACTTATTTCTATCTCAACAAAAAGAAAGGAGCAGATTTGCCAGTTCAAACCGATCCTAATAATGGAAGTAATAACTGGGCTGTAAGCGGGCAATTAACTGCAAGTGGAAAGCCTATTCTTTGTAGTGATCCTCACCTCGGATTAAACCTACCGTCTTTATGGTTTGAAATGCAGTTAAGTGGTCCTAATTCGAATGCATACGGTGCAAGTTTTCCTGGTTCTCCTGCAATTATTATTGGGTTTAATGACAGCATAGCATGGGGTGTTACCAATGCAGGAAGAGATGTAAAAGATTTTTATGAAGTACAGTTCAAGGATGCATCTATGCAAGAGTATATGTACAATGGCGAGTGGAAAAAATCGACCTTTAGAGAAGAGAAAATTGTGGTTAGAGATCAAGGTGAAAAGATTGAGAAAATTGCTATGACTGAATGGGGGCCTGTGATGTTTGATACTTCGTATAAGAATATGAATGAAGATGGAAAATATTACGCAGTTCGTTGGACAGCACATGATGCATCTAATGAGCTCCTCACATTTTATCAATTGAATCGTGCTAAAAATCATGCCGACTATTTAGCAGCAACAGAACATTTTTATTGTCCTGGACAAAACTTTGTATTTGCATCACATACAGGCGATATAGCTATTCGGCAGCAAGGTAAATTTCCTGCAAGATGGGAGCGACAAGGGGAATTTCTTATGAGCGGAACAGATAGTCAATATAGATGGCAGGGCATGATTCCTTCTTCTGAAAATCCATACATACTCAATCCTGCTAGAGGGTTTGTTAGCAGTGCTAATCAGCCAGCGACCGATGCAAACTATCCTTATTATTTAGGTGCTGCAACCAATTTCCCTCTTTTTAGAGGAATTGCCGTGAATCAATATTTAGCCTCCTTAAAAGAGCCAATCACACCCCAGCACATGATGCAAATGCAAACAGACAATTATAATGTTTTTGCTGCAATGGCATTGCCTCTTTTGCTCAAAGAGTTAGAAGGTCAGACTATAACAGCAACAGAGCAAAAGTATGTAGATATTGCTAAGTCATGGAATTTAAGAAATGATATCAACGAGATTGGTGCAACTGTATTTCATACTTGGTGGGATAGTTTGGAAGTAGCCATTTATGCAGATGAGTATGCCCAAGCAAATGTCAATTTAAGATGGCCCGATGAAACCGTAATTTTAGAGCAATTAAAGCAAGGAAATCTTGGCAGATTTGTAGATGACATAACCACCGTTGACAAGCAAGAGACTATACAGGATTTGGTTCTAAAAGCTTTTAAAAATGCAATCAGTACAATTGATCAAAAGTCGCAAAATCAATCAGTAGCTTGGGGCGTATGGAAAGACACTAAGGTTTCGCATTTACTAAAAATTCCTGCTTTAAGCAGATTGCATGTGCCCATTGGTGGAGCAAATTGTATTATTAATGCAACTACTCAAACGCATGGTCCAAGTTGGAGAATGGTTGTACATTTAACTGAAGAGGTGGAGGCTTACTGTGTGTATCCTGGCGGACAAAGTGGTAATCCGGGTAGCCACTATTATGATCGTTTTTTGAATGATTGGGCTAGTGGAAAGTACCACAAAGCATTGTTTGTAAAAAAGCAAAAGGCTGCGCAATCAAATGAAATGAAATGGAAAATCGCATTTATTCCTGCTTAATTTAATAATATGAAACAGTTCTCAGCTTTTGCTTTAATGATATTGATGGGTTATGTACTTGGTTTGTTTACGTTTTTGCCTTGGTATAGCTTTGTTGTTTCAACATTTTTAATCTGTTGGACTTTCAACTTAAAGCCTATATGGGCACTAGTACTTAGCTTCTTTTCAATGCTAACTTTATGGGCGGTTTTAGCTTTCTATATTGATGTCCAAAATGAACATCTTCTATCTAAAAAAGTTGCCGAAATATTGCCATTAGGAGGAAGCTCAAATGCAGTGATAGCAGTCACTTCATTCGTTGGTGGACTTTTAAATGGATTGTCTGGATGGTCAGCAGCATTGTTAAGAAAGGCAAAGTGAATTTTTAGGAGTGGTGAATTAGGTTGAAGGGCTAGTAGTAACTTCGCCTTTATGAAAAATTGTTTTCTTGCTATTCTATTTTCGATTTTATCGGTTGTAGCAGTTTATGCTGCCAATGTTAAAGGACAAGTATTCGATGAAAAAGGTAATCCCTTGCAATTTGCATCTATTATTGTTAAAGGAACCACTAAAGGCTCTACAGCAAATCAGTTAGGGAAATTTACATTAGAGTTAAGTGCAGGTACGTATACCTTGGTTTGTCAGCATGTAGGCTATCAGGCAAAAGAGCAAGTCATTAAGATCGGAAAAGAAGACATTGAAATTACTTTCACATTAACTGAGCAGTCATACGATTTAAAAGGGGTTGAAGTAAAAGCAGGGGGAGAAGATCCGGCTTATGGTATTATACGAAAGGCAATTGAAAAAAGATCTTTTTATAAAGAGGAGATAAAAAGATTTGAAACAGAAGTGTATATCAAAGGGCAATTACAATTAAGAGATTTTCCAAAGAAATTTTTAGGGCAGAAAGTTGATTTTGAAGATGGTGATAGTAGTAAAAGAAAAATGATTTTTCTTTCTGAAACAGTCGCTAAATATTCGGTTGATGAAGGCAATAAAAGTAAAGTGGAGGTGCTATCTACCCGTGTAAGTGGACAAAGCGATGGTTTTGGATTTAGCAGCCCTCAGGTGATTTCATTTTATGAGAACAATATTAGTTTAGGATCTGGATTAAACCCTCGCGGATTTATTTCACCAATTGCTCAAGGAGCATTGAACTACTATAGATACAAATTTGAAGGAAGTTTTTTTGAAAATGGAATTGAAGTCAGTAAAATAAGGGTTATTCCGAGGAGAAAATACGAACCATTGTTTAGTGGTTATATCAATATAGTTGAAGATCAATGGAGAATTCACAGTTTACAATTGCAACTGGTGAAAGAGCAGCAAATGCAGTTTTTAGATACCCTAGTTATTGAGCAGCTTTACGTTCCTGCTTCACAAGGCTGGGTTACGAAATCTCAAGTTATTTATCCATCAGGTAAAATTTTTGGCTTCGACTTTTTTGGAAGTTTTGTACAGGTGTACGACAAGTACAATTTAAATCCAGCATTTACTAAAAAAACTTTTGATAATACTGTTTTAAAATTTGCAGATAGTTCAAATAAGCGTCCAAAAGCATTTTGGGATACTATAAGGCCTTTAGAATTATCTGATGAAGAAATGCGTGATTACAAAAAGAAGGATAGTTTAGAACAAGTACAAAAAGATCCTAAGTACCTAGATTCATTAGATAAGCGAATCAATAAAGTTACAGTAACTGGTTTGTTGCTAACAGGAGAGACCTTTTTTAATAGGAAGAAAAGAGAAAGTTTTTCTATGCCTTCTGTGTTAGATATGATTAATTATAATTTAGTTGAAGGATGGGTATTTAATGCAGCTTTTTCATACAATAAAAGATTTACAGAGAATGGAAGGAGGTCGTTGGCCATAGAACCTGTCATAAGATATGGAACTGGAAATAGCCGACTAAATGGATATCTTAGGACAAGCTATTCATATGGAAAAAAGTACGCCAATAATGTTGGTTTCAGTATTGGGTCCAGAGTGTTTCAATTCAATAATGCAAACCCAATTCTTCCTAGAATAAATACCTATTACACATTATTGGAAAACCAAAATTTTGCAAAATTGTACGAGGCAGGATTTCTTAGAGCTAGTTATTCTGGAGGGGTAGGAAAAGGAGTTACATTAAATGGGTTTATTGATTATCAAGATAGAAGACCTCTAACTAATTTATCTGATCCTAAAGTTTGGAGAACAAGGGCAGGACGATCATTCACAGATAATTATCCAGTAGAACTCCCTGGTGCAGCCCCCTTAACTCCACATCAAGCTTTGTCGGTAGGAGTTGGGTTTACATGGCAACCAGCAGCCAGGTATATTGAGTACCCAGAAAGAAAGGTGAATATTGGTTCGAAGTATCCTACCATAAGCGGTAATTTAGTTATTGGTTTACCTGATGTTTTAGGAAGTGATGTGTCTTATGCTCGTTGGCGTTTAAGAGTAAGCGATAATCTAAACCTTAAGTTGGCTGGTCGTTTTAACTACCGCCTGACCATAGGAGGGTTCTTGAGTGCAGATCGGGTTTTCTTACCAGACTATCAGCATTTCTTGGGTAACCAAACAGCCTATGCATCTACATTCTTGAATAGCTTTCAATTATTACCTTACTATACCATGAGTAATACAGATAAGTTTTATTCAACTGCTCACGTAGAGTATCATTTAAATGGTTTTTTAACGAATAAGATCCCTGGATTCAAAAGGCTGAATTGGTTTATTGTAACAGGAGCAAACACCCTTCAGTTATCTTCAAATAGACACTATCGTGAGGTTTTTATTGGATTAGAAAACATTTTTAAAGTAATCCGAATTGATTTTATTCAAGGCTTTCAATCGGGCGGAATTCGTACCAGCGGAATTCGCTTTTCAACTTCCGGCCTATTAACTGGAGGCGATGAATAAATAAAAGAATACCTTTGTACTACATTTTGCCCGTCCTGCAAACGGGTTCTTATTGAATCACAGAAACATTCTAAAAAGAATGTCTAAAATGAAGTACTATGCCTTTATTACACAACCGTGTTAATAACGAAGAATTACGTCAACGTATGTTGGCTGAAACAGAGCCAAGAACAACCATTAGTTTTTATCAGTATTTCCCTATTCAAAATCCGCTAGAGTTCAGGAATACTTGGTATAAGGACTTGACAGCATTGCAAGTTTTCGGAAGGATTTATGTTGCTCATGAAGGTGTAAATGCACAAATCAGTGTTCCCAATTCAAAATTAGAGGAGTTGAGATCGTATTTGTATCAACATCCTGCATTAGAAGGTTTACGACTTAATATAGCAGTTGATGATGATGGAAAAAGCTTTTGGGTTTTACGTATAAAAGTGAGGGAAAAGATTGTTGCAGATGGAATTAGCGATCCTTCCTTTAGTATGGAAAATAAAGGCAAATATGTGAATGCCGAAGAGATGAATAAACTCTTGGAAGATGAAAACACTATTGTGGTTGATATGCGCAATCATTATGAGTTTGAGGTAGGACATTTTGTTAGAGCCATAGAAATTCCATCAGATACTTTTAGGGAGCAGTTGCCTATGGCAGTAGAAATGCTAAAAGGGAACGAGCAAAAAAATATTGTGATGTATTGTACTGGCGGAATAAGATGCGAAAAAGCAAGTGCTTATATGTTGCATAAAGGA
>ERZ1066133.467-NODE-467-length-18225-cov-6.659163_pt1 | contig 18225 bp, 17 predicted proteins | sample MGYA00382780_ERZ1066133 | MGnify/ENA primary metagenome ERZ1066133 (study PRJEB33369, sample SAMEA5778363) | biofilm metagenome | biome: Industrial cooling water; feature: Water cooling tower basin; material: Biofilm | place: United Arab Emirates | collected...
AGTTAAATATTTCACGCAAACAGCATAAATCATGCTTTGATAACGTAAAAACACCGTTGCCAATACTTCCTGCTCACCAGTGATTCTATACCTACTCACCAGTTCTTCATCGGGCCATTCTTGAAAATCTTTTCTATTGGACATGAAATTCTTTCCGTTGGTTATGTAATGCTGTTAAAATCTGCATCCTGTTGCTAAATTAAGCTATGCAACGCATATATCTTTCATGGATTCTTATCCTAACCATGCTTTTTTCATTTAAAAGTAGCTCTGAGTTTCTAGTTCAAGGAAATATTGAAAATGAATTTGGGCAGCCTGTATTAGGTGCAACTATTCAGGTTGTGGGTACCCAATTATTGGTCAAATCGAATGAAAAAGGGTTTTTCAAATTAACAGTTTCTGGAAATCGTGCTCAACTTCATATTTCTGCGAAGGGCTATTCGTCTCAAACTATTGCTGTTAAAGACCAACGACCGCTTCGTATTCAAATGAGAAAAGAGATGGCTGCTAATAAGTTACTGCAAGAAGCAACAACCATGAACGACGGAGCAAGATGGTCTAGTGCAGAACAAGCAAGTGCATCCATGAGAAGAAGTTTGGATGGACATCCTATGGTTGAATCGGCACCTTCATTTAGAAAAAGAGGTTCTACCGATGTTTTTGAATCAGTGAAAGAACAAAGATTCCAAAAAGCCCAACAGTCTCCACTCTCAACATTTTCGATTGATGTAGATGTGGCCTCTTATGCTGTGATGCGTAGGTTTTTAGAAATGCGTCAGTGGCCAGTGGCTGGTTCAGTTCGTATTGAAGAAATGGTGAATTATTTTCCTTACAATTATCCGCAGACAAATAGCATTCATCCAATGGCCATTCATTCTGAAATTGCAAATGCACCTTGGAACGATCAACATTATATTGTGAAGTTGGCTCTTCAAGCAAAGCAATTATCAACCGATCAATTGCCTCCTAGTCATTTTGTGTTTTTGGTGGATGTAAGTGGAAGTATGATGCCAGCTAATAGACTGCCTTTGGTGAAGGAGGCATTGTTGATGTTGGTTGAGCAACTAAGAGAGCAAGATCGAATTTCAATAGTTGTCTATGCGAGCGGAACAGGCGTTGTGTTGCCACCTACCAGTGGTTATCAAAAAGAAGTGATTCGTTCAGCAATTAATAGCCTGCAAGCAGGGGGACAAACTGCTGGTGCTTCAGGAATTCAGCTCGCATACAAATTAGCCCAAGAGCATTATATGGAGAATGGAAACAATCGTGTTATTCTTTGTACCGATGGTGATTTTAATGTAGGTGTAAGTAGTGATGCTGCTTTGGAAAAAATGATTGAGCAGAAACGTTCAACGGGTGTATACCTATCTGTGCTAGGTTTTGGAATGGGTAATTATAAAGACACAAGATTGCAAAAGTTATCAGCCAAAGGAAATGGTAACTATGCGTATATTGATAGTCCATCTGAAGCAAGAAAAGTGTTGGTAAAAGAATTGGGTGGAACCTTATATGCAGTAGCAAAAGATGTGAAAATTCAAGTTGAATTCAATCCACAATTGGTACAAGCTTATAGGTTGATTGGATACGAGAATAGGCATTTAGATACAGAAGATTTTGAAGATGATTCAGTAGATGCCGGTGAATTGGGGAGTGGACATACTGTGACTGCTATTTATGAAATTATTCCAGTAGGTATTAAGAGTTCTTTTGTTTCAGAAAATGTAAACAGAAAATATACACAAACAACCAGCAGTGCTGATAAAAAACTAAGTCAAGAGTGGCTAACTGTTCAAGTGCGCTACCAGCCTATACAAGGTGGTGCTAGCAAGTTATTACAACAGTCGCTGCATGGGAAGCCAAAGCCAATTCAACAAGCATCTGAAAATATGCGCTATGCAAGTGCTGTAGCTGAAATTGGACTATTATTAATGGAATCTCCTTATCGTTCTAATGCTTCTTTTCAGCAAGCCATCAATAGAATTCATGCAGCAAAAGGGACTGATGAAGGTGGCTATAGGGCAGAGTTCCTCAAGTTGGCTAAAATGGCTTGGGGTATTGCTCAGCAGAGGCAGCAAAAAGACGATTGGAGTCGGCAGTGGTAAGGGGAAATGTTAAAAAGGAGGGTACTCTATTTTTTCAACAGAGAACTTATCCTTGTTTCTTCGAACTATGAAATAGGTGTTGTAATTAGATTCATCAAATGGTTCAAACTTGTTTTCTTTAAGAAGTAAATTGACCAGGCTGGGTGTGGTGTTGGAGTGTCCGGCAACTACTACCCAGCCATTTTTAATTTCAAGCAATTGATTCGCTAATGCTTGTAATTCACGGTGATTATAAGTTTGAATTTGTAGTCCTTTTTTCTCTGCCAATGGTGCAAGTGTACTCTTGGTTCTTTGAAAATTCGAACTAAATAAAGCTTGAATAGGCTCTTTTTGATAAAGCTCTGCAAGTTTCTTTGCTCTTGCATGTCCTGTTGTTGTTAAAGCAGGATCTGCCATCATCATTGTAGAACCAGTTTGAGATGTATCCTTTTCGGCATGTCGAACCAATAAGTAAACCACTTCTTGGGCTTGTACCTGAGCAACAATGCAACTCAAAACAATTGCTAATCTGATCCATTTCATGTGAACTGCTTTTTTCGAAAGTACAGAAAACTTCTTCTTTACCTATTTATTTAGGTACGAGTGGATTGAAAGGCGGGATGGAATTGTTGCAATGTACTTCTTAAATAATCGCGGTCTAAGTGTGTGTAAATCTCGGTGGTTGTGATGCTTTCATGTCCAAGCATTTGCTGCACCGCTCTAAGGTCTGCGCCACCTTCTACCAAGTGGGTTGCAAAAGAATGTCGAAAGGTGTGTGGTGATATTTTTTTATTGATACCAGCTTTTTGAGCAGCATCTTTAATGATGTAAAAAACCATGATCCTGCTAAGTGGATTGCCATGTTTGTTTAGGAACAGAAAGTCTTCTTTTCCTCTTTGAATTTTCATGTGTACTCGAATCTCCTCTTTGTAAATTCGAATGTACTTCAGCGCATCCTTTCCTATTGGAATGAGGCGCTCTTTGTTCCCCTTTCCAATAACACGAACAAATCCAAGATCGGGGTAGAGGCAAGAAATCTGTAATCCAATTAGTTCACTCACTCGCAATCCGCAACTGTACATAGTTTCCAGCATAGCTCTGTTTCTGGCACCCTCGGGTGTGTTCAATGGAATGGTTGCTAGCATCATTTCAATTTCTTCAAAAGAAAGAAAATCTGGCAGCGCTCTTTTCATTTTAGGAGCTTCCAAGAGTGTACTTGGATTGATAACAATGATTTGTTCTGTTATGCAATACGTGAAAAAGCTTCTAAGTCCTGATATGAGTCGCGCTTGTGAACTTGGCTTCATACCCAATTCAGCAATCCACTGTACAAAACTTTGTAAGTGATTTAATTCAATTTGAGCTGGTTCAAGGAGCTGCGACTTTAGCTGTAAGTAGTCGGTTAGCTTTTGAATATCGCCTAGGTAAGCATCGATAGAATGCTCCGCAAGCGATTTTTCTAAACGCAAGTAGGCCATGTAACCTTTCTTATATGCATCCCACATAGATTAAAGGTAATAAGCGAATTGGTATTGAAAAATTTTGGTAATGATCTGCGCTATACAGATATTGCCAAATATTCATTTTTGTATGTCAACTACTAACCTTCGTTCATTCAAGCAAAAAGTCAGGTATAATAAAAAGGCATTTAAACGCTTTTTAGGTAAGATTGAAAAAAAGCCTCCACGTGGAGTTGATCAACTTGCAGAACGATTAGATAAAGAAGTTTGGAAAGAAGTTGATTGTTTAACCTGTGCGAATTGTTGTAAAACTATGAGTCCAACTTTTACAGAGACTGATATCAAAAGAATTTCTAAACATTTGTCTATGACGCCTACTGCTTTTAAAGAAAAGTGGTTGTGGTTCGATAAAAAAGAAGGCGATTGGATGAATAAGAGTCAGCCTTGCCAATTTCTTGATTTGAAAACAAATATGTGTTCTATTTATGAGGTTCGTCCAACCGACTGTGCAGGCTTTCCGCATTTGAAGAAAAAGAAACTGGTTGAATACATACATGTACATCAGCAAAATGTAGAGTATTGTCCAGCTACCTATAGATGGGTGGAAAAAATGATGGAAGCAACTGGTCATCAGCAATAAGCCTCAGAAAAATACATCTTCAAAAACCTTCAGCTCATGCAGCTTTCCTTTTTGTAGTATAATAGCAACCACATCAATTTGAATAGCGGAATATGTTGGATGTAGCTGCCAATAAGCTTCAGCTAATTCAATCAAATGATTCATTTTAGTTTGCGAGATACTTTCTTCAGGAAAACCACAGGCGACTTGGTTGCGCGTTTTTACTTCTATAAGATGAATGGTGTTTGATCGAATAGCAATGATATCTGCTTCTTTTCGCTTCCAGCGCCAATTCTTTTCGGCTATAGAAAAACCGTTTTGTAATAGGTGAGCAATTGCAATTTCTTCACCTTGTTTTCCTGTATCTTTATTTTTTGACATAATTGCTAACGTATGGGTAACAAGATATATAAAATTAAAGGTGTTGTACAACATTATGCATGGGGCGGCAATCAATTTATACCAGATTTATTGTCGGCAAGTTTCGATAATAAGCCATGTGCGGAGTATTGGATGGGTGCGCATCCAAGCGCAGCTGCCAAATTAGATGGACAGTCGAAAAGTTTGTTGGATATTATTCAGGAAGACCCCGAAGGGACTGTGGGAAAGCGGGTATGGGAACAGTTTGGAGAATTGCCTTATCTGTTTAAAATTTTGGATGTGAAAGACATGCTTTCAATTCAAGTGCATCCAACTAAAAAAGAAGCAGAAAAAGGATTTGATGCAGAAGAAGCAGCTGGTATTCCCATAAGTGCTCCACATAGAAACTACAAAGACAGAAATCATAAGCCAGAAGTCATGGTTGCCTTAAGCGAGTTTTGGCTTTTGCACGGTTTTCGTTCGAAAAGTTCATTAGAATATCTACTAGAACAAACGCCTGAGTTTCAGGTTTTTTCAACTTTGTTTAGGAAGGAAGGGTATAAAGCATTGTATCAGCTAATTATGGAGATGGATGCGAACGATGCTAATCATGTACTTCAATCATTGGTAAAAAGAGAGTTAATCAGGTTTCACGCTGGTGAACTTACCAGATCAGATCCAGGATGGTGGGTAGCCAAGCTATATGCAGATCAGTTGCCAGATGGCAATTACGATAAAGGCATCTTTTCTATTTACTTTTTCAATATTGTCAAGGCAATGCCAGGAGAGGCTGTTTTTCAAGGAGCAGGTATTCCCCACGCGTATTTAGAGGGACAAAATGTAGAATTGATGGCTAACAGCGATAATGTGCTTAGGGGCGGATTAACCCCAAAGCATATAGATGTGCCAGAATTACTAAAACATACTGCATTTGAGCCAGTTGAACCGCAGGTCATGAAAGGCAATGCTGTTAACCATTTTGAATGGAATTATCCATGTCCAGTTCCAGATTTTGCACTCAACAAAGTAGTCATTCAAGCCAACGAAGAATGGAGTGGAACTGCAGAATCGATGCAAATTTGGTGGGTAGGAGAAGGGGGTTGTACCGTCAATAAGCAGATGCAACTGAAAGCAGGAGATGCATGTGTAGTATTTGCTGATGGCGAATTTGCGGTTGAAACTGGCAAATCATGTACCATATTTAAAGCGTATGTGCCACTATAGTTTATTCACATAGTGCTGAAAACCACATTTTTTTAAATCTTATTAACACTTATTTTTGCTCGAAATATGGCTTCTATGAAATTTAATCGCTCAATCGTTATAACATTATTGGTTCTGGTTGCTTTGTCAGCTTTATACCGCATAATACCAGGCAGACTTCCTGGATTTGCTCCTCAAATGGCTATTGCTTTGTTTGCTGGTGCATTGTTTCAGAAGAATAAAGCTTGGTCTTTTGCTTTACCACTTGCAAGTATGTTCTTATCTGATGCTCTTTATCAGTTACTCTACATCAATGGATTAAGCTCTATCCCAGGATTTTATGGTGGTCAGTGGATCAACTACCTCTTGATTGCTTCATTGGCAACTATTGGATGGTGGATGGGTACTGCTAAAATCAGTCGTATTGCTACTGGTTTATTGGCTGGACCAACTGCTTTCTTCTTGGTTTCTAATTTCATGGTTTGGATCAGTGGAGGTGGCTATCACAGACCTATCACTCCAGGTGGATTGATGATGTGTTATGCAGATGGATTGCCGTTCTACAATACAGGCTTATTATCAACTGTAGTATTTGGTGCGTTCTTGTTTGGTGGCTATGCTTTCATTCGTAGAAGTGCTGTAAAGTTTGCTTAATATTTTCCTGCAAATAATTTAAAAAGTGCCCTTGGGCACTTTTTTTATGTTAATTCTATTTCGACGATTTATTCAACTTGTATCTTCGCGACTGAAAAATTAAATCACTTGCCATGAAAGAAGTTGTAATTGTTTCCGCTGTGCGCACGCCTATGGGTAGTTTTGGCGGATCATTAAAAGATTTTACTGCTACACAATTAGGTGCCATTGCCATAAAAGCAGCTGTAGAAAGAGCTGGTATTCAGCCAGAACAAGTCGATGAGGTATTGATGGGTTGTGTTATTCAAGCTGGACTTGGACAAGCGCCAGCAAGACAGGCTGCTAAGTTTGCGGGATTGCCTGATCAGGTTATTGCAACAACTGTGAACAAGGTTTGTGCGAGTGGTATGAAAGCAATTGCTCAAGCTGCTCAAAGTATTATGTTGGGTGACAGCGACATTGTGGTTGCAGGTGGAATGGAAAGCATGAGTAATGTTCCTTTTTATAACCAGAACCAGCGCTGGGGAAGCAAATATGGTAATATTACCGTAGTGGATGGATTAGCCAAAGATGGTTTAACAGATGTGTATCAGCAAGGTGCTATGGGCATTTTTGCAGATGCAACTGCAAAGGCATGCAATGTAAGTCGGGAGGATCAAGATAATTTTGCTATTGAAAGTTATAAGAGAAGTCAAGCCGCTTGGAATGAAGGCCGATTTGACGCAGAAATTGTTCCAGTACCTATTCCACAAAGAAAGGGAGAGCCAATTATGTTCAGCAAAGATGAAGAGCCTTTCAATGTAAAGTTTGATAAGATTCCTGAATTGAAACCGGCATTTTCAAAGGATGGTACTGTTACTGCTGCAAATGCTAGTACTATGAATGATGGCGCTGCTGCTCTGGTTCTCATGAGTGCAGATAAAGCAAAAGAATTAGGCATTCAACCACTGGCTAAAATTCGCAGCTACGCCGATGCTGAACAAGCTCCAGAATGGTTCACTACAACACCAGCTATGGCTGTTCCAAAAGCAGTTGCAAAAGCTGGATTGAAAATGGATGATATTGCATACTTCGAGTTGAATGAAGCATTCAGTGTGGTGGGTATTGTGAATAGTGAGAAAATGAAATTGTATCCACAGCAAGTGAATGTAAATGGAGGTGCAGTTAGTTTAGGTCATCCTTTAGGTTGTAGTGGTGCTAGAATTATAGTTACTCTCTTGAATGTATTGAAACAAAAAGACGCACAATATGGTGCTGCAGGAATTTGTAATGGTGGAGGCGGAGCAAGCGCTATGGTAATTGAAAAAATATAATCAGAAATATCATTAAAACTACGGCCACTTCAAATGAATGAAGTGGCCGTTTTCTTTGGGGGCAATGCTAATTAAAGCATAGTCGTTGGACAAACGTAGTCGGTGATAGCTACCTTGCCAATTTCTTTAATTGCTTTAAATCCTCCAGCAACATCAATTAGATTTTCAAATCCCCTTGCCTTTAAAATTGATATAAATACCATAGATCTGTATCCACCTGCACAATGCACATAGTAGGTTTTAGATTTATCAATTAATAGCATGCTGTCGTTGATAAAATCGAGTGGTGCATTAATTGCTCCTATAATATGTTCACTATCATGTTCACTTTTTTTGCGAACATCTAGCACATCAATCTTTCCTGCTTCGTACAAATTTGCAAATTCTGTAGCAGTGATACTTTGAATACGATCAGTTTCCATGCCCGCTTTTCTCCAAGATTCAAATCCGCCCTCTAAATAACCAATGGCTTCATCATATCCAACACGTGCGAGACGAGTAACCACTTCTTCCACCATAGTAGGGTCAGCAACTAATAAAATAGGCTGACGGATATCTGGGATAAGTGTACCTACCCATGGAGCAAAGCTTCCATCAATTCCAATATTAATGGAGTTTGGGATGAATCCTTTTGCAAATTCTTGTGCTGATCGTGTATCAATAATGACAGCTTCCGTTTCATTAGCAGCAGTCTCAAAAGCAGCTACACTCAAGGGCTGTGTTCCTTTTTTCAATACAGTATCAATACTAGTATAACCTTGAATATTCATTAGCACATTTGCAGGGAAGTATTGAGGTGGTGCAACTAGACCAGTAAGGACTTCTTTCACAAAGTCATCTTCGGAAAGATTTGTCTGAAGAGCGTAGTTCGTTTTCTTTTGGTTGCCTAATGTATCTGTGGTTTCCTTGCTCATATTTTTTCCGCATGCACTACCAGCACCATGACCTGGATAAACAATTAAATGATCGGGTAGCGTCATGATTTTATTGCGTAGTGATTGAAACAAATGACGAGCTAATTTTTCTTGTGTTAATTCAGCAATCACTTTCTGAGCTAAATCGGGGCGACCCACATCGCCAATAAATAAGGTATCACCGGTAAAAATTGAGTTGGCTTCACCATTCTCATCTCTTAATAAAAAACAGGTACTCTCCATGGTATGTCCAGGTGTATGTACCACTTCAATAGTAATATTTCCAACCTTTAAAATTTCTCCATCTGCTGCAACATGCGCTTCAAAACCAGGTTTTGCTGTTGGCCCATAAACAATGGTTGCTCCTGTTGCTTTAGCTAGATCAATATGTCCAGATACAAAATCGGCATGGAAATGTGTTTCCAAAACATATTTGATTTTTGCACCCGATCTTTCTGCTTTTTGGATATAGGGAGAAACTTCTCTTAGAGGATCAATAATAACAGCTTCTCCGTTGCTTTCAATGTAGTAAGCGCCTTGTGCAAGACAGCCTGTGTAAATTTGCTCAATTTTCATGTGTGTTGTTTTAGGTCACACAAAATTGAACTTAGGCAATTGACTGTACAATGACTTTTGTCACACAGATAAAAATGCTTCTTTTAACTTAGACAGAAGTAATTCTGGATAATTCCTCTTCAATATCACGCATATAGATACTGCTATGGCTTTCATCGTAAATGCATTCTCCTTTATGAATTAATAAAATCTGAGGAGATTCATGATACACACTGAATTTTTCAGCAATGGCATTAGAAATATCTCGGTACTGCAATAAATCAAGAAAATAAAAGTCTGTATTAGCAGGCTGGTCGGCATCATTGAGTCGTCTATTTGCAACCATACTTATGCTGCAACGTGTACTATGTTTAAAAATGACTTGGGGACGTTCGTAAGAAGTTTTAGCAATGTCCTCAAGTTGAGTAATGCTATTCAACTGAATCCAATTCATTTGTAGGTACGAATACTAAGGTTTGAAATAACGAGGATTGGTAGTTGGACAAGAACCATTGGATCCACGGCTGGATACACAAGAGCTGAATAGGATTGCAGTAAATGCGAGACAGACTATGACCATAATTGGTTTCATAATTCCAAAATTAGAATTCAAAAGTAAGGTTTTCCATTGTTTTGTATTGAATTCAATTTTAACTACGGGTTAGATTATTGTTATATGTAGTTTTTTTAGCTACACTGCGATATATTTACGTAATTTGACATATGAAACTACAACTGAGCAAGCCAATCGCAATTATTGATTTAGAAACTACTGGAATTAACGTTGGAACTGATAAAATCATTGAAATAGCTATCGTTAAATTTTTACCTGGTTCTGATCAGCCTTTAAAGAAGAGAAAACTTATTAATCCGGGTAGGCCAATTCCCGAGGCTGCATCGGCGGTTCATGGTATTACTGACGAAATGGTGAAGGATGCACCCACTTTTGAAAAAGTTGCCGATGAATTGCGTCAGTTTTTAGACAATTGTGATTTAGCTGGATATAATAGCAATCGTTTTGATATACCTATGTTGATGGAAGAGTTCATGCGTATACGATTAGACTTTTTCAAAACAGATGGAAGGAAATTGCTAGATGTTCAAAAGATATTTCACATGATGGAACAGCGAACCTTAAGTGCTGCCTATAAATTTTATTGCGATAAAAATTTAGATAATGCTCATAGTGCAGAAGCAGATGTAGATGCCACATGGGAAGTTTTATTGGCGCAAATTGAAAGATACCCTCAAATGGGAGATACTGTTGACAGTATTTTGAAATTTATTGGCGATGAAGAGATTGTAGATTTCGCGCGACGATTTGTAATGGAAAACGGAGTAGAGGTATTTAATTTTGGTAAGCATAAAGGAAAGCCTGTTGCAGATGTCCTACGCGATGAGCCATCTTATTACGATTGGATGATGAAGGGAGATTTTCCTTTACATACAAAGTCGAAGCTTACTGAGATTTACATGCGTTCAAAACTTAAGAAATAATTTTTTCGCCCCCCTTGAAAGCCCTTGTTATCATACCAACTTTTAATGAGAAGGAAAATATTTCTTCAATTATTCAAGCAGTATTTTCTCAATCACCGCCTTTTCATGTGTTGGTTATTGATGATGGTTCGCCAGATGGAACAGCAGGGATTGTAAAACAGCTTCAAGAAATTAATTCAGACAGGTTGTTTTTAATTGAGAGAACTGGGAAGTTAGGGTTAGGTACAGCTTATATTCTAGGTTTTCAATGGGCTATTCAAATGGGATATGATTTTGTGTTTGAAATGGATGCAGACTTTTCCCACAATCCAAATGATTTACCCAGGCTATTACAAGCATGTATAAATGGAGCCGATGTTGCAATTGGTAGCCGTTATGTTCCAGGAGGTAAAATTGAAAATTGGCCTCTTGACAGACATATCTATTCTAAGGGTGGGGCATTTTATACCAGATTAATTACTGGTATACCTGTTAAGGATCCAACCGCTGGATTTGTTTGTTACAGAAGAACGGCTTTGGAAGCAATTGATTTACCCACTATTCAGTTTATAGGCTATGCATTCCAAATTGAAATGAAATTCAAAGCCTGGAAGCTTGGATTAAAAATAGTAGAAGTTCCAATTGTATTTGTAGATAGAAAAGCTGGGGCATCAAAAATGACCAAAGGTATTATACAAGAAGGGGTAATTGGAGTTTGGAAAATGCATCAGGAAAATAAAAAGCAGCAATAATTTATAAACATGTTGAAGAAGCCAATTCTACAATTACATGCTGCAGTATTTCTTTGGGGTTTCACTGGTATATTAGGTAAGCTAATTACCTTATCGGAGGGTTGGCTTGTTTGGTACAGAATGATTCTCACTACCTTAATTCTCCTTGCTATTCTTCAATTCAAAAAGTCACTTCGATTACCACCTAATAAAACATTGCTTCAGTTGGTAGGAACTGGCGCCATCATTGCATTACATTGGGTATGTTTTTTTGGAAGTATTAAGTATGCCAATGTTTCTGTAGCACTGGTCTGTTTATCATCAGCAGGACTATTCACAGCTTTGTTAGAGCCAGTCATGCGTAAAACAAATTTCCGACCAGTAGAGCTAGCTATAGGCACTTTAGGTGTTTTAGGGATTTACCTCATTTTTCATTTTGATGTTCAATATAGAACGGGTATTATGCTCGGAATTATTTCAACTTTATTGAGTACCATTTTTTCAATCATTAATAAGCAGCTTGTTGCTACAGTTAAAGCAGATACTATGATGCTGTATGAACTGGGTGGTGGTGCTTTATTCCTAACACTTTGCTTACCATTCTTTGAAATGGTAGCTCAACCATCATTTCAAATTCCTACAGGAATGGATTGGTTTTGGCTGATCATTCTAAGTGGTATTTGTACAGTTTTTGCCATGTATTTATCCTTGCAAGCCTTACGACATGTGAGTGCGTTTACACAAAATATTGCATTGAATCTAGAGCCCGTATACACTATCCTTATTGCATTCTTATTATTCGATGAAGCTACTCTTCTTGGATGGTCTTTTTATGTTGGATTCAGTTTGATTGTATTGTCTGTTGTATTACAGATGAGGCGGGCAAATAGATAAGTTTGCAGGTATAGGAACTTTAAAAAGCAAGTCATAGAGCTAATTTGCTCTTGACTGCTGTACTATCTCTCTTATAACATCATCAAGTTCCTTGGACGATTCAGTTAATTGCTCCAAGATTTCTTTTTGAGTGTCGCTGAGTTGAGTCATATTCAACAACGAAATTAATCCCATTATATTCGACAAAGGGCGTCTTACAACATGCGATTGTGTGTGTTTTATATTTTTAAGCTGAGCTAGGTTATTTTTAATGATATCATCTTTATTTGCAACTTGTATATTCAATTCATTATTGAATTTCAATAACTGTTGTTGTTTCTTGCCAAGATAGTAAAATACAAGTCCAAGAACGATTGGAGCTGTTTCTATAATTAGGATAAGTTTATTTGTGCGGTGTATTAAAATAAATGTATCAAACGAAAAAGGCAGATCCAATAAAACAGTTTCAATTGCCAAAGCAAATACTGGAAAAAGCAATCCAAATAACACTCCTGAAGATGTGTATTTTAAAACTGTCTTTTGCATGTCTAAATATAAAAAAGATTTTATATATGACTTCAAAATGTTGAACATAAACATTGCCGATTATGTAAAAACATGCTTTTTCTTTTTGAAACCACCTATTTTAGTCCAAATGAAATCTTGTATGAAGAAACTACTGTTTGTAGCTCTTTTGTCGCCACTCTTTTTGTTTGCGCAAAAGAAACCCATTGATCATAGTGTGTATGACTCATGGGAGAGTTTGGGAGAACGCGTATTGAGTAATAATGGGAAGTGGGTTGCTTATACTATTAACCTTCAAGAAGGAGATGGACGTATGGTTCTTCAAAGTTCAGATGGAAAGTCAACTTTAGAAGTTCCTCGCGGATATACGGCTCGTTTTTCGGAGGATAATAATTATTTGGTATTTAAAATTCGTCCAAAGTTTCAAGATACTAGGGAAGCTAGAATTAAAAAGCGCAGACCCGATGATATGCCAAAAGATAGTATTGGATGGATTAGTTTACAAGATCTTAAAATTACTAAAGTTGCTAGGGTAAAAACGTATAAAATGCCTGAGAAAGCAGGTAATTGGTTAGCCTATCATTTAGAAAAGGCTTTGCCTGCTGCTCCTGTTAGAACTACGCCTGATTCTGCAACGCAAGTAAGGCAGATGTTGCAAATGGCTGATAGCTTATTAAAAGTAGCTGATAGCATTCGTAATAAAGTTGTGCAGGTTCAAACCTCAGGCATGGCAAGTTTGAGGGCAGGAGCAGGAAATAATAGACCAACTAATGCAGCTCCTCAACCCGATCCGGTTGAAGAGGGTACTGAGTTGGTATTGCTCAATACTTCAACAGGAAAAGAGTGGAGATTTCCTCTTGCAAGCGAATATTATTTTTCACAAAACGGCAATAGTTTAATTGTTGAAACCACAAGGAAGAACGGTGCTGCAAATTCTGTAGCAGCGGTTATTTGGGTAGATTTGAACAAAGCAACGACAGACACCATTTTCAAAAAATTCAATGATGCAAAAAGCTATGCTATGGATGAATCTGGAACACAGTTGGTATTTGTAGCAGAGCGTGATAGTTCAGCAAAAGCTTTGCGTAAGTTTTATCAGGTTTGGTATTATCAACAAGGTATGAAAGAAGCAGAGAAAGTGATTCATCAAACCACATCAGGAATTCCAGCGAATCATACAATAAGCGATAATTTTTTCAATCGTTTTAGTAAAGACGGCAAAAAAGTGTTCTTTGGCATTGCACCAATTCGTCCAATTAAAGACACCAGTTTGGTAGACTTTGAAACAGCTCGATTAGATATCTGGCATTATCAAGATGAGCAAAACCAACCACAACAGTTATTACAGCTCAATAACGAACTAAGAAGAAGTTTTATGGCTGTTTGGCAGCCGAAGACAAGTAAAGTAGTAATGCTTGGTGCTGAAGATGCTGAAAATGTTCAATTGGTTCAGGAAGGTGATGCGGACTTTGTTCTTGCTACATCTTCTAAAGGAAATAGAATAGCCTCTCAATGGCAAGGCTTTGCTAAGTCACGTGCATTTTTAATTGACATAGCAACTGGACAGCGAACTCCTGTTAATGGAGATATTAGAGGAAATTATAGCGCATCACCAGATGGTAAGTTCATAGCATGGTATGATTGGGAGAAGAAGAATTATTTCACCTATGAAATAGCTTCTAAAAAAGTAACCAATGTATCACAGTCATTAAAAGTGACTGTATGGGATGAAGATGATGATCATCCAGATGATCCACCTCCGCATGGAGTAGCTGGATGGGCAGAAGGTGATGAAGCCATGATGATTTATGACAAGTTTGATATTTGGCAATTAGATCCAAAAGGACAGAAAACACCCATTAATATTACAAAAGGAATTGGAAGAAAGAATCAAGTCACTTTTAGACAAATTAGTTTCGATAGAGAGAAACGTTTCGTATCGGTGGGTGATGTAGTTGGTATCAGCATTTTTGACCATAAGGAAAAAGGTTATGCTATGCAGTTGCATTCTGTTGGAGCACAGTTTAATTGGGATGCAAAGCAAAATCCAACTAGGCCAATGAATATTTCCGCACCTATTAAAGCAAATGACGCAATGGTCTTTAGCTATGTTACAAGTCAGCCTAATGTGAGTCCTACTGTTACAATTATAAGAGCAATTGATTCTTCAGTAGATGCAAGCGGAAAGCAATATCGTATGGGAACTGCAACAACATTGAGCAAGCTCAATCCGCAACAAGAAAACTATAACTGGTTCACAGTTGAGTTACATAAGTGGAAAATGTTTGATGGCAAAATGAGCGAGGGTTTGTTGTTCAAGCCAGAAAACTTCGATAGCACCAAAAAGTATCCTGTGATTTTCTATTTCTATGAGAAGAATGCGGATACTAGATATAATTATCGTGTACCGGCTCCAAGTGCATCTACCATAAACATTCCATACTTTACAAGTAATGGTTATTTGGTATTTGATCCGAATATTTATTACAAAACTGGTCAGCCTGGCGAAGATGCATATAATGCAATAGTTTCAGCAGCGCGCTACCTCAGTAAAATGAAATGGGTAGATAGTACTAAGATGGCTATACAAGGACAGAGCTGGGGTGGTTATCAGGTATCTTATTTAGTAACCAGAACCAATATGTTTGCAGCAGCAGGCGCTGGTGCTCCGGTTAGTAACATGACAAGTGCTTATGGTGGTGTAAGATGGGGAAGTGGCTTAATTCGTCAGTTCCAGTATGAAAGGAGTCAAAGTAGAATTGGTGCAACACTATGGCAGAAGCCTGATTTGTATATCAAGAACTCACCATTGTTCAAAGCCGATAAAGTAAAGACTCCGTTACTCATCATGCACAACGATAAAGATGATGCTGTGCCTTGGTACCAAGGAATTGAGTATTTTACTGCTTTGAAACGCTTAGGTAAACCCGTATGGATGTTGCAATACAATGATGAAGTACACAACTTGGCTGAAAGAAGAAATAGAAAAGATTTAAGTATTCGTTTGGCTCAATTTTTTGATCACTACTTAAAAGGAGTACCAATGCCTGTATGGATGAAATCAGGTGTGCCAGCTACGCTTAAAGGAATAGATTGGGGATTGGGCTATTAATATCCAAAACTCGGAAAATGAAACGGCTGTAATCAATTAAGATACAGCCGTTTTTTTATAAAGAAGAGACGTTAACAAACATTAAGCGCTGCCTTTTTGCTGGAGCGATATGAAACGTGCTAGGCTTCTTTTAGCAATGGGCAATAGTGTTTCTTCTAATGGGAACCTGTATTCGGTTTCGATGCTGTAAACAGCCGGATTAGGAAGTTCTTTTCTGGTTTGTATGAGTTCAGATTTAATTTGTTGAAAACTGTAAGAAAAACTACGTTTCCATTCATTGACAAACTCAGTCCGAATGGTTCTGTATTGCTCGTCATGTTTTTCAAAAAACATCATTTTATAATAGTACACCCAAGTGCTTTTTGTACTTCCTTCACATAGCATGAAATAGCCTTCTTGGTTATCGAGCGGAATAATACCAACAGGTTCAATGGTGAGTTTATTTTCAACAAATTCATAAATCTCAGCTCCACTCGAAATAGTTCTTTTCATCTTGGTCTCAGCAAACTGAATAATGTCTTCTAATTCAGACATTAATTCATCGTCTTCAATCATTTGCTCATAGAGCAACTGCAATTTTTCAAGCTGAAGGCCAGTGAGTTTTTTTGGGAATTGCTCCTGCAAGTATTTTTTGTTTTCTCGAAAAGCAACAAGATTATTGTAATGGAAAATTACATCTGCTAATTGCGGGTACAATTTATTCTCGTTGAAACATTTACCTACTTCTTGTAAATAAGCAAGCAGCGTATATTTCTTCAATTCAAAATCAATATAGCCGTCGGCAAACCAAGTTTGTGAGAGTGATTTCATAAGCGATTACTTGCATATGAAATTTACTTTCTTTTACTCAATTAACCAATAGTTGTTGCAATAAAATAGGTCTTATTGTGGCAAATATTGTAACAAAGATTTTCTTTGTTTCCAGGGGAATGTAAACAGCCAAGAAGTTTGTAAAAAGTTTCTTCCTGTTTCATCATTAATACGATAATCAAGCTGGTTCACATAACCTACTTGCCAAGTAAAATTTTGGCTGAATTCATAACCTATTCCTGCAAAAAAACGGTTGCGTTCGAAGTAAGGAGCCTCATTAGTTAAAAAAAGTTCATTCCAAATGCTGAAGTAGATCTTATCGTTGTTCTTGCGCGCAATAGGTGCTGCAACAGCTAATCGATAACGAAATCTGTTTCGATATCCATTTGCAGAAGTAAATCTTTGTTCAGCTCTGTATCTGTGTTCAAATTGAACATCACCCAATGCATTGGTCATATTTACTTGAAGCCATGTTCTAAGCTCATCGTTGGCCATTGGAGTTCTAAAATTACCACCTTCTCTATATGTGCTGTATCTTCCTACTCCAGCAGTAATAGAAAAGTTTTTGCTTAAAATATACGTTCCACCGCCTTTGTATTCGTGGTAATGGAAATTGTTGTAAAACAGCAGCGAACGCAATTGTGCTTCACCAAATAATGACCATTTACTATTAACATTGTATTTAAAGTTCACAATGTTCCATGAGCCTAATCCATCTGTTTGTGCTTGTGTATTTAGGCAAGACAAAAAAGCCGAAGCAATGACTCCGGCTTGTATACAATGCTTGAAAAGTGTTTTTAAACGTACTGGTACCATGCTCTATTTATATCCCATCTTTCCATTTCTTTAGCAACTTCAGTTAAGAAGCTAGCGCCAATGCTACCATCAACAATTCTATGGTCATAGCTAAGCGATAAGTACATCATGTGTCTAATACCTATTGTATCGCCATTAGGTGATTCAATAACAACAGGACGCTTTTTAATTGCACCTACAGCTAAAATTGCAACCTGAGGTTGACTAATAATAGGGGTACCCATTAAGCTTCCGAATGTACCTACGTTGGTGAGTGTAAAAGTTCCTCCAACAGTATCATCGGGCTTTAATCGGTTATTTCGAGCAGCGTCTGCCATTCCATTTACAGCATGACTCAGTCCAACTATATTCAATTGATCCGCAGCTTTAATGACTGGTACAATTAAGTTGCCAGAAGGAAGTGCTGTTGCCATTCCTAGGTTGATGTCTTTTTTGACTATGATTTTATCGCCTTCTACAGATGCATTCACCCATGGGAATCTAGGGATTACCTTAGTGATACATTCAATAAACATGGGCGTAAATGTTAGCTTAGTGCCTTCTCTTTTTTCAAATTCACCTTTTACCCGTTCTCTCCAAAGCACCATATTGGTCACATCTGCTTCTGCAAAAGAAGTTACGTGTGGACTGGTTGCTTTACTATCGACCATATGCTTAGCGATGAGCTTACGCATACGATCCATTTCAATAATTTCAGTATTTCCAGTTGGAGTTACATGAGATGGGTGCGATTTCTTACCAGCA
>ERZ1066133.468-NODE-468-length-18190-cov-7.557430_pt1 | contig 18190 bp, 21 predicted proteins | sample MGYA00382780_ERZ1066133 | MGnify/ENA primary metagenome ERZ1066133 (study PRJEB33369, sample SAMEA5778363) | biofilm metagenome | biome: Industrial cooling water; feature: Water cooling tower basin; material: Biofilm | place: United Arab Emirates | collected...
GGTTTAGGCAGTCGCCGCGCAGGTCGTCGATCAGCAGGCGCGGGATGTTCTTGCCGCGGATGGCGTACTCGAAGCCGACGAAATGGTTGTGGCTCACCTCGCAATCGTTGCTGCGGTCGACGGGACCGCCGAAGCCGAGCTCCAGGCAGGTGCCGGAGAAGGCCGCGACCTCGGCCAGCGCCGTCGTCAGGCTTGTCACCCGGCCCAGGCCCTGGCGCAGGAACTGGTTGCCCCGCACCGCCGTGCCCGCGCGACCCTTGATCTTGCGGGTGTTCCTCAGGATCAGCGCGCCGGCATCGGTACGGGTATAGTCAGTCTCGCTCGATCCGCTCGCCTTCACCTGGCCGCGTGGCCGGCCGAACCCTACGGGCTGGAGCGCGCAGCCCATCGGGATTTCCACATCGGCGCTTTCGATGGTGGGACGGTCGCCCGGCACGTACTCGATGGTGCCGCCGCCGCGCGCCGCGATCTCGGTCGCCAGGGCGTTCAGTCCCACCGCGGCATCGCTAGTGCCGGCCCACCAGTCGCGCAGGTTCTGCCGCTCGCCGTGCCGGTCCAGGATCTCGCGCGGCCGGGTGTTCTCCAACTGTGCGCCTACCTTGGCCACAGCAACCATGCGGTCCTGCTTGCCGGCCACCACGGCAGCGCTCTGTGCCGCCTGCACCGCGCTCTGCGCCGCCTCGGCCGCGCTCTGCTCGGCATCCTGCACCCAGGGCGCCGGCGGCGCCGGGATCGGCGCATCTGCCGCGCTGCCGAGGACGCGCACGGGCAAATCCTGAGAGGCGGCCGCGACGGGGCCGGCGCACGTCGCCTTCGCCACCCAGTCGCCGGCCTGGCCGAACGTCACGGCCCGCGTCCAGGCGCCCGTGCCGTCCGCCGTCAGCAGGTCGCCGGACATGATGCTCTCGGCGCCGCCGGGCTCGCGCAGCTCGATGGCGACGCCGGTCGCCGCCACGGGTGATCCACCCGGACCTTCGGTCGCGGTAACGCGCAGCGTGCGCACCTGACCGCGCGCCAGCAGCGGCAGGCCCGCCTCGCCGACCATCGTCAGCGCCAGGGTGAGGTCGGCCATGGAGCGAGGTTCCTGCTAAGGTGCGGGCCAGGTGATCTGCAGGGCCGCGTGGATCTGCGCGAAGGTGGTTGCCGCACCGATCGTCAGCTTCGCGCCGCGACGCTTGCGCTTGATGATCTTCGCCACAGCGATCCAGGTGTTCGCTTCGGCGATTACCGAGTCCGCCACATCCGCCGCCGCCGCATCGATCTGCGCCTGGTTGGACAGGGTGATCAGGCCGGCATCGGCCAGGGCTAGCATCTCCGCATGCAGCATGGAGTAGGCGGCATTGTCGAACGGGGTGGGGTAGCTGCCCGCCACGTAGGCGCGCGCCTCCTCCTCCGTCTTGCGGTACTCCTGCGACTGGCCGGCGCCGCCGGTGATGAACAGCAGCCGCACCGCCTCGGCCTCCGTGTCCACCTGGATCAGCGCCTGCGCCTGCCGATCGGCCAGGCTGATGCCGACAAGGTCAAATTGCATTGAGGGTCCCGCTCCAGGTCTGGTTGCCCGCAGAGACAATGCGGACGCCGATCGTCCCCGGCAGGATGCAGGTGACGACCACTGTCCCGTCGGTCACCTCCGTATCTGGCGCCGGGGTGGTGATCTCCGGGGCGCTGTGGGTGATCGTGACCCGGCACGGGTTCGGCAGGCCGGAGATCGTCACCGTGTCCACGCCGTCGGCATCCAGCGTGGTGGCGGACACGGTGGGGGAGAGGGTGCCCGCGGTGATCAGCGCGCCGCCCACCACCCACTCGCCCGCCGCGATGTCGGCCTGGCGGTTTACCTCGAGGATCGCGGTTCCGGCCGGCAGGGACCCCGCGGGATAGGTGGCGATGTAGGATTTCGGCATGGTGCCGCCGCGCAGCACCCGGCCGTCCGCGGTCCGGTAGATCACGTACCAGGCCGGGGAGAGGTCGTCGCTCATCGCTTCACCGCCATCGCCTGCAGCCAGCGGTAGCGGTCGTAGACGGGGCTGGAGACGCGGCCATCGACGTCCAGCATCTGCAGGGCGGCGGTGTGCCACCCGGGCGCCATGGAGTAGAACCGCGCCTCGGCGGCCTGCCAGGACCCGTCGACCAGCACGCGCGACGCGAACTGCGAGAACGTGGTCGCCCCATCGCCGCCGTCGATCGTGATCGTGTAGCCCCGTTCGTTCGTGTTGAGGTACACCCAGGCGTTGCCGCCCCCCGTATCGGCAATGAAGAAGCTGATGTCGGCGACGGTCGTCCAAGTCCCGAACGGCAGGCCCAAGGCGTCGGACCTCTCGGTCGAGGACACGTCGGTCAGGCTGTTCGCCGTGAACTTGCGGGTGCCGACGATCAGGTCCTTCACCTGGAGCGTGAGGACGATGATCTCCTCCGCCGCCAGCTTCTCGGCCCTGACCGCGCCCGCGGCGATCTCGGTCGCGTTGACGGCGCCGGCCGCGATGGTGCCGGCGGTGACCGCGTTCGCCGCGAGCTTGCCGGCGGTGACGGCGTTCGCTGTGATCTTGTCGGCGCTGACCGCGTTCGCGGCGATCTTGTCGGCGGTGACCGCGTTCACCGCGATCTTCGCCGCCTTGATCTCCCCGTCCACGATCATCTCCCCCGTCGCGGGGCGGACCACGATCAGGTCGGTAATCGCCGCGACGCCTGACCAGGCATAGGCCGCGCTGCCATCGGCCGCGATGACGAAGCGACCCTGTGCCGTACCCGCCGGCGCCACGCCCTGCACCGTCTTCGTCCCGGCGCCGCCGCTGCCGAACCCGGCCTCGAAGAACACGCTGACGCCGCCGAGGTAGCCGCCGGCGGCATTCAGGAACTGGAACTCCGCATAGACGGACTTGTTGCCGAGGTTCGCGCAGCGCGCCCCGATGGTGAACCGGTCGCCCGGCGCCACAGGCACCGTTGAGTTGCTTTGCAGCGAGCCATAGCCGGACCCGGCGTAGGCGCCGCTCCAGAGCACGCGCGCGCCGTGGCCGACGCCGTAGCTGTTGGTGAAGCTGGAGTTCGCTTCGTAGTACCAGGGATTGCCGCCCTCCGTGTTGCCCTGCGTCCAGAAGCCGGCATCGGCCATCGTCGGGTCCAGCAGCAGCGAGGCCGGCACGACGCTCAGCTTGCTCGCCGAGATGCTGTTCGCCGCGAACTTGGAGCCCGGGATGGTGCCGAGCAGCTTCGACGCATCCAGGTCCTGCAGCTGGGCGTCGGTCAGCGTGCCGACCAGATCGGCCGCGCTCACCACCGCCACCCAGGCGCCGGCGGCGCGTCGGTACAGCCTGCCATCGGCCACGCTGACCGCCACGTCGCCGTCCGCCACCGCATTGCCGCCGGTGTCCACGCTGGCGCTGCTGCTGGCGATGATCTTCACCGGGGCGATGCCCTGGGCAAATTTCGCCGTGTTGATGATCGCGTCCTGGAGGTCGGTGGCGAGCAGGTAGCTGGTGGTCGCGCTCACCGGCCCGACGAAGGCACTCAGGTTGCCGCTGAGGTCGCGCGAGCGCAGCCAGTACCAGCGCGTCGTGTTGGTCGGCAGGCCGCCGCGCATCCACCCCGCGCCGCGCGTCTCGCCCACCCAGTAGCGGCCCCCGGCACTGCTGCTGGTATTCTCCCAGATCTCCACCGCGGCCAGGTCGAGCGCGGCAGGCATCGTCCAGGTGATCGAGATCGCCTTGATGACGCCGGCCGCCGCCGGACTGCCCGGCGTATCGGGCGCGGTGGTATCGGCCGCGCCGGTGCCGTCCGCCACACTGCTCCAGGCCGACCGTGCCAGGCTGCCGAGCGCGCGGATGCGGATGTCGTAGGCCACGCCGATGATGACGGGCGCGATCACGGCGCGGCGGGCCCCCTCGCCGACCTGCATGCTGTTCCAGTCGGTCGTGCCGTCGACGCGCCACTGCACCTCGAACCCGGTGACGAAGGGGTGCCCGCCGAAGGTCCATTCCACCAGCAGTGCCGGCACCAGGGACCCGTCCGGCTGCTGCTGCGTGGTCGGCGTGATCGTCAGGCCCGTGGGCGCCGGGATCAGCAGCGGCGAGACCAGCGTGGTGTCGGGCGCGTCCGGCCCGAAGGCGCCATCGTCGTACAGCCAGGCATAGGCGGAGGGCTGCTCCTCCCGCAGCGTCACGTTAACCGCGGCCTCGGAGGGCGAGAAGGACCAGGCGATGATGCGGAACGGCTTCGCCGTCCAGCCGAAGTCCGGCAGCGTTACCGCCACCATGTCCCAGACCGCGAAGGTCAGGCCGGAATAGCGCAGCGGCGCCTCGAAGGTCAGGCTTTCGCGGGACCGCAGCAGCATCTGCCGCGCCAGCCGCTGCGCGCGGGTGTGGTCGATGACAAAGGGCATCTCCACGTCGCGCCAGATCCGCTCGCCATCTTCCGCCTCCAGGGTGGCGTTGGTCATCGCCCCGAACTCGCTGGCCTGCCAGAAGCGCCCCGGATCGATGAAGGTGCCGCGCACCGCGTTGAACAGGTCCCGCCGGGAGGGCCGCGTGTTCAGCCGCACCGGGCCGGCGAAGTCGGACGGGCCGAGGCTGGAGGCGGGCGTGGAATAGGCGCCGCCTTGCAGCCGGTACTGGCCCGCTACGTAGACCAGCGCGCCACCGCCGCTATCCAGCATCTCCCCCATCACGTCGATCGGCGCGCGGTCCAGCGTGAAGTTGCCGTCCACCGTGTAGCGCGGCTGCGTCACGGTGCCGCCGGCGTCCAGCGGCACCGCCTCATCCGCCAGGTTCGCCGCGGCGATGAAGCTGCCGAAGTCGATCTCCGGGTCCGTGCACGCCAGGCCGAGCGGGCTGCGCAGGTAGTCGAGCACGCAGAGCGCCCAGTTGCGCGTGTAGCGCACACCCAGGTCGCGCGGGTCCAGGATATCGTTCTTGCCGGTGACCAGCGCGGAGATGTTGGGCACGCCGCCCTGGAACTTCTCCCGGTCGAACTCGAGCCGCACGTACAGGTAGGCCACGCCCAGCAGCTTGTGGCTGGCGCCCCAGCCGTCCGGGCTTTCGCTGGACAGGATGGGATCGGCCGTGGTCTGGCTGCCGGTGTAGCGCTGGATCACCAGCTTGCCTGCATACTTGCCGGCCACCACGCTGGCGCCGGAGAAGTCCGCATCCGTGATCAGATCGTCGTTGATCCAGATGTCGGTCACCGCCTGCACCGGGTGGCCGGCCAGCGCGATCACCATGTGCAGGAACTGCTGGTCCGCGCCGCTGCTGGCGGCATAGAGGATCGGTCCCGAGACGCGCGCCTGGCCATAGACCACGCGGCGCGGCTCCACCGAGCTGCGGATCAGCACCTTGCTGTCCTGCGCGCGGGACTGCTGGCTGGGCGCGGGGCTCGCGGCCCTCTTCTTCCCGAGCGCCCCTGCCACGTAGCTCACCCCAGCGCTAACCACCACGCCCAGCAGACCGGCGGCCACCGCCCCGAACGTGGCGCCGAGCAGCGGGATCAGGAGCGGTGCCGCCACCGCCGCGACGATGACGCCGGCGATGGCGGCGACGACGCGCAGGATTCTCGGCATCAGACCGCCCAGGCCCGCAGGGCCAGCGCTGGCGGCACGAACTGCATGCGCTCCGCCCCCGTCACCGCCACGCGGTGGTCCGCCACCACGCCGACCAGCAGCTGGTTGGCGATCGCCACCAGCACGACGTCGCCGCGCTGCGCGAAGGCGGGCGGCACGTCCGCCGCGCCGATGCCGGCCAGCGCCGCCGCCACGTGCGATTCCAGGCCACCGGACAGCGCCAGCCGCGCCTCGGCCGCCTCCTCGCTCGTATAGGTGCCGCGGTCGGCGGCGGCCGGGTCGCGGCCGGTGACGGCCAGCACCACGTCGGCCGCAGCCAGCCAACAGTCGTGGGCGCCCCAGTGGAAGGGCGTCTCGCGCGCCGCCTCCAGCGCCGCCGCCAGGCGGTCCGGCCAGTCCGGCAGGCGCGGCTGCGCGGGGACGGGGCGGCTCATGGCGCGGATCCCCGGGGAACGGGGTGGCCCGTCACCGCTGGCGGTCCCACCACGCCGCGGCGGGCCAGACGATCTGTTTTTCGACGGTCGCGGGCACGAACTGCATGCCCAGGTCGCCGGGGTACAGGCGCTGCTGGTCCTCATCCGTGTAGCGCAGGATGCGAGGCCGCTCCCAGTCCACCAGCCGGTTCTGCAGCGTGACCGTCGCGGTCGCCGTCTCGCCGACCTCGATGCCGAACATGTCCATGCGGCCGCGGAAGATGATGAACGGATCGACCGGAATGCCCGTCACCGGGTCCAGCGGCACCTCCCACACCATGCCGACGCGGCCCTGGTAGGTCTCTGTCAGGCCCAGCGCCACCGCGTCGCGCGGGATGCCGGAGAGCTGCACGGTCATGTCGTAGCTGCGCAGCTCCGCCGATTCCTCCGTAACGCTGATCGCGCCCAGCCCACCGACGCCGATATAGATGTCTCCGCCGATGCTGATATCCGTCATGCTTCCGTTGAATCTCACCCAGCCGGAGGCGAAATCCAGCGCGACCGCGACGGTGCGACTCGGGATTTCCGAGGTGACGATGCCGATGGCGCTGGGGGTCAGGCTGCGGCTCATGATACGGTCTCCGGGTTGCGGGGCGGGGCGATCACCAGATCGCCTCCTCGATCGGCAGGGTCAGGGCGAATCCGCGGTCGCCGGGCTCGTAGTCCGCCATCACGTCGTCCCGTGTCGGCCGCCACAGCGGGGAGACGTTGACCAGCAGCAGCGCCGCGTTGTCGGCCGGGCTGCGGCGGATCGGCGGCGTGATGGGGATGCTGGCGGCGCCGCCCGCCACGGTCACGTCGGCCGTCACCTGGTGCATGATCGGGCGGCCGGCTGGATCGACGTAGACGAAGATGTCGCCCATCAGGAAGGCGGTGCCGGCGCCCCAGCCATCGGTTAGCAGGGTCCGGCCGGTCTGTCCGGCTCCGTTCACCAGGGGCGTTCCGCCGGCCGTGCCGCGGCGCGGAAACCGGCTTTCCACGGGCCACCAGAAGCGCCCCGCACGGCCGCCGAGCGCGGCCACGAAGGCCGTCAGGGTGCGCCATTCGGCGATGTCCAGGTTGCGCCAGCGCAGTTCCGCCACCCAGCGCGCGCCGGGCAGCTCCAGCGTCTGTTCCGTGCCGTCGAAGGGGCTGCGTCCGCCGCTCTGCGTGTTCGCTGCCAGGCCCATGCTGAAATCGTTCGGCACGGGGATGACGGGGTTCCAGTTCAGCGTCGGCATCAGCGTCCCCTGCGGCCGAAGGCCTGCGCGTCCGCACCGCCGCGGTTGACGCGTGCGATCATGTCGGCGCGGCTGGCGGCCAGGATGCCCGGCAGGCGGCGCGCCAGCACGGCATCGATCCGCGCCTCCACGCCCTGCTCCGCGCCGCGCGCATCCACCATAATGGAGACGCCGCCGCCACCGCCGAGCGCGTGGTTCGGCACGATGCCGCCGGAAATGTCCGGCACGAACAGCTCCGGCCCGCGCTCGCCGACGATATAGGGACTGCCCGCCGTGACGGGTCCGCCTTTGGCGCGCAGCCCGATGGCGCCCGCAATGCCGGACCAGGTGATGCCTTCGAACGCCTTGGACAGCGCGCCTTCCAGCGGCTTGATCAGGAACTGCCGCTCGATGACGCGGGCGAGGCCGGTGGACAGCCGTTCCAGCACGTCCGTCAAGGTGCCGCCGCGGCTGATCAGCCCGTCGAAGGCGGAAGTGAAGACCGTGCTGAACTCCCGCCCCAGGTTCGTCAGGTCGTCGGCGGCCTTGCCCGCACTAGCGATATCGCGCCGCAGCGCTGCATCGGTCGCGTCCAGCAGCTCGTTGAAGCGGCCGGCGCCGATGCGGCCGGCGTCGAAGGCGTCCGCCAGCACGCGCACCCGCTCATCGGCGCGGTCGAAGGCGGCGAGGGCAGGGTCGAGGGCTTGCTCCAGGCTGCGGAACTCCTCGGCCGCCTTCTGGACGGAGAGAGCGAACTCACGCATGCCGGGGCCGAGTTCTTCCGCCGGCCGCGCGGCGCGGCCGGAAGGCGAGCGCGATTCGGTCGGTTTGCCCTTGCCCGCGCCGCCCTCGCTTTCCCGCTGCTCCTGTAACAGCCGCAGCATCCGCTGCGACTCGCGTACTTCGGCGCCGGCAATATTGGCGTCGCCGCGCAGGCTCTCCACCCGGCGCCGCGCGGCTTCGATGTTGGCATCGAGCCGGCGCGCCGCGAGGCCTGCGCTGTTCGCGCCGCGCATCTGCGCGCGCTGGGCCTCCATGCGCTGCAGATCGCCATCGGCACGCAGGATCTGCTCGCCCAAGTCCTCGCCACGCCGCGTTGCCGTCTCGCCGAGCGCGCGGGCCGCCGCTACGCCGGCGGCGATGGAGTTCTGCCTCAGCCGCTCCGCCTTCTCGGCGGCGCTCTCCATCAGGTCGCGCAGCCGCTCGACGGCCGTCGCATAACTGTCCGCGGCGCGCTTCGCCGCCTCCGTCGCGTCCTCCGTACGAAGGAACTGGCTGACCAGGATGCCCACGGTGAGCACTGCGCCCGCCATCGCGCCGCCGGTGCCGAACGCCCCGAGGAACTGGCTGCCCTGCTGCGACAGCGCCGTTATCGCGGAGGTGCCGGCCTGCACCTGCACGGCAAAGTCCTGTAGCTGTAAGCCGGCCTGGCCGACATAGGAGCCGAGGTTGCGCACGCCGCCGGCGGCCGTGTCGGACCCCGTGCCATGCTGCGCCAGCGCGCGGGCCGCGGCCTCGTTCGCGCGCGTGTAACCATTGATGAGGGTAGCCGCGTTCGCCAGAGCAGTACGCAGATTGGTATCGTCAACCGTGAGCGTCGTGACGACTGGCGAGGCGCCGCTGCTACCGCTCATGCCGTCTCCGCTCGTTCCAGGTGCGGGCATTGGCCAGCAGGGCCGCCGCGTCGGCGCGCAGGCGATCCCGCCGTGCCGCTTCGTCTGCCGGCGCATCCCAGGCGCGGGCGAACAGCCGCAGCTCGGGCGCCGTCCATGCGCCACCCGCGCGGCGGGTGGCATGCAGGTTCGCCATCAGCGCCGACAGCGCGGCGAAGTGCCAGTCCTGCCGGCGGTCCGGCAGCGGGTCGTGCGCATCGAACGCTATCCATTCGGCGAACTCGGCCGCGCTCATGCGCGCGTCGAGCTCCGCCACGGTGCAGCCCAGCGCCAGGGCCAGCCGGAACGCGAACCGCCGCGCCGGCTGGCGGACTAGTTTCCCGCGGCGGACTCGGCCGTGCCGTTGCCGGCCGTCCCCGCCGGGGCCGTGATGCCGCTGTGCTCCGATACGGCGGTGGCGATGCGCAGCATCAGGTCCCAGGGCTGCGCCGCCAGCCAGGCATCGTCGGCCGCGGTGAACATCGGCGCGCCATCCGGTGTGGCGACGCCTTCCCGCACCATCACCACGGCGGTGCGCCGTCTTTCCGTGTCGTCATGGATCTCCGCCAGCGCCAGCGGCCCGATCGGCCGCAGCGCCACCGTGCCGCCCCATTCCGGCACCTCCAGGCTGCCCAGGCGGGGCTTCACGCCGAACACCTGATTCCGCGTCAGCATCGGCCCGGTCCTCCCATGATCCTGTGTGGGCATCGACTCAAGTCTCTGTGATGTCGCTGTCGAGGGTGATGGTGATGCCGGCCGACATCACGCTGTCCATGCGCCCGCTGATCTGCCATCGCGTGATATGGCCGTAGAAGCGCAGCACGGTCGGGATGGAGGTTGCGCCGCCGCCCAGCGTGCCGGCAGGGATCGTGATCCGGAACTGCGACCGTGCCTTCGCGCCGAACTGCGCGCGCACGCGGTCCTGGCCCGCATCGCCGTAGTTCAGGTGCAGGTCGGCGCTGACTTCGCCGGCGTCCAGCAACCCGGGCGCCTTGCGCATCAGCGTGTCGTTCAGGTTGGTGACATTCAGCACGGTGTAGGACAGCGACGGGCCGGTGATGGCGGTGACCTCGCCGATATTGGTATAGGTGCCGGGCGTGTCGTTTTCGATCTGCAGTATCATGCCTTGCGCGTTGATGGCCATAGGTCAGGTCTCCACGGTCAGGATGGTGAACAGCAGCGCATCGGACAGGATGCCGGGATCGGCCTCGGCCTCTCGCACGCGGGCCTGCAGGCGGCCGACCAGGCGGCAGGACTGGATGGCATCCGCGCCGGCGCCGACGCGGCCATCCAGCGCGTCGCGCGCCGCGATGGCCAGGTCGCGGACCTGCTGCACGTCGTCGGCGAAGCACAGCACGGCCACCTGCACCCGGTCATGCGTGCCGCGTCCGCGCAGCGTCGCCAGGTTCTCGGTTTCCTGGCGCGCGAAGACGATGCGCGGCAGGGGGGTACCCTGCGGCGCCTCCACCGGGTAGATTCGGTCGCCGGCCAGCGCGGCGACGCCGGCATGCGCGGCCAGCGCGGCATAGATCCCCTGTTCCAATGTCACGGCGTGCCGCCGGCCCGGCTGACGGCCCGCTGTACGGCCGCGTGGAAGGCGCGCTCGAACTCCGCCCGGGCCGCCGCCTCCGCGCCGCGGCTGGCCTGCTGCCAGAACGGGCGGGCGCGCATGCGGCGCGTGCCCTTTTCCAGGAAGAAGGCCCAGAAGGCGCGGCCGCGCGTCACGCTGACCGCGATCTCGCCGCCGCTGGCCCGCAGGTTCGCCCGGCGGCGGCGGATGTTTGCCCTCAGCCGCCCATAGTCGTAGGAGACGGACTGCGGCGCCGTGAGCTTCAGCTTTACGCGCCGCCGGCCGAGCCGGATGAAGCTGGTGCGCACGCGCCGCGTCTTGCGCGTCGGTTCCGTGCCCACCGGCGCCGCCGCCTGCACCGCCTGCTGAAGCACCGCCGCGGCCCGGTGCAGCGCAACGTACAGCACGCCGGCCTGCAGCTTCGCGGGCAGGGTGCGCAGGCGCTCCGCCGCCGCGTTGCCGCCCGTCACTGTCATGCCGAACCTCATCGCCCTATTCCGCCACCGCCACGCAGCGCAGCTCCAGCCCCTCGCGCCGGCCGATCTCCGTGATGCCGGTGATGTCGAATTCCCGCCCCTCCAGCAGCACCCGCCAGCTGGGGCGCACGTCCAGGCGGTGGCGGATGGTGATCACGGTCTCCACCTCCGCCAGCGGCGCGCCGCCGGCCAGCAGCTCCCGGCCACGCACGTCGCGCTTGCCGGCCCAGACCGTGGCCACCTCGGCGAAGGGCACCGCGGCGTCGCCGGCCGCGCTGCGCGCCGGTGCACCGGGCCGGCGCAGCGTGGCGCGGCGATCGAGAGGTCCGGCGAGCATCAGGAAATCGCACCGTGCCTGACACCGCACTCGCCGACGCCAGGCCAGTCGGCAGCAACACGCCCGCGCGCCGCCTGGGCCGCGCAGATCGATTTGCCGACCTCGGCCGCCGTGGCGACCAGCGTCAGGGATTCGGACATGGCGGGCTCACCCCCAGAACAGGCGGTAGGGCGCGATCAGCCGCCCGAACGCCGGATTGTCGGACACGCGCGCCACGCTGGCGGCCTCGCGGTTGGCGAACAGGTCGCCCAGCGCCAGCAGCACCGCGGCGCGCAGCGCGGCGGGCACGTTGCTGACGCTGGCGTAGCCGGCCCGGTACTGCACCCGCACCGGCGCGGCGACGCCGATATCCGTGCTGGGCCAGGTGGTGCTGGCGGCCGGCCATGCCTGCCCGCGCAGCGCCGCGGGCCCGGCCGGGATCGCCACCTGCCAGGCGCCGGCAGCCAGCGCCGTTACCGTGCCGGCCGCCGACACTGTGCTGATGCTGGTCAGGCTTATCAGCGGCGCGTGCCAGGGCTCGATCATCCCGTCGGCCGGGAAGCCGGGCAGGTCCATCACCCAGTCCGTCGGCATCAAGCAGCGGCCCGTCTCCTGCTCCACTACCTCCCGCGCCGCGGCCATGTAGAGCGCGATCATCGCGTCCTCGGCGGTCCCGTCCACGCGCAGATGCGCCCGCGCTTCCGCGAGCGTGATCGGCTCGGCCGAGGGGGCGCCGATGCGGCGAAGCGCGATATGCATGGGGCGATCCCGGCCTTGGCAGCAGGACACGCCGGCGCCACGGCGGGCGCCGGCTCGGGCAGCAGGATGTCAGACCGGCGGGTTGGCCGTCGGCGCCAGATCAGGCCGGCCGAGGATCGCCACCGCGGCCAGCAGCGCCGCGCTGGCATTGCCGGTGGGCGTGATCGTCATGCGCACATAGCGCCGGTTGCCGACATAGCCGATCTTGCGGGTCTCATCGTCGTCGCTGAACGCGAACCCGGCCAGGGCCATCGTGCCGGTCAGCATGGTCGCCGGCACCGTCGCGGCGTCGGACAGGTTCACCGCGTCGCCGTGCTCCAGCGTCACGGTGAATGTCGCGTCCGCATCGGCGATGCTGCCGGTGAGGATCACGAAGGTGCAGCCGCCATAGCCGCGGGTGTCGATGATCTGCGACACCTGCGCCGTGTTGTCGGCGACCGATACCGGGCTGATCGCCCGGACCGGATTGATCGTGCTCAAGCCATCGCGCAGCATACGCGTTCTCCTCTGCCGAAGGGGGTGTCAGGGCGCGCCGGGGCGTGCCGGTCCGGGATCGCGGCGTGCGGCGCCGCGTCAGACGAACTGCAGTAGCTTCAGGCTGTCGAAGTTGACGACGCCGCCGCCCAGCCGCTTGCGGGTGAAAAACTTCACCCAGCCCTTGGCCGTCAGGGGATCGCGCAGGATGCTGATCGCCAGCCTATCGACCAGCGTATAGGTCTCGCGGAAATCGCCGAAGGCCAGGCTGAAGCTGCTGGCGGCGATCGCCGGCATGTCCTCCATCTCCGCGATCGGATAGCCCAGCAGCGTCGAGGGCGCGCCGGCCTGCACCGGCGGCTGCCACAGGTACTCCCCCGTCGTGTCCTTCACCTTGCGGTACTGCGCGAAGGTCGCCCGGTTGGCGGCCCAGCGCGCATTGCCGCGATAGGCGGGCTTCAGGTCGGCGATCATGTCGATCAGCACGTCGAAGGGGTTGGTCCCCAACGCGCCGGACGCGCCGGTGCCGCGCCGCTGCAGCGTGCCCCAGGGGCGGGTGAGGTCCGCCGTGGTGGCCGTGGGGTAGGCCAGGAAGCCCCGCGGCTTCCTGCTGCCGTCGCCGCTCACCACGGCGGCGCTCTCTAGCCGGCCGAAGCGGGAGCCGATCTTGCCTTCCAGCCACCGCTCCACGTTCCAGGCGCTGTCCTCCAGCATGCGCAGCGAGGCCTTCGGCTGCGTGCGCATCTCCTCGACCTGGATTGCGTACTCGCCGAGGCCGGTGTTAGTGCCCTCGGCATCCGGCTCGGCCTCGCCGGCCCACCAGGCGTTGACATCGGCGGTGTCGGCGATGCCGATCAGCTCCGATCGGTTGGTGCTGTCGATGTTCACCACCGCCCGCACGTCGGACATCTCGTAGAGGCGCGTGACGATGCGGCCCGACATGTCGTGCGGCACCAGGAAACCGCCATCGCTGTCTACCGCGATCTGGAAATCCTGGCGAACCCACTCCGCCATGGCCGGCTCGCCGGCGCGGCCCTGGCGCAGGTAGTAGCGGAAGTCGGACTCGTACTTTGCAAGCTGCTCGGCGCTGTCGAAGACGGCGCTGCGCTTGCCCTTCTCGGCGGCCAGCTCCTGCAGGTGCCGGTTCGCCATGGCCAGGCGCTCGGCCGCCGCCTTGTCGCCGCCCGCGTCGCCGCGGTTCGGCAGCGTGGCCAGCCGCTCGAGCGCCTTGAAGTTATCGCCCAGGCGGTCGAGCTCGGCGGAGAGCTTCTCCAGCTTCTCCACCGTCACCGCATCGGCGGCGCCCTTCTGCTCCAGCTGCTTCAGGCGCTCATCATTGACCTGGCGGTAGTCGGACCAGGCCTTGTTCTGCTGCTCGAACAGAGCGCTCAGGGTTTCCAGGGAGGACACGGATTCAGCCCCTCATGATCTCGATGTTGCGTTTCACCAGCTCCGCCAGCCGGGCGAGCGCCGCGGGGTCGAGGTGCGGATCCCCGTCCCCGTCGGCGCCCTGTTCGCCCGCCTCGCCCGCGTCCCGCAGGGCATCGAGGCCGGCCAGGCCGTGGCGCAGCAGCGCCTTCGCCTGCCGTCGCGTCAGCCCGGCATCCCGCACGAGCCGACGCTCCAGATCACGCTCCGTCACCCCACCGCCGCCGGCCTGCACGCTGTCGATGCGCGCGCGGTTCATCGCGGGGAAGGTGACGACGGAGATTTCGATCAGGTTGATCTCCTGGATGGTCCAGCGGGGCTCGCCCGGCTTGGCATCCGCATTCTCGGTCCGCTTGGTGGGGTGGAACCCGATGGACAGCCCGTCGATCGCCGGGCGCGGCTCCATCTTGAACAGCGCATGGACGTCCCGCCCGCGGGATGTCTCCGCCAGGCGCCCCTCCACGCGCAGGCCCTGCGCATCGACAGACAGGCCGGTCCACACGCCGATCGGCAGCATGTCCTCCGCCGTCATGTCCCAGCCGCCATGCTGCAGCAGCATCACCGGGTAGCGGCCGGCGGCGGCCTCGGCCACGGGCCGGTCGAAGGCCCCGGACGCGAAGTTGTAGGGGCGGCCGTCATCAGGCTGCGCGAACAGCGCGGCGACGCCGGCGAAGCTCATCGGCTTCGCCTCGGCGCCGGCAAGCTGCACGGTCCAGGGGATGATGCAATCGGGCATGGGCTACTCCGCCGGCGGCGATTCGGATTCAGGCGTCGGGTCGGGCGCGGCCGGCGCCAGCGCGGGCTGCGGCACCTTGTCCAGCCCCGGCAGGCGGTTCAGCCCCTCGGCCTCGCGCACCTCGTTAGGCGTCATGAAGGCGGCGCTGCCGCCGGCGCCCAATGCCTTGGCGTAGAACTCGCCGCGGCTTTGCGCGTCGGCCCGCATCAGCGCGCGCATGTCGATGCGGAAGAACATCGCGCCGCGCTGCCGCTCCGTCAGCAGGTCGCGCGCCAGGGTCAGCTCCCAGCGCTTCGCCCAGGGTCCCAGCGTGTGCACCGCATGCGCCGTGAAGAAGCTCTCCGCGCTGGCATAGGTGCTCGCCTTCTCCTGGGCGCCGATCATCTGCGGGAAGACGCGGAAGGCGCGGCAGATCTCCTCCACCTGCATGCGCCGCGCGTCCAAGGTCTGGGCGGAGACGAAATCGAAGGTCAGCGGGGTGAATTTCGCGCCGTTCGCCAGCACCGCGACGCCGCCCGCCTCGTTCCCCCCGAACATCTTCCCCCAGCGCCGCTTCCAATCCTCGGCCTGCTGCTCGGTGACGCTGGGCTTGTCCGTGCTGAGATAGCCGCTGGGCCGCCCGCCCTTGCCGAAATGCTGCGCCTGCACCCATTCCATCGCCGCCGCCAGGCCGATCGCCTCGCGCGCCAGCGTCACCACCTTCATGCCGCCCACCGCGTCCCAGGACGGGCCGCGGATGTGCAGCATGTCGCGCCAGGACACCTCGCCCTGCCGCCCGTCCGGCCAGGTCACCGTGTAGGTCACCCGCCAGTTCGCGCCCTGCTTGTGCCGTACCATGGCCGGCAGCAGCGGCAGGATGCCGATCGGCCGGTCCGCGATGCCGCGCTGGATCAGGCCGAACCCGTCGCCGGCCAGGGCGGCGTGGATGGTCAGGGTCTCGGCCAGCTCCTGCCAGGTCATCCACTCGTTCGGTGCATCCAGCAGCCAGGCCGCCGGATGGTTCGTCTCCGGCGTGCTGCCCTCCGCGGTGCGGCGGTGCAGCGCGATCGGCAGTGCGCCCAGCCCCTCCGCGATCACTCTGACGCAGGCCAGCACCGTCGCCACGCCCAGCGCCGTCATGGGAGAAAGCGGCACGCCGGAGCGCGTCGTCATCCCCCCGGCCAGCAGGTCCGCGAGCTCGGCGGAATTGCTGATCCCGGTCTCCCCCTGGCGCACCAGGCCGAGCCGGGCGCCAAGGCGCGCGAGAATCCCCATGGCGGCTAGAACACGCCGTCCGCGGTCTGCGACACCGGATTCCGCGCCATCAGCTCCACCGCGTTGAACCCCGCCGCCAGCGGGTCGATTTTCGCGCTGCCCGCGGCCTGCTTGGTGATCAGCACGGCATTGCCCCTCTGCTCCACGCGCGCATTGCCGACGCACCAGGCCATCAGGGGCTGATCGGCATGCACCAGGGTGCCCTGCGCCAGCCCGCGCTCCGTCGCCTTGATCGCGCCGTTCAGGCGCCAACCCTGGGGGATGCCCACTAGCGTTTCCCCGGCGATGTCCGCCTCGGCCAGGGCATCGACCATGCCGGCGATGCCCGCCGGGTCCAGCCCTACCCCTGCCCGCTCCGGCAGCAGCCCAGAATCGCGCACCTGCGCGACGATCGCGGCGGCCTGCGACAGATCCTCGCCCAGGGTCTCCACCACCACCAGGTCGCCGTCTGCGGCGAAGTCCAGCAGTCGCGCGGCAATATCGGTGCGGCGCTTCAGCACTATCGGGTGTGCCCAGACGCGGGACCACCACAGCCAGCGCCGCGTGCCCCGCTCCCGCCCCAGCACGGTCAGGCCCAGCAGGTCATCCAGGCCCCCGCCATCGATCCCCACCGTCACCACCTCGCTGCGCGCCAGCAGCGCGGCCAGCGTCAGATCCTCGTCCGCGGCGCCTTCCCAGTGCTCGGCTCCCGGCCAGGCATCAGCCAGCAGCCCGACGCCGATCTCCACGTTCAGGTGCTGGCTGGCCCAGGCCCGCAGCTCGGCCTCCCCGGCCGCGGCCGAGGCGTGGAACTCCTCGACCAGCCGGCTGATTTCGACCGACCGGCCGCGGTTCGGCGTGACCTGGTGCCACAGCGTGGGGTCGCGCCAGGGCTCGCGGCCGCGCTGCTCGCGCGGCGGGCGCTGGATGCGCTCCGGGAACTCGTACAGCACCGGCAGCATCGGCACGCTCAGCGCCCCGTCGCGCACGGCACGGGCCTTCGCCAGCTCGCTCTTGAACACGCCCGCCGGCACGTCCTCCGACTGCGTGGTGATGATCGCCAGGAACGCCTCGGGGTAGGGCAGCATCCCTCCGCGCAGCTGGCGCAGCGCATTCGCCGCGCGGGGCATGCGGGCCGAGACGTGCAGCTCATCGATCAACACGCCGGCCGGCTTCTGGCCGGTCAGCACCGACGGGTCGAAGGTCATGATCTCGAGCTGCGCGCCGCTGCGCCGGTGCTCGATCAGCTTCAGGTGGCCGCGGACATGCAGCAGCTTGGAAAGCGTCTCGTCGATCTCGATGGCGCCGTTGACCTGCGCGAAGGCCAGCTCGGCCACGTCGTGGGTCGGGCCGGTCAGGATGAACTTCGCGCGCGGCCGCAGGTTCAGCAGCAACGCGGTCAGCATCATCAGCGCGCCGTAGCTCGTCTTGCTGTTCTTCTTCGGCACAAGGCAGAACAGCTCGCGGATCGCCCGCATGCCGGTCGCCGGATCGAGGCTGCCGAACAGCGCGCGCAAGATGTCGATGAACCACTCGCCCGCGGCCTCGGCCAGGGTCGGCTGGCCCGGCACGTCGGCCAGGCGCAGCTTGCGGAACACCGCGACGGCGCGATCCGCCTGTTCGTTGTGCAGCGGCAGCGAGGGCACCAGGGACCGCCCCTCGCGGAGCCGATCCTGCCAGTCCGGGCATGCGAGGGTCCAGGCCATGCTAGTGCGGCAGCAGCCCTTCCCAGCTCGTGTTCGCCGCCGCCGTCATGGCTTCCATCTGCTGCTGCTCCTTCTTGCCGAGCGGCGGCTCCTTCGGAGGCGGCGGCGCGTCCATGTCGGTCGGCGTGCGCCGCCATTCCTTCATCGCCGCGACGTTGCCCTCGCGCGCGGCGCGGTAGAGGGAGACGGTGATCTCCGCCTCGCGGCGCGCCCGGCCGTGCTCGAGTTCATCCGCGTAGTGCTCGCGCAGCGTTGGCTCGGAACAGCCGATCGCGGCGGCGATGCGCCAGGCCGGCATGCCGCCGGCAACCAGGATCTCCACCCGCTCCCGCGATTCCTCGGTCGGGACGTGGTGCGGGCGGCCGGACCGCTCGCGCGGCGGCTGCGGGTCGGGCGGCGCGACGCCGGGCAGCACCGCCTGCGGCCGAGGCGTCGCCAGCTCGGCGGCGTAGTGCCCGCGCAAGGTGGATTCAGCCACGCCGATCACCCGGGCGATCTCCGCCACCGCCGTACCGGCCGCGACCATGCGCGCCACGGTGGACCGCCCCGTCTCCGTCGGCTGATGCGGCGGCCGCCCCCGCTTTTTCTCAGCCGCCATGAATACTCCTCACCCAAAAAAAACC
>ERZ1066133.470-NODE-470-length-18147-cov-7.373259_pt1 | contig 18147 bp, 3 predicted proteins | sample MGYA00382780_ERZ1066133 | MGnify/ENA primary metagenome ERZ1066133 (study PRJEB33369, sample SAMEA5778363) | biofilm metagenome | biome: Industrial cooling water; feature: Water cooling tower basin; material: Biofilm | place: United Arab Emirates | collected...
GTGGGTACCCATAAGGCATGGGTGGTGGGTGGCCGCACGGCCCGCCAAAGATGTGCCTGTGGTGTGAGTCATCGTCATACCTGCGGCCTCCCTGCTTGGGGTAAGAGTCACCACCATACATGCCGCCTCCCTGCATGCTGCGACCGCCAGGGTGCTGACCTTGCCTGTGGTCGTCCCTGTTGTGCCGGGACTTGTCCTGCAGGGGAGGGGGGCGGTGCTGCTCACGCCTCCTGCGTTCTGCTGCTGCTTCCTCCTCGGCTGCTGCCCTCTTAACTGCTGCCGCTCTCTTCTTGGCTGCTTTCTTCTCTGCTGCTGCTTTCTCCTTTTCTGCCTTCTCCTCTGCTGCTGCCTGCTGACCAGCAGCTGTGTACCCTGCCATATCAATGCCGCGCACCTGGGGCCTGCCCACCACCGCAGGGCTGGCGATCAGCCGGTTGTAGGGAGCGTCAGATGCTGCGGGGTGGTACTCAGCACCCAGGTCCGGAAGCTGATCACAATCGAAGCTGTGGTGTGTGCCGGCGCCGTGCACTGCACAGAAGCTGTGTGCCGATCCGCTGGTGTACACTGGCCCCTTCTCATACATCAGCAGTTGCGTGAGCTGCTTGGCCAGGCAGCCGCCTGGTTCAGCAACGGCGAGCCGCAAGGACCGGTACACGCTGGCGGCAAAATCCGACCCTGTTGCTGACTCTGCTGCCTTGGACTCCTCCCGAGCTGCTGCGTCTGCTGCCGGGATGGCCCGGTACTCTGCTTTTGCCTGCTGCAGACGGCAGGACTCGGCATGCAGTGCTGGCCTCAGGCCCTCAATCTGATCCAGTTGCATGTCTGACGGCCACTCATTGACGCGCTCACCAACAAAGGAGAGCCGCAAGTATGGGCGTTGGGCCCTCCTGCGCAGCACCGCTGCCCTGTCAAACCTGGTCACTGCAGCAGGGACCTTGACTGCTGCTGGTGGCTTGGCGGCCTTGGCTGCTGCCACTGGCGCCTCTGCCTGTTCTGTTGCTGCACCTGCCTCCGACTGCTCTGCTGCTGCAGTCACCTCTGACTGCTTTGCTGCAGTAGCTGTATCCTCGACCTCTTCCTCACCATAATCCAAGAACTCGCACTCGTCTCCTGCACTCATCTGACAGCACAGCACAAGCGCACGGCAACAGTGTCAGCAGCTAAGTGCTGACCTGCTGCTGCTGCTGTGGCTGAGCTGTTGCTGTTGCTGCTAGCCCTGGTCGGGGTTCACGCCCTGCGCCTTAGCACAGGCTGTGCAGGTGGCGGGGCGATGGCGTCGTCACCAGGGATGGTAATGCCTGCAGGCAGCACAGTGTCAACAGGTTGCAGCAGTGGTTTCACCTCTGACACTGTGTACTCGTACACCTCTCCATCGCAGAAGTGCACATCGAAATATGCAGGGCGACGCTGTGGGCCCATGTAATGCAACCTGCCCCAATAGGGTCGCAACTGCTGTGTGGCTGGATCCACGAAATCCTGCTGAATCAATCTGCCATGCAGCTGCTCTGCTGCTGCGTCCCTGCCTCTCATGGCTTTGTTGGGGTACAACTGCAGTGCCTTGCTGTCCAACTGCCGTCGGAGCTGACGCTCCCTGACCTTTGAGTCAAGCTGCTGCTGTGACACACCTGACTGGATGCAGGTTGGACACATCCAGTTGCCTGTCGGCACTGCATCCAGGGGTGTAGGGAGGCATTTGAGGTGCCAACCTGCGTCACAAACGTCACACAACAGAATCGGGTTCTGTGTGAGTGAGCTGACTGACGCGCACTGCTCACAGGCCACCTCGGGTGGCTTGCTTGCCAGCGTTGGGTCAAGTGCTGGGTCAATGCCAGGCAGGTGGCAGGGCGCACACTGGGACATGTGGCGATCCGTTGTTGCACCGCACTTGCCCTGCAGTATGAGGCGCCCTGATGGCCTGACCTCGGTGATGCGGTAGATTGCTGGCTTGGCCCTCGGCTGCAGGGCGTTGGCTGTGTTGGCCTGATTGGTGTACACATAGTCCCCTACCTCGAAGCGGTGCTTCTTGGGGAGGTAGGCTCCGGAGCGTATGTGCTTGTACCGAGCCTCATCCCTGTGCTGGGCGATCTGCAGGTTCTGCAGTGCCATGGGACAGTGCTGCTTCACCAGGTTCCTGCGGTGCGCAAGGTCAGCGGCAGCAAGCTCTGGTGAGTCAAAGTCAACAGGTTTGTCCAACCTGGTGACCACTGCTGGTGGCAGCACAGGCGTCTGTGCGTACAGCAGTTGGTAGGGTGAGAACCCCGTGCTCTTCTGTGGGCTGCACCTGTACCCCATGAGGAGCCAGGGAAGCTCCAAGTCCCAGTCATGAGTGTTCTGCTTGTCTAGGCACATTTTCTTGAGTGCCCGTTTGACAGTCTGCACGCACTTCTCTGACATGCCATTGGCTTGTGGGTGGTTGGCTGAGGTAGGGCGCGAGTCTATCAACGCCTCCTGCATCATGCGCTTGAATGCGCCCTCCCACTCACTGCCGTTATCATGCACTAGCTCTGCACACGCACCAAAGCGTGCCAGCACGTTGTGCATGAAAGCATATGAAGTGCACTCTGGGGTCTTATCCTCTATGGGAATTGCCTCCAGGTGCTTGCTAAAGTGCTCTACACAAATCATAACATACTTGTGACCCCTTGGGGTTTCTGGCAGGGGCCCTGCCAGGTCCACCCCCCAGCGGTAGCCTAACCCCTTGATGGGCAGGGGCTGGAGGTTGCCTGGCTCTGCACTGCCGAAGGTTGCTCTGATTCGACTGCATTCCTTGCACCCACTCACTAGGTGTGCGACGTCTGCTTGGACGCCGTGCCACCAGAACGAGTTGAGCACCAGGGCGGCTGTGCGCCTCACCCCAAAGTGGCCGCAGTTGTTGTGTAACTGCTTGATGATGGCCGACCTCGCTTGTGGTGGAGGGACCTGTTTCACAGAACCGTCCGGCATGCGTCTCAGTAAGCGGTCGTTGTGCCACTGATAGTATGCCAAACGCTTGTTGATGCGGCTTCTGTCTGCGGTTGACGTGCCCTGTAGCATCGTGCCGTGCTGTAGTGTGTGCAGCGCTGCTGCATCGTCCCATATGTCAGTGCTGACAGTAGGGGCAGCCCATTGCTCTTGGGCTGCTGCTGCTACTGAGAGCATGCATGCTGTCTCGTATGTCTGCTGTTGCACTGCTGGTGCCGATTGGGGCTGCTTTGCCCTGGCCCAGGCAGCTGATATTGCCATGATGCACTGCGTACAGTTGGCATCCATGGACTCACCTAGTGCGTGCCGGCGCTGTTGCTCGGTCACTCCAGGTGCTGCTGTGCTCCCTGGCTGGAAGCCCATTGCGTACTCCCGCTCGTCAGCAGTTGGCTGATCGTAGGAGCCATCCTGATTGAGCACGCTGCCCGGCTCTCCTGGCCTGAACGCATAGGAGTTGGGGTGTGCCATAAAAGTCGGCCAGGCCTGCATGGGTTCACCTGCCTGATTGCAACAGTAGCGTGGCCAGCGGTCAGCAGTGCGCACGGGCTGTGCTGTTCTGCCTGCTGCCAGAGCCAGGCTGACTGTGCGGCCTGCTGGGCGCTTTGCCTGTGCGGCTGCGCATGTGAGCTCTGCTGGGCTGCACAGGTTGGTCCACCAGTTGCGAACCCTGTGTGCCAGGCTACCAAACTGCGCAGCATCCAGCATGACAGGCTGTCCTATCATGCTGCAGGTGGCCTGGAAGTCTTGCTGCGAGATGTGAGGGTCTGGGTGGCACTGGAATGCCACGTTCTCTATTAGGTAGGCTGGTGGCAGGTCAGGCTGTAACTGCTGCAGAGCACCTACGACTCTGACCAGCTCATGCAGCAGCGAGGACCGCTCACCTTGCAAGCCTGCTGCCTTGCCAGCCATGGACAGGTCTTGGCAGGGCCAGCCAGCCACCACCAGCCAAGGGTGCTGCTGCTCCCTAGCTCCTGCTGCCACCAAGTGCTGTGTGGTGAGTTGCCTGATGTCTTGTGGCAGGTCAAAGGCACCCTGCACAGCATCAGGTGTCAGCAGTGTCGGGTACTGAGCCATGAGCTGCTTGACCCTTTCTACGGCGATCCTGCGTGCTACTGGGTTGGTGTCCAGGTACAGGTACCGGTGGAGCCGTTTGTTGTTCCTCAAGGCCATCTCTAGGCCCGAGCACAACCCCCCAAACGGCTCCACAAGGACGATGGACCGATTGCCTGAAAAAAATTCTGTGGAAACAGAGGCTGTGCTGAGTGCTGCCGTAGGCCTCACCCCCCAGTCATCAAGTGCACCTGTGTGCTGGCCTGTGAGTGGTGACGCGGCTGGCACGCCCTGCTCCTGCGCCTTGCGCACCCAGTGGTCAGCAGCAGCCTCAAGGCGCTCCTGCTGCCACTGAGCAAAGGGCTGGTTGGTGTCAGGACAGGCCTCCGCCGTGTCCGCAAAGCTCCCATTGTGTCCTGCAAGGAGTGCGGCAGGCAGAGGCGCAAAGGAATCCATGCAGTCGTCTGCGTGAGACGCTGTGAGGAACTCGAAAGCCTGATGGTGTAACTGAGTCGGCTGGAACACCCCTGCAGAGGCGTTCAACAACAGGGCTGCAGTCACAGGGTTGGGTTCAGTACGAAGGCAGACAGCACGCTGCCTGCAAAGCAAGTCATGCGTGTAGTCTGTGGTGTCCAAGGTGCCATCTGCCTGGTACACCAAGGGCAGGGGGTGATGGAGGGGATCAGTAGTGGCATTGAGCCGCGCCCCTGTAGAGTCCAACATCGTGGCGCATGGGTACCTGCTAGGCAGGTCAGCAATGTTGTCCTTGCCAGGGCGGTGCACTAGGACAAATGAGTAGTCTTGCAAGCTGAGGATCCAACGGGCTTGCTGGCCCGTAGGTTCCTTGGATGTGAGCAACCACAGCAGCGGGCGGTGGTCTGTGTGGAGGTGAAAAGGCTCCGAGACACCGTGCAGGTAGGGGCGGAAGGTTTTAATCCCCCACACAGCTGCTAGGGCCTCACCTTTCCACGCCTCGTAGCGCCGCTCGTGCTCGTTGAGTGAGCGACTGACACAGGCCACCATGTACTCACTCCCATCATCTGCACGTTGGTTCAGCACAGCAGCAATGCCGTTGGTTGACCAGTCAGTGTACAGATGATAAGGCCGGCCAGGGACTGGGTGCCGCAGCACCAACCCAGGGGTTGTGAGAGCAGCCTTGAGAGCTGTGTAAGCCACCCGCTGCTCCTCCCCCCACTCAAACCTGCAATTCTTTTTGAGAAGGGCATTCAGGGGCTTGGCGATGGCACTGAAGCCAGGCACATAGCACCTATAGAACCCCACAACCCCCAAGGCACTGCGCACCTGATCACAGGTTGTAGGCTCTGGCAAGGCTGTGATGGCTGCCACCTTGGCCTCATCAGGGCGCATGCCATCTGCTGACACCACATGACCCAGGTAGGGCATGGAGCTGCCGGCCAGAATGGACTTGCTTGGGTGGCAGCGCATGCCGACTGTCTCAAAGCGCTGCAGCAGCCGCTCCAGCTGCTGCATGTGGTCCTCAAAGGTGTCAGACACTACAAGCACGTCATCAACATAGACAAGACAATGGTCAGTCAGGCCAGCAGCGTCAATCTCGTGCTGCATCACCTTCTGAAAGTAAGCAGTGCTGTTGACATGCCCGAAGGGCAGCCGGTTAAACTGGTAAAGCTTACCGTCAAAGGAGAACACCAGCATCTTGCGGCTCTCCTCTGACAGCACGAGGTTGAAGAACCCACTCCTGCAGTCCAGCTTGCTCAGCCAGCGCTTGCCTTGGGTGCGCCTGAACAGGTCTTCAGGCAGGGGCACCTGGTACTTGTCCAGTACTGCGTTGGCGTTGTGAGCACGCAGGTCAACACAGAAGCGCTTGTCAGACCACGTGCCGTCAGGCGCCTTCTTGGCAGGCATCGTGACGGCACTGCAGTGCTTGGCATTCAGGGTATCTATTTCCGACACAATTCCTGCGTCAAGCATCTCCTTAACCTTCTCCCTGCCCACCTGTAGCTCGAGGGGGCTGTACCGCCTGGGTGGTGACCAGATGGACCTGTCGTCCTTCATAACAATGTTCACCTCGCCCAGGTCACCTGTGTAGCCTGGGAGCTCTTCCAAACTGTAAGCAAAAGCGCCCTTGTTCTTGATCAGCATAGCCTGAAGGGTCTGCTTCTGGGCAGGGCTGGTCTGACCCCCATAGATCCACAAGTGCTCTGGGTCTACCTCCCATTTGGATTCCAAGTCCTTCTCTTCAGACGCGCCCTCTGGTGTGAAGGTGTCAATGGGAAGCTGCACCTGTGGAGGCGGCGGCTGTTCACGCGGCGCTCCAGCCGCCTTCACGAAAACCACTGCTGCCCTCTCCCAGGTGATCTGTCAGCCCTGCAGCCAGCAGGTGTGCAACAGAGTAAGGCATGGGCGGCACCAGGTGTTGGCCGACAGACAGGCTGGTGCTGTCTGCTGTGACCACCCTGTATGTCTGCATGGCCTGCGTGCCAGTGACACCAACTGCTGCAATCATGAGCAGCAGGAGCAGCATTTTGGCTGTGCCTGCTGACAACAGGTGCCTGAGTGTGAGGCATGGCCTGACGATGTGCACGGAGCGCGGCTTGCGTCCACTGCTGCTTGAGTCTGTGCGCAGGTAAATAGTCTCACCTGACGCAGCACGATGCGACTTGCCCAGCCGCCAAAAGGTGGTGCCCTTGCGGGGTGTGGGCTGCACAGCTGCTCCATACAGCTGTGACCACGCGGCTGCCGCGCCGCTTTCAGCCTGCTGGCACAGCCACAGCACAGGCCAAAAGAACAGCAGCAGCATGCAGACAGTTGTGGTGCTGACACCGTACCAGACTCGGCTGGCTGCTGACGGTGCCACCTCAACAGCTGCTGCTGCTGGTGCGTCAGGCGTGCTCTGTGCGGCCACTTTGCTGGACCTGCGACGCTGACGGCGTTTGCGCCTCACCTTGGGTGATGATGTGCTCGCCGGGGTGTCGGTGGCGCTGTCTGCGTCTGTGCCTGCTGTTGTATCTGTCTCCTGTTGCTCAGGGGCCTGCAGCAGCATACAGACAGGTGTGCTGTAAGGTGAGTCCCACAGCGCTGCTGCCTGCATGGCACTGCTGCTGGCAGGCACGACATACGAACTAGTGATGGGCATGCTGCTGAGGCTGTAATCACCGTACTGCAGGCGTGGCATGTACTGGTACTGCTGCAGCACGGGCACGACAAACCCTGACACTGTGTCAAGCAGGTCCCTGCCAATGATGACATCATACATCTGTGCAGCCTCAGTGCCCTTGACCACCAGGAAGCCCCTCTCTGATGTGAGGGTGACCTCCTGCGGTGTGCCCTTGCACAACACGACTGACAGCGGCTCTGTGCGCCCACACAGGCGAGCAGACACTGTTCCGTCAATGCTCCTGACCCTGTGCCTCTCCTCCTCTGTGAGGTCACGCACCTTGATGCCGTGAGCCTTGACCACTGCCTCATTCATGATGGAGGGCACACAGCCCGTGTCTGAGGCTGCCTTGTGCAGCACCACACTCTTGGTGTAGCCAGGCGGGCCCCAGTCGAGGGTGACACCTGTACTGGCATCTGTGCCACAGAACATGTGCAGGTGTTGGTTCATGCACGACCCCTGGTACTGCTGCAGCAGCTGCTGCGCACCCTCTGGGTCAAAGGAAGAGTCAGGGAACATGGAGCCAACCTGCCCTAAGATGCTGGTGTGCAGGGAGTGCTGCTGCTGCAGCCCTGCTGCAGGCTCTGCCTCCTGTGTGACTGCTGCTCTGGGAAGGCTGCCTGACAGCAGCTGTGACAGCAGCGCACCTTTCTCTGCAGTGTCGATGGCGCCTGACAGGGTCAGGTTGAACTGCACGGGTGCAAGCAGCGGTGTGACAGGCATGCCAGTGGCAGCTGTTGCCGCTGCCGATGCTGATGCTGACGCCCTGCGTGGCTGCATGTTGTCTGCTGGCATGAAGCTGTGGGGCTGTTTGCCCCTCGTTGCAACTGCCGCCGGCTCAAAGGTCTGCCCCAGGCTGCATGCGGGGTAGAACCAGCTCTCCGGCTCACCTGGGCACTGCTCCTGGTCTGCATCTGCACCCCACTGCTGCTCCCACAGGGCGGCTGCAGGCCTGGGTGGGCCCTGCTGTGCTGCTGCTGCTGGGGCGCCCTGAGGCCCTCCAGGGGGCACATTGTACTTGCGGCACTGCTGCTTGTAGAGGTCCAGCAAGTGAGGGGGCGTCCTGGGGCCTGGGCGCCAGCCTGCTGGGGCCTTGTCGGGACGCTCGTAGTAGCACACACCGCTGGGGTGGCCTCCACGCCAGCCACATGTGGTGCAGGGCGCGCCGCCACCGAAGCCAGGAGGGCGGGGTGGTGGTCCCTGCTGTTGACGATGTGCGTGTGCACCGCCGCTGCGGTCGGCCCACTGCGCCTGTTTGCCTGGTGCAAAGGACTGAGAGGCCGCCATGCCAGCTGGCTCATAGCCTGTGTGGTACCGTCCGTGGTTGCCGTTGTTGCTGCCGCCGTAGCGGGCGTCCTGCATGCTCACGTTGTAGTGAGCTGCAGCAGCAGGCTGGTAGTGCTGCTGGGGTGCGCTGGGGCTTGCCCCATACTGACGCTGCAGCTGCTGCTGCTGCCGCTGCTGGTCGCACTCACGGTTGCTGTGGTGCCTGTGTCCCGATAGCTGGCAAGGAGAGTCGGGGTGGTTGGGTCCGTGTTCCTTCTTTGCCAGCTGCATGGCCAGCCGTTTGGCAGCGGCCGCTGTTGATGGTGCACTGGTGGCACTGCTGCTGCTGGGCTGCTGTTGTAAGAAGGGGCTGGACCTGCCAGCGTTGCTGCCACGCTCGGACATCTCTGTCGCCACGCGCTTGCTCACCTCCACATACAGGCGCTGCTGCTGTGCACGCTCCCAGGTCTGTGCGCGCTTCAGGACACCTTCCACGTCAAAGCTGCCCGTGGGGCTGGCTGCATACACCATGCGCAGGTAGTCAGCACAGCTTGTGTCATTCAGACCGTCAATGAACACCAGAGCCTGGTAGCTGTTGTCAAACTCGCTGCGGTGCCTCAGCTTGGCTGCCAGGCGGTTGATCTCGCCCGCAAACTCATCCAAGCTGCTGCTGCCCTGCCTCAGCGTCCTGAACCTGTTTTCCTGCTGCAGCGTTGCCTCGCTGTAACGCACCTCAAAGATGGCGAGCACATACAGGAAGACGTAGTACTGCGGTGTCACGTGCTCGCCATTGACCTGGATGGGCTCTGGCTTGCTCTGAGGTTTGGGAGGCAGCACTGCAATGTCCCCGTCGGGAGTCTCTGAGGTTGCTGCCACCAGGCCAGCTGCCTTTGCCTTGCTCTTGATGCTGCCGAACTGCTCCTTGAGGGTGTCCTGCAGCATCTGCACGTGTGCAGGATTCTGTTTGTTGGCGCCCAGTGCCAGGCCGACGATGGTGTCAGTGGGCGTGTAGTCTGCATAGTAGCCCTTGTCTGCTGCATCCAGCATGTAGGCGCTGGCAGTCCTGATCTCCTTGAAGATCCTGTTGGCGGGAGTGTTGCTGTCAATGGCAGCTTGCACGACATTGGCCATGCCTGAGGCCTTCAGGGGCCTGTCGGGGTGCTCCTGCATGAGGAGCAGGGACATCTTCAGCTTGGCCAGGTCACAGAACTTGGAGACATCGTCTCCTGTGCCTTTGAATATCATGCCAAGCCCACCTGTGTGGACCCTTGCTGACGAGAGGTCGTCCATCGCGTACTGCTCCGGGACTGCTGCTGGCTGGTCCCTAACTGGGGACTGTGTGCTGCGGAGCCCTTGCAAGGGACTGCAGGCTGATGAGGAGGGGGAACCGAAGTCCAGTGCTGGTGGACAGGTCCTAGAGAAGTCCCTGAGCCTTCCCTGGGTGGGTGCAGCTACTGGGGTGAAGAACCGTTCGTCTGCTGTCTGCTGCTCTGGTGAGAGGGCAGCCTCCTCCGCTGCCTGCTGAATACCGTGAGCAACAGCAGCTGCAATCTGACTGCTGAAGTCTCCTGTGAACGAGAGGTTGCTGCTGGAGCGAGTATGTCTGCGCATGGACTGCTGAGGTCACACAGTCCTGCTGCTCTGCTCGAGGCTACAGCCCGTGAGCGTGAGGCACCAGCTGATTGAGAGCAAGGGCTGATATCCCTGTCACGGAGCTTGCCTACAGGCGTTTGCTCGCTGCACGGAGCTGTATCCGTTTCCGAAATCCACTACAGTGGAGAGTCCGCGACTGCGGAAGGATGCGCTACAGCGCAGGGTTTGTACAATGTAAATGCAACTGAATACTGCTTGCTGTGTATGGGCTGGTGGCAATCCCGACCAGGGCCTCGCTGTCCGGGCTGATGGAGGGGAACAGTTACTGGTGCTGGCAGCTGCCGACTGCGCATGCACACAGGACGCCTAGAATAACGACCGTCGCACTCTCAGCCTGTGCTGGGTGTGCCGCCTGATAGCTGCTTGTATGCACCGTCGCCACCTGCTGTGCCGGGGTGCTGCTCCGCCTGGATTACCTTGGTTGTGTGTCGTCGCTCGCTTGATTCTTGTATTGTAGGCTGTTTTAACTATATTGCTCTGGTACTGAGGGGCAATTGGGCTGAGTTCCTTACACAGGTCAGCATGGGCTCGTTTCCCTGCTGCTGGCTTGCTAAATGCCACTTGTGGCTGACACACATGAAAAGAGAAGGGGAAAGGCGATTCTAGGCGTGCCCTCAACATCTCTGGGCCCGAGCACAACCCCCCAAACGGCTCCACAAGGACGATGGACCGATTGCCTGAAAAAAATTCTGTGGAAACAGAGGCTGTGCTGAGTGCTGCCGTAGGCCTCACCCCCCAGTCATCAAGTGCACCTGTGTGCTGGCCTGTGAGTGGTGACGCGGCTGGCACGCCCTGCTCCTGCGCCTTGCGCACCCAGTGGTCAGCAGCAGCCTCAAGGCGCTCCTGCTGCCACTGAGCAAAGGGCTGGTTGGTGTCAGGACAGGCCTCCGCCGTGTCCGCAAAGCTCCCATTGTGTCCTGCAAGGAGTGCGGCAGGCAGAGGCGCAAAGGAATCCATGCAGTCGTCTGCGTGAGACGCTGTGAGGAACTCGAAAGCCTGATGGTGTAACTGAGTCGGCTGGAACACCCCTGCAGAGGCGTTCAACAACAGGGCTGCAGTCACAGGGTTGGGTTCAGTACGAAGGCAGACAGCACGCTGCCTGCAAAGCAAGTCATGCGTGTAGTCTGTGGTGTCCAAGGTGCCATCTGCCTGGTACACCAAGGGCAGGGGGTGATGGAGGGGATCAGTAGTGGCATTGAGCCGCGCCCCTGTAGAGTCCAACATCGTGGCGCATGGGTACCTGCTAGGCAGGTCAGCAATGTTGTCCTTGCCAGGGCGGTGCACTAGGACAAATGAGTAGTCTTGCAAGCTGAGGATCCAACGGGCTTGCTGGCCCGTAGGTTCCTTGGATGTGAGCAACCACAGCAGCGGGCGGTGGTCTGTGTGGAGGTGAAAAGGCTCCGAGACACCGTGCAGGTAGGGGCGGAAGGTTTTAATCCCCCACACAGCTGCTAGGGCCTCACCTTTCCACGCCTCGTAGCGCCGCTCGTGCTCGTTGAGTGAGCGACTGACACAGGCCACCATGTACTCACTCCCATCATCTGCACGTTGGTTCAGCACAGCAGCAATGCCGTTGGTTGACCAGTCAGTGTACAGATGATAAGGCCGGCCAGGGACTGGGTGCCGCAGCACCAACCCAGGGGTTGTGAGAGCAGCCTTGAGAGCTGTGTAAGCCACCCGCTGCTCCTCCCCCCACTCAAACCTGCAATTCTTTTTGAGAAGGGCATTCAGGGGCTTGGCGATGGCACTGAAGCCAGGCACATAGCACCTATAGAACCCCACAACCCCCAAGGCACTGCGCACCTGATCACAGGTTGTAGGCTCTGGCAAGGCTGTGATGGCTGCCACCTTGGCCTCATCAGGGCGCATGCCATCTGCTGACACCACATGACCCAGGTAGGGCATGGAGCTGCCGGCCAGAATGGACTTGCTTGGGTGGCAGCGCATGCCGACTGTCTCAAAGCGCTGCAGCAGCCGCTCCAGCTGCTGCATGTGGTCCTCAAAGGTGTCAGACACTACAAGCACGTCATCAACATAGACAAGACAATGGTCAGTCAGGCCAGCAGCGTCAATCTCGTGCTGCATCACCTTCTGAAAGTAAGCAGTGCTGTTGACATGCCCGAAGGGCAGCCGGTTAAACTGGTAAAGCTTACCGTCAAAGGAGAACACCAGCATCTTGCGGCTCTCCTCTGACAGCACGAGGTTGAAGAACCCACTCCTGCAGTCCAGCTTGCTCAGCCAGCGCTTGCCTTGGGTGCGCCTGAACAGGTCTTCAGGCAGGGGCACCTGGTACTTGTCCAGTACTGCGTTGGCGTTGTGAGCACGCAGGTCAACACAGAAGCGCTTGTCAGACCACGTGCCGTCAGGCGCCTTCTTGGCAGGCATCGTGACGGCACTGCAGTGCTTGGCATTCAGGGTATCTATTTCCGACACAATTCCTGCGTCAAGCATCTCCTTAACCTTCTCCCTGCCCACCTGTAGCTCGAGGGGGCTGTACCGCCTGGGTGGTGACCAGATGGACCTGTCGTCCTTCATAACAATGTTCACCTCGCCCAGGTCACCTGTGTAGCCTGGGAGCTCTTCCAAACTGTAAGCAAAAGCGCCCTTGTTCTTGATCAGCATAGCCTGAAGGGTCTGCTTCTGGGCAGGGCTGGTCTGACCCCCATAGATCCACAAGTGCTCTGGGTCTACCTCCCATTTGGATTCCAAGTCCTTCTCTTCAGACGCGCCCTCTGGTGTGAAGGTGTCAATGGGAAGCTGCACCTGTGGAGGCGGCGGCTGTTCACGCGGCGCTCCAGCCGCCTTCACGAAAACCACTGCTGCCCTCTCCCAGGTGATCTGTCAGCCCTGCAGCCAGCAGGTGTGCAACAGAGTAAGGCATGGGCGGCACCAGGTGTTGGCCGACAGACAGGCTGGTGCTGTCTGCTGTGACCACCCTGTATGTCTGCATGGCCTGCGTGCCAGTGACACCAACTGCTGCAATCATGAGCAGCAGGAGCAGCATTTTGGCTGTGCCTGCTGACAACAGGTGCCTGAGTGTGAGGCATGGCCTGACGATGTGCACGGAGCGCGGCTTGCGTCCACTGCTGCTTGAGTCTGTGCGCAGGTAAATAGTCTCACCTGACGCAGCACGATGCGACTTGCCCAGCCGCCAAAAGGTGGTGCCCTTGCGGGGTGTGGGCTGCACAGCTGCTCCATACAGCTGTGACCACGCGGCTGCCGCGCCGCTTTCAGCCTGCTGGCACAGCCACAGCACAGGCCAAAAGAACAGCAGCAGCATGCAGACAGTTGTGGTGCTGACACCGTACCAGACTCGGCTGGCTGCTGACGGTGCCACCTCAACAGCTGCTGCTGCTGGTGCGTCAGGCGTGCTCTGTGCGGCCACTTTGCTGGACCTGCGACGCTGACGGCGTTTGCGCCTCACCTTGGGTGATGATGTGCTCGCCGGGGTGTCGGTGGCGCTGTCTGCGTCTGTGCCTGCTGTTGTATCTGTCTCCTGTTGCTCAGGGGCCTGCAGCAGCATACAGACAGGTGTGCTGTAAGGTGAGTCCCACAGCGCTGCTGCCTGCATGGCACTGCTGCTGGCAGGCACGACATACGAACTAGTGATGGGCATGCTGCTGAGGCTGTAATCACCGTACTGCAGGCGTGGCATGTACTGGTACTGCTGCAGCACGGGCACGACAAACCCTGACACTGTGTCAAGCAGGTCCCTGCCAATGATGACATCATACATCTGTGCAGCCTCAGTGCCCTTGACCACCAGGAAGCCCCTCTCTGATGTGAGGGTGACCTCCTGCGGTGTGCCCTTGCACAACACGACTGACAGCGGCTCTGTGCGCCCACACAGGCGAGCAGACACTGTTCCGTCAATGCTCCTGACCCTGTGCCTCTCCTCCTCTGTGAGGTCACGCACCTTGATGCCGTGAGCCTTGACCACTGCCTCATTCATGATGGAGGGCACACAGCCCGTGTCTGAGGCTGCCTTGTGCAGCACCACACTCTTGGTGTAGCCAGGCGGGCCCCAGTCGAGGGTGACACCTGTACTGGCATCTGTGCCACAGAACATGTGCAGGTGTTGGTTCATGCACGACCCCTGGTACTGCTGCAGCAGCTGCTGCGCACCCTCTGGGTCAAAGGAAGAGTCAGGGAACATGGAGCCAACCTGCCCTAAGATGCTGGTGTGCAGGGAGTGCTGCTGCTGCAGCCCTGCTGCAGGCTCTGCCTCCTGTGTGACTGCTGCTCTGGGAAGGCTGCCTGACAGCAGCTGTGACAGCAGCGCACCTTTCTCTGCAGTGTCGATGGCGCCTGACAGGGTCAGGTTGAACTGCACGGGTGCAAGCAGCGGTGTGACAGGCATGCCAGTGGCAGCTGTTGCCGCTGCCGATGCTGATGCTGACGCCCTGCGTGGCTGCATGTTGTCTGCTGGCATGAAGCTGTGGGGCTGTTTGCCCCTCGTTGCAACTGCCGCCGGCTCAAAGGTCTGCCCCAGGCTGCATGCGGGGTAGAACCAGCTCTCCGGCTCACCTGGGCACTGCTCCTGGTCTGCATCTGCACCCCACTGCTGCTCCCACAGGGCGGCTGCAGGCCTGGGTGGGCCCTGCTGTGCTGCTGCTGCTGGGGCGCCCTGAGGCCCTCCAGGGGGCACATTGTACTTGCGGCACTGCTGCTTGTAGAGGTCCAGCAAGTGAGGGGGCGTCCTGGGGCCTGGGCGCCAGCCTGCTGGGGCCTTGTCGGGACGCTCGTAGTAGCACACACCGCTGGGGTGGCCTCCACGCCAGCCACATGTGGTGCAGGGCGCGCCGCCACCGAAGCCAGGAGGGCGGGGTGGTGGTCCCTGCTGTTGACGATGTGCGTGTGCACCGCCGCTGCGGTCGGCCCACTGCGCCTGTTTGCCTGGTGCAAAGGACTGAGAGGCCGCCATGCCAGCTGGCTCATAGCCTGTGTGGTACCGTCCGTGGTTGCCGTTGTTGCTGCCGCCGTAGCGGGCGTCCTGCATGCTCACGTTGTAGTGAGCTGCAGCAGCAGGCTGGTAGTGCTGCTGGGGTGCGCTGGGGCTTGCCCCATACTGACGCTGCAGCTGCTGCTGCTGCCGCTGCTGGTCGCACTCACGGTTGCTGTGGTGCCTGTGTCCCGATAGCTGGCAAGGAGAGTCGGGGTGGTTGGGTCCGTGTTCCTTCTTTGCCAGCTGCATGGCCAGCCGTTTGGCAGCGGCCGCTGTTGATGGTGCACTGGTGGCACTGCTGCTGCTGGGCTGCTGTTGTAAGAAGGGGCTGGACCTGCCAGCGTTGCTGCCACGCTCGGACATCTCTGTCGCCACGCGCTTGCTCACCTCCACATACAGGCGCTGCTGCTGTGCACGCTCCCAGGTCTGTGCGCGCTTCAGGACACCTTCCACGTCAAAGCTGCCCGTGGGGCTGGCTGCATACACCATGCGCAGGTAGTCAGCACAGCTTGTGTCATTCAGACCGTCAATGAACACCAGAGCCTGGTAGCTGTTGTCAAACTCGCTGCGGTGCCTCAGCTTGGCTGCCAGGCGGTTGATCTCGCCCGCAAACTCATCCAAGCTGCTGCTGCCCTGCCTCAGCGTCCTGAACCTGTTTTCCTGCTGCAGCGTTGCCTCGCTGTAACGCACCTCAAAGATGGCGAGCACATACAGGAAGACGTAGTACTGCGGTGTCACGTGCTCGCCATTGACCTGGATGGGCTCTGGCTTGCTCTGAGGTTTGGGAGGCAGCACTGCAATGTCCCCGTCGGGAGTCTCTGAGGTTGCTGCCACCAGGCCAGCTGCCTTTGCCTTGCTCTTGATGCTGCCGAACTGCTCCTTGAGGGTGTCCTGCAGCATCTGCACGTGTGCAGGATTCTGTTTGTTGGCGCCCAGTGCCAGGCCGACGATGGTGTCAGTGGGCGTGTAGTCTGCATAGTAGCCCTTGTCTGCTGCATCCAGCATGTAGGCGCTGGCAGTCCTGATCTCCTTGAAGATCCTGTTGGCGGGAGTGTTGCTGTCAATGGCAGCTTGCACGACATTGGCCATGCCTGAGGCCTTCAGGGGCCTGTCGGGGTGCTCCTGCATGAGGAGCAGGGACATCTTCAGCTTGGCCAGGTCACAGAACTTGGAGACATCGTCTCCTGTGCCTTTGAATATCATGCCAAGCCCACCTGTGTGGACCCTTGCTGACGAGAGGTCGTCCATCGCGTACTGCTCCGGGACTGCTGCTGGCTGGTCCCTAACTGGGGACTGTGTGCTGCGGAGCCCTTGCAAGGGACTGCAGGCTGATGAGGAGGGGGAACCGAAGTCCAGTGCTGGTGGACAGGTCCTAGAGAAGTCCCTGAGCCTTCCCTGGGTGGGTGCAGCTACTGGGGTGAAGAACCGTTCGTCTGCTGTCTGCTGCTCTGGTGAGAGGGCAGCCTCCTCCGCTGCCTGCTGAATACCGTGAGCAACAGCAGCTGCAATCTGACTGCTGAAGTCTCCTGTGAACGAGAGGTTGCTGCTGGAGCGAGTATGTCTGCGCATGGACTGCTGAGGTCACACAGTCCTGCTGCTCTGCTCGAGGCTACAGCCCGTGAGCGTGAGGCACCAGCTGATTGAGAGCAAGGGCTGATATCCCTGTCACGGAGCTTGCCTACAGGCGTTTGCTCGCTGCACGGAGCTGTATCCGTTTCCGAAATCCACTACAGTGGAGAGTCCGCGACTGCGGAAGGATGCGCTACAGCGCAGGGTTTGTACAATGTAAATGCAACTGAATACTGCTTGCTGTGTATGGGCTGGTGGCAATCCCGACCAGGGCCTCGCTGTCCGGGCTGATGGAGGGGAACAGTTACTGGTGCTGGCAGCTGCCGACTGCGCATGCACACAGGACGCCTAGAATAACGACCGTCGCACTCTCAGCCTGTGCTGGGTGTGCCGCCTGATAGCTGCTTGTATGCACCGTCGCCACCTGCTGTGCCGGGGTGCTGCTCCGCCTGGATTACCTTGGTTGTGTGTCGTCGCTCGCTTGATTCTTGTATTGTAGGCTGTTTTAACTATATTGCTCTGGTACTGAGGGGCAATTGGGCTGAGTTCCTTACACAGGTCAGCATGGGCTCGTTTCCCTGCTGCTGGCTTGCTAAATGCCACTTGTGGCTGACACACATGAAAAGAAAAGGGGAAAGGCAATTCTAGGCGTGCCCTCAACGGCACGCTCACCGCAGATAAGGTGGCTGCTGATCCCAACATGACAACATAACGACACACATTCAAACTGCTGCACAGGTGGCTACCAAACCACGCAGAACACAGCTTAGGCAAGTGACAAGGCTAGAAACAATCGGGCAGGCACCTTAATCGGGCCTGACAGCTGTCGTACTATATGAGCGACTTGACTGATGGGCGCTGAGCACGAGCCATACCCCCACACAAGCATCACAACAAGCAACGCGGATGTGTGCTTGTGCAAAAGGCAGAGTTGCTCAAAAGGTACACACAAGGTAGTGATGAAAGGTCTCCAAACCAGGCAAGCAAACACTCGACCAACTAATTCCGACACACACTCTCCCAACCAATTCTCATACCTCAACCCAACAGCTGCAACCACGCGAGCACTCTGTCCCGCGAGCATCCACAAGCGCACTCTGTCGCAGGGGAAACTGCAACTGCTACAGCTCTGCTGCTCCTTGGGCTAATTAGGGCCCAGCCTGCTGCTCATCCTCAACCTCTTCTGCTGCCCCTCTGCATTCTCAGCACGTTGCTGCCAACCAAAGCACTTGCGCTTGAGGTTCGCATTCTCTGCCTGCAGCAGGCCGAGCTCAATGCCAACCCCCTTGGCAAACTCCCTCTCTTCTGCTCTTGCTGCTGCTCCTGCAACAGCAAACTCCTGCTGTTGCTGCTGCTGCTGAGACGGCTGGCATGCTGCTGCTGCCTGCCGCGCTGACCTGCTCTGGTAGCCGTGTGTGGGAGCTCCTGCTGCTGCTGCTGACTCCCCCCTCTGCTCCAGGTACGGAGGCTGCTGGTACGGTGCTGCTGGTGGGTACTGCTGGTGCCCGAAGGGCACAGGTGGTGGGTGGCCGTGCTGCATGCCGGCCACTGCTGCTGCGTGCTGTGG
>ERZ1066133.475-NODE-475-length-17977-cov-8.948890_pt1 | contig 17977 bp, 11 predicted proteins | sample MGYA00382780_ERZ1066133 | MGnify/ENA primary metagenome ERZ1066133 (study PRJEB33369, sample SAMEA5778363) | biofilm metagenome | biome: Industrial cooling water; feature: Water cooling tower basin; material: Biofilm | place: United Arab Emirates | collected...
GGAGATTCTGGCGCAGCTCGAGGAGGCACTGGTTGATGAAGACGAGATGGCACGCGTCGAAGTCGGGTGCGTGGATGATTGATGGCTCGTAGACGTAGAGGCAGAGCATCGCCGTGCCCTCGCGCCGGGCCTCGCGGATGCCGGCGGCCAGGGCGGCGTGATCGAGCAGCCGCAGATCGCGTTTGAACCAGACAACCACCGACATGGAGAGAGGTTCGCCGTGGGGTGCGGGAGAGATTCCGCCCCACGAGCAAGCCAAGGCTATTCCTCGAGCGTCTTCTTTTTCCGCAGCAGGTGGTGGTAGCTCTGGGCGAAGCGATGGGCCTCATCCCGAACGGCCTGACACAGCCGCAGGCCGGGGTTCTCGCGCCCGAGGCGGATCGGCTCGCTGCGGCGCTGCATGTAGATCAGTTCTTCCTTCTTCGCGAGGCTGATGACCATCGGCGGCTTGACGTTCAGCTGCTCGAATGCCTCCATCGCCGCGTGCAATTGACCCAGGCCGCCGTCGATGAGAATGACCTCGGGATAAAGCTCGTGTCCCTCGCCTGCTTCGCGATAGCGGCGGCTCACCACTTCGCGGATGCTGCTGTAGTCGTCGTTGCTTCGCCCGCCGGCAAGGTTCTTCACCGTCTCGATCTTGTAGCGGCGGTACTCGTTCTTGAAGGGGCGGCCATCGACGAAGCAGACCTTGCTGCCCACGGTTTCGCCGCCCTGCAGATGCGCGATATCGATGCCTTCGACGCAGCGGATGGGTTCGTCCAGCCCAAGCGTGCGCTGCAGGCTGGCGAGAGCCTTTTCTGGATCGAGGTAGCTGATCTCGGTCTCGGGCTGCCACCCGTCGCTCTTGCTGGCGCGTTCGTCGAGCTTCTGGATCGCTTTGATCTGATCGCGCAGGATGGCGGCACGCTCGAACTGCATGCTCTCCGCCGCCGCGTTCATCTCGCCCTCCATCTCGCGGAGCATCACGCTGCGCTTGGTGCCCAGGAAGCGCACGAAGCGATCGACATCGGCGCCGTACGCGTCCTTGCCGATCTTGGCGGCACAGGGCGCGGTGCACTGGTTGATGGCGTAGAGCAGGCAGGGGCGAAAGAACCTGTTCTTCTCGTCGCCGTCGATGATGTCGAGCTTGCAGGTGCGGAACTTGAAGACCCGCTGCAATATCTGAATCGCGTCACGCAGCGCACCGGCGTTGGTGAACGGGCCGAAGATCCTGGCGCCCTTCAGGTCCGGGTCGCCCGGGTTGCGGGTGACAAACACCCGCGGAAAGTCCTCCCGCTGCGTCACCGCGAGGTACGGGAACGTCTTGTCATCCACCAGCCTGACGTTGAACCGCGGCTTGAGGTCCTTGATCAGCCGGTTCTCGGTGAGCAACGCCTCCCACTCGCCCTCGCACTCAAGGATGTCAAAGTCCGCCACGCGGTCGAGCATCGGCTCCTTGCGGACGCCCAGCACAGCGCTGGGGATGAAGTACGATGCCACCCGGTCGGGCAGGTTCGCGGCTTTGCCGACGTAGATCACCACCCCCTTGGCGTCCTTCATCAGGTACACCCCCGGCACCCGTGGCAACGCTCGAGCCTTGACCAGCAGGCTCGCCAGCCGGTCATCGCGGGAAGTTGGAGACGCATCGTCGGACACGGCGAATCCTAGAGATTCACGCGGCGTCGCTGATCCGCGTCATCGCAGCCGCGCGCCTCCTCTCCCCGCCTGCGGGGGGAGGACGATTTGAGGCCACGCCTCAAATCAGGTGAGGGGATTGCGGGTGCGTCGTCGCTGCCGCATCCGAACGCGAAGCGCCCCTCCCCGGTCTCGGCCCTGTCGGGGCCTCGACCACCCCTCCCCGCTTCGCGTGGCGGGGAGGCGCGTTCGGTTGGTCGATCACGCCGCCGCCGGGAACAGCCGCTTCCACCCGTAATACACCGGCACGCCCGCGAGCAACACCCCGATCCACATCAAGGTGGTCCGGGGATTGTCCTGAATCGACAGCACCGTCATCGCCACGCTCGCGAGCACGAAGATACCGGGCACGACCGGGTACCCCGGCACGCGGAACGGCCGCTCGTGATGCACGTGCTTGGCCCGCAGCACAAACAACGCGATCGCCCCCATGCCGTAGAAGATCCACATCGTAAAGACGAACGAATCGGCCAGACTGGAGAAGTCCTTCAGCAGCAAGACCGCGGTGCACGACAACGCGAACTGCACCCACAACGCCACCGCGGGTGTCTCGTACCTCGGATGGATCGTGCCCAGAAAGCGGAAGAGCAGCCCGTCCCGTGCCTGAGCAAACGTCACCCGCGCCCCGGTCATCACCGAGGCGTGCGACGAACCGAGCGTCGAAGCAATGATGATCACCGTCACCACCGTCGCCCCGATCGGGCCCACCAGCATCTCCAGCAGCAGCGGCGCCACCGTCTTGGTCTCCGCCATGGTCGGCAGCGGGATGTGCCACAGGTACACGAAGTTCGCCAGCATGTACAGCCCGATCACGCTCAGCGTCCCGAACAGGTAGACCCGCGGCAGGTTCTTCTCGGGGTTCTTCACCTCGCCCGCGATCGCCCCCACATCGCTCCAGCCGTCATAGGTCCACATGATCGCCGCCATCACCGGCACGATCGCCTTGAAGAGCGACGTCGGAGACTCCACGCTGTGCAACCCGCCCGCGCTGCCCGCGGGCAGGAGCGCGGGATCGATCAACCCGCGGATCGTCGCGTACAGCCCCAGCGCGATCACGCCCAGGATGGCGGCGTACTTCAGCCCTGTGAGCACGATCGCGAAGCGCGTGCTGCCCCTCACGCCCAGCACGTTGATCAGCGTCAGGAAGAACAACGCCACACACGTCAGCGCCTGCTCGTCCCAGGTGAGGCCGGTCAGTTTGTTGAAGTGCTCGGCGAAGATGATCGCGATCCCGCCCGCCGCGGCGGGCTTGGTGATGAGCATGTACGTCCAGCCGAACACAAACGCCGGGCACGGCCCGAAGCCCTCGCGCAGGAACACATAGATCCCCCCCGACCGCGGCAGCATCGCCGCCAGTTCCGCGAACGTGAGCGCCCCCGCCAGCGCGATGAGCCCCGCCGCCAGCCACAGCCCCAAAATCAGGTACGGATCGCCAAGGTGCTGAGCGATGGTCGTCGGCGTGCGGAAGATGCCGCTGCCGATGACCACCCCGACCATGACGGCCAGGGCGCCCCACAGGCCGACCTTGCGGGGGAGGTCAATGGCGGAAGCGTCAAGTGGATTCGATTCGTTTGCAGCCACACAATCAGGATATACACTCGTCTCGTCGCTTCATGTTTTCGTGCGGTGGGCAAGTAGACACTTCATGTGACTCGGGGTGTTGACGCAATGAATCTGTCGTGGTCTCGTCACCGCCAAAGCCCCGGAGTAGTCGCTGACTACTGCGTGATTTGCCGAGACATTCAGTCGCATCGGGTGAGGCACGAGGTCGATAAGAATCGCAATCCACTTCCACCCGTTATCGTGTGCGAATCTTGTGGGCTTCGGACTGCCGTGAACCCTTCGCGGTATCTGTCGGTTGCCGCGGACCCGAATACGCCACTTTCTTCACTCATTTCAAAAACGTTCCCACGGCTGCCTGTCGAGATTCTCGGCCGGGTGCGTTGGGAGCGTGCGGCCATTCAGGGAACCCTCGCCGCGCCCGAGCGCCAGGAGGCCATTCGTGAACCATTCATCGTGGTCAGCTACCTGGCGCGTCCAGGGCCCGGCGTGTTCGCGTACTTTGTTTCTGTCTCTTTGCTGTTCATTGTCGGAATGATGGCTTCGGCGATTGTGAACATGCTCGTGCAGGAGGCTTTACAAGCCTTGAGGTTCAATCCGAACGTGATCCGGGGTGTATGTCTCGCAATCATGGCCGGCCTTCTCATTGCCATTGTCACCATCCCCGCCAAGATCATTCTGCGGAAGCGCCGAAACATCGGGCGGCCCGTCGTTGTGCCGATGCTCGCCAGGAGCCTCCGCCCGCTTCGACCTTCCATCGATGAACTGCAAACGACCATCGGTTGGGCGCTCGCCATGCGACAGCCCATAGGAGGGATGCTGTCGGCCGAAGAGCTCAGCCAAGCGATCGCCCGACAGCCCGACCGATCGCTCGTTCATGTCGATGAATGTCAGATTGTCGAGTCGGCCGAGAAGATGATCCGCGAGCTGCAAGCACAGCAGGATCCAGACTCGAAGCAAGCGGACCAATCGGAAGGCGATCAGAGTTCCGCAGACTTATGAGCGGAGAGCGACCGTTGAGCGAAGCCTCCAGCAGCTTTGTCTCGCTTGACCGGGCATGCGCTGCCCAGCCATCGATCCTCGCATCGCGAGAGCGTCGCAACGTGCTCCGCTCCATCGCCGCCGCCCTCGCGAAGGCCCGCGACCGCATCATCGCCGTGGCCTCTGCCGAGACGTCGCTCACGCCCGACGAACTCGCCCCCGAGTTCGCCCGCATGACCCGCACGCTCGAGATGTTCGCCGGCGTCGTCGAAGACGGCCGATGGACCCGCGCCTCGCACACCCCCGCCGCGGCCAACCCCGCCGCCCCCACCCACGCCCCCCACCTCATCGGCCCCAACCACGACCTGCGCTCCCGCCTCATCCCGCTCCGCGGCGTGGTGGTCGTCTTCGGCGCCAGCAACTTCCCGCTTGCCTACGGCGTCTGCGGCGGAGACACCGCCTCCGCCCTCGCCGCGGGTTGCCCGGTGGTGGTGAAAGAGCATCCCGCCCACCGGGAAACCGGCCGCTTGATTGCGGAAACGGCTCGCGTTGCGATCAAGGCCGCGGGATTCGATCCCGACATCCTCGGCTACATCGAAGACGACGGCACGAACTCCGCCCAACTTGCCCAGCAACTCATCGAGCACCGCGCCACCGCCGCCGTCGGCTTCACCGGCTCGCTCGCGGTCGGCACGCAACTGCTCCGCCTCGCCGCGAACCGCCCCTTCCTCCATCCCCACCCCCTCGCCCCGATCCCGGTCTTCGCCGAGATGGGCAGCGTGAACCCAAGCGTGATCTTCCCCGCCGCCCTCGCATCGCGCGGCGATGCCATCATCGACCAGCTCGCCGCGTCGATCACGCAGCGCTTCGGCCAGCAGTGCACCTGTCCCGGCATCGTCTTCCTGCACGGCAACCGCGACGGCCGTCCCTTCGCCGAAAAGCTCGCGGCCAAGCTCGCCCAGACCCCGCTGCGGCGGATGCTCTCGCCCGCGGTCGCCAGCGGCTTCGATCGCACCGTCGCGACCGTCGCCGCCGCACGAGCGGTTACCCGCATCGGCAACTCCGCGCCCGGAAGCCCCGTCGTGCTGCACTGCACCGCCACCAACGCACTCGCCCAGTTCGAGACCGTGCTCGCCACCGAGATGTTCGGCCCCGGTGTCCTGGTCGTGGACGACGCCGGCCACGACGGCGACGCGATGGAGTTCCCCGGCAGCCTCACGATGTCGATCTGGTTCGACCCCGATTCCCCCGACGACGTCGCCGCCGCCCGCCGCTTCCTCGACACCGGCCGCTTCGGCGCCGGCCGCATCATCTTCAACGGCGTCCCCACCGGCGTCCGCGTCTGCGAGTCCATGACCCACGGCGGCCCCTGGCCCGCCACCAACCGCCCCGACTCCACGGCCGTGGGCCCGCGGGCGATCGAGCGCTGGTGCCGTTGGGTGAGTTGGCAGAATGCACCCGGGGTGCTCCTTGACGGGTGGAACGGCTAGCCGCGCACTTTCTACCCCTCCGCCACCCCACTCGCCGATACTTCCTCCACTCGCTCCCACGCGGCCCCGTGCCGCGGGTGGCGGCATGGCCGCGCGCCCGCGACCCGATCCGCATTCGTGTCTTCGTCCCTGCTCCGCTGCACCCCTGCTCCCCACCTCCCCTTTTCTCCACCCACCCCCCATGGCCCGACGCCCTTCATCCTCCAAGTCGTCCGCCTCCTCCCAGTCCGGCCCCTCGCTGGCGATCTCCGCCGCGGGCCGTCGCCTCGGGCTCGTCCTCCTGCTCTTCGTCTGGGCGTTCGTCCTGCTCAGCCTCATCGGCTTTGACGTCGGCGATCCGCCGTCGCATGTGAAGTGGCCGCCGAACAACCCGGTGCACAACTGGTGCGGCACGCTCGGTGCGGCCCTCGCCTACTGGAACATCTATTACCTCGGCGCCGGCGCGTGGGTCTTCTACGCCCTCGGCGGCATCGTGCTGCTCTCGGGCGTCGTCGGCACCAGCCTGTCGCACCTGGCCCTTCGCATGACGGGCGTCACGATGCTGGCCCTGTGCGTCGCGGGCTTCCAGGCCCTGCTCTTCAAGCACACCGCCGCCCTGCCCGACCTGCCCGGCGGCACGATCGGGTCGGTGGGCGTCGAGCAGCTTCTCATCCGCTTCGGTCCCGTTGGCTCGGCGATCTGGATCGGCGGCATGGGCATCATCGGGCTCGTGGTCGCTGCCGACGAATGGCTGAACTGGGGCATCACCTGGTCCTGGCGATGGATGCGTGAGACCGGCGCGCCCGCCGCCGCCGTCGCGGGTGCCGCCACCGCCAAGTTCACCGGCGAGGTCGTCGCTCCCGCGGCGGCCAAGGCCACGGTCGCCACCGCAAAGGGTTCGGCGGGATTGATCTCGCGTTTCTGGTCGGGTCTCCGCGGCAAGAACGCCGACGGCGTCGCCGTGGCCGATGTCGAGACCGGCGAGGACGCCGAGCTCGCCACCATCACCGAGACCAAGCCCGGCAAGCGAGTGCGCAAGCCCTCCGACGCCGATGCGGTTCCGGACGCCATGATGCCGGGCGAGAGCGCGATCGAATCGCCGCGGCATCGCCTCGCCGAGTTCGGGTTCCTGCCCGACCCGACGCCGGAAGATGAAACCCCCGAAGGCGTCATCGACCCCGATAAGCCGGAGAACGCCGCCGCGCTCGTGGAGTCGGACAGCATCGACGACGACGACACCGATGAATCGGAAGAAGCGATCGCCCCTGCTCCCAAGGCCACGGGTGCGGCCAGCGCTCCCGTCACCACCGCCGCCGCGGGCGCTCCCGCGACGCTGGGCAAGGACGAGGACGAGCTCCCCGGCGCGCCCCAGGTCTTCGACCGCGACGCCCTCCGCGACAAGATCGCCAAGCTCCCCATCGCCTTCGGCCAGAAGGAAAAGTCCATCGCCACCGACGCCGACCTCGCGTCGATGCAGCACGAGACCGAGATGGAGGGTTACCGCTTCCCCGGCCTCGACACGCTCGAAGAACCCGAGGAGAACTTCAACGAGAAGCTGGAAGAGATCGTCCGCAACCAGGGCATCGCGCTCGAGTCCGCGATGAAGGAGTTCGGCATCAGCGGCGAGGTGGTCGGCATCCAGTCCGGCCCCGTGATCACGCTCTACGACGTCCGCCTCGCCCCCGGCACCAAGGTCGCCGCGATCCAGGCCGTCTCTAGCGACATCGCGCGTTCGCTCAAGGCCATCAACATCCGCATTGTTCCGAATCAGGTCGGCCGCGACACCGTCGGCGTCGAAGTTCCCAACCCCACCAAGGAAAAGGTGCGGCTGAAGGAACTCATGTCCAAGACCGAGCTTTTCGGCAAGATGAAGCTTCCGATGTTCCTGGGTAAGGACGCGACCGGCAAGCCGCTCATCGCCGACCTGACCCGCATGCCGCACATGCTCATCGCCGGCACCACCGGCTCGGGCAAGTCGGTGTGCATGAACACCATCATCATGAGCTTCCTGTTCACGCGGAAGCCGAATGAACTCAAGCTGGTCCTCGTCGATCCCAAGATGGTCGAGATGAGCCAGTTCAAGGACATCCCGCACCTGATGTGCCCGGTCGTCACCGAGATGTCCAAGGCCGCGGCCATCCTCGAATGGGCCACGGTGAAGATGGACGAGCGCTACGAGCTGCTCATGGAGGCCGGCTGCCGCGACATCGCGAGCTACAACGACCTGCCCTGGGAAGAGCTCAAGGAGCGGATGAACCTCAAGAGCGACGAAGAGGCGGCACGCGTTCCCCGCAAGCTGCCCTACATGGTCTTCATCATCGACGAGTTGGCCGACCTCATGATGACGGCCAAGGAAGTCGAAGGCCACATCATCCGCATCGCCCAGAAGGCGCGAGCCGTCGGCATCCACCTGATCCTCGCGACCCAGCGCCCGCAGGCGAACGTCGTGACCGGTCTCATCAAGTCCAACATGCCCTGCCGTATTTCGTTCAAGGTGGCGAGCGGCATGGACTCGCGCATCGTCCTCGACCACAAGGGCGGCGAACTGCTGCTCGGCCACGGCGACATGCTCTTCCTGAACCCCGGCAGCAACGAGCTCATCCGCTCGCAGGGCACCCTCGTCTCCGACGGCGAGATCCGCAAGGTCGTCAAGTTCATGAAGGAAGTCGCCAGCCCCAGCTTCGAGCGCCAGCTCCTGGTGCTCCGCAAGCCCAGCGAAGAAGGCAGCGGCCTGGGCAACCTCAGCGACGAGGAACGCCTCATCCAGAGCAAGAACAACTCGAGCGCGAGCCTCAAGGCCGCCCAGGAAGACCCGCTCTTCGAGCGTGCGGTGGAGATCGTGCTCGAGTCGCGTCGCGGCTCGGTGTCGCTGCTGCAGCGCCGCCTCGCCATCGGCTACACCCGCTCCAGCCGCCTGATCGACCTGATGGGCATCGCCGGCATCATCTCCGACCACAAGGGCTCGGTCGCGCGGGACGTTCTGGTCACGATCGACGAGTGGGAGATGATGAAGGAGATGGCCAAGGAAGAGGCGGCCAAGCAGGGCATCCAGTGGCCGCCGAAGGGCTCGGAACAGGCCCAGCTCTTCAACGCCGAGGCGGCGGGCGCCCCGGCGGGGTCGGACGGGGCGACGGCCGAGGCGGGGACCGACGCCGCGGACGCCGAGGGAGTCGAGGAGACCGAAGAAGTCGACGAGGCCGAGGCGGCCGAAGAGGCCGAGGCGGCCGAAGAGGCCGAAGAGGAGTCGCCACAGGCAGTTGCGAAGGCTCCGGACGGAACGAGCCCGCGATCGACGGTGTAACCCCCGGTGTCAAGGGCGGTCGGGCCGGCCTGCTCGGCACGCCGTGGAAAGGCCCGGCGCGCGAATCCCAAGAAGCCCGTCAGGGGATCGTGCGGCATCGCTCTGCGCCGGTTCGCTACAGTCCGCGGGCCGATAGGAACATTGCCGCGATGTGCGGCGTCTGAGAGACTGATCTCGCACCCTCCGATCGAACCCCGACGATGTCCCCGTATCTGCACGAAAGGATTCCCATGCTCGTGACCGCACGCCGTGTTGTCTGTCGCAAACCGTCCCGCGCCCTGCGCGTGACTCCCGTGCTCGCCGTGCTGCTGGTCGCGGGCTCGGCGGTCGCGAAGATCCCTGCGGCGCTCGACCGCGTGCCGAAGAACGCCGTGGCGGTGATCGCCACCGAGAACTTCCAGCGCACCGCCGATCGGGTGAAGGCGTACGCCGAGAAGCTGAACGCGCCGATCGCGGAGTTCGAGGCCATCATCGACGAGATCGGCGACACCCCGGGCTTCAAGAAAGACGGCTCGGTCGCACTGGTCATTCTGCCCGAGCCGCAGAAGGTCGATGCCGCGGGCGAGGCCAAGGGTGACAAGCGGTCGAAGTCCGACCCGATGGAGCGAGCGGTGCTGATCGCTCAGACCGGCGACTACAAGAAGATGGTGGCGGAGATGGGCGGCGACGCTTCCGCGAAGGTCGCCAAGGTCCAGGGCATGGGCGAGGAGGAGATGTTCGCCCGGGATATCGGCGGCGGATGGATCGCCCTGGGGCCGACCGAGTCGATCGTCGCCGGCTTCGAGCCGGGCACCAACATGCTCGCGTCGCACCAGGAAGCTCTCGGCGTCGTCGGCAACCGTGCGGCCGACACGTCGGATTTCCTGGTGATCGCCAACATGGAGGCACTCGCCTCGGATCTCAACGCGGGCATCGATGAACTGGTGGAAGAAGCGAAGAAGGGCGGCCCGGCCGGGAACCCGATGATGGCGATGATCTCGCCGGACGCCATCAAGCAGTTTGTCACGCCGCTCGAGACCATCGGCCGCGCGTTCGCTCGCGATGCCCAGACCTGCGTCTTCGGCGTGGGCCTGGCCGAGACCGGCCTGACGATCGACGTCGGCGCGTCCTTCAAGGCCAAGAGCGAGATCGCGGGATTCTTCCAGACCCCCGGAAAGGCCGACGCGACGCTGGCCGGTCTGCCCGGACAGCCGTATCTGTTCGCCGTCTCGATGGACACGAGCGCGCCGGGCACCCGCCAGATCGCCAGGAACACGATCGACATCGTCGAGAAGACCATGGCGACAGCGAAGGACGAGATGCAGCGCATCGCCAAGGAGGATGCGTCCAAGGCGGCGCAGCTCGCGGAGTTCGTCAAGCAGATCGAGTCTCAGACCGCGTCGATCAAGAGCTTCGCCAACAACGTTGACAAGATGGACGGCGTGGACATGGTCTGGGGCTTCTCGCCCGCGATGCTCGGCGGCGCCGGTCTCTTCAGCGGGATGACCTACCAGGCTCGCGGCAGCGACCCCGCCGCCCTGAAGGGTCTGTTCAAGGACCAGCTCGGCGGCATGGGCAACTTCGCCGGGCCCATGAAGATCGAATCGACCTTTGTCGAGGGCGCGGCCGAGGTCGGCGGCGTGAAGCTCGACCGCTGGACCATGAAGCCCAAGATGGACCCCAACGACCCCATGGCCGGTCAGATGGCGATGGTCAACATGTTCATCTTCGGCGCCACCGGACAGATGTCCGGCTTCATGGCGACGACCAAGAACTCGGTGATCATGACCTACACGCCCAACACGATGGTCATGCAGAGCGCCCTCGACGCCGCCAACGGCAAGGGCACGCTCGCCGAGGACAAGACCCTCGCAACAGCAACAGACGCCCTGCCCAAGAACTCGATGATCCGCGGCGTGATCGGCACTAAGAGCCTCTTCGATCTCGCCCAGATGGGCCTTTCGTTTACCGGCAACCCCGCCCAGTTGAACGTTCCCGAAACGCTCCCGCCGATGGCGTTCGGCGTCACCGGCGACGGCGGCGGCATGCTCATCCGCTTCCACGCCCCGATCGGCGTGCTCACCGCCATCAGCGAAGCCACGAAGCAGTTCCAGGGCGGCGGTGAGGAAGAGGGCGAGGGAGACATGCACGAAGAGAAGAAGGAAGAGAAGCCGCGGTTCTGAAGCGGTGAAGACAGCGAACACGGCGAACACGCAACGGGCGCGCGAGCGCCCGTTTTTTTTTCTCGAGCCGCGGGCTTCGGCCCGCGCGGCGTGCGTCCGGTGCCATCAGTCCGCGGCGGCTCGGAGCCGCGCGACTGATGCGTCGGCACAAGGAGCACGATTCCACGAACGCATCAGTCGCGCCGCCGAGCCGGCGGACGGATGGCACCGTGCGCCGTCGGACTGCGAGCGTCGATTACTTCGGCGGAAGTGGCGTTCCCACCGGGCCGACCGGGTTGGAACCCGGCAGCGCCGGGCCAACGGCCGGATTGCTCGGGGCGGGCGTGTCGGGCGCGAGCAGCTCGTCGAGCTTTGGCGACAGCCGCTTGGCATCGAACTGCGAGATCGCGAACAGCCAGCCCTTGCAGCGGGCGTTGATCGCCTCGACTTCCTTGGCCAGCGCGGCCTGCTTCAACGCGGCCTCGGCCTTGGTCTTCTCGTCGCCGTCCGCACCGGGCGCCGGCGGGATGGCGTCCGCCGCGGCCTCGGCGCTCACGCTCGCCCACCACTTGCCGCTCTCGAACCCGGTCTTCACGGTCACCACCAGGCCGTCGAAGGTGGCAAACTGGGTGACCGTCGGATGCGCCTGGTTGTCCTTCTTGCTCGGGTCGGTCTGGGACTGGACCTGCGGGTCGGGCGTTCCGAGCACGGTGCCTGTGTCCTTGCGTACATCCTCCATCCCAAGATAGGCGATGACGGCGATGACCTGATCCGGAGCCTCGCTGGCCTTGTAGTTCCGGCCGTCGGGCTTGCCGACCGCATCGAACGCCGCTGAGCCCGCATCGTTGCGGAGCACTTCCAGATCGGGCGTGGTTTCGATCGCGGCCGCGGGCTGGGGGCCCGTCGCCGTCACGCGCCGCACGGTCGCGCTCTTGAGGCGGGTGCGCTCGACGCCCACGACCTTGCGGTCGATCCAGTTCATCGGCTCGGCGTCGAGCCAGACCGTTCCCTTGGTGAGCCACGACTGTGTCTCTCCGGCGCGCCGGACGTACTGCCCGCTCTGGACCGGACGGCTCATGTCGCCGCCGCCGGCCGCACTGTTCCCGACGATCAGCGAGCCGATCGCCTTGCCCGAAACGTCCTTCAATTCCACGAGCGCGCCGGGTGCGGCGTCGCCGAGCTCGCTCGGCGTTGTGGTCCCGTCGGGATTGGGTGCGGGCTTGGGAACGACCTTGACGTCCTGCACGCCGAGCTTGGGATAGAACTCGGCGGTGCTCGTCTTGGGCTCGACGAGCTGCATGTCGCGCAGGCCCAGGAGCGAGGTGCGGACCTTCTCGGGATCGGCGGGGAAGCCTTCCTTGGCGGGCACGATCCAACGGCTGCCGTCGCGGGTCACGCTGGCCGTGCCGCTGGAGCGGATGACCGTGATGGTGCCCACGTCGTTGACGCTGGTCTGGAGCGCGGGCAGGGCCGGGCCGCCGTCATTCGCGGCGCTGGGCTTCGAGTTCAGGGAAATCACCGCGAGCGTCAGGCCGACAGCGGCACCGGTGACGATCAGCAGAGTCTTGAAGTTGCTGCTCATGGTCGGGTTCTCACGACTTCCGAAAGTCCTTCGAAACAGAAAGGCCATTCACCGCGGAGGACGCTGAGGACGCGGAGAGAGACAGAAGGGGCAAGCCCGAAGCAAGGCGCTGATTCTCTTCTCTGCTCGCTGTCCCATTTGTTCTCGACAGAAACGCCTTCCTCTGCGTTCTCCGCGTCCTCCGCGGTGCGATGCTTGACCCCTCGCTATCACCCCGCGTTCGCTCTCCGCGATAGCGCCCGGGCCACGCCCCACACCAGCGCGATGAGCATCACCGCGACCGGCACGGCGCCGACGTTGATGACCTTGATCCACGTGCCCAGGCTCTCCACGTCGCGGCGGAGGTTGAACTGCACGTTGCGGAGCTGCTTGCGGGTTTCCACCTGTTCCTCGCGGAACTTCAGGATCTCGGCTTCCTGCTCCTTGGTGAGGACGATGAAGCCGTCCTTGTCGGTGGCGTTGGGATCCTTCCGCTGGATCTCGGCGATCTTCTGTTCGGTTTCGCTCAGTTTCTGCTTCAGCCGGTCCTGCTCGGCCCGGAACTGGCGCTCGGCCTCGCGCTGGATGGCCTCGACGCGGGTGAAGGGGCGGAAGAAGTCGCCGCGGGCGCGGACTCCCAGCAGGTCGCCCGAGCCGGCGTTGATGTCGAGGCAGGTGGTGAGGAAGTCGAGGTTGTCGCCGATCTTCTGAGCGCCGAGGCTGATGCCGCCGAGCATCTGCTCCCGCGTCCACATGCGATCGGTGAGCACGTCGACGTCGGCGACGATGAGCACGCTGGCTTCCTTGGCCGACTTCTTCAGCGCGTCGGCCTTGGGCGGCGGGTTGGGCCCGGCGGTGTCGGTTTCCGCCGCCGCCGGATCGCCGTTGGGGAACGCGGTGGTGAGCGTGCCGCTCAGGCGGGCGGCGATGGCGTACTGATTGCCGCTGGGCTGGAAGTTGGCGATGATCGAGGCCGGATCGGTGATGGCGATCAGGGCCGTCGGGTTCAGAAGCTGCGAGTTGGTCGTGCTCTGGATGATCGGTGTGAAGATCATCTCGTCCCTGGGGGCGGCCTCGCCTTCCTTGGGCGTCTCGGGCGTCTTGCGGGTCAGGAACCCCGCGGTGGCGAAGTTCACGGTGTTCACCTTGCCGGTGGCGGGGTCGGTGGCGACCAGGCCGCGCTTGTCGACGGTGATCCACGGCGGGAAGATCACCTGCTGCCCGCGCTGGCCTTGCTGCCCCGCGTTGATGCGGATGCCCAGGTCGGCGTCGGCGACGAGCGACGCCGTGGTGAACTGCACGCCCCAGGCGTTGAACAGGTTCTCGAGGTTGGACGAGCGGTCGGGGGTCTGACCCTGACCGGCGGGCTGGGCTTCGTCCTGCTCGAAGATGGGATCGACGAACACGATGGTGCGCCCGCCCGCGAGGACCCACTGATCGATCGCGAACTGGTTCTTGGGCGTGAGGTTTTTGGGGTGCACGATCAGAAGCGTCGAAGTCTCCGGCGGAATCGCGACCGAGTCGCCGCTGAGCACGCGGACGTCGTAGAGCGACTTCATCTCACGCATGACGCCCCAGGGCCGACGCTGCATCGGGCGGCCGGTCTGCGGGTCCATCGCGAAGCCGCCGTCCATGTTGACGCTGGAGATGATGCTGACGACCGGCTTCTTGGTCATCGAGAGCGACTGGATGAGGCGGGCGACGTCGTACTCGAGGAAGCGTTCGTTGTTGATGTCAAAGAGCGGGATGGTTTCCTTGCCGCCGATGGTGTTGGTGGCGACGAGGCCCAGGTAGATCGTCTCGCCGCCGGCGGGGATGCCGACCAGTCCGTTCTGCACGGCCTGGTCTTCTTCCTCGCTGAAGGCTTCGGGGTCGATGGTGCGGATCTTGATCTTGCCGTTGGAGGCGCGGGCGAACTCGTCGAGCAGGTCGCTGATGCGCCGGGCGATGTTCTCAACCTGCGGCCGGCCGCGGCTGGCCTTCTGCGAGTTATAGAAGGTGATCGTGATCGGCTCGGGCGGGCTGCTGGCGATCTTCTTGGAGCCCTCGGTGAGCGTGTAGAGCTTGCTCTCGGTCAGGTCGAGCCGCGTCGAGCGGAACGCGAGGCCCGCGAGCACGTTGATCGCGACGAGCAGCACCGCGAGCAGGAGCAGCGAGAGAGTGCCGGTGAAGCGAGCGGTCATGGGTGGGTCTCGGAAGCAGGAGGGGAGAAGGGGAGCAGGAGAGCAGCTGAGCAGGGAACAAGGCGGCGTTGATCAGACGGCCTTCTTCATGTTCACGACGATACCCGTCGCGGCCACGAAGACGCCGATCATGGAGGCGAAGAAGAGCACGTCGCGGGCGTCGAGCACGCCGCGGCTGATGGCTTCAAAGCGGGTGAGGAAGCTGAAGCCTCCCAGCACCTGCACAGCCTGCACCGGCAGCCAGTCGGCCAGGAAGCCCTGCACCTCGCGGATGCCCGCGAGCATGAAGAGCAGGCAGATGACGACGGAGATGATGAAGGCAATGACCTGGCTCTTGGTGCTGGCGCTGATGCACGAGCCGATGGCGAGGAACGCGCCGGCCATGAGCAGGCTGCCGAGGTAGCCGGCGAGGATCACGCCGTTGTCGGGCGAGCCGAGGTAGTTGGTGGTGATCCACAGCGGGAACGTGAGCGCGAGCGCGATGCCCGCGAAGGCCCACGCCGCGAGGAACTTGCCGACGACCGCCGCCGAGAGCGAGATGGGCAGCGTGAGCAGAAGCTCGATCGTGCCGCTCTTGCGTTCTTCCGCCCACAATCGCATCGACACGGCGGGGATCAGGAACAGGTACAGCCACGGGTGGAAGTTGAAGAAGACGACCATGTCGGCCTGGCCGCGCTCGAAGTAGGCGCCGAGGTTGAACGTGAAGACGCCGGCGAGGAAGAGGAAGATGACGATGAAGACGAGCGCGACGGGGGTGGTGAAGTAGCCCGAGAGCTCACGCTTGAAGACGGGGAGAAGGCCCTTCATGCCGCACCTCCGACGGGTTCAGCGACTTTGTTGGTGGAGTCCTTGGTGTTGTCTTTGGTGGTGAGTGTCCGGAAGACGTCGTCGAGGCGGCCGGCTTCCACCGCGATGGTCTCGACCGTCCAGCCCTTGCCCTTGCAGTAGCCCGCGACGTCCGCGAGCAGCGGGCGGCCACCCTTGGGCACCAGCGTGAGCGTCTGTCTCGGCCCGCCCGGGCCGGCCGGCGACACCGGAACGTGCACGACGCCGCGGTCCTCGACCGACGCGACCCACTTGAGATCGCCGAGGTCCTTTGCGACGCTCTGCGGCTCGCCGCCCGGACCGGAGGGGGGCACGACGGTCAGCGTCACCGCGTTGTGGTACTTGCTCATCGCCCGAAGCTCGGCGGGCGTGCCGTCCACCAGCACCTTGCCCTTGGCGATGATCACGGCCCGGGTGCAGACGGCTTCGACTTCTTCAAGGATGTGCGTGCTCAGCACGACGGCGCGTCCGCTGCTCTGGTGGTCGGTCGAGGTCGCGAGCGCCCGGATCACGTTGCGGACCTCGTGCTTCTGGTTGGGGTCCAGCCCGTCGGTGGGTTCGTCGAGGATGAGCACCAGCGGGTCGTGCAGCATGGACTGGGCGAGGCCGACGCGGCGCTTGAAGCCCTTGGAGAGCGTCTCGATGGGCTGGCGGAGCACCCCGCGGAGTTGTACTCGATCGACGACCGTGTCGATGCGGCGCTGCTTCTCCGCGCCGCTGAACCCCCGGACCTGGGCGATGAAGTCCAGGAACGAGCGCACGCTCATGTCCGGATAGTTCGGCGCGCCTTCGGGGAGGTAGCCGATCGCGGACTTCACGCCGACCGGGTCCTCAACGACGTCGCGCCCGCACACCAGGGCGGTGCCGCTGGTGGGGGTCAGGAAGCCCGTGACCATCTTCATGGTCGTGGACTTGCCGGCGCCGTTGGGTCCGAGGAAGCCCAGGACTTCACCGGGGCCGATCTCGAGGCTGACATTGTCCACGGCGAGGATGCCGGTCCCCGAGCCGTAACGCTTGCTGATCTTGCGGATGCTGATCATGGTTTCGTCGTGTGGAAGCGGTTCGTACGAGCGTCCGAGAAAGTGCGTCGATTTTTCGCAGCGTACTCGATTGGGGCGAGTCGATCGCCGATCCAGTCGCCCCCCAGACCGGGCGTTCCCCAAGCCCGCCACGCACGAGGCTAGCGGCCTGATGGCGTTGGCGGGGCGGGGCAATCCGGGGGGCCCGTGTAGCGATCAGGTGCCCTGTCGGGTTCGCGCCCGGCGACGGGCATTCGGGCCCGCGGGTGGACGTACTCAAAGCGGGGGCGATTGTCCGGATAGACCGCACAGACGGCACAACTTGCCGAACCGCGGGTCTGGATCGCGGATCGAGCCGTTCCGGGGTTGCACAGTGCGTCGGTGTTTTGGTTCTTTGGAGGAGCCAACCCGACGGCAGGGCCTTCAGCAGGAGTTCCGCATGAGCCGTTCGGGGAATCGATCAATGACGACCGTCAAGGGGAAGGGCGGACGCCCGGGAGGGACAATGGATATCTTCGCGAACGAGAATCATGAAAATTCGGCCGGCTCGCACGGAAACCTGCAGCCCGGTTCTTCACCCAACGCTTCGGAGCGCGGCGGGCAAACTGATGCACACGGGGCGGTGGGTCCATCGATGGCCCCGGGTCGGGCGGCGGCTTCCGGCGATCGGCCTCTTCGCACGGCGGCGCCGCCGCCGGGGCCTTCTTCTGATCGGTATCTGTCCGTGGAGCGACTGAGCGACGCGGCGATCGTGACGCTGCGGGAGCCGAGCCTCCGCGAGACGCACGCCGAGCAACTGCAGCCCGAGCTCATCTCGCTGGCGCGGCTCACGGCGGGCAAGCTGGTGCTGGATCTCTCGCAGGTGCGCGACTTTTCGTGCGCCTGGATCAACACCATGATCGCCATCGGCGGGCAATGCAGCCGGGTGGGCGGGCGGCTGTGCATCTGCGGGCTGTCGAAGGAGCTGCACGCCTTCCTGAAGGACACCGGCCTGCACCGCACGCTGCAGATCGCTCCGACGCTGCGCGAAGCCCGCGACATCGTCGCGGGGCGAAGCCCGAAGCAGTCGGACACTTCGGGGCTTCGGAAGTGGCTGAGCTTCGGCCGCGTTGAGGCGGCGTAGCCGAACGTGTTCACAAGCGACCAGTGGGACCGGCCTCCGGCCGGTCTCTTTCGTTTGGCAAGTGGAACTCAACGCGGACCGACCGCTCGCCGACCGGCCGGAGGCCGGTCCTACTGGCGCTTGCGCAGGATCGTGTAGTG
>ERZ1066133.477-NODE-477-length-17909-cov-7.043856_pt1 | contig 17909 bp, 13 predicted proteins | sample MGYA00382780_ERZ1066133 | MGnify/ENA primary metagenome ERZ1066133 (study PRJEB33369, sample SAMEA5778363) | biofilm metagenome | biome: Industrial cooling water; feature: Water cooling tower basin; material: Biofilm | place: United Arab Emirates | collected...
CAGCCTACATCGCAGGTCGTTACTATTCACGATCAATTAATTTTAATTGATTGTGGAGAAGGAACGCAAATGCAAATGGCTCGCTATAAAATCAGAAGAAGCAAAATCAACCATATTCTTATTTCTCATTTGCACGGCGATCATTACTTTGGTTTAATGGGTTTAATCACAAGCATGGGCCTACTTGGAAGAGAACATGATTTGCATATCTATGGACCAGAGTATTTGCAAGAAATTATTGCACTGCAATTAAAAGTGGCCGATACACAACTTCCATTCCCATTGCACATTCATGCTATTAGAGAACCAGGACAATTAGTAGATTATCCGCGTTTTACCATTGAATGTTTTCCTACTTATCATCGAATTCCTTGTTGGGGATTTATTATTCGTGAAAAAAAGAAGCCTAGGAAAATTAATCGCGAGCAAGTGCTTCATTATAAAATTCCGGCTGTCTTCTACGAGAAACTAAAATTAGGTGAAGACTACACTACCAAAACAGGAGAAGTCATCAAAAATGAATGGCTTACGCTGCCTAACTCTGAGGGAAAAAGTTATGCGTATTGTGCTGATACAATAAAGGATAATCGCATTGCATCGGCTGCAAAAGGTGTAACATTAATGTACCATGAAACTACTTACCTAAAAGATCTTGCAGAACGCGCTGCAAATAGATACCACAGCACAACCGTGCAGGCTGCAGAAATTGCAATTGAAGCAAATGTTAAACGTTTAGCAATTGGACATTTTAGCAGTAAATATGAAAAGCTGGATGGTTTTTTACAAGAAGCAAAAGCTGTTTTCCCTTCCACGGAACTGGCTGTTGAAGGCGTTACTTTTTTACTTTGATATAGGGCTTTTTCAATACATAAATGAGTGAACTACATTGAGTATTTTTTCGCCATGCTTTCCAGTTAGAAATACAGCCAACCAAAAAAGCTTTTATCAAACCGAAACTTTGCTTTTTATATTTTTCACTTAACATTGCTACATACCAAGCATCAAACCACATGGGTTTTTGCTGTACAAGTTGAAGTTGATACTTATTTGCAAGAAAGGCAATGGTATGGGGAGCGAAATGATATAAATGCCTTGGCACATCGTATGCAGCCCAAAATTCACCATAATGCGTTGCGTCATGACTTGTATAATTGGGCACTGCAATTACAATATGTCCACCTAACTGTACCTTATCTATTAATTGCTCAAGCGTAGCATGTAATTCATGTACATGTTCCAATACATGCCAAAGAGTTACAACATCAAGACTATTGCTTTCTATCTGTTGGAGATAATTGGGTTCTTGCAATTGTATACCAAAATCACGTGCTGCAACCGACCTCGCTAAATCATCTGGTTCTAACCCAACCGAATCCCATCCTTTACTTCTCATCATCTGAACAAATGCACCAGTACCGGCCCCATAATCAAGATGGGATCCAGTTGAGCCTTGCAATAAACTCTTCAGCAATGAATACTTTCCTCTAAGCGAAAAATGTCTTGCAAAGTGATAAAGTTTATTTACTAAACCTCGTTTTGTATTATTGTGCGACACATAATTTTCAAAGCGATAATATGGACCAATGGTTGCTTGATCAGGCACATCTTGTGTAAATCTAAGATTACAGTCACTGCATTGAAACAAAGGGAACTGCCGTCCACTAACAGCGTGGTCCTTTACAAACAAAAAGTGACGAATATTTTTTCCTGAACAAACAGGGCATTCATTATAAGAAATGTTCATGACACTTACACGTAGTAGTACAACAATGCTCCAACACCTAGCAACAATAAAATAATAGCATAAATCCACCAATAATCTTCTTCGTCCTTTTCTAACTCCTTTTGAACCATAGTCTCCACTTCTTTATCAAGTTTATCTGGATTGTCATCTTCTTTTTTTGCAAGTGTTTCCATGTGCTTCGGCCTTGCAAACAATCCTTCTAAACTAACTTGAGGAAGTAGATCATGTGATTGACGTTCAGCTAAAAAAATGGTTTTACCATGATGATCTTTCTTAATAGAACCTAATCCCTTTATTACAAAGCCATGTTCCCCACTCATACCTTGTTTTGCTTTTAACATGAAATCATGAAAAGCTTGAATTGCTTCGGTTTCATCAATTGTTAGCTCTTTAGCAATAAAATTAAAAAAATGCTTATCTGCCTTTGCTAAACCCGGTTTATAGCGAACCATTGAGCTAGGAGCATGAATCAAGTTATTGGGTATATCCAATTGAGCAGGAATCTCATCTAAAAAGAAAGTACCTACCTCAGGAAGGCTCAATTGTTTATTAAGAATCAAGTATTTGTATAAAATTTGATGCATTTTTCAGCTCATTAACGGAACGAATATACAACACCTCCCAACACATTGAAGCCTAAGACCTCATATTGGTGCCAGCGTTGGTAGCGATTATTTAAAATATTGTTCATTTTCATCCAAACATTCAGTTTTGGCATCACCGCAAATTCCACCCCAATACTTGCATCTAATGCAGGCTTCAACTTAAACGCATCATTGTTTACATTTCTGTAAAAAGAGCCATCCCAAAAGAACATGTCTGCATTTAGATGTAAATCTTTAAAAAGTTTCCATTTCAATCCACTGGTTAATTCAAAAGGTAGAATTCCAAATGCTTCCCTACTATTGCTCAAATTGATAAAGTTCAAATAGCTGGCGGCTGCATGAACGGCTAATTTTTCGTGAAGCGTATATCCAACTTCTGCATGTAAACGAATGGCATCTGCAGAGCTCTCAAATGGTGTTGCAAAAAAGCGATTCCCGATGCCAGTATTTATAAAAACTGGCATATTTCGCATTCGCTGGTGAGATAATCTGGCATTATATGTTAAATATTGACCAGCAGCTCCTTTAATACCAATATACTGCTCAACAATTCTAGTATTCAATAAAGCTTGTGGCACTTGTATGAATGGGTTCATTTGTGCTAAACTTTGAAAGCTATTTTTTTGGAATGAACCAGCTATTCCTGCTTGAAGTACAAGTCGCTCACCCTTTAACTTAGCTTGTCCTTTAATGTTTGGCAGCATCGTAAAATTGGCGTTATCCCAACTTGGCATCATACCCACTTCCAACATGAGATTGGGTGTTTTGAAGTGTACAGATGGACTTACATAAAACAATGTGTTCTCCACCCTACTTCTGGCCTGACCAGGATTTAAATAGGTAAGATCAGCAGTGAAACCCAAATTCAAGTCAAAAAATCTACCTAATCGCTTTTGAAAGGGTGCATCAACTTTTAAATTAGATTCACCAATGCCCGCATCTAAGCCAAAATAACTATACTTGATTTTTGGATGATAGGTAAATCCGAAGCTATTGGGAGTTTTTCTGCGCATATCTACTTCTGCTCCAATAGTCTGAAAGTTTTGTCGCAAAGAATCTTTTGTAAAATTTAAGCTGGACGGTTGAAAGCCATATAGGAATTGCCCATTATGTTGGTATCTTAAAACTGTTGTCCATTCATGATTTAACCGGTCATTAAAAACCCCTTTTAATGTTGCACTAGTTCTACTAAATTCCTGAAATGGTTGTGTGCCCTTAGAGGAGGTATGTAAAGCATGCAAGTAAATCAAAGACTTTTTACCATCTCCAATCGACATAGCACCTTCTAGATAAGGAGTCTGAAAATTACCATAACCTACTTTTACGAATGCATTATTGTCAAAAGCAAGTGTACTATCTATATCTAATGCAAGAGGTTTAACTGGTACTGGATTGTATGAAAAAAATAATTGTTGAGATGGAACTGTATACTGCAAAGGCATACGCACTGTATCCATATTCGGAGAGGCTGCATTAAAATTAATTTTAGCAGCATTTCTTAAAGATGGTTTGAAAGCAGATGTAATTACCACAGTTTTATCTGGAATGGTATCATTTAAAGAAACAGTTTTTGAAGACCGATTAGTAGGTTTTGATACAGGCTTTTTAACTGTTCTTGCAGCCTTAGATTTTTTAGCGGGCTTCTTTTTTTGTGCATAAGAACTTACACCTGTTAATAGAGCACACACTAAAAATAATATGTTTATATTCATTTTCATTATTCGCATGTTTATTCTTATTTATTGTTGGATTGAAGCTGACGTAATCTTTGTGCAGCTTCTAGCTTGATTTCTTCAATCTCAGCATTTTCTACAATACTCTTATAAGTTGCTTCTGCATTGAAGTAATCTTTTTGAGCATAATAAATATCACCCAACAACAGGTAGCTCTTTGTAACCCAATAAATGTATGAGCCCATTTTTCGAATTACTATAAAAGCGTTCTTTTCTGCTTCTGCTAGTTTGTTTTGCGTAAAAAGAATTTCAGCGATCCTAAACTGAGCTTCTGCAGCAAACTCAGAATTTCCAATTGTTACTACATTTCTATAAGCTATTAATGCTTGTTCGTTTTGCTGCTGTAACTGATAGTTTCTAGCAACAATCATGTTTGCCATCATTCTATCATCGCTTGCAATACCTTTCAACTGAAGTAACTCTTCTGCATTAACAAGCGCTTCCTTCCATTGCTGCAATCTGTATTCACAACGCAACAATCCACGCATAGCTTCTAATTTATTTTCTTGCTGAAGTGTTACTTGCTTTAACTGACGATAATATTTAGCAGCTTCTGAATAATCCTTTTTCTGAAAGAAAAGAATCCTTGCAGTTTGCAATAAACTTCTTTCAGCATACTTATTGGGCGCTTTATTTGCAACTTGTTGATAGTATGGCAATGCTCCCAACTGATCTTTTTCGCTTACAAATATTTCAGCAAGAAAATAATTTGCTTCTAAAACATATTTGCCATTATCAAACTCTTCTAAATATTGTTGAAATCCTTTTTTAGCACTAGCAAAATCACGCAAATCATACCTATTTGCAGCTACTCGATATGTAAGTGAATCTGCTTCAGAGAAAGATACATTCTTACCGTTTTCTCTCAAAAACTTAACATACTCGCCTGGCTGTTGTCGATCTACAAATAAACTGCGTAAATATTCAACAGCATCATCACTCTCAGAAGTTCTGCCATAACGAACAATTAGCGATTTAAAATACTGCAATGATTCGTCATTTTTATTCAAATTAAAATGAGCAATACCCAGCTTCAATAAAACTTGTGGATGCAAATTTTCGGCTCTTTGATCATTTAAGATCTTTCTTAGAGGAATAATTGCATCATTAAATGACTCATTAGATAAGTATGCGTTGGCTAACTCTAATTGTGCATCTGGCAACAAATTACTTTTGGGATAAAGTTGCTCCATTTGTTGAAGTAACCGCATCTTTTCATTGGTAGCATTTCTAGCACCAGCCAAAACAGCTTTTTGAAAATAAGCATAATCAGAACTAGGCAATCCCCATTCTATAACCTGATCATATATTTGTCCAGAACGATTGTAATCTCGGTTCATGTAATAACAGTCTGCAATTCTTAACCAAACATCTTGTTCAATAGGTGTTTTAGGTGTAGTTCCAGGAATGATGATTTGATCAAAAAAGTTCAAAGCCTCTCTATACTTTTCTAGTTTCAAATAAGCATATCCCAAACTGTACTTTGCATTGGTGCTGTTAGCCTCGCCATTCGACTGAGGCATTTTCAAATAGTTAAGAAAATACTGAGTAGCTTGTTCCGAATTACCCATTCTATATGCCAACTCACCTTTCCAAAAATAAGTAAGTTGAAGCTGCTGATTGTTGTAAGGCAAAGTCATTACTTCAGATAACAATGCATCGGCAGCGTCTAATTGTTGTTCATTAATTAATTCAGTTGCTCTTCCAAAAATTATTTTTGGGTAAACTTGTCGCAAGTTATCGGTCATAGGCGACAAAGCTTTTACCTCTTCAAGCGCCTCTTTATAATTACTTGTGTTGGCTAACACATTTACATAAATTTCTTTTGATTCAGTAAAAAATCGGCTTTTTGGATATTGCTGACGAAATTGACGGAGCGACTGTAAAGCCTCTTGTAGATAATTCAATTCATAAGAAAGCTTTGCATAAGAAAATAAGGATACTTCTTGTTGGCTTGGATTAGAGTTATTGGTTGCACAAAATAAAAATGCATTTCTTGCATTGGGTTTATCATTTAGTTTCAGATAGGCATCGGCTAGCAAATACATGCTATTCTGAGCAAGCGAATCTTCTCTTCCACTTAATTGCTTAAATCCTTTTGCTGCCTTTTCCCATTGTTTAGTTTGGTAATAACAGTACGAAAGCTCATAAATATCTTCTTTTCGAGTCAATTTTGATTTCTCAACATATTCCTCCAAATAAGGTAAAGCTGCTTCATAGTTTTGCTGATCAAACAACATGTGACCAAGCAGTTGTCGCATTTCTAAATCGTAATATTGCCATCCTGTTTTGATGGCTTTCTCGCCATACGCAATTGCTTCTTGTTTTTTCCCTTGGAAATAAAGAATCTCAGTGATATAAAAAGCTGTAACATTTCTATAATCAATTCCTGCTTCTGCAATTCTAAAAGCAGGTAATGCTAAGTCATACCTCTTTTCTGAGAATTGAAGGAAACCATAATAATAATTTGCATCAATGTAATTTGGATCGTCTTTTAATTGGCGAACAACATCGAAAAGAGGAAGTGCTTTTCCAAAATCTTTTAAATAAAAATGACCATACCCTTGTTTAAATTTCATATCAGCTATTTGCGCATTGGTCAAATGTGCAATTCCAGCTTTTTCAAAATACTTTAAACTATTATTGTATTGACGCATTCTAAAATAATAGTCACCTAAATGATAGGCCAGCATTTCTACACGAGGACGGTGATGCTCTAAGTGAATATAATCAATAGCTTGCTGCAAAACTGTTGAGTCATTCAATCTTAAGCCACACAATAAATAATAGTAATTTACTTCAGTTTGAACAGTTACTGGAATTTGGCTCTCCCCTATACCGTGAGCATACATTGCTTTAAAGAGCGGATAAGCCAAACTATATTGCTCTTTTTGAATGTACTCTTTTCCCTGTTTGAAGGTTTGATCGGGATCTAGAACAGACATAGTTGCCTGCCCAATTGCCAAAATCGGCATCGCAAAAACAGCTATTGCTGCAATAATTCGTTGTTTCATAAATAGGGCACTTGGGTCAAAGGTTTTAGTTTGTTTCTTAAGAAAATGATAAAACCTGTTTAAAGTTAGTTCTGCCTGCTTGCATTATAGCTTGTACAAGTATTTTGTGGATAAACAGCAAGACTAGCTATTTTTGTCAACAAAAAAATGTACACATCGGAGTTTACTTGTAGGGTTAGATATGCTGAAACAGACCAAATGCAGGTGGTTTATCATGGAAATTATGTCACTTATTACGAAGTTGGAAGAACCGAATGGACCAGAACGCTTGGTTTTACTTATCAAAAAATGGAAGAAACTGGAATTATAATGCCTGTTGTTCGTATGCATATGGATTTTTTGAGGCCATTACAATACGACGATGAAATTACCATCAAAACCAGCTTGCCTAAGCTACCTAACGATCATAGAGTAACATTTCATCAAGAAATATGGAACAATGGTAAAATTGCTTCTAAAGCTGAAGTGACATTATATTTCCTTGATAGGAAGACAATGGGCAAAGCAACTATTCCGAAAGTGCTTGAAGAAGTACTTCTACCCTATTATCAATCCTAATTACTTTCCAAACTTTTTACGAAGTAAGCTCAAAGCATCTTCCATGGTTGCAGATGGTGCAGGCTCTTTGTCGACTTTTTGCTTCGACTTAGGTTTTGCACTATTTTCTTGTGCCTGCTTAATACTCAAGGCAATCCTTTTCCTAGCAATATCTACCTCTAAAACTTTTACTTGCACTTTATCCTGCAGCTTCAGCACCTCCGAAGGATCACTTATATAATGGCTTGCAATTTCACTAATATGTACCAACCCATCCTGTTTAACACCTATATCAATAAATGCCCCAAATCTGGTAATATTTGTTACAACCCCTGGAACAATCATTCCGACTTGTACATCATTAATAGAATATATTGAAGCAAACTGAAACTCTTCTAATAGACTTCTCGGATCCAATCCAGGCTTATCTAATTCATCTAAAATATCTTTAATCGTCATTACTCCAATTTCAGGTGTAACATACTTTGTAACTGGAATCTTTTTCAATAAGGTTGAATTACCTATTAGTGCTTTCACTTCAACTCCTGCATCAAGCGCTATTTTCTCTACTAGTGAATACGCTTCTGGATGAACTGCACTTGCATCTAAAGGATGAATTGATTGAGGTATTCTCAAGAATCCAGCACATTGCTCAAAAGCTTTTGCACCTAATCGTGGCACCTGTAACAATTCTTGTCGGCTCGAAAATGCTCCTTTCAACTGTCTGTACTGGACAATTTGTTCAGCAAGCGAAGGTCCAATCCCACTTACATAACTCAACAGATGCTTGCTGGCTGTATTCAAATTAACACCTACCTTATTTACGCAACTCACAACAGTTTGATCCAACCTTTCTTTCAGCCTAATCTGATTCACATCGTGCTGATATTGTCCAACACCAATGCTTTTTGGATCAATCTTTACCAACTCAGCCAATGGATCCATTAAACGTCTACCAATACTTACTGCACCTCTCACAGTTACATCATGATCTGGAAATTCTTCTCTGGCTGTTTCTGATGCAGAATACACAGAAGCACCATCTTCATTCACCAAAAAGACGGGAAGATTCAATTGAATTCCTCGAATCATCTGCTCTGTTTCTCTTCCAGCAGTTCCATCTCCAATTGCAATAGCTTCAACATTGAATTGCTCAACTAATTTTTTTACAGTATGCTCAGCTGCCATTAATCTTCCAGGCTCATGAATAAAGATCAAGTCATTGTGTAGTAAATAACCCTGTGCATCCAGACAAACTACTTTGCAGCCGGTTCTATACCCTGGATCAATTGCTAGTAATCGCTTACCTCCTAATGGAGCAGCTAATAAAAGCTGTCGTAAATTTTCAGCAAACACTTGTATTGCTTCTTCATCGGCTTGCTGTTTTAATTGATTACGCAATTCCGTTTCCATAGCAGGTTGCAATAATCTTCTATATGCATCACGAATGGCACGCGATAAATGTTCTGATGAAGGATGTTGCTTTTTCTTTAACCACTTACGCTGCAATAAATCCAACGCATCTTCCTCTTCTGGTGCAATAGTAATACGCAAAAACCCTTCCATGAATCCTCTTAAAATAGCCAATACCCTATGCGAAGGGATTTTTGTGGCAGGTTCTTTATACTGGAAGTAATCTCTATACTTTGCGGCTTCTTCTTCTTTTCCAGCTAAAATTGTGCTTTCAACAACTGCTTGTTTTTCAAACATTCCCCTAACTGCAGCCCGAGTATCTGCATCTTCTGCAATCATTTCTGCTACAATATCTCTCGCTCCTTGCAGGGCATCTTCAGGCGTAGCAACTTCACTATTTATAAAATTTGAGGGCAATTCAGCCCAATCTTCATCAGCTTGATCAATTAATAGAACTGCCAATGGCTCTAATCCTTTTTCTCGGGCAGCTTGTGCTTTGGTTTTGCGCTTTGGCTTGAAAGGCAAATAAATATCCTCCAATGCTGAAAGTGTAGTTGCTTCATGTAATGCAGCCAATATTTCTTCAGTCATCTTACCCTGACCTTCAATAGTTTGCTGAATGAAGGTTCTTCTTTCAAAAAGCTCCTTACTCTTTTTAGCTGTTTCTTGAATGAGTTGTATTTGAACTTCATCCATTCCACCAGTCACGTCTTTTCTATATCGCGCAATAAACGGGATGGTAGCTCCTCCTTCAATAAGGCTTAAAACAGATTTTACTGAAGATTCTGGTAAAGAGGATTGCAGTGCAACTTCTTTCGAAAAGTCAACTATATTTTTTTCCATAAGGGCGGCGAATGTAAGGTGTAAATGCGACTAAAAAAATTGAGATGCTCAAGAGAAAAACATAATATTAGCACCGTCAGCCTGCAGAGAATTTTGAATCATTTTTTCAATAGCTGAACTAGCAACAGCTGGCTGTATGTGAAGTTTTATATCTTCTAAATCACTGGGGATTTCTTGACCTGTATCTTCTGTCATTCCATAAAAAAGTCCCTGTTCCACCAATAACAAATAGCCATCTTGTTTTAAAAGAAAAGTTTTCCTAGTTGCGAGCATATGCTGAATGGCTTTCTGAACGCGCTCATTATATAATACAGGATCTGGCAGTTCTTCATTGGGAAGTGTATGCAAAAAACATAAATATGGATCAAGCTGAAATTGCCTGATTAATTCACGCAAATATTGATACGCATCGGTTGGCAAATAAAACCTGGCATAACTAGGAACTTTTTTATTCCATCTATCTATGGCAAGTCGAACATAACCCATTTGATCTTCAAAGCTGATCAATGCAAAAATTCGCTCATGAAATCTTTGACTTCTATTCCACTTAGGCCAGCATCTTTTAATTTCCATGATCTCTAACATAGAAGCCAACCATTCTGAAGGTGTTGGTGTACATGAAATACTGCTCACCTCTCTTAATAAGGCTTGCTTCTTAGCACTCAAATCCAATCCTTTAAAATGCTGCAACACTCGTTTCTTGACAGTTTTTGATTTGCCTATGTAAAGGATCTTACCTTGACTATCTTTAAAGTAATAAACACCTGGACCTTCAGTTAATGCCTGAATATCTTTTACTGGTACCGCAGGAGGAATAGACTGCTCTTGATTTTCAGCAGATAACATTTCTTGCAGTCCAGATTCTCCCATCTGTTGTATACACCTCTCTAATAATTCTGTAGTTGCCATAGCATCACCCAAAGCTCTATGACGGTCTTCATTTTGAATATCTAACTGCTCGCATAAAGCATTCAATCCATACTTGCGCAGGCCTGGAAAAGCTTTTCTTGCCAAACGAATAGTACACAATCTTTTATTGGTTAAGCGCTTTCCCGCTTGTACCATATAATGCTGAATAAAGCTGAAATCGAAGTTTACATTATGTGCTACGAAAATTCTTCCTTTTAGAAGCGACTCAATTTTTGGAGCTACTTCCCAAAAAGCAGGTGCTTTGGCAACCATTTCATCAGTAATTCCTGTTAATCCAACCACATAAGGATCAATAGCTACACCTGGATTGATGAGCGTACTAAACCTACCTTCAACTTCTTTACCGTCATAGAGTACTATGGCAATTTCAGTTATTCCGTGGTTAGCAGGTTGACTACCAGATGTTTCTATATCTACAATTGCATATAACATACGCATCTGCAAGCTACAAGCAAACTATTAAATCTCCAATCAATTTGGAAAGATTAAAGTTCAAATGTTAAAATTTTGTTGCGTTGTAACATTTTAAGCTCTCGAACGTACTTATGATTCAAACACAAACTGCCTGTATGTCAACTTTTAACATTCGTCCTGTAGTAGCTGTCGCCGTTTTAATGATATTAGGTACCAGCTGTTCTCAAAATATGGCTGAAAAAGCTTTAAAAAAAGCTGCATCTCTTGGTCGCTCTGCTTCCATGGCACATAGCACAACATTGGACAAGGAAGACATCAACTGCGGAAGTTCTCATGTTGAAAATTCAGGAACCAGCAGTTTATCGAACGACACGTATGACCGCCTACCTATGGCTGCCTACTAACCCGTTTTTCTAAAGAAAAGGCACCGTAATTCCTTACTTTTGCAGCCCTAAACAGGCTCTTATGAAGGAAATTAGCAAGAATTTTGAACATCAATCGGCAGAACAATATTGGTACGAACATTGGCTAAAAAATGAGTATTTTTCTAGTAAGCCCAATGAAAAAGAGCCTTATACAATTGTAATTCCTCCCCCCAATGTAACAGGTGTATTGCATATGGGGCACTGTCTCAATAATACCATCCAAGATATTTTGGCGCGTAGAGCACGCATGAACGGTAAAAATGCATGCTGGGTACCTGGTACTGACCATGCGTCTATTGCTACTGAAGCCAAAGTAGTGCAAATGCTCCGCGAAAAAGGAATTGCAAAGTCTTCATTATCAAGAGAAGAATTTCTTTCTTATGCATGGGAATGGAAAGAAAAATACGGTGGCATCATTCTTCAACAACTTAGAAAATTAGGTTGTAGCCTCGATTGGAATAGAACTTCTTTTACAATGGATGAGCACTACTATGCAAGTGTTATCAAAGTTTTTGTGGACTTGTACGACAAAGGCTACATCTATCGTGGTAAGCGTATGATTAACTGGGATGTCAAAGCAAAAACTGCACTAAGCGATGAAGAAGTGATTCGCAAATCGACTGCGCAGCAATTATACTTCTTACAATATGCCATTGTTGATGCACATGGAAATGTAACTGGAGAACATATAACCATTGCAACTGTACGTCCAGAAACCATCATGGGAGATACAGCAGTTTGTGTACACCCTAAAGATCCAAGATACACTACATTGCACGGCAAGTTCGCTTTAGTGCCTTTAATCAATCGACGTATTCCTATTGTGCCAGACGACTATGTAGATATTGAATTTGGAACTGGTGCATTGAAGGTAACGCCAGCCCATGATATGAATGATTACCAGCTTGGGCAAAAACACGGACTTGAAGTGATAGATGTGCTGGAAGATGACGGTAGATTATCGCCAGCCGCACAAATTTTTGTAGGTGAAGATCGTTTTGAAGCGAGAAAGAAAATTATTGCCCAATTAAAGGAAGAAGGCTTCTTGGTAAAAACAGAAGAATACACCAGTGAGGTGGGCTATAGTGAAAGAACTGACACGGTTGTAGAACCACGACTCAGTGAACAGTGGTGGGTATCTATGAAGAAATTAGGTGAGCCAGCTTTGAAGGTTGTAGCCAATGAAGAAATTACCTTCTATCCTTCTAAGTTCAAAAATCTGTACAGTCATTGGATGGAAAACATCAAAGATTGGTGTATTAGTCGACAGCTTTGGTGGGGTCATCAAATTCCTGCCTGGTACAATCCTGATGGTGCATTTGCGGTGGCAACTTCTAAAGAAGAAGCATTTAAAAAATTGCAACAAACGCATCCAGGTAATTATACCATAGACAATTTAAAACAAGATGAAGACTGCTTAGATACCTGGTTCTCATCTTGGCTTTGGCCCTTTGAAGTTTTTAAAGGATTGAGTGAACCAAACAATCCAGAAGTTAAATATTACTACCCAACGAATACACTGGTAACTGCACCCGAAATTATTTTCTTTTGGGTAGCAAGGATGATTATGGCTGGTATTGAATACCAAGGTCAGATACCTTTCAAAGAAGTATATTTCACAGGTATTGTACGTGATAAATTGGGAAGGAAAATGAGCAAGAGTTTGGGTAATTCACCCGACTTACTTGCTTTAATTGATCAATACGGTGCAGATGCTGTTCGCTTTGGTATTATGATTTCTTCTCCAGCAGGAAATGATATTTTGTTCGACGAGTCTTCGCTTGAACAAGGTAGGAACTTCAATAACAAAATTTGGAATGCGTTGAAACTGGTGAAAATGTGGGAAGCAAGGCAGTCAAACGATGCCAACTTCAATGAAGGCTTCGCAATTGATTGGTTCAATCACCGCTTACAACAAGTTAAACTTGATCTAGATAAGGCATTTAAAGAGTTCAGATTAAGCGAGGCATTAAAAATTGTTTACTCGCTTATATGGGATGATTTCTGTTCTTGGTATTTAGAATGGGTGAAACCTGGATTTGAACAGCCGATTCATCCAACAGTGTATGCTAAAACTGTTGCTTTCTTTGATGAACTAATGCAGTTGTTACATCCTTATATGCCTTTCATCACAGAAGAAATTCATAGCATGTTCAACACACAAGATGTTGACTTATGCATCTCACAATTTAAACCAGCAGAAGCCCCTAATTCAGAATTCTTACAACAAGGACAATTACTAAAGCAGGTCATTACAGCTATTAGAGAAGCTAGGGCTAAAAATCAAATCAAACCGAAAGATACTATTCAGCTTTCTATTCAATCAGAGAGCACTACGCAATACAACGCAATTCGAAGCATCCTTACTAAACAAGTCAATGCATCAGAAATTAACTTTGTGAATGATGGAGTTGCGAATAGTATTGTAGTAGCAGTTGAAAAAGATAAGTTCTATTTAGTTGCAGAAGGACAAGAAATAGATACAGCATCACTAAAAGCAGAACTTGAAAAAGACCTTGTTTATCAAGAAGGTTTCCTCGCATCTGTAATGAAAAAATTAGGCAACGAAAAATTTGTTCAAAATGCAAAGCCTGAAATCATTGCAAATGAAGAGAAGAAAAAAGCTGATGCGCTTGCAAGAATTCAAACAATTAAAGAAAGCTTAGCCAATTTACAATAATGAGTGAGGTATCCATAAGAACTGCTAGTAAAATAGACATTCCCATTATTCAGGAAATTGCCTATGCAACCTGGCCATCTACTTATGGGCATATCTTAAACAAAGAGCAGCTCAATTATATGCTGGACATGATGTACAACTCCTCCTCTCTTGAAAATCAAATGAACCAAAATATCACTTTCTTTTTGGCGGAGTTGAATGGAGAGATTGTTGGATTTGCATCAACAGGTCGTGAGCCTATGGAAGGCATGTTTAAGCTGCATAAACTATATATACTTCCCAATATTCAGACTAAAGGAATTGGTTCTGCATTATTAGAGGCGGTCATTTTGTTTGCAAAGAAAAATTCGGGCGAACAACTTGTTCTACAAGTCAATCGTAATAATAGCGCAGTAGATTTTTATAAGAAAAAAGACTTCATTATTTTATACGAAGCCGACTTTGATATTGGCAATGGTTATCAGATGAACGATTATGTGATGGGAAAAATTATTTAGGGAAGAATTCACTTTCTTGGCTATAATTTAAATAGCTTTATTGCAGTAACCCCATATGGAAACAACCATCACAACTATTTTCGAAGACGAACATCTTCTTATTATTCATAAGCCTTCTGGAATTGCTGTTCAACACCAAGACAAAGCCAACAACTTAGGAGGACAAATCAATATAAACTTTCAAGCAGTGCACAGACTAGACCAGCGAGTGAGTGGCCTACTGATGCTTGCGAAAACTCCAAAGATTTTTAATGAGATCAGTAAATCTTTTCAAGAAAGAAAAATTCTAAAGAAATACAAAGCTGTTGTTGCACAGACACCCAAAATAGCTTCAGCTGAGTTGATTCACTTTCTGAGAAAAAATAGCCATCAAAAAAAGTCTGAAGTGTTTCAAAATCAAGTAGCACATAGCAAGGAAGCTAAAATTCGTTATCAAGTAATTGAACAATCCAATAGATACTGTTTGCTAGAGATTGAATTGATAACAGGTTTGTTTCATCAAATACGTGCGCAGCTTGCTAAAATTGGCAGTCCAATTGTAGGAGATCAAAAGTATGGCTATCCAAGAAGCAGTCCCGACGGAAGTATTTTCCTTCAAGCCTATTACATAAGCTTTCCTCACCCGGTTCATCAGCAACAAATGACATTTGAGATACCAATGCCCAGCTTATGGGAGAAATTTGGATTTAACTCTCCAATTATTTCACCAGATACTCCACTCGAAGCGTAATTGAAGCAGTCTTTTCTTTCGAACTGGTATTAAATGAACCGCCATAGCTATAATCTTCATTATCGTTTTTTCCAGTAATTTGGAATACACCCATATTGGCCTTCTTTAAAGAACCCAAGCCTGCTTTAGAATTTTTTGCAATGGTTTCTGCTCGAAGCTTCGCATCTTCAGCAGCCTTAGCAAGCAAATCAATTTTCAACTCGTTAAGCTTGCTGTAATAGTAGGCTGGTCTTTCTGAGTTAAACTCTATACCTTTTTGTAAAAGCTCAGTTACTTCTCTAGAAACCCTTTCAACTAATACCAAGTCGCTTGCGTTTACTTTAACTTCAGCAGATAAAGTATAACCACTGAAGCTACTACCTGCAACACGCCCTGCATCATCGTACTTGGTATCAAAATTCTTTTGAACATCAATACTTGAAATAACAATACTACTATCTGGAATTCCTTTTTGTGTGAGATATTGACGAATTTCTTTTTCGTCTTGTTTGATGGCAGCATAGGCTTGCTTCAGGTCAAATCCATACCTATTAAATCTTCCTTTCCATACAATTAAATCACTTGTAAAATCTTTTTCTGCCAATCCAGTTACAACAATGGTTTCAGTACTTGTAACCCGGTATTTATAGGCTCCTGCAATAATCCATCCTGTAATAATAAAAGCAAGACCTGCAATTAAAACATTTGAATAAGCTTTCATGTAGTTGTTTTCATGTAAGATACAAACTAGCGAAAGATTACACAATAGCTTGCAAAAAAATTATACCAATTGGTGGGTTTGTTTAATTACCCCCATTACAAACACACTTTGAACATGCCCAATATTCTCAACTTGACTCAACTTATTTACATGAAAATCGTAATACGACTCCATACTTTCGGCAACTACTTTCAACATAAAATCAAACTCACCTGAAATATTATAACATTCAATCACTTCCTGCATTTCTTGCATACTCTGAATGAATTTGCCTCCCGCCACACGGTCGTGTTGTTTTAAAGAAACATAGCAAATAACCATTAAGCCTTTATTGACCTTTGCGTGGTCTAATAAAGCAGCATACTGACGAATGACTCCTTCTTGCTCCAAACGCTTAATACGCTCATGCACGGGAGTTGGACTCAAATGAATAGCGGCTGCGATTTCCCGAACCGTAGCTCTGCCATTTCTTTGCAAATCCCTCAAAATGGCGAGGTCCTTTTCATCTATTGAAGGTTTTCCAGATTGCATATGTTCTTTTTATCCAGTTATATCTGCAATTTAAAGGATTTATCACTTATGAAGCGCCTTTTTTTTGATACTTTGTTCTTTTAAATTGAATTTACACCTCAATTTTGTTCTATCTAATACCTTTGCGACACAATTAAATACAATATGTCAACTTTAACTACATCCATCGACTTCAGCCTTCCATACAAAGTGGCTGATATTAGCTTAGCTGAATGGGGTCGCAAAGAAATTCGTTTAGCAGAAGCAGAAATGCCAGGTTTAATAGCTATTCGTGAAGAATACGGCAGCTCTCAGCCTTTAAAAGGTGCAAGAGTAGCTGGCTGTTTACACATGACTATCCAAACTGCAGTTCTTATTGAAACACTTGTTGCTTTAGGTGCTGAAGTGAAGTGGAGCTCATGTAATATCTTCTCTACGCAAGATCACGCTGCTGCTGCTATTGCTGCTGCAGGTATTGGTGTATTTGCTTGGAAAGGCCAAACTATTGAAGAAGCTGATTGGTGTATAGAACAAACATTATTTTTCGGAAGTGCTGATCGTCCTTTGAACATGATTTTGGACGATGGTGGTGATTTAACCAATATGGTGTTTGATAAATATCCTGAGTTAATCCAACACATCAAGGGATTGAGTGAAGAAACCACAACTGGTGTACACCGCTTATATGAGCGCATGGCAAAAGGCACTTTACCTATTCCTGCTATTAACGTGAACGATTCAGTTACTAAGTCTAAGTTCGATAATAAGTACGGTTGTCAAGAGTCTTTGGTAGATGCTATTCGCAGAGCAACCGATGTAATGATGGCTGGAAAAGTAGCAGTAGTTGGAGGTTATGGTGATGTTGGTAAAGGTAGCGCAATGAGTTTGCGTGGTTCTGGCTGTCGTGTTATTGTTACTGAAATCGATCCAATTTGTGCTTTACAAGCTGCTATGGATGGGTTTGAAGTAAAGAAAATGATTGATGCTGTTAAAGAGGCTGATATTATTGTTACTGCTAGTGGTTGTCGCGACTTGATTACTGAAAAGCATTTTAGATTAATGAAGGACAAAGCAATTGTTTGTAACATTGGCCACTTTGATAACGAAATTGATGTAGCCTGGTTAAAGAAAAAC
>ERZ1066133.481-NODE-481-length-17772-cov-8.432692_pt1 | contig 17772 bp, 13 predicted proteins | sample MGYA00382780_ERZ1066133 | MGnify/ENA primary metagenome ERZ1066133 (study PRJEB33369, sample SAMEA5778363) | biofilm metagenome | biome: Industrial cooling water; feature: Water cooling tower basin; material: Biofilm | place: United Arab Emirates | collected...
GAAGATGAGGGGGTGAGAGGGTGATGGCGTGAGGGGGTGAGAGCGAGGGGTCAGCTCATCCAGGTCTGGTCTTTTTGGACGGCCCATTTGCTGGTGATCTTGCGTTGGCGGGTCCAGAAGCGGTAGCCGTCCCAGCCGGTGATGTTGCCGTGGCCGAAACACGAGTCGTTCCAGCCGCCGAAGCCGAAGGGTTCCCGGGGGACGGGGACGCCGACGTTGACGCCGCACATGCCGGCCTCGACGCGGTCCATGACGCGTTTGGCGATGTCGCCGCTGGAGGTGTAGACGCTGGAGGCGTTGCCGTAGGGGTTGGCGTTCTCGATCTCGAGGGCTTGCTCGAGCGTGTCCACGCGGACGACGGTGAGCACCGGGCCGAAGATCTCCTCGCGGGCGGCGGGCATGTCGGCCTTGGCGTGATCGATGATGGTGGGGCCGACCCAGTAGCCGCCGGCGTCTGCTTGCGCTTTGCGTCCATCGAGCACGATCTTCGCGCCGTGCTTTTCCGCGGCATCGATGTACCCGGTGATGCGGGCCTTGGCGGCCTGCGTCGTCACCGGGCCGAGGTCCTTGCCGGGGACGATCTTGGCGGCCTTCTCGCGGACTTTCTCGAGGATGTGATCGACCTTGCCGACCGCGAGCAGCACGCTGGCGGCCATGCAGCGCTGGCCGGCGCAGCCGGTGAACGACGCGACGACGTTCTCGGCGGTGAGTTCGACATCGGCATCGGGGACGACGACGAGATGGTTCTTCGCGCCGCCAAGGCAGAGAGCACGCTTGCCCTCGAACGAGGCGCGGCCGTAAACGGCCTTCGCGACCTTGGTCGAGCCCACGAAGCCCACGGCCTTGATGCCGGGGTGATCGCAGATGGCCTCGACGATCTCGCGGCCGCCCTGCACGATGTTGAAGATGCCCTTGGGCAAGCCGGCTTCGGCGAGGAGGTCGCCGAGCCGCTGGGTGCTGAGCGGGACGCGCTCGCTGGGCTTGAGGATGAACGCGTTGCCGCCGACGAGGGCCTGCGGCAGCATCCAGAGCGGGACCATCATGGGGAAGTTGAAGGGCGTGATGCCAGCGACAACGCCGAGGGGTTCGTAGACGAGCTCGCAGGCGACGCCGCGGCTGACTTCGAGCTGGTTGCCGCTGGCGATGTTGGGCAGTGCGCAGCCGTATTCGACGCACTCGATGCCCTTCTCGACCTCGGCCTTGGCTTCGCCGAAGGTCTTGCCGTTCTCGTGGCTGACGAGCCAGGAGAGCTCGTCGAGGTTCTTGACCATCAGTTCACGCAGGCGGTAGAGGACCTGAGCGCGTTCGCGGATCGGCCACTCGCGCCAGGACGGAAACGCGGCGAGCCCTGCCTTGACCGCGGCATCGAGATCGGCCTTGCCGCTGAGCGTGACGGTGCTCATGGGCTTGCCGAAGCGGGGGTTGAGGATGTCGAGCTTCTCGGCGGGGGCGATGGGGTCGCGCCATTCGCCGCCGATGAGGTTGCGGGCGGGGCCGACCGCGGTGAATTCGTAGCTGCGGGCGGGAAAGGTGGTGGTCATGGTCTCGCTCCGGAAAGGCATTTACCACAGAGACACAGAGGCACAGAGAGAAGGATGGGTTGAAGACAGGAGAGGCGAGATGGTTTGTGAATCTGTTCTTGCTTCTCTGTGTCTCTGTGCCGCTTGTGGTTCACCGGGTTTCAGTTCTTGCGTCGGTGGCACCGGGGCGAGGACGCCCCGGCTCGCTGATGGTGGTCGCGTTGGTTCGTGTTGCTGCGGGTTCGCGGGGCCTTGACCCCAATGTCTCTCTCCGTGTCTCTGTGCCTCTGTGGTGAAGTCTTATCTCTTGACGCCCACCGGCGCGGTGGCTGCGTTGCGGCGTTCCTGGGCGGTCCAATAGTCGGGGAAGCAGGGGCGGTCGATGTACTTTCCGGCTCCCTTCTCGGTCTTGAGCTGACTGTTCTCCCACACCACCTTGCCGCGGCTGATGGTCACCGCGGCGTTGCCGGTGACGCTCATGCCCTCGTAGATGTTGGTGTCCACGTTCTGGTGGTGGGTCTTCACCGAGATGGTTCGCGTCTTCTTGGGGTCCCAGATGACGACATCGGCGTCGCTGCCGGGGGCGATGATGCCCTTCCGGGGGTGGATGTTGAAGATCTTGGCGGTGTTGGTGCTGGTGATGGCGACGAACTCGCTGGGTGTCAGGCGGCCCTGGCCGACGCCGTGGTGCCAGAGGACGCTCATGCGATCCTCGATGCCGCCGGTGCCGTTGGGGATCTTGCGGAAGTCGCCGAAGCCGGCGCGCTTCTGCGGCGCGCAGAAGCAGCAGTGGTCGGTGGCCGTGGTGTGCAGCACGCCGCCCTGCAGGCCCTTCCAGAGCGCGGCCTGGTGTTCCTTGGAGCGGAACGGCGGGCTCATCACGTGTGCCGCGGCCTTGTCCCAGTCGGTGTTCTGATAGACCGAGTCGTCGATGACCAGATGCTGGGCGAGGACTTCGCCGAAAACACGCTGGCCTTCGCTGCGGGCCCGGGCGATCGCCTCCATCGCGTCGATGCACGAGGTGTGGACGACGTAGAGCGGGACGCCGAGCACTTCGGCGATGCGGATGGCGCGGTTGGCGGCCTCGCCTTCGACCTCGGGCGGGCGGGAGAGCGGGTGGCCCTCGGGGCCGGTGATGCCCTTGTTGAAGACTTCCTGCTGCAGGCGGAAGACGAGCTCGCCGTTTTCGGCGTGAACGGTGCAGAGAGCGCCGAGCTCGCGGGCCCGCATGAAGCTGGAGATGAGCACATCGTCATCGACCATGATGGCGTTTTTGTACGCCATGAAGTGCTTGAAGCTGTTCACGCCGTGGTGCTGCGTGAGCGTGCCCATGTCGGCCTTGACGGAGTCGTCCCACCAGGTGACGGCGACGTGGAACGAGTAATCCGCGGCGGCTTTCTCGGCCCAACCGCGCCACTTCTTGTACGCACCGAGCAGCGACTCCTGCGGCGCGGGGATGACAAAGTCGATGATCATCGTCGTGCCGCCGGCGACGCCGGCGCTGGTGCCGGTGAAGAAATCCTCGGAGGCGACGGTGCCCATGAAGGGCAGTTCCATGTGGGTGTGCGGGTCGATGCCGCCAGGTATGACAAAGGCCCCGGAGGCGTCGATGACGCGGGCGCCTGCGGGGGCCTCGGCATCGGGCGCAACGGCATGGATCTTCTCGCCGGCGATGACGACATCGGCACGGAACTGGCGATCGGCGTTGGTGACGGTGCCGCCTCGGATGACGATGGACATGGGGGTGGTCTCCGACGAGTTCTGTGAGGCAGCAGAGAAGTGGGGCAGTGGGGCAGTGGGGCAGGGGAGCAGTGGGACAGCGATCAGTGTTCGACGATCTCGTTGTACGCCTCGGGGCGGCGGTCGCGGTAGAACTGCCAGGTGGAACGGACCTGTTCGAGGACGGCGAAATCGAGGTCGGCGATGACGATTTCGTCCTTGTCTTCGGAGCCCTGGGCGAGGATCTCGCCGCGGGGGTTGACGAAGTAGGAGGTGCCGTAGAACTTGCCGATATTCCACGGGGCCTCGGTGCCGACGCGGTTGATGTTGCCCATGAAGTAGCCGTTGGCCACGGCGTGCGCGGGCTGCTCGATCTTCCAGAGGTACTGGGACAGGCCGGCGACGGTGGCGGAGGGGTTGAAGACGATTTCGGCACCGTTGAGGCCGAGGCAGCGGGCGCCTTCGGGGAAGTGGCGGTCGTAGCAGATGTAGACGCCGACCTTGGCGTAGCGGGTCTTGAAGACGGGGTAGCCGCCGGTGCCGGGCTTGAAGAAGAACTTCTCCCAGAAGCCGGGGTTGACCTGCGGGATGTGCTGCTTGCGGTACTTGCCGAGGTAGGTGCCGTCGGCGTCGTAGACGGCGGCGGTGTTGTACAGCACGCCGCTCATCTCGCGCTCGTAGACGGGCACGATGACGACCATGTTGTACTTCTTGGCGACCGAGGCGATGAGGTTGGTGGTCGGCCCCGGCACTTCCTCGGCGGCTTCGTACCAGCGGGTGCTCTGGCTGGGGCAGAAGTAGGGGCCGTTGAAGATCTCTTGCAAGCAGAGGATCTGGACGCCCTTCTTGCCGGCCTCCTCGATCATGGGGATGTGCTTATCGACCATCGCCTTCTGGATCTCGGCGACGGGGCGGGACTCGTCGTTGATGGGGTTGCTGCACTGGATGAGGCCGCAGCGGACGATCTTGGACATGGGGGCCTTTCTTCGATGCTGTTCAAGGCGGTTCACCACAGAGACATAGAGGCACGGAGAAGAAGGGGAGCAGGGGAGGAGGGGAGCAGCGGAGTAGGGATTCGGGGTTCGATGTCGGGAAGTGCCGTGCCGCCTTTAAGTCCTTGAAGCCCCTTGAGTTGAAGTGTCGTTCTTCAGCGTCTCTTCTCTGTGTCTCTGTGCCTCCGTGGTGAATGTCTTGATCATGAGACCTGAGAATCTAGTGCGCACCTTTCTTCGGTCGCAGCGACTTGCCGTCGTGGACGTGCTGGTTCCAGGTGGCGGGTTGGTACCCGTTGATGACGGGCTGCATGGTGATGCAGCCGGGGACGGGGCAGACGATCTGGCAGAGGTTGCAGCCGACGCACTCGGACTCGTCCACGATGGGCACGCGTGAGCCATCCTTGCCACCTTGCAAGGGGGGATGGATGCACTGGTGCGCGCCGTCGTGGCACGCGGCGACGCAGACCTGGCAGCCGATGCACTTGCTGGCGTCGATCTTGGCGACGGTTTCGTAGTTGAGGTCGAGGTCGCCCCATTCGCTGAAGGCGGGGATGGCCTTGCCGACCATCTGGTCGATGGTGGCGAAGCCTTTCTCCTGCATGTAGTTCTCGAGGCCGTCGATCATGTCTTCGACGATGCGGTAGCCCTTGAGCATGACCTCGGTGCAGACCTGCACGGACGAGGAGCCGAGGAGGATGAACTCGACGGCGTCGCGCCAGTTGGTGATGCCGCCGATGCCGCTGATGGGGAGGCCGAACTCCTTCTCGCGGGCGAGGGCGGCGACCATGTGGAGCGCGATGGGTTTGACGGCGGAGCCGCAGTAGCCGCCGTTGGTGGAGAGGCCACCGACGCGGGGTTCGGGGACGAAGCGGTCGATGTCGACGCCGATGATGCTCTTGATGGTGTTGATGAGTGACACGCCGTGGGCGCCGCCGCGTTTGGCGGCGATGCCGTGGGGGATGATGTTGGAGACGTTGGGCGTGAGCTTCACGAGCACGGGGACGGTCGAGAACTCCACGGCCCAGGACGTGATTTCCTGATTGATCTTGGGTTCCTGCCCGACGGCGGAGCCCATGCCGCGTTCGCACATGCCGTGGGGGCAGCCGAAGTTGAGCTCGAGGCCATCCGCGCCGGCGTCGATGCTGCGCTTGATGATGTCGCGCCACTCTTCGCGGGTTTCGACCATGAGCGAGACGACCATGGCGTGCTTGGGGAAGAGGCGTTTGGTCTCGGCGATTTCGCGGAAGTTGGTTTCGAGGGGGCGGTCGGTGATGAGTTCGATGTTGTTGAAGCCCGCGCCCTGTACGCCGCGGATGGTGTGGCCACCGAAGCGGCTGGAGACATTCTGGATGGGCGTGCCGAGGGTCTTCCAGACGGCGCCGCCCCAGCCTGCCTCGAAGGCGCGCTGGACCTGCAGGCCGGAGTTGGCGGGCGGTGCGGAGGCGAGCCAGAAGGGGTTGGGGGCTTTGATGCCGCCGCAGTTGACGCGGAGGTCGGGTTTGATGGTGGGGGTGTCGCGATCAGCCATGGCGGGCTCCCTTCGCGCCGAGGAACTCATGGATCGCGTGTGCCGCGGCCTTGCCTTCGGCGGCGGCGTTCACGACTTCCTTCCCGCCGTTGGTGCAGTCGCCGCCGGCGTACCACTTGGTGCGGCCGGTGAAGCCGCGGGCGTCGGTGATCACGCGGCCCTTGTCGATGGTGATGCCGCTGAGCGAGCCGAGCATTTGGCCCAGCTTGCTCTGGCCGATGGCGACGAGCACGAGATCGGCTTCGACGGTGAAGTCCGAGCCGGCGATGGGCTTCTTCGTGTCGTCGAGGCGCTGGCAGCGGATGCGCTGCACTTTCCCTGTGCCCTCGAACGCGGTCGGGAGCGCCTTCCACTCACCGATCGCGCCCTGCTGTTTGGCGGCGTCCCACTCGTGCTCGTAGCCGGACATGCCGGCTTCGCTGCCTCGGTAGAGCATGGTGACGCGGGGGATGCCCAGGCCGATGGCTTCGCGCACGGCGTCGATGGCGGTGTTGCCGCCGCCGACGACGACGCAGCGGGAGACGCCGTCGAGGGTGGCCTTGGAACGCTTGATGTGCTCGATCCACTGCACCGCGCCGACGACGCCGGGGAGCGACTCGCCGGGGATGTTCAGCGCGGAGTCCGCACCGAGGCCAGCGCCGACGAAGACGGCGTCGAACTTCGATTCGAGGTCGGCGAGCGGGACGTGCTCGCCGATGGCTGTATTGAGCTTGACGTCGATGCCGCCGATGGCGAGGATCCACTCGGCCTCGCGGAGCGATTGATCGGCTCGCATCTTGTACGGCGCGACTCCGGTGGTGTTGAGCCCGCCGAGGACGCCACGCTTCTCGAAGATGGTGCAGCGGTGGCCGAAGCGGCGGAGTTCGTGGGCGGCGGCGAGGCTGGCGGGTCCGCCGCCGATGAGGGCGACGGACTTTCCGGTGTCGGGCCCGGCCTCGAAGAAGCGCCAGTCTTTCTCGAAGGCGGCGTCGGTGGCGTAGCGCTGGAGTTTGCCGATCTGGATCGGCGGCGAATCCATGTTGTTGTAGACGCAGGCGCCGACGCAGAGGACCTCGACCGGGCAGACGCGGGCGCACGACATGCCGAGGATGTTGGCTTCGAAGATGGTCTTGGCCGAGCCCTTGACGTTGTCGGTCGAGATCTTGCGGATGAACTGGGGGATGTCGATGCGCGTGGGGCAGGCGTTGACGCAGGGGGCGTCGGTACAGAAGAGGCAGCGGTTGGCCTCGGCGATGGCGTGCTCACGGGCCAGCGGGAGCTTGTAGTCGGTGAAGACGGCCTCGGAGCGATCGGCTGGGAGGGGGGCTGGTAGCGGCGCGGACATGGGCACTCCACGCTCCCGCGGCTGCTGTGGGTGGGCGGAGAGCAATCCGCAGCTTAACACAAAGCACGGGGAAATGCGAGGGGGTTGTCTGAGTTTGGTTTGGGCGGAGCGGGCCCGTTCCGCGGCGCTTCCCCGCCCCGCGAAGCGGGGAGGGGTGGTCGAGGCTTGGCGAGACCGGGGAGGTGCGAGGGGTGTCCGGGTGTTCTCGCGTCGAGGTGCCCGCAGTCCCCTCACCTGACTCGACGCTTCGCATCGAGTCGTCCTCTCCCCGCTTGCGGGGAGAGGAGGCGCGCCGATCACGCAACCACGTCCCGAATCTCTCGTGCCAGGTTCTTCGCCGCGTGGCCCACGGCGTCGAGCCAGTGCTGGCCTTCGCTCGCCTTGGCGTAGATGACGCTGCGGCTGGCGGTCACCAGCACGCCGGACTTTTCCGAAGGCTGCGATGCGCGGCGCATGGTGCGGATGTCGTCGGCGGTTCCGCCCTGGGCGCCGTAGCCGGGGATGAGGAAGAGCTGATCGGGCATCAGTGCACGCAGAGCGCCGGCTTCGCGGGATTGGGTGGCGCCGACGACGGCGCCGACGGCGGAGAGGCCGGTGGTGCCGCGGTGCTTCTCGCCGAGGGTCTTGACCAGTGCGGCCATGTGTTCGGCGACGGTGGGGCCGGCGGCGAGTTTCTCGCTCTGGACCGCGCTGCTGTCGGGGTTGCTGGTGCGGACGAGGACGAATGCGCCGAGGTCGGCGGCGAGGAAGGGTTCGACGCCGCTGAGGCCGAGGTAGCCGCTGACGGTGACGAAGTGAGCGCCCGCGCTGGCGGCGGCGGCGGCGTAGTGGCTGCTGCTGATGCCGATGTCGCCGCGTTTGAAGTCGAGGACGACGACGAGGCCGAGGCCGCGGGCCTGGCTGATGCAGGCTTCGAGGACGCGGACGCCGCGCCAGCCGAAGCGTTCGAAGCAGGCGGATTGGAACTTGACGGCGGGGACGGCGGGGGCGACGGCGTCGAGCACGCCGCGGGTGAAGAGCTCGATGGACGCGCAGGGATCGTCGCGGCGGAGCGACGCGGGCATCTGCTCGAGCGTGGGATCGAGCCCGACGCAGACGGGCGCGCCCTTGGCGGCGATGGCGGCGACGAGGGCGTCGGCCCGGGTTGCGGCGGTCGGAGCGGTGGTGACGGTGGGGGATGTGTGGGAAGTGGGGGCGGAGGTCACGGGGTGCCCTTTTTGTCGCCGGGCGCGTCGGGCTGGTGTTCGGGTTGGTGTTCGGGCTGGGGATCGGGTTGGGGAGTGGGTTGGGGAGTGGGTTGGGGTTCGGCGTTTGGGCTGGAGAGGCCGAGGAACTTGAGGAGCGGGGGATCGAAGCGGTCGGGGGACTCGATGATGCCCCAGCCGCGGACGTTCTCAAGGATCTCGACGGTGACGTTGGGGCGGTTGAACCCGACGTTCAGGAAGGCGGACTTGAGGACTTCGCGGTCGAGCCTGGGGAACCAATCGGGGACGGTGAGCACGACGAGCATGGGAGTCTGCACGGTGTCCAGGTCGTCGCGGAGATCGAGGTAGAGGGACTCGAGGCGGTAGCGGCGCACGGCGACGACGCTGACGCGGGAGTACATGTTGACGAGTTCCTCGGCGAACTTCGGGTCGAGGCACTGGCTGGGGACGGTGTCGCGGACCTGATTGAGCCAGGAGTTGCGTTTGAGCTCCATGAGCGGTCCGCGTTCGAGGCGATCGACCTCGGCGTTGCGGTCCACGCGGAGCGGGATGCGACCGGGTCCGCCGACGGTGCGCGCGGGGAGCATGTTGACAACGACGTAGGACTGGGCGAGGTCGGGCTGGGTGATGGCGAGCATGTAGCCGACCATGCCGCCGATGCCGTGACCGAGGATGATGGGCTGCTTGAGGTTGTTCTCGCGGATGTAGGCGGCGACGGCGTCGGCGGCGTTGAGCAACCACTCGGGGTCCTTGACGTCGCCGCGGTGGAGCTGTGGGCCGCGGGCGTCCTTGGTGGAGCCGGGCATGGCGAGGGTGTGGGTCGTGAAGACGGTGGCGTGTCGCTGGGCGAAGCGGTCGTAGGCGCTGGGCTCGGGCCCGAGATCGGTGATGAGAACGAGCGGCTGTGGGCCGCTGCCCATGACGCTGGAGGCTTGGATGGGCACGGACTTGGGCCGCGGAAACTTCGTCCACGCTGGCGCGGCGGGGGGAGTGGAGGTGGTGGGGGCGGTGGGTTCCGGAGCGGCGGGCGGCTGCGCGTGTGCAACGAGTGTCAGCAGTGCGGCGAAGGGCAGGGCGGGACGAAGGAGCATCGGGGACTCCGGGTGGTGTGGGCCAAAGGATACAACTGGAGCGCGGCGGCGGGTTCGGACGTTCGGGGCTATCGTGGAAATCGAATGGCCAACGCCCCAGAACATCGATCCGGCCCGGCGAACGGCGACGACGCCGGCGAGCCGCTGCCGCCGGCGACCGCGTCCGTCGAGCCGCCGGCGAAGCTGGATCTGAAGAAGGACAAGGGGTTGACCGTCGAGTGGGCGGATGGATCGACGTCGTACTACTCGATCGCGTACCTGCGGCGGATGTCGCCTTCGGCGGATATGCGGCAGCTCCGCGAGGAGATGGCGAAGAACCCGCTGACCGTGCTGCCGGCGGGCTCGGGCGGGAGCGGGCCACTGACCGCGACGGGGGCGGAACTGGTGGGCAACTACGCGATCAAGATCACGTTCAGCGACGGTCACGATACGGGGATCTACTCGTGGGTGTACCTGCGGGGGATTGATCCGGAGGGGAGTGGGAAGGGGTGAGGGGTGAGGACTTAGGACTTAGGGCTTCGGGATGTGTGGGGTGCGCCGGGCTTGCGTGTCGGGTACCGTCTGCGGACACGATTGCTGGTCCGACGCGATCTGCGCTCCGATTGACGTATGCCGCTTTCTCTTTCCACCCCGATCGCTGACGTGCCCGGGATCACGGAGCGGGTGGCGGCGCAGTTGCGGGAGCTGGGGCTGGTGAACCTCGGGCGGCTGCTGGCGCATCTGCCGCTGCGGCATGAGCTGATCGAGGCGGAGACATCGGTGGGGGAGCTGGTGCCCGACCGCATCGGCTGTGCGCGGGGCGAGGTTACGGCGACGCGGGTGGTGATGAAGAAGCCGCGGCCGCGGTTCGAGGCCGTGCTCATCGACGAGGGGCAGCGGCTCGACCTGGTGTGGTTCAACCAGACGTATCTGCGGGACAGGATCCGTCCGGGTCTGCGGCTGCGGGTGCAGGGGCCGGTGAAGCGCTTCGGGCCGGGCGTGCAGATGGCGAACCCCAAGTGGGACGTACTCACCGACGACGCCGATCCGCCCAGCACCAAGGCCCGCATCCGGCCGGTCTACCCCGCGAGCGAACGGGTGAAGTCGGTGGTGATCGAGAAGGCGATCGACAAGGTGCTCGATCTCGCGCTGCCCTTGGTGGAGGAGCACCTGCCCGAGCCGCTGCGGCTCGCACGCGAGCTGCCGACGCTGGCCGAGGCGTATCGGCTGATCCACCGCCCGCAGCTCGAGGGCGACGCTGAGAACGCGCTGCGGCGATTGGCGTACGACGAGCTGTTGATGCTGCAAATCGCGGTGCACCTGAAGCGTTCGCGGCTGCGGCTGGAGCTGCGGGCTCCGGCCCTCGCGGCGACACCGGAGATCGACCGGCGGATCCGCGAGCGGTTCCCGTTCGACCTGACCGCATCGCAGAACGAGGCGCTGTCGGAGATCGTGCCGGACCTCGCCAGCCAGACGCCTTCGAATCGGCTGATTCAGGGGGATGTGGGCTCCGGCAAGACGGCGGTGGCGCTCTACGCGATGCTGCTGGCGGTGGCGGCCGGGCATCAGGCGGCTCTGATGGCGCCGACGGAGCTGCTGGCCGAGCAGCATCTGGACTCGATCGAGAGGATCCTGAAGGGCTCGCGGGTGCGGATCGCGCTGCTGACGGGCTCGACGCAGAGCGAATCCCTGCTCGCTGACATCGCGGCGGGCAAGGTGGATCTCATCATCGGCACGCACGCGTTGCTTTCGGAGCAGGTGCAGTTCAAGAGCCTGGCGCTGGCGGTGATCGACGAGCAGCACCGATTCGGCGTGCACCAGCGGGCGACGTTGCGGGAGAAGGCGAGCGACGAGAAGAGCACGCCGCATGTCTTGGTGATGACCGCGACGCCGATCCCGCGGACGCTGGCGCTGACGGTCTTCGGCGATCTGGATGTGAGCGTGATCCGAGGTCTGCCCCCGGGACGCAAGCCCACGAAGACGCGCGCGGTCACCACCGATCTGCGTCCCGAGGTGTACGACTTTGTCCGCGAGCGGCTCGAGAAGGGGGAGCAGGCGTTTGTGGTGGTGCCGGCGATCGATGGGACGGACGAGCGCGGAGCTCGGAACTCGGAACTCGGAACGGAGAGCCTCGATGCGACGGATGGGGCCGGCTCGCCGCTCCGCGCTGCGAGTTCCGAACTCCGCGCTCCGGAGATCAAGTCTGTCCGTGATCTGGTGCGGGAACTTTCCGCCGGCCCTCTCGCGGGTGTGTCGGTCGCGCCGCTGCACGGGCGGATGAATCATGACGAGCGGCAGCGGACGATGGAGCAGTTCCGCGCGGGGAAGGTGCAGTGCCTGGTTGCGACCACGATCGTCGAGGTCGGCGTCGATGTGCCCAACGCGACGATCATCGTGATCGAGCAGGCGGATCGTTTCGGGCTGGCGCAGCTGCATCAGCTCCGCGGGCGTGTGGGGCGGGGGAAGAAATCGGGCGTGTGCGTGCTGGTGTCGGACCTGGCGGCGAGCAAGGCCGCGGAAGCGACGGACGCGCAGCGGCGGTTGCAACTGCTGGTGGATACGACCGACGGCTTCCGTCTGGCCGAGGGCGATTGGGAGTTGCGCGGTTCGGGCGACTTCTTCAAGGCGGCCCAGAGCGGGCGCACGCCGCTGAAGGTGGCGGATCTGTTCCGTGATCGCTCGCTGCTGGACCTGGCGCGGCGTGATGCGATGGAGTGGGTGATGCGCTCGCCGCGGCTGGATCGGCCGGAGGAGCGGCTGCTGCACCGGCGGATGATGAAGGCGTTCGGGACGACGCTGGGGCTGGTGGTGGTGGGATGAGGGGGAGGGGTGAGGACTGAGGACTGAGGACTGAGGACTGAGGTCTGAGGTCTGAGGTCTGATGCACCCGTGCGGGCTCTTGCTACCCTCCGGGTATGCCCCGACTGTGTCGCGTCAAGAACGTTGAGATTGGTGCCGGTCGTCCGCTTGCGGTGATTGCGGGGCCGTGCGTGATCGAGTCGCGGGAGATGGGGCTGGCGATCGGGCGTGTGCTGCGTGACGCGTGCCGCGAGCATGGGCTGAGCTACATCTTCAAGGCTTCGTTCGACAAGGCGAACCGGTCGAGCATCGCTTCGGCGCGGGGGCCGGGGCTGGAGACGGGGGTGGAGTGGATCGGGTCGATCGCGGCGGAGCTGGGTGTGCCGTGCACGACGGACATTCATGAGCCGGGGCAGGCGGAGGCTGCTGCGGAGCGGATCGATCTGCTGCAGATACCGGCGTTCTTGTGTCGGCAGACGGATCTGCTGGTGGCGGCGGGGCGTGCGGCGGCGAGCCGCGGGCGTGCGGTGAATGTGAAGAAGGGGCAGTTTCTGAGCCCGGGCGAGATGTCGGGCCCGGTGCGCAAGCTGACGGAGACGAGCTGCAGCAACGTGATGCTGACGGAGCGGGGCACGTTCTTTGGTTACGGGCGGCTGGTGAACGATTTCCTGGGGCTGGGCGATCTGATGGAGCTGAAGGGCAAGGGCGTGGATGCTCCGCCGCCGGTGTGCTTTGACTGCACGCACAGCACGCAGTTGCCGGGGGCGGGTGAGCAGACGGGCGGGCGGCCGGATCGGGCGCCGCTGCTGGCGAAGGCGGCGGTGGCGGCGGGCGTGCACGCGGTGTTCATCGAGTGTCACCCGGAGCCATCGAAGGCCTTGAGCGATGCGAGCACGATGCTGCCGCTGGCGGGCGTTCCCGCGCTGCTGAAGCAGTTGGCGGCGATCCGCGCTGCGGGGTGAGGGCGAGCGGCGGCAAAAAAGCGAGCACGCCGCGGATGCGGCGTGCTCGGAGACGGACTGCGATATCGGCGGACAACGATCAGCGACGGCGACGGCCGGCGAGGAGGCCGAACGCGCCGAGGGCGAGCGTGGCGGGGCCGGGGATCGTGGCGATCTCGGCGAAGCCGAAGGGGGCGGTGTCGGTCACCCAGACGTTGACGCCCTTGACCTGGAAGCCGAACTGCACGTGGCGGCCGGCCTGAGGAATGGTGAAGAGGCTGACGCTGAAGGCGCCGGGGGTGAGGGCGATCGACGACTCGTTGAAGGACGAGAAGTCGGGGGCGAAGTCGCGGATGAAGATCGTGGCGACGTGGGCCGAGGTGAACGAGTTGGAGAGCACGGTGCCCTGGAAGGTCACGGTCTGGCCGCTCAGCGAGCCGTCGCTGACCTGGCGGTAGAGGTTGGCTTCCATGATCTTGTTGCCCGAAGCGCCCGGGCCACCGGAGGGGAGGTACCAGTACGGATTCGGATCGCCGATCGTGTTGGGGGAAAGCGTGAGCTTGTTGGCGGCGTCGTTGAAGTTGGCGTTGAGATCGGGGATGCCCCACACGCCACCGAACTGGTAGTTGCCGCCGAGATCGAAGACGTTCATGTAGGCGTTCCAGCCGGCGCCGGACTGGCCGACGCCGACGGTGATGGCTTGAGCGGACATCGCAGCGCCGGCGATCATGGCGACCGCCAACATTTGGACACAACGAGTTTGCATGTTTCTCTCCTTCAGAACCCTTGAGGCGCCGAAGCCGGCGCCGATCTTCGTGCACTGGCGGTGCACACGCGTGCTTCGCATCAGCCGAGACGGCGACGCTCTCCCGGCGTCGGCCGCCCGATCGCGACGCGGAACCGTCCGATCGACCCGTGCAGCGTACTTCACGACGCTCGTGATTCCTAGCGATTTCCCGTGTTCCGCGGGATGAAACTGAAGCGCCGGCTCGTGAAACAATGGACGGGGAAACGTCCGCGAATAGAGCCTCCGAGCCGTCGCGCAGAGCGGTGCCAGATCCGGAAAGTTACTTCTCGAGGCGCAGGGCGTGGATGAGGACTTCACCCTTTCTGGGGGTGCCCTGCACCTGGAGGCCGAGGTGGCGGACGGCGTTGGTGTCGACGCGGTTGTTGCCGGCCTGATTGCCGTAGCCGGTCTGCTTGTGCAGCTCGCCCAGGTCGATCCGCACGGTTTCGCGCTGGCCGGTACCGAAGAACGCCTTGGAGTTGAAGGCTTCGCCATCGGCGGGGGTGCCGACGTCGTAGCTGGGCTGGCCGGGGAAGTTGGCCCCGGCTTCGACCACGGTGAAGTTGATCATGACGTCCTTGGGCGCGGTGAGCTCGATGACGGCGGTGCTGTAGCCGTCGAGGTCGGTGGCCTCGGCGGGGCCTTTGGCGAGCTTGGTGTCGGCGGGCCCGAAGAAGTTGATGCCGACGCCCCACATCGTTCCGGCGTCGTAGCCCATGACGATGCCATCGCCCTGGCGTGAGAAGCCGGCGCCCGCGTCGGGTGCGCTCCAGGTCTCGGGCTCGCGGATCGGCTTGGCGAGCAGGTCGATGCTGGACCGGCGATTGGGATACTGGCCGGGCGAGAACGCGACCTTCTCGGGGTCGGGGATCTTGGTCGGAGCCGTCTTTGTGATCGATGCGCGGAGCGACGGCATCTTGGTGTTGGTCGCCTTCATCGCGCCCAGCAGCTCGGGGTAGGGCTTGTTGTGGATATCGACGATGCCGTAGTTGGAGTCCTCACCGTCGAAGCGGCCCTGGGGCGACTGATCGGAGAATTCGAACCAGTGCATGCCGACGACCATGGGCCACGACATGGCGTCTTCGACCATGCCGCTGTACGCGGCGGCGCGATCGGCCTGGGTTGCGAGGACGGGTCCGGCGCCGCGGGTGTTGGGGTTGCCGCTCTGGTTCTCTTTGGCGCGGAAGGACCACTCGGTGATCATGATGGGGCGCTTGGTGAGCATCCAGAACTTGGCGAGCTGGGCGACGTTGGCGCGGGGCTTGTGCTCGTAGAAGTTGACGCTCATGACGTCGGTGGCCTTGCCGCAGGCCTCGATGACGCTGTCGGGGGCGTCGCCGGCGAAGCGGACGCCGAGGATGAGCATGTCGGGCAGTTCCTTGCGCACGACGGGTGTCGCGCGCTCGAAGAACTTCTTGGCGACCATGGCGGTGAACGCGGTGCGGTCGTCGAGGGCGGCGGGCTCGGAGACGCCGCGGAGATAGGCCGCGTCGAGCGCGTCCCAGGACTTCAGGGGCTTGGCGTAGGCAGTGGAGATGGCGTCGGTGGTCTTGTGGCGCTCGCGGAGGAACTCGACGGCGGCCTTCTTCGCGACGCCGGCGGTGTCGCGCTCGAGAGCGACGTCGAGCAGCGTGTAGGTCGGGATCTTGTCCCAGCCGGACTTGCCGAACCACGCGGCCTCGTTGTCGAGGAAGACGCCGATGGTGTTGGCGCGATCGGTGACGCCCTCCATCGCCTTGCGGGTGTTCTCGAGCACGGTCTTTTCGAAGTCCGGCGCGAGGGCGAGCAGCGGGCGATCCGGCTCGTGGGCGGCGATGTACAGAATGTGGGTGCGGTAGAGCGGGGCCTTGGCGTCGGTCGGGACCTTCAGGCTGCTCCAGCAGCCGAGGGTGTTGAAGCCGTGATCGGTGAGCAGCTTGGCGACCGAGGCGCCCCAGGCGCCGACGTCGCCGTTGAACTGGCGTCGTGCCGCGTCGTAGTAGTCCGTGCCGGGCCTGGGCTGGAAGGGCTCGGGCGAGACGTTGTTGACGGCCAACGAGACAAAGCGTTCGCCGGAGGGCGCGATGTAGGACCAGACGCCCTTGTCATCGGGCTCGATGCGGAAGCGCGGTGCGGCGAAGGCGTGCGAGCCAAGAACGGCGGCGAAGCAGGCGATGGCGGGGAGGGTGCGCATGGCGGTTCTCTAGAAGCGCGGGACGTGGAACTGGGAACTGGGAGCTGGGAGCGTGGAGCTCCGATCCGATCACAACGATGACAAGAAAGACAGCACGAGCGAGTTCGCTTCGATCGTCGTTGCCGGCGGGATTGCTTCGCACGCGCGCCGTCGCGCCTCGTCTCCCCGCTTGCGGGGAGAGCACCACTTCGCCGCAGGCGAAGCAGGTGAGGGGGTTGCGGGTCGCTCGTTGCAGAGGTGTCCGGCCGTCCAAGACCCCTCCCCGGTCTCGCTGCGCTCGACCACCCCTCCCCGCTTCGCGGAGCGGGGAGGCGCGACGGCGGCGATCGGAGGGAGCTTCATGCGTGGCACGCTCCGGCGTGTTTATGGGCAGGTGAGTTCGTTGTACGCGTCGGCGAAGATCACGAAGTCGGCGTCATCGACGATGCCGTCGTTGTTGAAGTCCGCCGGGCAGGGGGTGCCGCAGACCAGTTCGTTGTACGCGTCGGCGAAGAGGACGAAGTCGGAATCATCGACGGCGAAATCGGGCGCGAGGTCGGGGGGGCACTGGACTTCGCGGATATCGAGGTCATCGACGCGGATGGAGCCGCCAGCGTTGTTGTTCTGGAGGAAGATGGCGACGATGCGGGCCCGGGCGGTGCCGGGGGGCGCGATGCCGCGGACTTCGCTCTGGACCCAGGTGTTGGCGGGCGTGGTGGAATCGATGCTGGGGAAGGTCTCGAAGGAGATCAGCTGTCCCTGGGCGTTGCGCCACTCGATGTTGAGGGCGGCGAAGTTGGGGCTGGCGATCTTGTCGCCGCTGGGCGTGTACCACCAGGCCTGGGCGCGGTAGCGCTTGCCGGGCGTGGCGTTCATGTCCTGGTAGATGCCGCTGTTGTTGGCTCCGCCGTTGAAGTTGCCGAAGATCTTGGCGGATGATGATCCGGAGCGGCCGAGCGTGCCGTCGTAGAAGGCGTTGCCCCAGTTGCCCCAGCCGTAGAGACCGGCGTTGGCGTTGGGTCCCATGGACTCGAGGCTTGCGTTCTGGATGATGGGCTGGTAGACGCGGACCCAATCGACGCGCATCCACTGCGGGAAGACGGTGGAGGCGTCGGGGAAGCCGGGCCAGTCGCCGCCGACGGCGGTGTTGAGGATGATGTAGAAGGGTGTCTGCGGGATGCCCTGGTTGTGCGTGGCGCGGCGGACGCCGTTGACGTAGAAGTCGAGGCGGTTGGAGTGCCACTCGACGGCGAAGGTGTTGTAGGTGGTGGTGAAGTTGGGGCCGGTGTAGCCGGTGGTGCGATAGGTCCAGGTGCTGGGATAGACGCCCCAGTGGTTGCTCATGTAGACCCGGGTCGGGTCGTGTCCGAGCAGTTCCATGATGTCGATCTCGGGGGGCCAGCTGCCCGACTGGGGGAGCATCCAGAAGGCGGGCCAGATGCCCTGTGTTCCGGGCAGGCGCATGCGGGCCTCGATGCGTCCGAAGGTCTGGGAGAACTTGTTTCGGGTTTCGATGAGGCCGGAGGTGTAGGGGCGGCCGCCCTGCCAGAGCCGCTCGGCCTTGATGAGCATGTTGCCGCCGGCGATGAAGACGTTGTTGGGGCTGTAGTACTGCTGCTCGTTGTTTTTGACGAGGGCCGCGTCTTCGGCCCGCCACTTGGTGGTATCGAGCGTCGGACCGTTGAACTCGTCGGACCAGACGAGGTTCCAGCCCGGGAGTTCCTGGGCCCTG
>ERZ1066133.482-NODE-482-length-17750-cov-7.146991_pt1 | contig 17750 bp, 14 predicted proteins | sample MGYA00382780_ERZ1066133 | MGnify/ENA primary metagenome ERZ1066133 (study PRJEB33369, sample SAMEA5778363) | biofilm metagenome | biome: Industrial cooling water; feature: Water cooling tower basin; material: Biofilm | place: United Arab Emirates | collected...
CTACTGCTCTGCCTGATTTCAAGTTTGGATTTAGTATGGGACGCAGATTCAATATCGGACGTATCAAAACAACAAATATAACTGCTATTGAAATTTCCCAATCCTTTCAACAATATCAGCGCGACTTTTTCCGCTATTTTGAATTAGATCCAGCTCGTCCAACAGTAGTTGACCAAAGATTTGCATATTTAGACGACGTATTCGAAAAGCAGAACAGAATTTCTGTGATGTCAAATTTTACCTTCACAATTAATAATAGAAATTCTATTCGTTTCAGCAACTTATTCAATCAAATTGGTGAAACAGAAACAAATCTTAGACAAGGAGAAGATTTTATTCAAACACTTGGATGGAGAAGACACTATTCATTAGGGTATCGTTCAAGAAGTATCTATTCTGGACAATTTGAAGGAACACATAATATAGGCAATGATAAACTACGTTGGGTCTTGGGAGGTAGTTTCTTGTATGAAAATGAGCCAGATCTTAGACGCTTTAGAACTTATGCACCAGGTGGACCAAATACACCTAAGGATAATTTCACAATGATTACGCCTCCTTCTTCAAATCTATTCGATGCTTCTCGTTATTATGGTAACTTATTAGAATTTTCTGTGAATCAGGGTTTAGATTTTACAAAGTCATTGGGTGGTTATGGTAAGTACAAGAAAGAATTAAAGTTAGGTTACTACATAGATTATAGGTTCCGTGACTTCTCTTCAAGATATATGTCATTCCTTATTCCAGGAAGCATTGGCGCGGCTCGTAAAAATGAATTAGAAAACCAACCTTTATCTAGAATTTTTTCAAGAGCTAATATTAGTGCTAACAATGGCTATGTTTTAGAAGAAGGTACCAGACCTCAAGATTCTTATGATGCATCCAACTTTTTAACTGCAGGATACATAAGTACATCCTTACCATTTGAAAAGTTTACTATTTCTGGCGGTGTAAGAGCAGAATATAATATACAGACTTTGAACAGTTTTACTGGATTAACTTCTGTTAATGTAAACAATCCAGTATTAAGTATTCTTCCATCTGTAAATATGATTTATGAATTTTCAGAAAAGAAGCAATTAAGATTGGGTTATGGCAGAACAGTGAATCGTCCTGAGTTTAGAGAGCTAGCACCGTTCTTGTTCTATGATTATAAATTGGACGCGGGAAGAGTGGGTAACCCCAATCTAGTAACTGCAACAATTGATAATATTGATTTGCGTTATGAAATTTATCCTCGTTTGGGAGAAACAGTAAGCTTTGGTGCATTTTTCAAATATTTTGATAATCCTATTGAGAACATCAATATCATCACTACCGAACAGCCTCAGTTTACTTACGCAAATGCTGATTATGCGTACAATTATGGAGCTGAGTTCGAATTCAGAAAAAGCTTAGATCAGTTTTTCAAGAAAGGCTTTTTAAGCAAAGTAAGTGTGAACTTAAACGCAACTTATATTTTCTCCGAAGTGAATTTAGGAAGAACAGCCAGTGCTCAAACTAGAGTGAGACCATTGCAAGGTCAGTCTCCATACATTGTAAATTTTGTTGCAAACTATAATGATGTAAAACGTAATACAATTGTTTCTCTCGCATATAACATTTTTGGTTCAAGAATTTTTGCAGTGGGTGATTTAAATAATCCAGATATACATGAGTTGCCGCGTCATAGCCTTGACTTAACATTCAGCAAAACATTCAAAAGAATGGGCTTTAAAGCAGGAGTTCAAGATTTATTGAATTACAGATATAGATTCTTCCAAGATACAGATAGAAACGCATCTCCATTTGATAACATTGATAAACCAATCTTCACTTTTAGAAGAGGTACTTTATTAAATCTTTCTGTCACTTATCAACTCAACAAATAAACAATTAAAAACCACAATTTATGTTGACTAAAAAAATGTACTCATGGCTTTTAGGAACCTTGGTTCTGGGAGCAACGTTGCAAAGTTGTACAAGAACAGCTGACGATGGAGGAGATGATACAGGATCTCAGTTAGTTGAATTAACTGGTAACCTTACCACTCAAACCTTAACTGCAGACAAGCGCTATTTAATTAAAGGGCAGGTGTTTGTACGTTCAGGTCAAGTTTTGACTGTTCAACCTGGAACAGTTATTTACGGTGAGAAGCGAACCAAAGGAACACTTGTAATTGATCGTGGCGGAAGATTGGAAGCACGTGGTACTGCTAGTCAGCCAATTGTTTTCACATCTAATCAGTCAGTAGGTGATAGAGACCGTGGAGATTGGGGTGGTATAGTAATGTTGGGCAATGCGGGTTGTAACCAAGTTGATCCAGCTATTGAGGGTATTGATCCAGCTGTTCATTTTGGAGGAAACCCTGCCAATACTCGTTCATCTACTACTGCTCAAGATAATGAAAGCTCTGGTACATTAGAATATGTAAGAATTGAATTTGCTGGTATTGAGCTAACACCCAATAACGAAACCAACTCATTAACTATGGGTGGTTTGGGTCGTGGTACTAAAATGGAATATATCCAACTTTCTTATGGCGGTGATGATGGTTTTGAATGGTTTGGAGGTACTAACAATGGTCGTTATTTTATATCATTCAATATGTGGGATGATGATTTTGATGTTGATTTTGGATGGTCTGGTAACGTTCAATTTGGTGTTGCAGTAAGATACCCTTCTTATGCCGATCAATCAGGTTCAAATATTTTTGAGTGTGATAATGGTCCTAATGATAATGACGTTCAGCCTTACACAACCGGTACATTCAGTAATATCACTGGTATTGGACCAATTAAAACAGGTACATCTATTTCTAATGGTAACTTCCAGCATGCTATTGATTTACGTCGTAGAACTGCAGTATCTATTTTGAACTCAGTATTTACAGGTATGCCTTTAGGAGTTCGTATGAATCAGGCAAGCGTTGTTGCTCAATATTTAACCGCAGGAAGAGGTGTGTTGGCGAACAACATAATTTTAACTCCTAACAATGCAAATGCTTTCCTAGCAGGTTCTGGTGTAGTTGCAGATTCAGTTAGAAACTTCTGGAATAGAACCAATGAGAGAGTTGACGGTCCTGCATCTGACGCCGCTCATACAACTTTAGGAATTAATCCAGATTTAATTTTTGGTTCAAGAACAGATCAGCAGTATGGTTCTAATCCAAACTTTGCTGTAACATCTGGTACAATAGCTACTGGCGCTTCATTTACCCACCCAAAATTCAGCGAAGCTAACAGAACAGGTATTTTCCAAACTGTTACTTACCGTGGTGCATTTGGTGCTGCAGATTGGACAGATACATGGGCGGAATTCAATCCAGTTAATAGAAGCTATTAATTCTTTTTTCTTTAACACCACGAAAGACTTGTACTTATAATACAAGTCTTTCTTTTATTTTGAATCATGAGAATCCTATTTTTTCTTTTTTTTACGTCCATCATATTGATCGCTTGTCAAGACACAAGTGTTTCTAAAAATTATGATCCCGATAAAGTCATGACGAAAGCGCAACAGGACTCTTTATCGTATGCGTTGATTCGTTATATGGGTAAGCTACCTCGTCATGCTAACCATACCAATAAGTTTGATCAGAAATTTGACAGTGCCTACAAGCAATTGGCAGAGAAGCATATTTTATTAGCACTCCATCAACAAGACAATATTTTGTTTTTTATGTATGCTAGAATTGCACCAAGCCTAGTCGAAAAATATGTAGCTGTTGCTGGTAAGGTTGAAATTGTTAACGGTGAGATGATTTCTTATGAAGAGGTCTTCCGTACTTGGAAAAAGCCAATGGAAGAACTAAAACCATTGAGTTTAAAGCTTTTTAATGAAATGATTCAGGGAAAAGATTTATCGCCTTATTATCCAGAAAACTCTGGTGACGATTACATTATCGAATTTCCTTCTAGAGAGGTATATTTTGATAAGACTTCAAAAACGTGGAAGAGGAAGGGTTCTGCCGATAGCACTACCACAGTTGAGGAAGAATAAAACTTCAAAAAACATTTAACCATTAGTTTCTTTTTATTGACGCTAAGGTTACATGAGAATCTCAAATTTGCACATCGAGTTTTCTCATGAAGCAGTCCGGCTCCGATTTCTATCGGAGCCTTTTTATTAACAATTACATTTTAATAAATTCATATACCATTAATATACTAAGTTGACTTTTGTAGGTATTGAATTTAAAACGTTCATAAGGTTAAGTAGATTTTCTCATGTCAGGTCCCGATTTATATTGGGACCTCTTTTTAATCCTTCTTTCCAGCAAGAGTAAAGCCGATAGTTGTGCCTATATCTAATTTGCTTCTTACATGCATACTTTGCTTATGTGCTTCTATGATATGTTTACATATAGCAAGTCCAAGTCCAGTTCCTCCTACATCCCTGCTTCGTCCACGGTCAGTTCTATAAAATCTTTCAAAAATTCTAGGTAAATGTTCTTCAGCAATCCCAATACCATCATCACTAAATTCTATTAAAACTCTTTTCCCATCTGTGTTATAAATACTTGCTGTAATTTGTCCTTCTGCTTTTCCATATTTAATAGCATTTTCAACCAAGTTATTAACTACCTGACGAATTTTTTCCTTGTCTGCAAATACTGTAATTGGACTCTCACAGCCTTTTTTAATACTGCAATGTATTCTTTTTTGTGAGGCATGAATACTTAAGGTTTCAAACACCTCTCGAATTAAATCTTGAATGATAAAGTTTTCTTTGTAAAGGGGCTGCTCACCACTCTCTAGTTTTGATATTTCATCTAAATCACTCACAAGGGTTACCATTCGATCTACATTTTTTGCTGTATTTTGTAGAAAGCGTTGCTGTGTTCCTGGGTTATGCATTGCACCGCTGAGTAGCGTGTCTACATAACCTTGTATTGCAAAAATGGGGGTCTTAAATTCATGAGCAAGATTTTGCAAAAACTCTCTTCTATATGCTTCATTTTGTTGTAGCACCTCCAGTTCTGCTTTTTGTTGTTTGGCCCAATTTTCTACATCTTCTCTTACTTCATCAATGCTCTTTTGAGGTAGAATATATTTGTAATACATTTCCTCTCTCTTAGTAGCTTTTGTTTGGTAGATAAATTTATAGATTAACTTAATCTTTCTATAAATAAACCATTCAAGTACAAAACGTATTAAAAAGTATGCACCAATAAAAGTGAGTGCTGTAGCCAATAAGCCTACCCACCACTTTTCTTTAATAAAGTAAAATGCTAGTCCTTCTGGTAAAGAAACTATTGCAGCAGTAAATGCCGACAGTTTTTGGGGAGATAAATTTTTGGTTGCGAACATGTATAGGTGGTTTCAAACCTACCTAAAGGTAATAAAGCTTAGACATCAAACTTGTAACCAACACCTTTTATTGTTGTGATACAATCAACTCCCATTTTTTGACGAATTTTTCTAATATGAACATCTATTGTTCTATCCCCAACAATAACGTCGGTACCCCAAACTTGTGATAAAATTTCATTTCTTAAAAAAACTCGTCCTGGTTTAGATGCTAATAATAAGAGTAGTTCAAACTCCTTCCTTGCAAGCGTTACTAAGTTGCCGTTTACAGATACTTCAAATTTGGCAGGATCTATAGAAATGTCTCCGATATGGATCGTTTTTCCCTCTTCTTTATTTGTCCTTCTAAATAATGCATTTACTCTGCTAGTCAAAACTTTAGGGCTAATAGGTTTGCTAACATAATCATCGCCTCCCATTTCTAAACCTTTAATATGAGAGGTTTCGTCGCTCATAGCTGTTAGGAAAATGATTAAAGTATTTTGGAATATGGTTTGAGCTCTTAAAATCTGGCAGACTTCCAATCCAGTTTTATGAGGCATCATTATGTCCAAAATGATTAGCTCTGGCAAGAGCTGCTTTGCTCTGTCAATTGCCTCTAATCCATCTTTTGCTGTATAAACTTCGTATCCTTCCTGTTGGAGGTTGTAACCTACAATCTCCAAAATATCTGGTTCGTCATCTGCAATTAAAATCCTTCTAGGTCGGCCTTCCATAAATAACTCCAATTTAGACAAAGTTAATTTTCCTAACAACAGGTTAGCAAACTTCTTTGCATTATGTTATTGTTAACAGATGATGCCTACATATCATGTATTTTTACATCCGATTTCTAATTATGCGACAATTTATTGCCTTAATTCTTCTTTCTGTATCAACTGTAGCAGTATATGGGCAGTTTTGGGATGAAATGCCATCTATTCCAACTATGCGTATCGTGCATCATGAATATATTATTCGTGCGGAAAAAGATATTTATGCTTTAGACGGTAAAAGTGACAATTTGTTTGAGTTTAGTAAAGATCAAAGTTTAAATGAACAAGTAAGCTTCTTACTAAAATCATTTGTTTACCAACAGCGCTATCAAATAGAATCAGATTCCAGTATTAGTGAGAATGCTAAATATATCTGGTTAAGAAGTGTTTTGGAATTATTACAAGGTTATATTGGTGCTTATCAAGCAAAAAATGTTCAAGGTTTTCATTTGCAGGAACTACTGGAGTCGTATGAGTGGGCGAAAAGTCTTCAGTTATCGAATCAGTCCGTTTTACCTGTCATAAAAAAAAGCACCTGGGAAGTTTCTGCAATAGTAATGGCTAACCTAGCATTCAAGCAAAATCCAGGAATGCGTTTGGCTAAATACGAACTTTTGCTAAAAGATATCCAGCGGCATCCCGAAAATACTATGCGGATTATTCGAGATCAACTCGATAATCCATATGCTGATAGTATTATTACGGCATATGCATATAAGGATCCTGAAACTGTTTACAATTACGCAGCTTCAAGCGATGCCCTTGGTCAAAAAATAAGAGGCTTAAAAGATCCTTTGGTCAGTAATATTAGCAAATTGGCCACTATGCCAACTGGTAGATGGTTCTTTCCTTTCCTCGATTTATTGTATAGTAATCAGGTAACAATTGAAGAGTTACTGCCATTATTAGATACACAAGAAAAGTATTATAGTAAGCTTGTACAAACTCAACTCTTGTATGCTGAAAGAAAAAAACGAGGCGATACTGCATATGCTTTAACTTCTTTAAAAGAGCGATTAAGAGCAAAAGGAATTGAATTATATGTGGATGTAATAAATGCTTTGCATGAAGAAGGTAATCCTAGAATTCGGTTTAGAAAAATTGATTCTCTAAATGCACCTGAACTTTATTACTTAGCTGTTTTAGGTGAAAAAGAAATGTATACGTCAAGTTTTGTAAATGGAGTCTATCCTAGAATTTTGGAACGCCTGAAGTCGAAATATTCTGACAGTATTTTTTCTTTGGTTCATTACGACCAGTATAAAAAGTTCATTAAGATGTCGGCTGCATATAATACACTGGATGACTTCCTGCGTAAGATGAGACCAGGTAAAGCAGAGCAAACCATGCGAATGTTTGTAGATGATTTGGACCAGTCGAATAGTATGGAAGATGCTGTGGATGTGGCTGACTCTTATGCCAGTATTAATAGTCCTGCTATTAGAGAATTAATGCTAAATGAAATTGAATTAAACTTAGATCAAAGCAAAAAGAAAAATAACCTACGCGGAGAAACAATTTATTTCCTTCTCCAGCAGTTGTTTTTATCAATGGATCCTGCAAATAAAATTGATCTATCTGCAAAGCTGGGAATTGATCCTGTTTTCTTTATGCCAAATAAATTATTAAAAGATCCTTCTGGAAGAATTCACGTATTACAATTCTTCTATGGGGATAAAGATGGTCAAAATATTTTTCAGGCATTTTTGAATCATTTTAGGGACGGGAATTGGAAAATTACTGTTAATGAGCAATGGGCAGAGGTTACTTCATTAAGAGGTACACCAGTGACCATTTATTCGAATAGGCCACTTGATGAAACAAAGGACTTAGATGCAGAGGCCCAAACTGCTCTTTTAGCATATTTAGAATCCAAAAATATTAAGCCTACTGTAACCATACATCGTGGTCATAGCTATTATGTTCAAAGTACAATTGATCAATTACCAAACTCTTCTAAGGTTGTTTTATTAGGAAGCTGTGGAGGTTATCAGCGTTTGCAAGAAGTTATTGATATTGCACCTCAGGCGCATATTATTGCCTCAAAACAGGTTGGAACAGGTGTAGTTAATCAGGGTATGCTTAATGTAATTGCCGCTCAGTTAAGGAATGGAAAGGACTTAAACTGGCCAGAAATTTGGAAACAATTTTCCGTAATGTTTACGGGGGGACATAAAGAGAAGTTTGCTGATTATGTTCCACCCCATAAAAATCTCGGAGCTATTTTTATAATAGCATATCAAAAAGCTGTTGAGCGGGAAGCTGCACTGGAATTCAATTAAAACTCTACAATAAATCCGAGTGTAGGCAACACACTTACATCATTATTAGTGAGAATAAATGGAATAGCATTGCTTCCATTTTGTTGAATAGGCTGTCCATCTGTAGTTAGGAAGGCTGTATTTGCGTCATTTCTTCTAAATGTAAATTGAGGTAAGCCGGCATTCACTGCCGCATACCAGTTCTGCACATCTAAGAAAAGATTAAATGTGAATCTTCTAAAGTTCCACTTTTTATCAATTCTTACATCACTGGCATGAAATGCTTGTAATTGTTGCGTATTGGTTCGTGAAAAATCTAAAATACCATTACCAAGCGTTAAGAAGTTTCTTTGACTAGCTTCTAAATCAAAAGGAGTAAATGGAGCAGGGCCTTGATATCTAAACTTAAGTCCAAGTTCCCAGTTCTTATTAAACTTATAGCCCCAAGTTACGCTTAACAAATGCCTATTATCCCAACTCGCTCTAACATATTTGCCTGTTAAATCTGTAAATTCAGATTTATACCACGTGTAACTCAATATTCCGAAAAAGCGTTTAGTAAGTTTCTGTTGTGCAAAGAACTCAATACCATATGCTCGACCTTTTCCGTTTTGAACGATAGGTTCATTGCCTATGGCTCCAAACTCAGTTCCTTTATTTGCTAAACTTATTCCATCCAATATACTTACCGGATAGTTGTTGTACTGCTTAAAAAATCCTTCAAGCGTAAATCTTGTTTGGCTGCTTTTTAAAAACTCAACTCCTGCAACATAATGGTTGCTTTGTATGTATGCAGCAGGGTTAATGCGATTAGTGTTGCCTGTTTGTTGGATAAATGCCATTTGGGTGAAAGATGGTAATCGATAATAAGTACCGTAGCTGGCATTGATATTCCATTTTTCAGCAAGTGCATAAGATAGGCTGAACCTTGGACTCAATTGCTTAAGTGGATTTGCTTCGCTATTATCAAGGTTGTTCCCGTCAACTCTTATACCAGCATTAAATCCTAATCTGTTATTTAAAAATCTTTTTCCTGCTTGAATGAATGCACCGTATCTCAAAAAGTTGAGATCGGAGTTGCTATTGAAAGTAATTGCATTTTGAATGATATTACCTTGTCCATCTGTTAAAGCCGGTCTGAATCTCTGAAAAAAGCGATTGTCAAATTCAACAAGCTGAGCAGTAGCACCATAACTTATTTTCCAATCATTCACTTGCGTGTTCATGTCCCATCTTAACTTATTCTCAGTTTCTCGGCTGTTTATCCGGAGTGTACGCTGATTTTCTCTTGGGTTTTCATTATCTTCAAATCTATCTGCTTGATTATCTAAACTATTTCTACTTAATGATAGATTCCAAAATCCTTTAGAAGTTAATCTCTTCAAACTAATTCCAAAGGTATAATTCCACTGATTTATGATAGGGTTGCTATTTATAGCATATAACTTTTCAGGGGTTGCTTCTCTGGGTGCTGCAAATCTGAACTCATCAATAGCACCAATTCCTAAAATGGAGAGTGTTGTTTTATCATCAATTTTAGTGGTTGACTTAAACTGAAAGTCCCAATAGTTCGGACGTATTGGTAAGTCAATTGCTTGGAATAAAAGTTGTAAATAGCTTCTTCTTGCACTTGCTAAGAAAGTTGTCTTCTTGCTTAAAGGGCCATCAAATGTTGCAGCTAATTCGGTAGCGCTTAATCTAATATTTCCCTGTAAACGATTGGGATTTCCATTCTTCTGCTTGAATTGAAATACAGAGCTCAGCGCATTGTCGTATCTAGCCTCAAACGCTGAAGTTGTAACCTTAGCTTCCTCAATAAAACTTACGTTTAAAATTCCTTGTGGACCACCTCCACTTCCTTGTGTGCCAAAGTGATTAATAATTGGAATTTCAATTCCGTCTAAATAAAAAACATTTTCACTTGGAGCACCACCACGAATAATAATATCGTTTCTAAATCCACCACCACCAGCACCTCCGCCAACACCTGGTAATGATTGAATGACTCTACTGATATCAAAGTTTCCGCCTGGATTGGCCTTGATATCTTCTGTTGTTAATTTTTGAACGCTCAAGGGAGTCTCCAGCGTAGCGGCCCTAGCAGTATTTCTTCGTCCGCTTACAACAACTCCCTCAAGCTGATTAATGGCTTGTTCTAATTCAATTTGTAGTTCAATATCATTTCCTGTTGTAACAACTAAATTACTAAGAATAAATTTTTGATAACCAACGGCTGTCACTTCAAGGTTAACACTACCTGGGGTTATCTCTTTTAATTCGAATCTACCTTTTTCATCAGAGGTTGTAGAAAGGTTTCTATTTTGTATGCGAACAGTAGCACCTGCAATAATCTGCTGTGAACTTTTATCAATTGTAGTCCCAGTGATTCTTGCTTTAGGCTGAGCAAATAATGAAAGTTGAATAGAGCATAGTACAGCTAGCGTTGAATAACGAAAAATTTGTACCAGTTCCAATTTTTTAGACATTTTGTTGAGCATTTGATTCTTTTTTCGTTCAAAAACAACAACAAAGGAGCTTAAATGTTGACTTTGTTCAAATTTTTTTTAAAGCAAAGATTATTGATAATCAGCCCAATGTTAATAGGAGAACAATAGTAATGAAATGTGGCTTCTCAAGGAATCGAATGCTGACGCTAAAGGTCAGCATCCCGACCGCAGTGTCGGGACCTATAAATTATGTAATTGAAGGTGTAGCCAAAGCTGCAATTAGCATTAGCTAAAGTGGCCTCGCTAGGAATCGAACCTAGATCTGGAGCTCCGGAAACTCTTATACTATCCATTGTACTACGAGGCCAGGGCGCAAAAATAGTTGCTTAGGCCTAGAATTTATCTGTACACACCAATCAATGCTAAACTTTCTTGAGCCATTTTTTGATTATACTGAAAAGTGAGTTTTTTGTAATTGATGGTGTCAACTATGGTTCCAATCAGGCATAGACCCGCTGTAAATAAGTAAAGTAAACCCATTCCAATTTGGTTTAACAGAAATCTTTGTATTCCACCAAGTGCAACAAAGCCTATTAAACAACCAATTAATATGGTGTCACTGTTTTTTCTTTTACCATTATATAAAGACGCGAACATCTGGAGTTGGTCAGGATTTAAATGAGATGTAACCGACTGAAGGTAAACAAGCTCTTCGCCTTCCATTCCTGAAACAAGCATGATTAAATTAGGTTGTTGCATGAAGTTTTGATTTTCGTGGTCTGATTTGAATAATTCTTATAAATATAATACATGTTGCAGGAATTCCGAAAACATGCATATTCCAAGACTCTTGCCATTGACCGTTCAAACAATAATGTATAGATCTGCCTATTCCACAGCCAAAGCAATTCTCCCAGCCTAAAGCATGATAAACACACAGAGACGGGAGTTCATCTTGGAAGGGCATAAAAAATAACAAGAAAACTGCACCTATCCAGAAAATCCACTCTAGATTTTCTTTTAACCAATAGAAACATTGGTTAATTAGTAAAGGGAAATCATATGAAAATTTATTTTCCAAATGCTGCAATATTGCTTCCAAATATTTTTACTGCAATGGCCAATAAAATAACCCCAAAGAACTTTCTAACTGCAACTAAGCCTGATTTACCCAAAACTTTTTCAATCCACTTTAAAGATTTCAGAACTATATAAACAATTAGAAGGTTAACCAGTATGCCACTTAAAATATACGTTTCTTCAAAGTTGGCTTTGAGCGACATAATAGTCGTTAGTGTTCCACTTCCCGCAATAATAGGAAAGGCAATAGGAACAACAGTTCCAGCTTTTGCATCTTTATCACCTTTAAATATTTCATGTCCTAGTACCATTTCTAATCCAAGCAGAAAAATTACAATTGAACCACCAACAGCAAATGAACGTACATCCACACCTAGCACATTTAAAATTGGCTTACCCATGAAGAGGAATAAAATCATTAGTCCACCTGAAATTAATGTGGCTTGCAACTCTCTGATGGAGCCCATTTTGTCCTTTAATGAAATCAATAGTGGTATAGAACCTACAATGTCTATAACTGCAAATAATGTAAAAGTGACTGTTAGAAGTTGATCAATGCTGAATGACATATCATAAAGATATTACAAGCAAGTTGACCAATAAAATTATTTAGAAGGGTGATGTTGCTCTTTTTCGAATTGAGGATTATGCAAGGTGTTGTAATTCCATTTGTTATCTTCTAATGTAAGTTGCACAACACAACCATAACGTATAGTGAATGCTTCAAAAGATTTTTCTAATGGTGTTTCAGTAATATGTGACAAAATACTTCTTATTACGCCACCATGTGTAACCAATGCAATTGGTTGAGGCAAAGGCTGTAATGATTGAAAGTATTGGGTTACACGATCATAAATGTCAACATAGCTTTCACCATTTGGAATGCGTGTGTTTACAAAATCGGTCATCCAAGGGTCTAATTCAGACTTTGGAATTTCATCCCAATGCTGCATTTCCCAGCTACCACAATTAATTTCCATGATTGATTTTTCGAATATTATATTTTTTTCTGGAAACAACTGCTTAGCCAGCTTGGCGCATCTTTGTAGAGGTGATGAAATAATGCTATGGTAGTTGAAATGCCCAATTTGCTGAAAAATATTTTGGGCTTCTTCATGGAAGCTATTAGTTACATCTAAATCGGTTTGTCCATAGCAAATCCCTTTTTCTACCAGAGGGGTTGTATGCCTGATTAAATGAATTTCCATATCAATAAAACGGTGAAGTAAAAAATTAGTTCAGTTATTTGTTGTGTTGCCCCAAGGCAATCACCAGTATAGCCGCCAATCCATTTTTTCCAATACTTTCCTAATAATAGAGCACCAATAAAAACTGGTATAACTACTAAAGTGAGCTCGAATTGTTGATTTGATTTTAGTATCAACACCAATAATGGTAGTATAATGCCTATGCTCGCAATTATTAATTCTAATAGAGTGAGCTGTCTGTTTGCCAAAGGTTTGCTTTTACTGCTATCTATATCTTGTACATAGGGCAGTGTTTGCATCATAACAATGGCCATTCCTCTGGAAATGCTATGTGCCGTGATAAGGGTAAAAGGAAGTAAGTATAAGGAAGGAATATGCACTAGTTCTCTGAGTAGTAAAAATTTTAATGACAAGCTAGCTATAAGTCCAATTACACCATAGGTGCCTAATCTACTATCCTTCATGATGGTGAGGATTTGCTCTTTTTTCCATCCGCCACCAAAAGCATCAAAACAGTCGGCGAGGCCGTCTTCATGAAATGCACCAGTTACCCAAATAGAACTAAGCATAGAAATTAGTATACTCAGTTCAATTGAAAAAAGTAAGCTTGATAAATAGAATGTCAATCCGGCGATACTTCCCACCAAAATGCCTACCCATGTAAAATAGCGGGCACTTTCTTGCAACATATTAGGGTGATAAGGAATTTTAGGAATAGGTATCCTAGTAAAAAACATCAAAGCAGTAAAAAATAAATGTATCTGATGTCGCATTATACTTCTAGACTTAATGATAAATCTGTGTTAAGCTTGCCATGTAGTCTTACTTGTATAATCCATTCAATAATGCTTTGTTGTTTTGTTAATTGTTCAAGTGAAGACAGTAATGATTGTATTTGTTCAAAACTACCAGCTACAACTGTTTCAAAAGGCGTTACTTTAAAACTTAATCCACTTGCTTTAATTACATCAATGGCTTTATTTACTAAAGAATATTCTGGATCAACAGTTTGTAAAGGAATTAATTGCAACCCAGCATGAATAATTGTTCCCATATAATAATTTTAAGAAGAGATACCAGCAGTCTCAAAGCTAGCCATTTCATTGATCATCGCACAGGCCGATTTAATTATGGGAATTGCCAAAGCAGCTCCTGTTCCTTCACCCAATCTCATGTCTAACTGAAGGATAGGTTTCACATGTAAGTAGTTAAGCATGGTTGTATGTCCCTTTTCATGACTACAATGAGCAAAAACTGCATTACTAACAATTTGGCTGTTTGTTTTGTGCGCTAATAAAAATGCAGCTGTTGCTATAAAGCCATCCACTAAAATGAGCATGTCATTCGAATAGGCTTCTAAAAACGCTCCCATCATCATAGCTATTTCAAATCCACCAACTCGCTGCAATAAATCTACTGGAGTATATTTATTTATTTCTAGTTCATGAAAATTAGAAACCTGTTTTAGCGTATTTAATTTTTGCTCAATGTTTGCACCAGTTCCTGCCCCCACACATTTTTCTAAAGGGATTTGTAACAAATTTGACATAATGAGCGCAGCCGAAGAACTATTTCCAATACCCATCTCACCAAAGCCAATTGTATTACATCCCGATTTATAAATATCTTGAACAATTGATTTACCTGTTTCAATTGCTTGATTGGCTTGAGTTTCGCTCATAGCAAAATCTGTCAAATAGTTTTTCGTTCCTTTTGCAATAGAAGCGTGAATAATAGGTAAGTCACCAGGAAATTCTGCGGCAACGCCTGCGTTAACAATTGATAAGTCTACAGCATGAAGTTTTGCAAATACATTAATTGCAGCCCCACCATTTACGAAATTGTAAACCATTTGTGCTGTAACTTCTTGAGGAAATGGATTAACTAAGCCAGTAGATGCTATTCCATGATCCCCAGCAAATACAACAATTGTAGGATTTATAATTGTAGGAGAAAGAGTTTGCTGAACCAATCCAATTTGTATGGCAAGTTCTTCCAATTTACCTAATGAGCCAATGGGTTTTGTTTTTTGATTTACTTTTTCAATTAAGGCTTCATGTAACTGCTGCATAGATGAAAATAATGCAACTACTTAAGTTCATTAAGTAGTTGCGGTTGAAAAATTATAGCTGAATTCTTATTCCAGTCTGTATAAGTCTTGGTTGACTGTTAAACCCTCTGATGTCAAAAAACTCTGTTTGAAGTAAATTTTGTATGTCTGCGAACCATTTTAACTTAGGATTGAATACATACTCTCCATATGCATTTAATAAAAAGTAACCATCTAATTGTACATCATCCCTTCTAAAGCCGCCAACATCAAAGCGACTGCTTACATATTTAGCATTTAGAGAAGCATGCCAACGTTCGTCTTTTGTATAAGAAATCTGAAGGTTTACATGATGGGCTGGTCGTCTCAATACGTGGCTATAGGTTGTGTCTTTAAACGTAGTTCTGCTCTGTGTTGTTTCTCTAGCATGTAAATAAGTATAGTTACCCTGAATTTGAAGCCCTTTAGTAGGCTGCCATTTACCTTCCCATTCTAGCCCTTGAACAGTTTGTTCTAAGAAGTTGAAATATCTGAAAGTAATAAAGTTGAAGTCAATTCCATTTTCAACTCTTCTGTTGAAATAAACAAATCTTTGATTAAAGTTTTTTGATGAGTATTGTGTTCCAACCTCATAGGTTACAGAAGTCTCGGGTAACAAGTTTCTATTACCGTTTGAAGAATACAGTTGAAAAAGTGAAGGCGCTTTGAATGCACTTGCTATACTTCCAAAAACCCTCCACTTATCTGATAATCTTGCAGAAGGATTAATAGTGAAGGTTGTATTATCGCCATATCTGCTATGTACATTCAATCTTCCTCCTAATTCTAAAAATAAGTTCTCTTTTGCGTCATTTAAAAAAATTGATGCATAAGCTGAAGCCTGACTTAACGATGTGTCCTTGAATTGGCTTGAAAAAGGGCCAAAAGAACTTACAGAAAAGAAGCGGCTATTCATACTGCTATGTCGGAAGTCGGCACCTTGTAATAGACGAACTCCTTTTGCCAGTTGAAAACTACCATATAATTCTACAAAGCGAGCAATGCCGTCATAATCGTCAGTACTAAATCTTGTAAAACCAGGTCTATGCAAACTATCGTTTAGGAAGTTTCTTTTGATATCATTGTATTGGTAGTTGAATGTAAGCTGAGTTTTATCTAATTGATAGTTCAAAGAAAATCCTGCTAGTCTGTTTTTACTTTTTAGAGTAAAATCTCTTTCATCAGAAAAAATGCCAGCATCTATATCTGTTCTATACTCGTTGTGTTGAGCAAAAGTTCTAATACTAAAAGCATTTGAAAAACGGTAAGTAGCAGAACCGCTAAAAACATTGCCAATAAAGCCGTCTCTTTCAAAATCGTTTTTAGAAGTACTATCAAAGGCAGCAGAAAATCCATTCGTTTGGTTTCTAGAATATTTTACTACATAGCTCCATTTATCATTGTTGCCAAACAATTGTGTACTACCTCTAAAGGTTCCTAGATTGCCACCAGTAAGTGTGGTCTTCATTTGCAGTAATTTACCTTTTGCTTGAGGGGTTGTAATTATGTTAATTACACCACCTGCAGCATCACTTCCATATAAAGTACTTTGCGCACCTCTACAGACTTCAATTCTTTCGATATCAGAAAGAGATAAAAGATTTAAATCAAACTCATTGTTAATTAATGAAGGATCGTAAGCAGGAATACCATCAATAAGAATCAGTGTTCTTCCCGCGGAAGCTCCTCTCATAAAAATGGTTTGGTTCGTTCCGGTGTTATTGAGTGCGCCATTGATTGTAATGCCTGCTTGGTCATTGAGCAGTTGGGCAAGTGTTCTTCCTCCACTTTTCTCAATAGTGGATTGATCAATCACAGAAATTACCTTTCCAGTTGTGTTTTGTTTCTGAGAAAATTTGTTAGCAGTAACAACCACATCTTTAAGAAATTGTGTAGTGGTTGTGTCAGTTTTTTGTGCTAGGGTAGTCTGAATTAGGACTATGCCCAAAGCGAGCATTGTTTTTTTGCTCATTGTTTGGTTTTTTTTGATGAACAATGAGCTTTCGAATCTTAAAAAGAACGGACGTAGCTTGTCTCTGCAGCGACAGGTAACATCCCATGCCTTTCACCCGAAAGCCGTGAATGAATTGCAGTTGGCAGGTCTTCTGGCTTATTGTCTTTTATAACACCTTCCCATTCTTCTATTGAACAGTGGTTTTTTGTTATAAAATTGCTGGTAGCAACAATTTACAGCTACGGGGATAGCACAGGAATTACACCTGTTTCCCTTTTAATTCACACTAAATCTTGTCTAGTCTGAAACCAAATGCAGCACAAAAATGGACTAGGGCAATGCGCTTTCCAAATTTTCTTTCTCACACTTCTTTAACAATTGTTAATTTCCCGACCAAATAGAAACATTATCATGCAACAGCAGCAGAAGTTAGGATTGTTTTCATTTATAATGATTGTGGTTGGGCTTGTGATTGGGATGGGAATTTTTAGAACAGCTGCAACCAGTGCAAAAGATGCGGTTGATCCAACAGTTTATTTTAGTGCATGGGTTATTGGCGGTTTGGTTGCATTATGTGGTGCTTTGACTTATGCTGAAATTGGAAGTAGGTATCCAGTTACTGGAGGTTATGATAAAGTATTTAGTTATGCTTACCATGCGAGTA
>ERZ1066133.483-NODE-483-length-17739-cov-30.662237_pt1 | contig 17739 bp, 18 predicted proteins | sample MGYA00382780_ERZ1066133 | MGnify/ENA primary metagenome ERZ1066133 (study PRJEB33369, sample SAMEA5778363) | biofilm metagenome | biome: Industrial cooling water; feature: Water cooling tower basin; material: Biofilm | place: United Arab Emirates | collected...
ACTGTCCACTGTCCACTGTCCACTGTCCACTGTCCACTATCCACTGTCCACTGTCTTTATCGCAGGATCAAACTTAAGAGCGCCAACAGTCCGTTGATGATGTAAAAGGTGGTAACGACTTGAATTTCTGACCAACCGCTGAGTTCTAGATGATGGTGCAGCGGTGCCATTTTAAACAGTCGCTTACCGATGCCGTCGGGGCCTTTGGTGGCTTTGTAGTAGCTAACCTGTGCCATGACCGACAAGGTTTCTACAAAGAAGATACCGCTAAGCAGGAATAAGCTCCAAAGACTGTTGCTGACTAAGGCGACGGATGCTAAAGCGCCTCCCAGTGCTAAAGAGCCAGTATCGCCCATAAATACTCTAGCCGGGTTGCGGTTGTGGGCGAGGAAACCCAAGCAACCACCGCTCATACTGGCGCAGAATATGGCTAATCCGGGGTTGGTGGGAGCTACAATCGCACCGAGTGCTAAAAGAGCGATCGCGCATGTTCCGCCTGCGAGTCCATCGACGCCGTCGGTGAGGTTGGTGGCGTTGCTTTCTGCTACCAGGACAAATGCCGCTAAAGGCCAAAACAGTAGCCCCAAGGGTAAAACCATCCCCAATGGTAAGTTGATGTTGGCGATCGCTGCTGGTTGGCTCAACATCAGCCACAGACAAAATAAAACGCCAAACCCGATTTGCAATCCCAGTTTGGTGCGGGGCGAAATGCCTTTGTTCGATTTGCGGCGCAGGATTTGCCAGTCATCTATCCAACCGATAAATCCATAACTTAAGGTCAAAATCGATACTGCCACTACGGAACCGATGTTAGTGATGCCGAGGGTGACAGCAGAAAAAATCAGGGCGATCGCTACGGCAGTGGGGATAAAAAAGACACCCCCCATTGTGGGAGTGCCTCCCTTTTTTAAGTGGGATTGGGGGCCATCTTCGCGAATAATTTGTCCGGCTTTGAGCCGCCGCAAGACGGGCACTACTTGATAACCCAACCCGGCAGTTGTCACGGCGGAAACTAGCAAGGGTAAGCTCAGGGAGGCATCTTGCCACAAAGAGCGACCGGCGATCGCATCGAGAACCAAAGCGACTACACTCAGCGCTACTGCGAGCAATAGAGCTAATCCGGCTCCCGTAAAATTTAAAGACCTACCAGGCGATAATTTTGCATCCACGGTACTAATTTTTACTCCACACACCACTTTCCACACCACCGACGACAACATCGGTACAAAATTAATGCTGGCTAGGATTAGTCGTCATCCACAGCCGCATCATCATCGAAGTCATCGTCGTCGTCGAAGCCGACATCGTCACTTCCCATCAGATCTGAGATTTCCTCATCGGCTTCATCGAGGTATCCTGCCTCTAGCTGAACTTCATCGCGCGCTAAGAGACGACCTGTGGATTCCAACCAGTCCAGAATCGATGATTCGTGTTTCTGGGGAATCACGGCTGCTGGTTGATCTAGGGGTTGTTCCCGTAAGGAAGGATTGTACATACTTAAGTAGCGTTGCAGCTGATTATTTTCGCCGCCGATCGATCGAACACTAGAAGTGTACCAAAACTATTTGCGATCGCTGTACCTACCAAGTATAGTTATCCATACTTTTAGGACATGCTGGCAAGGATTATCCTGGAAATGGGAGGCTTTTGTAAAGAGGTAATCGATCGTGATTGGCAAAAGAGAGTTACTGGAAGCGATAGCGGGCAAAAATCGCGGCTTATTAGCAACAGCCGCTGATAAACAAGCAATTTTGTCTCTTATCGCCCAATTAGAAGACCGCAACCCCAATCCTCGTCCTACTGAAGCTCTGGATTTATTAGAAGGCGACTGGCGACTGCTATACACTACCAGTCGCGGGATTTTAGGCATCGACCAACTGCCGTTGTTCAAACTCGGTCAAGTTTATCAATGCATTCGTACTAAAGACAGTCAGGTTTACAACATCGCGGAAATTTACGGACTGCCCTATTTAGAAGGAATTATCAGCGTTGCTGCTGAGTTTGAGGCTGTTTCAGAACGCCGGGTTAAGGTGACATTTAAGCGAAGTCTCTCTGGTCTACAACGCTTAATCGATTATCAATCACCTAGTAATTTTATCGAGCAAATCGAATCTGGTAAAAAGTTTACCGCCATCGATTTTACCATCGAAAATCGCGAGCAAAGAGGTTGGCTGGATATTACTTATCTCGATGAAGATATGCGAATCGGGCGGGGTAATGAGGGTAGCACGTTCGTTTTGACTAAAGGCTAAGTTGCTAATTGCTAATTGCTAATTGGTGATTGGAAGGAGGAAGGATACAATGTTAGACTTCATAGCTTTTGAGAACTTACGCCAAGAAACCCGGTTTCTATGCAAAATTGCCAGTTTGGCAGCCAGAGATCTACGCAGAAACCCGGTTTCTTTTCTCGTTGCGCCTAAGTCCTGTCTGAAATCTAAAATCTAAAATCTAAAATCTCTATTATGCGCTTATCTCAAGGACACTTAAATCTACTTACTACCTGTCCCCGTAAATACCAACATACGTTTATCGATCAACTTGGTTCGCCGACTACTCCAGAACAACAGGAAAAACAAGCTTGGGGAAGCAGGTTTCACTTGTTGATGCAACAGCGAGAATTAGGATTGCCGATTGAATCGATAATTGAAACAGATGCTCAATTACAACGCTGGGTGACGGGGTTAGTTGGTGTGGCTCCAGATATTTTAACACCCAATCCCAATAGCGAAGCGTTCCGCGATAGCGAACATTGTCGCACTCTGGCGTTTGGTGACTATTTGCTGACAGCGATCTACGATTTATTGATTGCCGATACCAATTCTGCCCAAATTTTGGATTGGAAAACTTATCCCAAGCCTCAAAAACGACAATGGTTAGCAAAAAACTGGCAAACTCGTTTATATCTTTACCTATTAGCTGAAACTAGCGATTATTCACCTGAACAGATTTCGATGACTTATTGGTTTGTGCAATCTCAACCCGAACCAACCAGCCTTAAATTTACCTACGATGCCGGATTGCACGAGAAAACGCGACGGGATTTGTCTCGGTGGTTGAATCAATTAACTGATTGGTTGCAACGGTATGAGCAGGGAGAAGAATTTCCACTGGTTGTAAAACCAGAAGGGACTTGCGATTTTTGCCAGTATGCGGTAAGGTGCGGGATTGATATACAACGCGATCGCACAGCCGCAACTCCCGACTCTGAAACTAATAAAGACTTGATCTTAAATTTGGCTTCCATTCAAGAGGTTGCGTTATAAACTGTTTTTCAACTTAATAATTCATCCACCCCTATACTAAAGCCTGGTAATACTTTTTTTGTGCTAACAACTTCACCGGAGATAAAAATTTGTCTGGTTTCCTGAGTAATCACAATAATCCAACGATTCTCAGGAAAAACTAGCCAAACTTCTTCGCCTCCAGATTCTAAATATTCTTGGGCTTTAGCAATAACATCTTCAGCTAAATCTGTTGGGGAAACAATCTCGGCACTCAAGGGAAAGCTTTGCGGCAAAACTTTAGCATCGCCAAATTGTGCTACCAGTTCGGGAGTAAGATAAGCAACATCTGGATAGCGTCCTTGTTTGTTTGTGCGACAGGGAACTTCGGTATAAACTTTTCCTCCCTGCCCGCTGGAGTCTTTATAATTCCTCCAGCAAAAATATAGATTACCCTGAGATTTGCTGTGCTTAAGTGTGATGCCGTTTTTCTCCAGTAATTGCCCATTCACCCATTCTTGACGAGCGGGGGGATTTTGCATCCAGTCTTCTAGAGAGAATACTTCTAAGGGATTGGTGATGACTGTGGTGGCGATCATTGGTTAACTATATTTCTTTTGCAACTTTGATTCAAGCTTAGCGCGATCGCGCTCTTAAAACCAACTCTCAAAAACCAGATATCCTAAGAAAGGAAGTATTTGTTTAATTGTTATGACGAACGATACAAATGACGGGGATGCCCCTAACAACGTATATATCGACATCCGCGAAATGGATATTGATGACCTTGCCCATGTCTATCACTTGGGAGAAGATGTATTTACCAGCGATTTGTATCCTTATATCTATCGCACTTGGGATGAGTGGGAGGTAATTGGACTTTACAACACCGATCCGGAATATTGTTTGGTTGCCGAAATAGATAATCAATTGGCAGGATTTATTTTAGGAACAGTGATTACCAAAGGCAACTGGACTTATGGTTATATTATGTGGTTGGGTGTGAATCCTAATTTTCAGCGTCGCGGTGTAGGAGATAAATTAGTTGATAAGCTAGTAGAACGCATGATTGAAGATGGAGTGCGTTTCATGATGGCTGATACCGATCCGGCGAATAATCCAGCGGTAAAGTTTTTTACGCGCAAGGGATTTGGTAATACTCGCCAGCATATTTTCTTGTCGATGAATTTGAGCAAGCACGAATATTATGGTAGACTAATTGCTTACGAAAGAGAGAAAGCTGAACGGGCGGCTTATAAGCGATCGCGTCGTCGTCCTTCACCTAATAAACCTCAAGAAATTGTCAGCGAAGCTGCTACTAAAGTTATCGGCGCAGATAACGCATCTGAAAACTCAAATATACCGCCAATTTCTTGACCGATCCCCCCCCTGCCCCCCCTTGCCAAGGGGGGGTGCATCTGAAAACTCAAATATACCGCCAATTTCCTGACCGATCCCCCCCCTGCCCCCCCTTGCCAAGGGGGGGTGTAAAATTCAAGATTATCTCGTATGATTGAGAATCCGGGTTTCTTAAAGAAACCCGGATTCTGCAACCCAGTTTGATTGAAAATCCTTTTGCTCTCCCCCTGCCCCCCCTTGCTAAGGTGGGTGTTTGAAAGACAAAATTATATGCTTAATCAACCATCCCAGTGGATAATTTCTCCAACCGTTCAACCGCCTGAATGGTTTATTGATGCCGTCAGACAACACGCACCGGATTTATCGGGAAATTATGCTGCTCAGCTTTTATGGCAGCGGGGTATTCAAGATGGTGAAAAACTAGCTGGGTTTTTGAATTATAAACTCTATAAACCTGCTAGTCCGTTTGAGTTTGGGCAGGAAATGGAGCGTGCGATCGCTAGATTAAAACAAGCACAAGAATTGGGCGAACAAGTGGCGATTTGGGGAGATTTTGACGCCGATGGCATTACTTCCACTTCCGTCCTTTGGGATGGATTGGGGCAGTTTTTTGCCCAATATTTACAATTATCTTACCACATTCCCAATCGTTTAACCGATTCCCACGGGTTGAATTTTCACGGAATTGAAGCTTTAGCGAATCGGGGAATTAAACTAATAGTTACCTGCGATACTGGCAGCACGAATATTAAAGAAATTGAATACGCTCAAGAATTGGGAATTGATGTGATTGTTACCGATCACCATACATTGCCGTCGGAACGTCCCCCGGTTGCGGCTATTATCAATCCCCGCTATTTATCGCCGGAAAATCCGTTATTTAATCTTTCAGGCGTGGCGGTTGCTTATAAGCTGGTAGAGGCACTTTATCAAACTTTGCCAGATGTGCCGCAAGAGCCTTTAGAGGATTTATTGGATTTAGTGGCGATTGGGTTAATTGCAGATTTAGTCCAACTCAGCGGGGATTGTCGTTATTTAGCACAATTAGGGATTGAAAAACTGCAAAAGGATTTACAAAAGTCGGCAGAATTGCGGCGGCGTCCCGGTGTAGGAAGGCTGTTGGAACTGTGTCGAAAAAACGGCGATCGCCCAACGGATATTTCCTTCGGAATTGGCCCTAGAATTAATGCGGTTAGTCGGATTCAGGGCGATGCTTCTTTTTGCGTGGAATTGCTCACGAGTCGCGAGCTTCAGCGGGTGGAAAAGTTGGCTCAAACGACAGAAATAGCCAATACTCGTCGTAAGTCTTTGCAAAAAGATGTAGAGCAGCAAGTTGATAAAAAATTAGACAAATTAGATTTATCAACTACGGGTATAATTGTCCTCACCGAAACAGGTTGGCCTGTGGGTGTTTTAGGTTTAGTTGCCGGTCAAGTTGCCCAAAAAACAGGCCGTCCTGCTATTTTATTGAGCGTTGAAGAACCCGAAACCAATGATGTAGGGGCGGGTTTCACCGATAGCTTTTCGGAAGCTCAAGAACCACCATTAAATCTAAAATCTGAAATCAACAATCTAAAATTAGCCAGGGGTTCGGCGCGTTCGGTGAATCAAATTGACCTTTATCAATTGGTGCTGGAACAAGCTAATTTATTGCATCGATTTGGCGGTCATCCTTTCGCAGCGGGGTTGAGTTTACCTGTGGAAAATATTCCCTTGTTTACCGAAGCGATTAATCAAAAGTTGCGGTTACAGATGGGAACAGATAGTAATTTGTTAGGTCAACAGGTTATCAAAGCGGATTTATTGGTAAAAGTAGCCGATTTGGGGAAAGATTTATTTTGGGAGTTGAAACTTTTGGAACCCTGCGGGATGGGTAATCCCGTGCCACAATTGCTGATTAAAAATTGTTGGTTTGAAAAGATTTGGCATCGGAATATTCAAGATGCTACGGGGAAAAAGGTACAATATATTAAGACTGAATTTCACCTTTGGGATGAATCGGTGCAGATGGGGTTTCCCGGTACTTGGTGGGGACATTATAAAGATGAAGTTCCTACGGGAAGGTGCGATGCGATTGTAGAAATAGATTTTAATTCTTATGAAAAACGCTATGAAGTGCGTTTAATTGCGGTGCGCTCCTGTGCGGAAGATTATGCTTTATATCATGCCAGAATTAACGGGTTAGATTGGATTTTAGACTGGCGAGATGAGGCGGAAGAAGAATTGCAGATTGCAGATTGCAGATTGCAGATTGAGAATAAAATTAAATCTGAAATCTTAAATATAAAATCTGAAATTCCCCTAATCCTTCGAGATTGTCCGAGTAGTTGGGATGAGTTGCAGGGGTGGATGCGGCGGGCTTATTTGAGTCAGCAGAAATTGGCGATCGCATACCCTCCCCCTCAGTCTATCTCACCTACCGAAATTTGCGAACAATTGCTAGGTATCGCCAAATTCCTCAGCCGCACGGGGAAAATTGCTACCCTAGAGCAAATTCAACAAAAATTGGGTATTGGTAATGCTACCTTACTGGTAGGTTTGCGAACTTTAAGTCAGTTGGGTTTCCAAATTTGTAACGCTGATGGCGGTATCCGGATTGAGGGTTATTGTGAAGTCGAGGATGCTGTTGCAGATGCGATTACCCAGTTTTTAGCCGCTATCCGCGAAGAACAATTTCGCCGTCAATTTTTCTCTAAAGTTCCGGTGGCGACTATTCAATCGGCGTTTCAATCTTTGATTTAGTTTCAATCTCTGAGGCGGATTATGGTTAGGTTTACATTTTACGCTCTCTTGCCAACCCGCCAGGGAATAAATTCCCTGGCTAATAGCTAAAGTCCATTAAAATGGACTGAAATCATAAGTATTTCATCCCTTGCCGCTGGAAGAATATCGAATGATTAAACCGCGAAGACGCAAAGGACACGAAGGAAGAGAAAAGAAGAATGTAGAAGATAATTTTCTAGCGGGAAAGCAGTAATCCTCTTTAGAGGATTTTAGCTATTAGCCAGGGAATTTATTCCCTGGCGGGTTAGGGATATTATTGCCACTAACAAGAAAACCCTCACCGTTTCAATCCCTAATAGGGATTTAAGTATGTTGCAACTTAGCATGAAAAACCAGTCCCGTCCGCTAGTGGAGTTTCAATCCCTAATAGGGATTTAAGTATGTTGCAACTCCGCGACAAAATCTGATTCCTTAGTAATGTACTTAGTTTCAATCCCTAATAGGGATTTAAGTATGTTGCAACATTATGGGATGTGACATATTGAGTGCATTGAAGACAGGTTTCAATCCCTAATAGGGATTTAAGTATGTTGCAACTTTTTCTTTCTCATCAGAGAGAGAAAGAGACGAGAGGGGAGTTTCAATCCCTAATAGGGATTTAAGTATGTTGCAACAGGAAGCGCGGGAACTAATGGAAGCAATAGAATGGGTTTCAATCCCTAATAGGGATTTAAGTATGTTGCAACTAGGGTGCTTCGGTTTCATCTCTGGCTTTTTTTAGGCGTTTCAATCCCTAATAGGGATTTAAGTATGTTGCAACTCAAGCAAGTGACGGTGACCACTTTTCCGAGCCTTGTTTCAATCCCTAATAGGGATTTAAGTATGTTGCAACACTTTTTAGGAAGAAAGGACAGCAAACCAACCAAGTTTCAATCCCTAATAGGGATTTAAGTATGTTGCAACGTGCAATATCAGTCAAAGCAGCAATCATTATTAATGTTTCAATCCCTAATAGGGATTTAAGTATGTTGCAACTACTATCCAGCCCATCTCATCTGAAATATCCTCAGAGTTTCAATCCCTAATAGGGATTTAAGTATGTTGCAACTAAGTATCAGATTCGATAGCAGTATAATCTCTAATGTTTCAATCCCTAATAGGGATTTAAGTATGTTGCAACCTTGAACACAATAACTGAGATTCATTTGCCATATGTTTCAATCCCTAATAGGGATTTAAGTATGTTGCAACTTGGGAAAAATTGCTCCTGATGTTTTTCCTGGAGAGTTTCAATCCCTAATAGGGATTTAAGTATGTTGCAACTTGCCGTCTACCGCTCTACGCTTTATGCGGTCTGAGTTTCAATCCCTAATAGGGATTTAAGTATGTTGCAACGCGACCATCTTGGGTCATGGGGTTGATGATATCCAGTTTCAATCCCTAATAGGGATTTAAGTATGTTGCAACTTGAAGGGCAGAATAAATAGCTGCCCAATTAGATGATATCCAGTTTCAATCCCTAATAGGGATTTAAGTATGTTGCAACTAGTGTTTTACCACTACCCATCTCTCCAGTAAAAGCGTTTCAATCCCTAATAGGGATTTAAGTATGTTGCAACCTGGTGCTGCGCGATCAGGGACGCAGGACATAAAAATGTTTCAATCCCTAATAGGGATTTAAGTATGTTGCAACTTTGTGGCTCTTGTTCACCGCATCTTTGGGGCTGCAATGTTTCAATCCCTAATAGGGATTTAAGTATGTTGCAACATTTCCCCGCAGTAACTTGCTATTTGCCCACAAAGTTTCAATCCCTAATAGGGATTTAAGTATGTTGCAACGCCTTTTATCTTTAAAAGATGGTACGTTGCTTCTGAAGTTTCAATCCCTAATAGGGATTTAAGTATGTTGCAACCTTGCATACTGGTAATATGCTCTGTCCGCAGGGGTTTCAATCCCTAATAGGGATTTAAGTATGTTGCAACGTGAACGGCGTGCCAGTGAGTATCAAATGCAATAGTTTCAATCCCTAATAGGGATTTAAGTATGTTGCAACTCAAGCGCCGGATCATTAGTTCCAACACTTCGGGTTTCAATCCCTAATAGGGATTTAAGTATGTTGCAACTTAAAAATTTGTCGAGCGGTCAGATTCAATTCCGGGGTTTCAATCCCTAATAGGGATTTAAGTATGTTGCAACCGCTTGAGGCTGGAACGCTTTGTGTATGTAGTTTTCAAGGTTCGTTTCCGAGGATCGATCGTAAAAGTACCATTTCAGCGATCGCTCTGTCAACTCCATTGTTTTTCACCCTGCCTCAAATCGAATCACAGTAAGGGTTTGAGCGTTACCGGGAGACAATTTTTGCTTTCATAGGCATGAAACGCTTGTGGGGTAAGGGTTCCAGCCGAAAAATTTTACCCAGCTTTTCCAACACCTACCCTCTCCCGGAACTGTTGCTTCAATACCCCAGATTTCCTTGACGCTCGCACTTAAACCCTTTCGCCTTCCACTCTACCAAATTTACCTGAGACAGCGGCCTGACCTGGGCACACTGGGGCGAGTAAAATTGACCGATAATCGCCCACAACAAACTGCGAGTGACATCAAGTGCAGTCACAAAATTGTTTTCCCGATTCCCAGGAATGCCCTTTTCTTTGACGATATCTAACTCTACCCAAATTCCCTTGGCACCTAAAATGATTTGCCCCATCCATTGAGCGCGGGGTAAATGGGTGGGCGAAGTGATTAATAGTACTTTATGAGCTTGCCACTTTTGCAAAATCGGCAAGCTGTAATAGAAGTTGCCAAATGTGGAATCGGCACACTTTTCTACCCACACATTTTCTAGGGAAGCTTTCGCTCTTTGAAAAATGAGTAATATACAAGGATCTTGCGAACCTTTGGATATCAAAATCGGTATTTGAGGATATTGCTTGGCTAACTCGGCAACGTGTATTTCCCTGGTAATGCTGCCTCCGAGTACGAATAAGGCATCAACTGGCTTTTTTGCTGCTGCTTGCAATGTCAGGGTGAGATTAATCAGCCAAATTCCGATTATCAGGCAGAAACCAAGAATACCCAATCTCAAAAATTTCTGGCGACGAGGGTTCATAATTGGTAATTGGTAATGGGTAATGGGTAATTGGTAATTGGTAATTGGGAAGAATCTGCTTTCTGCAATTCCCCATTACCTATTACCCATTACCGATTACCCATTACCCGTTTTTAATTGGGTGACTAGATGAACTAATTCTGGCAAAATTAACTGCGAAACGGCTAGTTTGACGGCGTTGCTGGAACCGGGGAGGGAGAATACCAGTTTACCTTGATAGATGCCCGCGATCGCTCTCGATGCGATCGCTCTCGAACCAATCTCCTGGTAACTCAAGTAACGGAACAATTCCCCAAACCCAGGTAATGTTTTTTCTAGGATGGATGCGATCGCATCATATGTCGTATCTCGCGGCGCTATCCCCGTCCCTCCATTCAAAATTACCGCATCCAAATCGGCACGCTTTCCCCATACTTCCATCTGCGCCCGAATTTGTTCCGGTTCATCTTTGACAATCGTATAATCTATTACTTGATGTCCGGCATCTACGAGCAATTGCTTAATTATCTGACCGCTTTTATCCGTTTCCTGTGAGCGCGTATCGCTGACGGTAATAACAGCGCAATTTACGGCAATTTGAGTCGAGTCGGGGTGAGGTTGGGGTGTCATAGTAGTGAATTGGTAATTGGTAATTGGTAATGGCTAATTGCTAATAGCTAATTGGTAATTGGTAATTTGTGAACAGGATTTCATATTTACAATTTAAATTTAATCCAATATTACCAATTACCCATTACCCATTACCCATTACCTATTTAGACTTGCTGAACCCTAAACCATTTTCTTCGGCGTAGCGTTGCATAAACCGCATAAAACGATCCCATTCTTCGGGCGATCGCATGATGTACAGTGCTTCTAATGCTTCCGGTTGACCATTGATAAATTTGGCTTTTACTTCCCGCGTCATCAATTCGCCTTCTTCATCAATTAGGTACATCCCGGTGATTTCGTCCGTAGTGTTTCTGCTAAGCGCTTTCGGTTTCTCAAAATAAAACGTCGCTGTGCCGGTGCTACCATCCTTGGCGCGGGTTAGGCGCACGTCGGGAATCGCGTCTTCGTCAACACCTCTGGAAAACTGGATATGAGCCATGAGATCGGAACCGTTAAATTTTGTAAAGGTTTATCATCATATCTTCTCATCAAATGCTGCTTTCTGGCATTTTTGTCGCAAAGGACACTCAGTACAGCGGGGAGTTTTGGCGGTGCAGACTGCGGCACCAAAGTCTAACAAGGCTAAATTCCAGGTGGCAACGTTGGTATCGGGGGCTACTTGGTCGGCAGCTTGTTGTAGGGGCTTAGAACGGGCTTTGACGCGATCGCTCGTAACCAACCCAAAAAATCGCTCTAAAATCCGCGCCACGTTGGTATCGATAATCGCTTTGGGCTGTCCGAAGGCGTTGGCACAGATAGCGCGGGCGGTATAAATTCCAACTCCGGGTAATTTTAATAACTCCGCTTCGGTTTTGGGGATATTGCCGCCATATTTTGATTGAATCATCCCGATTGACTGGCGCAACCGTTCGACGCGGAATCCCAGTCCCAAAGGCTGCAAAATGTTGGTAATTTCTGTTACAGGTGCAGCAGCTAAAGCATCCAAAGTCGGATATTTTTCCATAAACGCTTGGTAAATTGGAGCGACTAAAGCTGCATTGGTTTTTTGCAGCATTAATTCTGCCACCAAAATCGCGTAAGGATCTGTTGTATGCCGCCAGGGGAAATTTCGCAAATGTTGCTGCGCCCAAGTTTTAATTTGCTGGCGAAACCATTTAAGTTTACATTCATCTTGTAGAGACGTTACATGTAACGTCTCTACATTATTGACATGTAACGTCTCTACATTATTGACATGTAACGTCTCTACATTATTGGCGAAATTGATTTCTGGACGCTTCTCAATCAAGATGCATCTCGCTCCAATATTAAGGTAACGGGGCCATCATTTTCAATCGAGACTTGCATCATCGCGCCGAATTCGCCGGTTTCGACTTTTAATCCGGTTTGGCGCAACTTATCTACAAAGCGATCGCATAACTTTTTTGCTATTTCAGTTGCGGCTGATTTATCAAAAGAGGGACGGCGACCTTTGCGACAGTCTCCATACAGGGTAAACTGACTGATAACTAACAGTTCGCCGCCAATTTCTTGCACCGATTTTTGCCAGCGATCGCCATTATTTTCATCGTCTGGAAATAAACGTAATTCCAAACACTTGCGCGCCATCCACTCAAGTTCGGTTTCGGTATCTGTGTCAGCAATACCGACAAGTAAGTTGAGTCCTCGCCCAATTTTACCCACCAGGTTACCGCCAACCGTAACTTGAGAAGATTTAACTCTTTGAACAACTACGCGCATGGGAATTTTAGATTTAAGATTGCAGATTGCAGATTAGACCAGAAACCGGGTTTCTTTGTAGATCTTTGACAACCAAATCAACGATGTTTCATAGAAACCCGGTTTCTTTGCGTAAGTCTAGGAATTGTAGATTGCAGATTGCAGATTGCAGATTTTAGATTTTCTATTAAATCTGCAATCTTAAATCTTCCTAAATCTGCAATCTTAAATCTTAAATCTACAATTATTTACCAAAGCCTTTACCGCGATTGGTAGAAGGCAGACAGACACAGTTTTCTAGCTGCGATCGCAACTTTTCATGGTCTAAGTTCTGCCCGATCAATACCACTTGGTTTTTCGGCTGACCTTGCCATTCTTCATCTTCTAGGGTAAACCGCTTGCCGCACAAGTGGAAAATATGCCGCTTCGGACTTTCATCAAACCACATAATGCCTTTGGCGCGGAAGACATTTTCCGGTAGTTGATTATCTAAGAAATACTGGAACTTTTTGATCGAAAGCGGTTGGTCGCTTTGGAAAGATATGGAAGTAAATCCATCATTTTCCAAGTGATCGGAATGATGGTGATGGTGATGATGGTCGTGATGGTGGTCGTGGTGATGGTCGTGGTCGTGGTCGTGGTCGTGGTCGTGGTCGTGGGCGCATTTCCCGTGGTCGTGGTCGCACTCTGAATGGTCGTGTGCGTGCGCGCGATCGTGGTCGTGGTCGTGATGTTCGTGTTCGTGTTCTTCGGTGTCGAAATATTTATCCGACTCGAATAAACCGACGCTGAGAATTAAAGGCAGAGGAACTTGCGATCGCGTAGTTCTTAAAATTCTCGCACCTTGTTTGATATCGCGAATTCGGATTTCCAATCTATCGAGATCTGCTTCATCCACCAAATCGGCTTTATTGAGCAAAACTACATCGCCGTAAGCGATCTGACTGTAAGCTGCTTGAGAATTAAATAAATCGAGGCTGAAATTCTCCGCATCTACTACCGTAATAATCGAATCCAAGCGAGTCATATCTCGCAGTTCGGTGCCCAAAAATGTCAGCGCTACGGGCAAAGGATCGGCAACTCCTGTCGTTTCTACTACCAGATAATCTACTTTATCTTGGCGTTCTAAAACCTTGTAAACTGCATTTACCAGGTCGTTATTAATGGTGCAGCAAATACAACCGTTACTTAGCTCCACCATATCATCGCCGGTGGTTACGATTAACTCGTTGTCTATACCAACTTCGCCGAACTCATTCACCAAAACCGCAGTCTTCAAACCTTCCTGATTCTTCAGGATATGGTTAAGCAGAGTTGTCTTGCCGCTACCGAGAAAGCCGGTAATAATTGTAACCGGCATTCCGTGCTTTGGGGCGTCGATTGTCTGGGATGATTCGGAAGTAACAACGTTTTGCATAGCCCAATTGTCCAACAACGTTAGAAAATGAGGATCGAGGTCGATCTTTCTAATTTAGCGTACTAGATTGATTGTAGAAGCTGCCGCGAGAGAGAAAAGTAGAGCGATCGCTACGCTCAACCCAGCACAAATGTACAATAGTTAAACAGAAGCACTCTATATTTTTAACTTTTCAGAATGACCCTAACGCTTTACAATACCCTCACTCGTCGCAAAGAACCGTTTCAAACTATCGAACCGGGCAAGGTAAAAATGTACTGCTGCGGCGTGACGGTGTATGACTATTGCCATTTGGGTCACGCTCGCGCTTACATTGTCTGGGATACGGTGCGCCGCTATTTACTGTGGCGGAGCTATGATGTCCGCTACGTCCAAAATTTTACCGATATTGACGATAAAATTCTCAACCGCGCCAGGGAAACTGGTTCGACGATGGAAGCCGTCGCGGAACGTTTTATCGCAGAATATTTTACCGATATGGATCGGCTCAATGTCATGAGAGCCGATGAATATCCCCGCGCCACTCACTCCTTAGATGGCATTAAGCGCCTGATTCACGAGTTGGAACACAAAGGTTATGCTTATCCATCCGCAGGTGATGTTTATTACACCGTGCGCCAGTTTCCTGAGTATGGCAAACTGTCTGGCAAGCGTTTAGACGATTTGCAGGCAGGAGCAAGCGGTAGAGTTGATACCCAAGATACTGAGGCGGCGAAGAAACAAGACTTGTTTGATTTTGCCTTGTGGAAGGCGGCGAAAGAGGGGGAACCCGCGTGGGAATCGCCTTGGGGTAAAGGTCGTCCGGGGTGGCACATCGAATGTTCGGCGATGGTGCGCGATCGCCTCGGTGACACCATCGACATCCACTGCGGCGGCGAAGACTTGCAGTTCCCCCACCACGAAAACGAAATCGCCCAATCAGAAGCGGCGACTGGTAAACCTTTAGCGCGTTATTGGATGCATAACGGCTTTATCAACATCGATGGCGAGAAAATGGCGAAATCTATCGGCAATTTCACCACAATTCGTCAATTTCTCGATGCAGAAAACGGACTCTCAGCGATGGCGCTGCGGTTGTTTGTGCTGCAAGCGCATTACCGCAAACCAATTGATTTTACGCCGGATGCGATCGCTAGCGCCAAAAACAGCTGGGAAACCCTCAAAGAAGGCTTGCTTTTTGGCTATGAATATGGTAATAAATTCGGCTGGAGCTTAGAAGATGGGGAAAATTCCTCAATCCAAAATACCTACGCGGAGCGTTTCCAAGAGGCAATGGATGATGATATTAATACCCCCGGTGGTTTGGCAGTTTTGTTCGAGTTAGCGAAAGAATTGCGTCGCGAAGCCAATATTCTGGTACACCAAGGCAAGACGGAAACATCGTCACAGGAATTAGAAAAACAGTGGCGCACTCTCGTTAGTCTCGCCGCTGTTTTGGGATTGGAAGTTGAACCAGAAGCCGAAACAATTGAGGAAGCTGGTGGTTTAAGCGATGGGGAAATTGAAGCGCTGATTCAACAACGGCAAGATGCGCGAAAAGCGAAGAACTTTGCCGAAAGCGATCGCATCCGCAATGAACTGCAATCCCAAGGTATCGCCTTAATTGATACCCCACAAGGCACGCGCTGGCATCGCAACTAAACCTCACCCCGTAGCGTGAAGTTTACCTCGAAGTCGGAATGCCAAAATAGATCTAGAGGAATATATCCGGCGATAGAAAGCCATCTCTTTTTGCGACGAGGAGGCAGCGATGGCAAAAAAGGTAGAGAAAGAAAAAGATATCCGACTGAAAGTTACCACCAGGATCTGGGGTTGTGCTGTGGGAATGTTGGGGATTTGCATTCCGCTGACAGCCGTAACCAATAGCGGCCCAATTATACCGTTAGGAGTGGTGGCGGGGGCAGCTGTTGGTACCGCTGTCGTGTGGCGATCTGGTGACAAAAAATCTCAAACTGAACTACAACCAAATCAATTGCAGCAGATCGAACAACGCCTTGCTAACTTAGAAACAATTGTGGGTAGCGATGACTTAGATCTGCGGTTAAAAATCAAACAACTCGAATCAAGCGATCGCAAGTTGTAAGCTTAACCACCCCACGACAAGTTGTTTCAAAGAGGTACACCTTCGTTTGTGTAGCGGCAGCATTAATGCTGCCGCTACACAAACGGAGCGAAAACGCTGTACCTCATCCACTTGCAATCTGCTGTATGCTGTTGTAAAGCGTTCGGTGTGGAGTCAGCAGAGAGGTTAAGTTTCCATGAAATTGGAAAAAATGCAATGGTTTAAAACTGCTTTACGATGGCAAGGTTCGGTGATCCCCTCGGTGCTTCCACGTTCCTTGGTCTGCGGGTTATTTGGCATTTTTATATCGTTATTATATGCTTACGGATTTTCAGTTTCCTTGCCGGTTTTAGGGACTATTATTCCCAATCTAGTCTTGGGTTTATTGTTGGTTTTTAGAACGAATACCGCTTACGAACGATTTTGGGAAGGCCGGAAATTGTGGGGAATTATCAATAACATTATCCGCAACTTAGCTCGTCAGATCTGGGTATCAGTCGATGAGCGCGAACCAAAAGACCGAGAAAATAAAGTTGCAGCCTTGCGATCGCTCGTCGCTTTTGCCGTTGCTACCAAGTTACATTTAAGAGCAGAGCCAGTCAACCGGGAGTTAGAAGAATTGCTATCACCAGAGCGGTATTCTAAACTCCAAACCATGAACAATCCCCCCCTAGAAATTGCTTTCTGGAGCGGGGATTACATGCAGCAACAATACGAACGAAATCGCCTCAATATTTATCAGCTAACTTCGATGCAGGAATTGCTCAACAATTTGGTAGATTGTTTGGGAGGATGCGAGCGGATTCTCAATACACCAATGCCCCTTGCTTATGCAATTCACCTCAAACAATTGTTATTGATTTATTGCTTGTCATTACCATTTCAAATCGTCAAGGATATGGGTTGGTTTACCGGGCCAATAGTTGTTTTAATTAGTTTTACATTACTGGGAATTGAAGCCATTGGTCTGGAAATAGAAAACCCCTTCGGTCACGATGCTAACGATCTGCCTTTAGATAAAATCTGTGCTAATATGCGCCGCAACATGGAAGACTTAATTACCTTAGCTCCTAGTGTCAGAGATTGGAACACAACACCCGCAGATTTGCGCTCAAGCAATCTTTCCTCTTAACCAATTAGCAATTAGCAATTAGCAATGAACAATCAAACTGGACTCATTTTGAAGGTATTGGTCTTTTCCGCAGCATTATCGGTTTTAATTAAGTATGGTGGGCCAGCTTTACCTTTAGGTGCAACCTCAGTCAACGCGCTGATACTGGTTTTGATGCCTACTTTGATTTTAGCGATCGCTCTCTGGTGGCGATCGCAAAAGCAAGCACAGCAAAACCAATAGCTAATGGCTAATGGCTAATCGCTAATAACGCAAGTTGCTAGTTACAAATATGGTTGGTTTGATCCCCCCTAACCCCCCTTCAAAAGGGGGGAACCGGATTCAAAGTCCCCCTTCAAAAGGGGGGAACCGGATTCAAAGTCCCCCTTGTGAAGGGGGATTTA
>ERZ1066133.484-NODE-484-length-17737-cov-6.929816_pt1 | contig 17737 bp, 12 predicted proteins | sample MGYA00382780_ERZ1066133 | MGnify/ENA primary metagenome ERZ1066133 (study PRJEB33369, sample SAMEA5778363) | biofilm metagenome | biome: Industrial cooling water; feature: Water cooling tower basin; material: Biofilm | place: United Arab Emirates | collected...
AAGTTTTATAATAACTCAGATAAGGCTAAAGGAGAAAGATATCAAGCCTGGCTACAAGCCTTGAAAACGGATATTTATGTTTATCAAAGTTGCTTGGTAGCAAAAAGTATGATTGGTTCAAAAGTTTCAACAGCGAATCGTTGATTGTAATTTGAAACTATATTTGAATTATGAAGAAGCAAAGCCTGGGTTCAGAAAAAAGGTGGCACGCCCTTTATACGAAACCAAGATGGGAGAAGAAAGTGAAAGATCGTTTGGAGGCAAAGGGTGTTGAGTGTTATTGTCCTGTGCAAAAAACTGTTCGACAATGGTCAGATAGAAAAAAGGTGATTCTTGAGCCGCTATTTAAGTCTTATGTATTTGTTAGAATGAATGAAGCAGAATCTGAAAAGGTAAAAAATACGGACGGTGTTTTACGCTTTGTGTATTATAATGGTCAACCAGCCATTATTAGAGATGAAGAAATTGAAATGATTAAAAATCTCCTCGCAACTAAAGACGTAGTTTTATCTTCTGTTTCTGCAGAAGGGTTTAGACCCAATGATGAAGTGGTCATAACATTTGGAATTTTCAATAAACAAAGGGGAGTAGTTGTGAAAGGGAATAAGCGTAAGGTAGTTGTTAAACTAGAGTCAATGGGTCAATATCTTAGAATTGAGTTCCCTACTCAGCATCTAGAGCCAGCCAGATAATATGTGGCATTTTTTTACTAGTAAAAAGCGTAATCCTGATCTCTCTTTTATAGGGGTTGAATTGCATAACCATATTTTACCGGGCATAGATGATGGAGTAGAAGAAGCAACTACCACCATTCGCTTTATAGAAAGGTTTCAGCAATTAGGCTTTAAAAAAATTATTGCAACCCCACACATATTTGCAGGAGTTTATCCTAACACTCCAGAAACAATTCATGCTGCATATCAATCTACATTTATTAATAGCACAATGGCGTCTTCAATAGAATTAGCCTATGCAGCAGAATACATGGTTGATATTGAGTTTGAAACTATGCTTCAACAAGATCACAGTTTGTTGACATTCGGGCAGAAGCAAATATTGATTGAAATGTCGTACGCAGCTCCTTCGCCTAATATTGAACAAGTTGTATTTGCATTGCAATTGGCAGGCTATCAGCCAGTGCTTGCACATCCAGAGCGATATAATTTTTATCATCAGCAACCTAAATCTTATCAACGCATGTTGGATATGGGCTGCCAATTTCAGTTGAATATACTTTCTCTTACTAACTATTATGGTCCTCAAGTAAAAAAGCAAGCCCATTGGCTTTTGAAGAACAAAATGTATCAATGGGTTGGAAGCGATTGTCACCACGAACGTCACCTCAAATCTTTAGAGGATTTTGCATCTTCAAAAGAATGTTATGAGTTACTTGAAAGCTATCCGTTTTTTAACAGTTCGTTATTGCCGAATTCTCTTTAGAATTAGGCCAGAAATTGGTTCTAGTTTAATTGATTTACCCTCATAAACCTGATTGTTCATAAGGTTGATCCATTTTGATTGTTTTGGCAAATCATAAGTTGCTACAATTTGGTTAGCATTGCACAATACCAGCACTTCTTCATCATCCAACTTTCTTGAATATGCAAATATTGATTCATGGTCTTTAAATTCTATTTTTCCATGCTGTAATGCTTTTTCTGATTTTCTAATTTGAATGAGCTGTTGGTAATAAGTAAAGTGCGACTCATCAAACCCAACTGGGTCTTTAAAATTTGTTTTCCTAGTGTAATTATCCCTTGTTTCTGGCTCGAAATTCAAATCTTTCCACCAAAGTGGTTTTCTACCATGTGGATCATCGGCACCCCACATGCCCATTTCTTCTCCATTCCAAATATGCGGAGCACCCAAAGTTGTAAAATGATGTAGTAAATACAGCTTTACTCTTTGATAGGTGGCTGCGTCTGGTTTACCTGTCTTGTAATTCGGATTGTCGTTAGGCGTAGCTTGGAATTTATATTTATTGGGGTTATAAAAATCGCTTAGCAAACGTGGTGCATCATGAGAAGAAGAAACATTCATCATGTTTTTTCTGAACCTTTCAGGAATTCTACTCCATTCAAAATTAAGTGCCTCTTGAAGTTGTTTGTGATTGATTGAAAAATCTGTCTTAGCAAAATAATAGCGTGCTGGTCTATATGTTTGATAAAACATAACAGCATCAAATATGTCGCCCTGCATGTATGGAGCTGGATCCATTAATGAGTCTGGCCATTCTGCCCACCAAATTTCTCCAATTAGGTAGGCTTGTGGATTAATGGATCGTACAAATTTTCTATAGTCTTTCCAGAATGTTGTACCAATATGATCTGCAACATCCAATCTAAATCCATCTACACCTTTTGATTGGTCTCCATAAGGTGCTAACCATCTTTGACTTGCAGCAAAAATGTGCTTTTTTACTTCTGGGTGAATGTCGCCAATATATGGATAACCAGTTTTACGGGTGCCTTGAATATTTACCTTCTTGAGTTCTGGTAAACTTGGAATATTGAGCCAGCCGTGGTATTTGAATTCATTTTCTGATGTAGATTGATTATCCCATGAAAGTATATCGTACCAATCTTTAAATTTTGATTGTTGCTGGTTTTTCACAACATCTTGCCATGCCCAAAATAATGTGCCTGTATGATTCCAAGAAAAGTCTACAATCACTCTAATTCCCATTGCATGTGCTTTTTCAAGCAATGACAAGAAAAGTAAATCGGCCTTTGTCCATTTCCATGTAGAAGGATCACCGGGGTTTTCGCTTGCCATGATTTGCAGATCACCTTCTGGATCTGGACCGAAATGAACATCAATGTGATGATAACTACTAGCGTCGTACTTGTGAAGAGAAGGAGCGTGGTTAATGGGATTTAAATAGATAGCATTAATCCCTAAATTTTTTAGATAGGGTAATTGATCAATTACTCCTTGTAAATCGCCCCCGTATCTTCTAAAGGCGAGTGTTTCTTGAAATCCTTTTCCTAATTGCTCTTCCCAATTAGATCTTCCATACCAATCAGATGTCCAATTGCTCAATTTCCAATTTTGCGGATACTGCATGAGCCCAGGAATGTTCATATTTTTTATAGTAGGATCATTACTGGGGTCACCGTTTCTAAACCTTTCTACAAATATTTGATACCAAATAGCAGTGTCTGCCCAAGCAGGTGGATTTTCAACTTTTTGCGCAAATGGCTCAATGCAACTTATTGTAATAGAGACTATGACTAAGATTTTCTTGAACATACTTTGGTTATTGTAGTAAAAATTGAATTGGGATATGAAGTCTTTTGTTCCATGCTTTTTCAGAGTGATCTTCCCCAGGAAAAGCTAAAGTCAACCATTGTTTTCCTGTATACCCTTTTCTAATCATTACTTGATCGACTTGCTTTTGGAGTGGTGGATACAACGCATCCAATGTGGCGTTTCCGTAATCGAAATAGATTTTACGATTCGATGGTTTGGGTAGAAACTTTTCTAAATAGCTAATGAATGCATTAGGAATTGGGTTGTTCTCTAATTGGAAGATACCTGGCCAATGAGTGGATAAACACGCTGCACCTCCAAATACATTTGGGTATTCACAGTATGCGTACATTGATATTAATCCACCCATACTAGCTCCAGCAATAAAAGTATTGGGCATATCAGATAAGGTTCTATAAGCCGAATCTATAAATGGTTTCAACTCATTGACTAAAAACTTAAGATATTTATCGGATTGAACTGTACCATGAAAAACAGGATTGCCTTTGTTTCTTTCAGCTTTGTATAAACTATCTCTTGTTTTTTGAGGAAGTATTTCAAAAGCTTTTTGTGGAAAGTAATCGATATGTCTGTTAGATCCACTGTTCCAAACACCAACCACAATCATTTCTTTGAAGCCTAACAATGTTAATGCATGCATGGTTTCATCTACTCCCCATTCTTGTTTGTTCCAAGTAGTTGTTGAGTCGAATAACATTTGACCATCGTGCATATATAACACAGGATATTTTTGCTTGCCATCATAGCTAGCAGGTAGCCAAACGTCTATATTTCTTGCGTCTACTTTTGATGAAGGAAACATGGCGTGTCGCACAATGGCTCCATTAGATGCTTTTGGAATTGCTTGACCAAGTACTGTAAAAGTCATTATACAAGCAAGCGAAATAATTGAAAGTCTTATCACTAGCATTTATCTAAGTTAGAGATTCTAGCCAATAAAAAAAAAGCTCCAAAATGGAGCTTTTACATGCTGATTGTAGGGTTTATTAATGAAATTGAGCCGTTTCAGTACTTTCTTTCATGGCAACTGTAGATGCGCCTTGCTGAATAGTTGTTTGCACATAGTCGAAGTATCCAGTACCAACAAAGGTTTGGTGTTTAATTGCTTTAAATCCTTTGTCTTGAAGTGCAAATTCTCTTTGTTGTAATTCTGAGAATCCAGCCATACCTCTTGCTTTGTAAGCAGATGATAATTCAAACATAGCAGTATTTAATGCATGGAATCCAGCGAGTGTTATGAATTGGAATTTATATCCTAAAGCAGCTAACTCTTCTCTAAATGTTTCCATTTTAGACTCTGACATAAACTTCGACCAGTTGAAAGATGGAGAACAGTTATATGCTAACATTTTTCCTGGAAACTTAGCGTGAATAGCTGCTGCAAATTCTTTTGCAACATCTAAATCGGGGTGCGATGTTTCCATCCAAATTAAATCGGCAAATGGTGCATAGGAGAGGCCTCTTGAAATGCATTGCTCAACCCCATTTTTTACTGCGTAGAAACCTTCTGCGGTTCTTTCGCCAGCAATAAATGGGAGATCTCTTTCGTCTACATCGCTCGTGATCAGGTTAGCTGCTTCTGCATCGGTACGGGCAATTAAAACAGTTGGAACATTACAAACATCTGCTGCTAATCGAGCTGCAACTAATTTGTTGATTGCTTCTTGCGTTGGTACTAATACTTTACCGCCTAAATGGCCACATTTTTTTGCACTACTTAGTTGGTCTTCAAAATGTACCCCTGCTGCACCTGCTTCAATCATCATTTTCATTAATTCAAAAGCATTCAAATTACCTCCAAATCCAGCTTCTGCATCTGCTACAATAGGTTGCATCCAATCCTTTTGATTATTTCCTTGAACACTATCAATTTGTTCGCAACGCAACAAGGCATTGTTGATTTTTTTTACAACTTCTGGAACTGAGTTGGCAGGGTAGAGTGATTGATCGGGGTACATATGACCGGCAACATTTGCATCTGCAGCTACTTGCCATCCACTTAAGTAAATTGCTTCTAAGCCTGCCGCAACTTCTTGTACAGCCTGATTGCCTGTGAGGGCTCCCAATGCGCCAACAAAAGGTTGATTATTTAAACGAGTCCATAATTTTTCAGCACCCATTCTTGCAATAGAGTATTCAATTTCTACTTTGCTACGTAGCTTAAGTACATCTTCTGCTGAATAAGGTCTTTCAATGCCAGTCCAACGAGGGTGACTGTTCCAATAAGCTGTTAATTGTTCTGCTTTAGTAAGATTGTTCATGGTAGGTTGATTTGTATGATTAAGGAATTAGAGAATAGGCTGGTAGTGTTAAGAATTCAGTTAGTTCATCTTGTAAAACAAGGTCATCAAAAATTTCAGCAGCTTTCCTAAAGGTTGGTGCATCAAATGCTGCTTCTCCAACATATGATTTAATTTTTTCAAGCTCTTCCGCTTTTAAAGCGAGGTACCATTCTGGAGTAATTTTTTTGCCGTCAGTCGTAGTAGCATTTGCATGAATCCATTGCCACAATTGCGTGCGACTGATTTCGGCTGTTGCTGCATCTTCCATAAGATTATAGATAGCTGCTGCACCATTTCCTCTAAGCCAACTTTCTATATATAAGATGCCTACATTGATATTCGAACGGATACCTTCTTCGGTAATTTTTCCTTGAGGTAATGCTATTAATTCGTCTTTAGAAGCTTGAAATTCAGTTCTTGGCTTTGCTTCAATTTGATTGGCAAAGGGCATATGTTCATTGAATACATCTAATGCAACTGAAACCAGTCCCGGATGAGCCACCCAAGTGCCATCATGTCCATCAGTAACTTCTCTTAGTTTATCTGCTTTTACTTTCGCGATTGCGGCCTCATTAGCTACTGTATCATTTTTGATTGGAATTTGTGCTGCCATTCCACCCATTGCATGAACTCCTCTTTTGTGACAGGTTTGCACCACAAGTTGTGTATAAGCACGCATAAAAGGCGCTGTCATGGTTACATCACTTCTATCGGGGAATATATAGCCAGTTCTGTTTTTGAATTTCTTGATAAATGAGAATATATAGTCCCATCTTCCACAATTCAATCCTGCGGAGTGATCGCGCAGTTCCCATAAGATTTCATGAAGCTGAAAGCTTGCAAGAATTGTTTCTACAAGTACAGTTGCTTTAATGGTGCCGTGCGGAATATGTAAATAGTTTTGAGCGAAAATGAATACATCGTCCCATAGCCTAGCCTCTCTGTAATTTTCAATTTTTGGTAAATAGAAATAGGGCCCACTGCCTTTATTTATTAAAGCCTTTGCGTTATGAAAGAAATACAATCCAAAATCAACCAAGCTGCCACTCATGGTTTCGCCGTGTACTGTTATGTGTTTTTCTGGTAGGTGCCAACCGCGTGGACGAACCATGAGCGTTGCAGTGTTTTTATTCAGCTGGTACGTTTTACCATTTTCTCCGCTGAATTCAATAGTTCCTCTAATAGCATCTCTCAGGTTGATTTGTCCCTGAATGGTATTTGTCCAGTTGGGTGAGTTACTATCTTCAAAGTCGGCCATAAAAACCTTCGCACCAGAATTCAATGCGTTAATAACCATTTTTCGATCTACAGGACCCGTTATTTCTACTCTTCTGTCGAGAAGATCCTCTGGTAGTGGTGCCACCTTCCATTCACTATTGCGAATAATGGCTGTTTGCGGCAGAAAATCGGGCTGCTTGCCAGCGTCTATGTCAGCTTGTAATAATTCGCGGGCCGATAATAGGGCGAGTCTTCGAGCATTGAAGCGAATGTGTAATTCCTTCAAAAAGATCAGGGCGTCAAGGCTTAAGATTTGAGAGAATGCTGGGTTGAAGTTCCCAAGCACTTCCATACCCGAAGGGCAAGAGTAGCCAACACTAGTGACTGAAGTAGATGCGGTGGTTTTGGTGGTCATCTCTAAGAATTTTTACCAAATATAGAAAATTCTATTAAAAGCGAAAATTTCTCTAAAATATTTTTTTTCGAATTTTTGCATCTTTGGTTGTAGTTTGGCAGTATGGTTTCTGATCAAGAGAGTGTAAGGCTCATATTTGGACTGAAAGTCAAGTCGTTGCGTCAACAACTTGGATTAAACTACCAGCAATTGTCGGCAGCAACTGGCATGGCAGTTTCGTATTTGCACGATATTGAAAATGGCAAAAAGTACCCCAAAGCCGATAAAATCATCACTTTGGCCAAAGTGCTTAAGGTAGATTATGACTATTTGGTTTCTTTAACGGGGAACAAAAGACTACAACCCATTATTGATTTATTGAATTCTGATTTTATTCAGATGATGCCTTGGGAACATTTTGGATTGTCACCAGCATCTTTATTGGAACTATTTGCCAATACACCCGATAAAATCACCGCTTTTATTAGTACGTTGCTAAAGTTGAGTAGAAGCATTCAAATGAGTAAAGAGAATTTCTATACATCAGCATTACGATCTTATCAGGACTTACATGATAACTATTTCCCCGATATAGAAGAAGCTGTAAAACAAGCTAGATTGAATTGGAAAATAGATGAGGAGAATGTACCAAGTGTCTCCTCATTGGAAGAGCTTTTATTGCAGGAATACGGAGTTAAAATTGATAGGAAGCTATTGGGTGCAAAGGATGTTTTGAAGAAGGTTAGGTCGTATTATGCACCTCAGAAAAAGAAATTATATATCAATAAATCATTTGCATCCTCCCAAGAGAAGTTTTTAATTGCAAGAGAACTCGCTTTTCATTTTTTACAGCTTGAACCTCGTCCTCTTGAAACTATTTTATTACATCCTGCCTCATTTGAAGTACTTCTGAATAATTTTAAGGCTTCCTATTTTGCGAGTGCATTATTGATGCCAGAAGATCATTTGACTGAAGCTATTCAGCAAGTAACAAGAAACTTAAAATGGCACGAAAAGGAATGGGTGCAACTATTGCAGAAGTATGATGTTACCCCTGAAATGTTGATGCAGCGATTGACGAATTTATTACCTGCTCATTTTGGGATTGATCAATTGTTCTTTTTACGCATGAGTGGGAATATGGATAACATGCATTTTGAAATGACTAAAGAGTTGCATCTTTCTCAATTACATAGCCCTTATGCGAATGTCTTGCAAGAGCATTACTGCCGCAGATGGATTGCTATCCATGCAATAGAAGAGGTGCACAAAAAAGTTCAAACGAAGAAATACAAGCAGCCTATTGTGTTGGCTCAAATTTCACAATATTGGCAAACCCACAACCGATATTTCTGTATCACTTTCGCAAAACCATCTGGCAAAAATCCAAGCCATTTTGTGAGCGTAACTTTAGGCATTTTAATTGATCCGCGTCTGGCCATTTCAATGCCTTTTGTTAACGATTCCTCTGTACCCGTTAGGACAGTACATACCACTTGTGAGCGTTGTGGTATAACTGACTGTGCTGAAAGGGCGGCTCCACCTGTATTTATTGAATCTCAAAAGCAGGAGGAAATGATTGCTCAGGCCCTCGAACAGTTGAAATAGGCATGGGTTAATATATTTTCTCCCCATTTCTCTAACTAATATCTGCTTTCCGCTTACGGTACATTATTTTTGCGCAGAAATAACCAACCAATATGTCACAAGTTCCTGTTCCTGCTGTTCTTCTTTTGGCCGATGGAAATGTTTTTTATGGTACCTCTTTTGGAAAAATTGGTACTACAACAGGGGAAATCTGCTTTAATACTGGCATGACAGGCTATCAGGAGGTCTTCACTGACCCAAGTTATACTGGTCAAATCATTATCATGAATAATGTGCATGTAGGTAATTATGGGGTTAAAAAGACGGATGTTGAAAGTGAAACGGTTAAGATAGCTGGATTGATTGGCAGAAATTTAGAAGATCAATACAGCCGTATTCAAGCAGATAATTCATTAGAAGCTTATTTGAAGGAGCACCAAATTGTTTCTATAGAAGGAATTGATACTAGGGCGTTGGTTGCACATGTTAGGACAAAAGGTGCAATGAATGCAATTATCTCGTCAGAAACAACAGATATTGAATTGCTAAAACAACAATTAGCCGCAGTGCCTTCTATGGAGGGATTGGAATTAGCTAGTACTGTTAGTACGAAAGAGGTTTATGAAATGGGTGATCCTTCAAGCGATGTGAGAATTGCTGTATTGGATTTTGGTGTAAAGAAAAATATTCTTCAGTGTATGGTTGATAGGGGAGCATTTGTTAGAGTGTATCCTGCAAAAACACCTCTATCTCAATTGAAAGACTTTCAGCCCAATGGTTATTTCATTTCTAATGGACCAGGTGATCCGGCAACTATGGATTATGCTGTCAGTACCATCCAAGAAATTTTAGAGGAGAAAAAACCTCTATTCGGAATTTGTTTAGGTCATCAATTGCTGGCTCTGGCAAATGGGGTATCCACATTTAAAATGCACCATGGACATAGGGGATTGAACCATCCAGTTAAAAACTTAATAACAGGAAAAAGTGAAATAACTACTCAAAACCATGGTTTTGGTGTCGATCCTAAACAAGTTGCTGTCCATTCTAATTTGGAAGTAACTCATGTGAATCTGAATGATGAAAGCATTGAAGGGATTCGTTTAAAAGATCGACCTGCTTTTAGTGTTCAGTATCATCCTGAGGCCACTCCGGGTCCACACGATTCTCGCTACTTATTTGATGATTTTATTGCAATGATTCGTAAAGCTGGATAAATGAGCCAACCAACAATTTTGATTTTAAATGGACCTAATTTGAATCTCTTGGGAAAGCGAGAGCCAACAGTTTATGGTACATTAAGCTTTGAAGATTATTTTAAAGAACTTCAGAATAAATTTCCAACAGTCAATTTAATCTATCAACAAACAAATGTTGAAGGTGAACTCATTAATTTTATTCATCAGTATGGATTTGAAGTAAAAGGAATTGTTTTTAATCCTGGCGCTTATACACACACTTCTGTTGCTCTTAGAGATGCTATCCAAGCAATTCCATCACCTGTTGTAGAAGTTCACATTAGTCAAGTACATGCACGTGAAGAGTTTAGGCATGTATCACATATTGGCGCTGTGAGTAAAGGAACCATCACCGGTTTAGGTCTGCATGGTTATGCTTATGCAATAGATTATTTACTCAATCTCGGGAGCTAATTTAATTTCAGGTTCTTTTTTAGCTGGTTCATTTTCAGCTTTTTGTTTTGGTTTAAAGTCAATTTCATCTTCTTTTTTACCAAAAAAGCGATTAAAATCTTGTTTGTAAGATATACTTACACCTTGTCGGTTTCTTCTTCCAATACTTGTACCAGAAATATCTAAATTGTTTTTCACAAAAATGATAGCTCTAAGTTTTCTATCTCTCGACAAAATAAGTTCTAAATTGAAATCAGGTAGCCATTGAAATTGTCCTGTTTGAGCTACGCCCGGTGTATTAAAGTCTAAATCACTTCCAAAAGTGAAAATAATTTGGTCATTCAAAAAGCTTTTTCCAAGCTTTAGGTTAACTTTTGATCGATCGAGTTGATTATTATTCCCTGCGGCGCCAGCAAAAATGTTTGAGCTACTATATACAGATGTTGCTAAATCGAATCGCCAACTTTTATCGCCTGTTATTTTATACAATACATTCGACAAAACTTTATTGACTTCATTGGTTATGAGTGAAGAAATTGTGTTAATGCTAATGGATGCTAAAGAAGTACTGCCCAAAGCGGTAGATTGGTTTTGAGTGCCATAAGGTGCAAAAGAATTAAATACAATTAAATAAGCTACCTGTGTAAGAATCGCATTTTCTTCACTTTCAATTCTTCTGATAAGAGCTTCGAATTCAGGTTCAGATTTAATTGGAGCCCCTTGTTCAAAATCTAATTTAAAACGTATTGCTGGTTTTGTTAAAAATTCACGCAATTCAGCTATCACATATACATCTCCTCTATACGCTTTCACTGCGCCAGAAAAACTTTGGTTACCTACTAAATCTGCAAAACTAATTCGTTCTGCTGTGTATACTGCGTCAATTTTAAGTTGTGCTCGATAAGGATCACCAGACCATTCTATATAGTTTCCCGATTCTGGTCTTAAAATAAATGGCTTTCTAATAATAGACTGAAAATTGAAATCATAGCTTCCTTTTTCAATATTGTACCTCCCGCTCATAGTTAAATCCTCAGAAGTACCTGCTCTTATTCTTAATCGGCCATTACCTGTGGCTTTAATTATATCACCCGTTAACTCATCTAAAATAACATCAATTTTTACAAGATTATTTGCGGTAACATCCAAATCCACTGTTAAATTGAAATTCGATTTTGTTTCTTCTTTTTTAATTTCTGAGCCATACTCTTTAAAAACAATAAAGTTAACATCACCACTTGCTTTACTGCTACTATTTGGAATAACAATAGAGGAACTATCATTTGCTTTAGCAACTATACTCATAAGTGCATTGCTTTCTGGACCTTTTAAGCTTAATGTGGCTTCACCTATAGCTTTGCCATAAAACTGACTATTATCTTGAGCAGTAGTGTTAATTAGAAGTAACTTTTTGGTAGCTAACTCAAAATCGAAAATCATATTAGCAAAACCTTTTTCTAATAGTTTTCCTTTTACTGTACCTGTATTATTATAGGGGTCTTTAATTGTAAACTCACCAAAATATAGACCATCTTCTTTGAACTGAACAGCAAGTGAATCTATTTCGTAGTACACTTTAGTATAATCAACCAATAATCCAGCCTTTTTTACTACAGCAGTTCCTAAAATTTCAGGCGAATTTGGATTTCCAAAGACCATAATCTCACCTTTTGCTCGTCCTTTTATATTGCTAAACAAGCCTTCTAAGTATGGTTCTAATAAATCAATTTTTGCATCCCTTAATACGACCCTGGTAGAAAGAGGGCTTATTGAGTCATTTAATTGGTAAGAACCATCACCCTCAAAATCATAGCCAGGATTAGAAGAAGCAATAGAATAGCTTAATTTTTCATTGGCACTTTCATATAATGCCGACAGTTTTACCAATCCTATAGAATCTTCATTGAAATTAAATTGATCTATAGAAAAGTTGGCTTTAGCAGTCATCTTTCCAAAAAAATCATCAATTCTAATATTGCCTGTTGTGGCTCCTTCAAGCCTTGGCTCTGTTAAGAACATAGATACCAAATCACCTAGAACTACATCTTTAACATCAATCATCAAGTATTGTGTATTCCCGCCATCTTCCTCCTTTGTATATAAGTTTATTTCTTGAAATCCTTGGCTAAGCCTTAAATCCTTTGCAAAGAGGAAATTTTTTCTAATTACGAGTTCTCCTTTTTTGTCGATCGTCCAGTTTTTCTGATTGAGCACAAAATTGGATGGTCTAAACTGAATTCTTACGCCATCTGGTAAAGTAAAAACATCGGCAAGAAGTTCTGCATTTTCAAAACTATTATTGCTTGAAGTAAGAATCCCAACAACTGCATGGTCTTGTGCTGCTCGAATTGAAAAGCTTGTATTTGGGAAATCGAGACTATCTCCAATAACTAGTCCATTAGTAGTGCCCAATAAAACCAAACTATCTTGAAGTCCTTTTGCGTTTATTTCAGCTTGTAAAATTGTTATATCATTGAATTTGAGATATGGCACAAATAACTCAAAGTCCATTTCACTTTTTTGTGTGTTGATCGTACCTGTTAGATTTATATCGTTTAGGCCAAATAGATTCTTATTAAAAAATTGAGCATAAGGCTCTATGTAATTAGTTTGAATTGAAAAGTTGAAGTTTTGATTTTTAGGGTTTGTTTTTGGGGCAGATATATATGCCGGGAAATATCTGGATAACAAAGATTGAAAACTGCCCTGCAAATCCATAATATTATATTCCCCATTGATTGCAGCGGAAATATTATTTCCTTTTAACTCAAGATGTTTGTTTTGATCGAAGTAAGAAGTTAAAACCAACGAATCGAACGATTGATTCTCTGAATTGGTAGTAAGTTTTGTGTTAACAAGTTTGGCTGTACCCAAAAAGTCGTCAATAGTATTGCCTTTAAAATTCAAATCCACAAAACTCTCAATATCCAAACGCTCTTTTAAAAAGCCTAATTCTTGCAGGTGCAGTTTAGATATATCGCTTAGGATGTTGAAGTTGGGCTTTTCACCCGTTAAGTCAATTTCAACATTTGAGATAATATTTAAATTGGGATCATCAACATTTATTTCACCAATGAATTGTTGCTTTTGAAAATTCCCCTTTGCTGTAATGTTACTGTAAGTGTAATTGCTATATTGAATAGAATCAATTTTTCCTTCAAATTTACTTTTCATAGAAGCAATGGAGAAACTACTTCCTTCAATTTTTCCAGTAAAGCTTAATCTTCCAAAGCTGCTATCTTTCATAAGTTTGCCAACATTAAAACTATTGGTTTGAATAGAGCCTTTGTAAGCAGGTTCGCCTTTTAATGGAAGTGAAAGTAAAATGTTCGATTGAATACTGCCTAGCGCGGTAGTAACCATACCCTGTGTTGCAAATTGATGAATGGTTCCATTGAATCCGCCTCTAAACCAAACTTTACCCATAGCAGGTAAGTCGGGTGTATTCAATTTTTTTAGGTTCGGTAAAATTTGATAAAAATCAAATGCGTTTGTTTGCAAATTAGCATCCTGCATTTGGAAAAAAGTATTATCAATATCTGGTAAACCAGTAATATTTACGTTGCCTGTTAGATAGGTGTTCTCACCATATTTTACATTTAATGATTGAACGTCTAGTTTGGAAAGTGTTCCTTTCGCTGTACCATTGATCCAAAATTTATGAGCAATATTTTTTAATTCAGGAGCGAAGTAGGATAGATCTTGTAAATGAAGTTGGCTATTCACCAATCTTGCCTGTAAGACTACATTATTATTGAAGTCGTTCATTGACTTGAAGTCTTTGAACTTCATAGAATAAAAATTTGTAAGTCGGCTTCTTGGTGTTTCTAGTGTAAGTTTAGCTAATTCAATAAGTTGTGGTGTTAATGTGAAATTCGTCTTCAATTGTCGTAGTTCTAAACCACATCTTTCTTTCGCAGATAATTGAATATCTGCACTAATGGTATCTTCTCTAAAAGAGAAGTTTTTAACCCTTCCATTCAAATGAGTGACGCGTATATGTTCACCGTCGAATAATGGACTGTCATTGTTTTCGGCATCAATGTGGTTATAAAAAGTCCCATTTTTTAATTGTATATCTGCTATCTGAAGATAAAGATGTCCTGGATTAAGAGATAGGCCAGTATCAACTTTGTTTTTAGGTTTTGGAGGCCTTAGCCCATCAAGTTGTAAAAGTGAAAAATAAGGATTGTCAATGGTAACTTCTTTTATTAGAAAGCTAGTTTTATTAAAATCTACTTGATCTGTTTCTGCAAATAGGCTTCCAACCTTTATGAACATTCTTTCGCCAACCCATAAGTCATTTTGAAGGAAGCTTACTTTTTTTAAATCAATCTTTTTAAGTCCAAGCTGAAATGGTTTCTTATTACTTTTTGATGGGGTTGATGCTAATTGCACCGTATCAAGAACTTTTATAGAATCTGTCCCTGCAAAGTAATCAACAATAAACTGGTAGTTCCAGGTACTGTCTTTGAGTCGTTGCAGTTTTACAACAGCATCTTCCAAACCAATGTAGGTAATGTCGGCTTTATTCTTTAAGAAAAAGTAATCAGTGATTCTAACTTTTAATGCACCAGCATGAAGGAGTGTATCTTTGTTTTGGTCTCTAACTAATACCCCTTTCATATTCAACTTATCAAAAAAGCTGATACCCACTTCTTGAACTCTGACTTCTGTACCAATTGCCTTACTCAGTTTTGAAGTAGCAATACCTACTAACCAGTTTTGTACTGGACTAGTTTGAATAGCTAGCCAAATGAGAATTATGAGCAATAAAAGCCCAAGTAAAATACGAACTGTTATATGAAGGAATCTTTGCAGCACTGGTTATTTGGTAAAAATAATCATTCCAAGTATCAAGGCAAATACAATACCATTTTTTACTTATCCAGTTTTCAAGCTTAAAATTCCCCTTATTTCCTAATTTCCCACTTCAATTTGATTTATGAGAAAGATTCAAATGCTTGCTTTGGTATGTATACTCGCTATTTCTGCATTTTCACAACACAATCAAAAAGGATTTACCCTGGTTATTCATGGTGGTGCAGGCACTATTTTGAAGAAAAATATGACTCCTGAGCGCGAGAAAGCTTATTTAGCAGCTTTGGATAGTGCTTTACAAACCGGGTATAAGATTCTTGAGGCAGGTGGGTCTGCTTTGGAAGCTGTTCAAGCTACAGTTATGGTCATGGAAAATAGTCCTCTTTTTAATGCAGGAAAGGGGGCGGTGTTTACAAATGAGGGTAAAAATGAATTGGATGCTGCTATAATGGACGGTTTTACATTAAAGGCGGGATCTGTTGCAGGTATTACAACAATAAAAAATCCAATTACGGCGGCAAGAGCGGTCATGGATAAAAGTGAGCATGTTATGATGTCTGGAAAGGGCGCAGATCAATTTGCTGCTCAACAAGGATGTGAGGTGGTTGACCCTAGTTATTTTTATACGGAAGATAGATTCAGGGGACTGCAGAGGGCGAAGGAACGAGATGCGAATAAAGTTGACTCTAGCAATGCTGGATTAAGAAACCCTATGCATAGAGACGAGAAGTATGGTACTGTTGGTGCAGTTGCAGTTGATAAACAGGGTAGGTTAGCCGCTGCCACAAGCACAGGAGGAATGACAAATAAAAAGTGGGGAAGGATAGGTGATGCACCCATTATAGGAAGCGGAACTTATGCCAATCAGCAAGTAGCTATAAGTTGTACAGGTTGGGGTGAATATTTCATTAGATTGGTGATGGCCAAGTCAATAGCTGATCGGATGGAATTTGGTAAGCAATCTTTGAAAGATGCAGCAAATCAACTGATAATGATTGAATTGCCTAGGCTTGGAGGCGATGGTGGTTTGGTTGCTGTAGATAAAAACGGAAATGTGGCTATGCCTTTTTGTACAGAAGGTATGTACCGCGGTTACATACGATCAAATGGTCAAAAGGAAATTTTGATTTATAAATAAGGTTTATTCCTTTTTGTGGAGTTCTTTCATAGATTCATGGAAAGCTTGGCTTTGGCCTTTTGCTATGCTGAGTGTTTTCCATTCTTTATCTAAAATAATTTTGGCTAACATCACCATTTGACCAACATGATATGCATAATGACTTAAATGTCTGAGTATACCTTCCATAGCAGTCATGGACTCGGCTCTTATAGTAATTGTTTTTATTAAATCTTCTTCTCTTAACTCTTGTAAACTAGTCAAGACTTGGTGCCAACCCATGGTCCAAAAAGATAGCAAATCGGCTTTAGATACATCCATGGTTTCAAATTCTGCATCTCTTTTTCGCCATTCTTTTTCCCCGTCTTGATCTAAAAAGCCAGTCCACCGGCTCATCATATTACCATAAACATGCTGTACTAAAATGGCTATTGAGTTAGATTCTGGGCTTGGCTTAAAATGAATTTGCTCTTCATTGAGTTGCTCAATAGTAGCAGTTCCCATTTCTTGGTACTGCTTCATTCTTTGAGTTACATGCTTTAAAAAATCTGCTTTCATCAGTTTTCTATTCTAGTATCCAGCTACACTATCATCGCCTCTTTTATCGGCAACAGTTTCTAGTTTTTTCTTACCAATTATCCTTATACCCTCCGTTCTACCAATAGGCGATCTTGGTGTGATAGTGTATCCCATTTTTTTCAGTTCTTCAATAGTATTTGAAGGAAAATCTCTTTCAACCATCACTTCGTCTGGCAACCATTGATGATGGAATTTTGATTGGTTTATTGCATCAGATAGACTCATGTTGAAATCAACCAGGTTCACAACTGCTTGGAAAATGGAAGTAGGAATGGTTGTTCCTCCCGGAGTGCCAATAGTAACCCAAGGTTGTTTTTTATAGACCATTAATGTGGGAGTCATTGAACTGAGCATTCTTTTTCTCGGAACAATAGCATTGGCTTCACCACCCACTGCGCCATACATATTAGGTACTCCAGGCTTTATGCTAAAATCGTCCATTTCATTATTCATCAAAAAGCCAGCACCGCCTACCACTGTTTTACTGCCATAGCTTCCATTGAGTGTTGTTGTAACAGCAACTAAATTTCCATCAGCATCTACAACACTCAAATGAGTTGTTTCTTCACCTGGAGCAATCCAGCCTGCTTTAATTTGTTTACTTACGGAGGCTTTTCCTGCTTCAAAATCTTGCATGCGCATTTGCAAATAACTATCGCTCAACAAAGTTTTAGTGGGTACTTTCCAAAAATCAGGATCGCCCATATGTTCTGCTCTGTCAGCATAAGCACGTCTTTCTGCTTCAATCATAACTTGAACAGCTGCGGAGGAATGAAATCCAAACTTGTTTAAATCAAACGGCTCTACCATCTTGAGCATTTGACCTAGTAGGAGA
>ERZ1066133.486-NODE-486-length-17676-cov-12.126440_pt1 | contig 17676 bp, 13 predicted proteins | sample MGYA00382780_ERZ1066133 | MGnify/ENA primary metagenome ERZ1066133 (study PRJEB33369, sample SAMEA5778363) | biofilm metagenome | biome: Industrial cooling water; feature: Water cooling tower basin; material: Biofilm | place: United Arab Emirates | collected...
CGGGCTAGACTGAGGGCTTCCCCCCCAAACCCGCCCCCCCTCGATGCCCCCCCGTGTCCTCGTGACCGGCGGTGGGCGCGGCATCGGCCGCGCCATCGCCCTGCGTTTCGCCCGTGAGGGCGCCACCGTGACCGTCGCCGCGCGCAGCTCGGCCCAGATCGACGCGGTCGCCAAGGAGATCGACGCCGCCGGCGGGCGCGGCATGGCGGCCAACATGAACGTGGTCGACCACGGCTCGATCGAAGCCGCGGTCTGGCGCGCGGTCGAGTTCATGGGCGGCGCGATCGACGTGCTGGTCAACAGCGCCGGGGCCTTCCAGATCAAGCCCTTAGACAAAATGCGCCCGGCGGACTTCGACTTCGTGCTCGGCACCAACCTGGTCGGTCCGTTCCAGGTCGTGCTCGAGTGCCTCGAGTACCTGCAGGAATCCGAGCAGGCCCACATCTTCAACATCGCCTCGATCGCCGCCAAGCAGCCCTTCCCGGGCAACGTGGCCTACTGCGCCTCGAAGTACGGCCTGCGCGGCTTCTCCGACGCCCTGCGCCTCGACCTGGCCAAGGACAACATCCGCGTCACCACCGTCTACCCGCCCCAGGTCGACACCCACCTGTGGGACGAGGTCGAAGGCAACTTCGACCGCAGCAAGATGCTCAAGCCCGAAGTCGTGGCCGAAGCCATCTTCCGGGCCTACCAAAGCCCCACCCCGATCACCGACCTCGACATCCCCCCCGCCGGCTGACCCCCGCTCGCTCGAGCAAGGCCACGGCGCCAGGCAAGCTGGCCCCTATCTCGGGGCCTCGAAGCGAGCGCCGGCCGAACGTTCCGGCCGGCCTCCGCGGGCCTGGGCGGCCGATCGGCAGGGCGGCCGAACGGTCGTGCGGCCGATCGGTCAGCGCATGGATCGGTCGGCCGAAGCCCGGCGAGCCCTGGGCGTGGGGTGCGAGCCAGGAACGGATCCGGCACCCAAACGCCGGAAGGCGCAGATCAGGCCGACGAGGGCGCGCCGCAGGCCTCACAGCGTGGGAGAAAATCGGCGCCAGCGACGATCCCAGGCTGTGCGGCCGGCGGATGCCGGCCAAAAGGCATCCGCTGGGTTGGCATGGCGGCTCGGGCGCAGCACGAGTCGATTTCTACTGAACCTGTCAGCAGCGATCGGCACCTGCGCGCGTAGCGAGCCTCCTCGTTCGCCCTGCGCAGTCGCGCTCGGTCGAGGCGCGGCCGCAGGGGCGGGCAGCGGCGGGAGCGCCCGGGGGGTTCAGCGGTCGAGGTTGCGGACCAGGCCCAGGAATTCGGCGCGGGTGCGGGCGTCGGAGCGGAAGTTGCCGAGCAGGCAGGAGGTCAGGGTCGAGGAGTTTTGCTTTTGCACGCCGCGCATCATCATGCACAGGTGCGAGGCGTCGGTGACCACGGCCACGCCCTTGGGATCGAGCACGTCTTGGAGGGCCGAGGCGATCTGCTGCGTCATGCGCTCTTGGACCTGCAGGCGGCGCGCGAACAGGTCGACGATGCGCGGGATCTTGGAAAGGCCGATGATGCGGCCGTTGGGGATGTAGGCCACGTGCGCCTTGCCGAAGAAGGGCAGCATGTGGTGCTCGCACAGCGAGTAGAACTCGATGTCCTTGACCAGCACCATCTCGGAGGCTTCTTCCTCGAAAATGCCTTGGCCGACGACTTCTTCGACGGTCTGGTTTTCGCCTTGAAGCAGTTCTTCGTAGGCCTTGGCCACGCGCTCGGGCGTGCGCTGGAGGCCCGGGCGGTCGGGATCCTCGCCGAGGTTCTCGAGCAGCTCGCGCACGATCTGGTCGACCGGCCGCTTGTTCTCGGGCATCTTGCGGGGGCTGTAGAGGGCCGGGAGTCGGGGGGCGGAGGTGAACAGCGGCGTCATGCCGACGTGTAGCCCGAGGGTCCGGCGTATTCCACCCGGGTCCTGGACGTTTCGCTGAGGCCGATGCGGACCAGCTGGCAGCCCGGCTGGGCCGCCACCTGCGGCGCCAGCAGCTCCCAGAAAGCCACCACCATGTTCTCGGCGGTGGTGATCCGGCCGTGCAGGCAGGGCACGTCGGTGTTGAGGTTCTTGTGGTCGCAGGGCCCGAGCACCGCCTCGCGCAGCAGCCCGAACAGGCTCACGAAGTTGACCACCATGCCGGTCCCGGGCTCGACCGGGCCCTCGACGGTCAGCTCGATCGTGTAGTTGTGGCCGTGCAGGTCCGCGCAGGGGCCGTAGAGGGCCCGGTTCTGGCGCTCGTCGAGGCCCGGGGCGACCAGCTGGTGGGCGGCCGAGAACTCCTCTCGGCAGGAGACCCGCACCCTGGGCAGGGCACGGGGCGGGGCGGGGGGTCTCGGGTCGGGGGGGGTCATGGCGTGGGCGGGAACGTAACCCGCTCGGTCCGGATGCCCCAGGCCGGATCGGATTTCCGACATCCGCCGCCCAAAATCTAACGTGCACGGTAGATTTGGTCGAAGGACTGGCCCCAAGGCCCGTCCGGCCTTAGCCTGCCGTGCCCCGCCCATGATCAGCAAAGTCTGGATCGTCGAAGGCTGCATCTCCTGCAACCTGTGCGAGGACCTCTGCCCGGAGGTCTTCGAAGTGCCCGCGGGGGACACCTCCAGGACCGTCAAGGGCCACGAAAAGCGCCTGACCGGCGACGCCGACCTGGACGCCAAGATCCGCGAGGCCCGGGACTCCTGTCCGGTCGAAGTGATCATGACCCAGGAGAAGTGAGGCCCCGCCGCGGGGGCCGGCCCGGGCAACGGGAGCCCGGCCCGAGAATCCGGCCCGGGGAGCTCACGATCCGGGACCCCGAGGGGACGCCGCCAGGGCCGGGAAGCCGCGGCCGGGACCGGACGGGAGCCCGCCGCCGAGGGGTCCGGGGGCTCGAACTCGGATCCGCGGCGAGCCGAAGGGCCGGAGTTTGCGGGCGGCGCTGCCGTGGGGCTGGGGGCGCCGGGAGCCGGGCAGGAGCGGTCTCGACCGGACCCGAACCAAGCCGCGGCGCCGCGCGGGGGTTCCGCTGCCGCGCGCAGCAGGGCGGGTGCTGCGGAGTGGCTTGCGGGCGCAGGGGCCGCCGCGGGTCGGGGCGGGTCGACGGAATCCGGCCCAGGGACCGGCTGGGGGCCCGGGCGGCCTGAGCCAAGGGGCGCCTCGGTCCAGCGGCGAGACCCGTCGCCGCCGACCCTGGGGTTGCCCCCCCCGCGCTCGCTGGGGCGCGGAAAAGCCGAGCGGCCCGGGACAGCCCGGGCCGCTCGTAAACCCGCACCGATCCGCCGTGGCGCCAGGAAGCGGCGGCGGAGTCAGGACTCAGCGCGGCCGCCCCGGGCGAGCCGGAGGGTTGGCGGGGCGCACCGGCGGGGCCGCGGGGCGCGCCGGGGCGCCTCCTGCGGCGGGGCGCACCGGCGGTTGCTCCGCGGCGGGGCGCGCGGGAGCGCCCGCGTTGGGGCGCACCGGCTGCTGCCCGCGGGCCTGCTCGAGGCGCTGGCGCTGGCGGCGCAGCTGCTCGACGCGCGCCGCCTCGGCGCGCTGCTGCTGCAGCCGCGCCCGTTCGACGCGCTCGGCTTCCGCGGCGCCCAGGCCGTCGGCCCCGGTGGCGTTTTCGCGGCGGGCTGCGCTGGCATCCGCGCCGGTGGCGTTCTCGCGGCGCGCCTGGGGCGCTTGGGCTCCGTCGGCCCCGGTGGCGTTTTCGCGGCGGGCTGCGCTGGCATCCGCGCCGGTCGCGTTTTCGCGGCGCGCCTGGGGCGCCTGGGCTCCGTCGGCGCCGGTGGCGTTTTCGCGGCGGGCTGCGCTGGCATCCGCGCCGGTGGCGTTCTCGCGGCGCGCTTGGGCATCTCCGCCGGCGGTCTGTTCGGCGCGCGTTTGCCCCAGGCGCTGGGCCTGGGCGGCGCGGGTGCGGCGCAGGGCTTCGACGCGCGTGGCTTCGGCCTGCAGGTCGGGCTCCACGGTCTGGCCCGCCGAGGCGACCAGGCCGCGGTAGGCGAAGATGAACTCGTCGCCGTCGATGCTGCCCGAGCCGTCTTCGTCGAAGCGCTGGAACTCGCCGCGCTGCAGGCCCAGGCGCGCCGATTCCTGGAGATCGACGCCGCCGCTTTGGTCCTGGTCGGCGGTGGTGAAGATCGAGCGCGCGCGGGCCAGGCTGTGGGCGCCGGCGGCGGCGCGCTGAGGGGCCGCGCCGGAGTTGTCCGGGCGTTGGGCGGCGGGAGCCTGGGGCGCGGGACGGGCGGGCTCGGCGGCGGGTCGGCCGGCCCCCAGGCGCTGGGCGGCCGGCCCCTGGGGGGCGGGCGACTGGGCCAGGAGGGTCCCGGTCAGGCACAGGAGGCCGAGGGTCGGAAGCAGGCGGCGGAAGGGTGTGCAGCGCATGGGATCGGACGGCGGCCGCCGGGTCTCGGGGCGGCTCGCCTGCCAGGGATAACAAACTCCGTGCCGGAGCGGCGGGAGGTGGGTAGGGCCGGCCGCAGGCCGATAGGATGGCCAGGAACCCCGGAGGCGGACCCGGCGACGGCCGGGGAGGCCAGACCCGGGTCCTCTGTCGGGGACACCCCCCGCTCCGCTGGAGTCCGCACCGAAATCCCGGCCACGCCCCTGCGCAGCCTCCGCCGCATGGCACCCGATCCGCGCACGCTCCGCAGCTCCTACCTGGCCTTGGGCCTGGGGCTCGGCCTGGTGGCGGGGCAGTTGTTGGTCTTGGCCCTGGAAGGGCGGCGCGAGGAGACCTGGCGGCTGGTGGAGCAGATCCAGCGGGTGATCGAGGCCGAGCACGTGCAGCCGCCGGGCGAGGAGGTGCTGCTGGAGGGGGCCCTGCGCGGCATGCTCGAGGCCCTGGACGACCATTCCCGCTACTACGCGGAGTCGGAGGCCCGGATCCTCGAGCAGGAGACCGCGGGGGTGTACCACGGCGTGGGCCTGTCCTTCGTGCCCGATTCGGACCTGAGCCAGGTGCTGTTCGCCCTGCCGGGCTCGCCGGCGGCGCGGGCCGGCGTGGCGGTCGGCGACCGCATCGCCGAGCTGGACCTCGAGCCCTATGGCCCCGGGCAGCCCGAGCGCCTGCGGGCCGCGCTCTCCAACCCGGCCGGGCGCCGCGTGCAGCTCAAGCTCGAGCCCCTCCAGGGCGGCGAGCGGCAGGTGGAGCTGGTGCCCGAACCGGTGCTCGACCCGAGCGTGCGCCACACCCTGCTGCTCGACCCGGAGCACGGCATCGGCTACGTGGCCCTGTCGAGCTTCACGCGGCGCACGCCGGCGGAGTTCGACCAAGCCCTGGAGAGCCTCAAGGCGGCGGGCCTCACGGCGCTGATCCTCGACCTGCGCGGGAACCGCGGCGGGCTGCTGGACGCCGCCGTGCACGTGGCCCGGCGCTTCGTCCGGGAGGGCGTGATCGTGACCACCGAAGAGCGCGGCGGCCGCCGCGAGCTGCGCGCCGAGGCCGAGCTGGCGCTCTACGCCGGCCTGCCCCTGGTGTGCCTGATCGACGCGAACTCGGCCAGCTCCAGCGAGGTGCTGGCCGGCGCGCTGGCCGACCACCGGGCCGCCTGCTTGGTCGGGACCCGCAGCTACGGCAAGGGCACGGTGCAATCCCTGCGCCGCCTGCGGCCGCCCCATGGCGGCATCGTCAAGCTGACCACCGCGCGCTACCGAACCCCCAGCGGCCGCTTGATCGAAGCGACCGAGGGCGAGCCGGAAAGCGGCGGGCTGCAGCCCGAGATCGCGGTCGAACTCGAGCCGGCCCAAGCGGCGGCCCTCAGACGGTTCCTGGCCCGCCTCGGTCCCGGCCTGGCCGACCAGCCCGCCGTGCGCGAGCTCGAAACCGTGCTGGGGCGCGCGCTGCTGCCGCTGCCGCCCGAGGATCCCCAGCTATCGGCGGCCCTGGCCCATCTGCGCCGGCCCTGAGCCGCGCCGATCCATGGGCCTGCGCATCCTCGGCATCGAAAGCTCGTGCGACGACACGGCCGCGGCGGTCGTGGAGGACGGGCGCTGGATCCTCTCGTCGGTGGTCGAGAGCCAGGCGGCCACCCACGCGGAGTTCGGCGGTGTGGTGCCCGAGATCGCCAGCCGCTCGCACCTGTCCGCCATGCTGCCGGTGGTCGAACGGGCGCTCGCCGAAGCCGGTGTCGGCCTTTCCGACCTGGCGGCGATCGCCGTGACCCAGCAGCCCGGGCTGATCGGTTCCCTGCTGGTCGGCGTCGGGCTGGCCAAGGGCCTGGCCTTGGGCAGCGGCCTGCCCCTGATCGGCGTGCACCACATCCACGCCCACGTCTACGCGGCCCAGATGGAGGCGGGCGAGGCGCGCTTCCCCAGCCTGGCCCTGGTGGTCAGCGGCGGGCACACGGCCCTGTACCTGGCGCGTTCGCACACCCAGCTCGAACTGCTCGCCAAGACCCTCGACGACGCGGTCGGGGAGGCCTTCGACAAGGCGGCCAGCCTGCTCGGCCTGCCCTACCCGGGCGGACCGGCCCTGTCGCGGCTGGCCCAGGACGGGCGGCGCGACGCCTTCGAATTGCCGCGCTATCGCGCCCGCCCCGAGCGCCCGTCCTTCAGCTTCAGCGGGCTCAAGACGGCCTTCCTGTACACCCTGCGCGGCGGCGACGCCACGGCGCCCACGCCGCCGCCGGAGGCGATCGAGCGCAAGGCCGACCTGGCGGCCTCGTTCGAAGCCGCCGCCGTCGATGCCCTGGTGCGGCCGACGCTGGAGGCGGCCCAGCGCCTGGGGGTGCCCCGCATCCTGGTGGCCGGCGGGGTGGCCGCCAACCGACACCTGCGGGCCGAGCTCGGCCGCGCGGGCGCGGAGCTGGGCTTCGAGGTGCGCTTCCCCGCGCCCGCCTACTGCACCGACAACGCGGCCATGATCGCCGGGCTGGGGCATGCGCTGCTGACCGCGGGCGCGGTGGGCGACCTGGCGCTGGAGGCGAGCCCGCGCTGAGGGTGGTTCCGGACCGGCTCGCGCAGCGCCGGGCCGCGGCGAGAGCCGCAGCGCAGGCGGGGTCGCCGGCGCGCGGCCAAGCTCCGAACCTGCCGCGGCGCGGCCACCGCGCCCGACGCAGCCCCGGGGCCCGCGGGCAGCCGCGCGGGCTAGGGGGGGCGCAGGCGCAACACGGGCCGGCGCTCGGTTCGGGGCGCCCGGCGGGCCCTGCCCTGCGCGGCGGGGCGCGGGCCAAAGCCCTGCGGCCGCGGCGCGCCGCCCGGGGCGGGCGCTGGGCTGGGAGGGGGCGGATCCGGGCGTTACCCTATCCGGCCATGAACGAACTCACGCCGGCGTGGTTGGCCCTGGAAAGTGGACTCGTGATGGCCGGCCGCGCGGTCGGAGCCCGCGGGGAACGGGGCGGGGACCTGGTCTTCAACACCGCCATGAGCGGCTACCACGAGATCCTGACCGACCCGTCCTACTGCGGGCAGGTCGTGCTGATGACCTACACCCAGATCGGCAACTACGGGGTGCCCGAGGTCGATGCGGAAAGCGGCCGCGCTTGGCCGGAAGCGTTCGTGATCAAGGAGATGTCGCCGCTGGCCTCGAACTTCCGCGCCAACCTGCCGCTGGCCGAATGGCTCGAGCGCGAGGGCGTGGTGGCGATCGACGGCATCGATACGCGCAAGCTGACCAAACACGTGCGCGAACACGGCTCGCTGCGCTGCGTGGTCTCCACGGAGGACGGGGATCCGGCCTCCCTGGTCGCCAAGGCCCGCGCCACCCCGGCGACCGACGGCCGCGACCTGGCCTCGGAGGTGTGCACCCAGAGCCCCTACCGCTGGAGCGAAGGCTTCGAGCGCGACCTGGGCTGGGGCAGCTACCCGATCGAGGTGCCGGCCCTGGGGGACAAGCGCCGCGTGCGCCTGGTGGCCTTCGATTTCGGCATCAAGCGCAACATCCTGCGCAGCCTGGTGCACGCCGGTTTCGACGTGACCGTGGTGCCCGCCTGGACCTCCGCCTCCGACGTGCTGGCCCACGACCCCGAGGCCATCTTCCTGTCCAATGGACCGGGGGACCCGGCCGCGGTGCAGCGCGGCATCGCCTCGGTCAGCGACCTGGTGGGCAAGCGCCCGATCTTCGGGATCTGCCTGGGCCACCAGATCCTCTCGATCGTCCTGGGCGGCCGCACCCAGAAGATGCCCTTCGGCCACCACGGCGCCAACCATCCGGTGCGCGACCTGCTCACCAAGCGCGTCGAGATCACCTCCCAGAACCACTCGTTCGCCGTCGATGCGGGCAGCCTGCCGGCCGGCGTCGAGCTGACCCACATCAACCTGAACGACGGCACGGTCGAAGGGCTGATGCACCGCAAGGCGCAGGTCTCCTGCGTGCAGTACCACCCGGAAGCCGCGCCGGGGCCCTTGGACTCTTCGCACCTGTTCCGGCGCTTCGCCGAGTCCGTGCGCGCTTGATCGGTGCGGCCAGCGTGGCCCGCGCTGGGCCCTGACCGCCCCCCCCGCGAGCCCGGAGGCCGACGCCGGCGCCGCCCTCCACAGCCGCCCCCGCGAGCCCAAACCATGCCCCCCGCCTCCCAGCCCTCGCGCTGGCCCGCCCGCCTGCTGGCCCTGATGCTCGGCCTCGGCCTGGGGCTCGTCGGCGCCGAGGCCGGGCTGCGCTTCGAGGACCACCTGGCCGGCCGCAGCAGCGACAGCTGGCTGCCCCACCTGCACCGCGATTTCTCCGCGGCCATGTACCTGCCGCACCCGTATCTGGGGATGGTGCCGCGGCCCGGTTTCCGCTCCAAGGCGTCCGCCGGAGGTCCCGGTTACCGCTACGACCTCAACGCCTTCGGATTGCGCGGTCCGGAGACGACCCTGGAGAAGCCCGCGGGCGTGCGCCGCATCGTGTGCCTGGGCGGTTCGACCACCTTCTGCACCGGCGCGCGCAGCAACGACCAGACCTGGCCGGCCGGAGTCCAAGCGCTGCTGACGGGCTCCCGGCGCCTGCGCGCCCCGGTCGAGGTGCTGAACGCGGGGGTGCCCGGCTACTCGACCGCCGAGAGCCTGATCAACCTCTCGCTGCGCATGCTCGATTTCGCGCCCGATGTGGTCTTGATCTACCACGCGCCCAACGACATGCGCCTGGCCCAGGCCGAGGGCTTCCGCTCGGACTACAGCCACGGACGCCGCCCCTGGGCGATCCCGGAAGCGCCGCCGATCGATGGCTGGCTCACACGGCACTGGCGCCTGTACGCCCGGCTGCAGGCCCGGCTCGCCGGCCACCCCGAGCCCTACAAGGCGCCGGCGATGCAGGAGCTGGTGTTCGCACCCGACCTCGGCGCCCGCGCGGTGCCGGCCAGCCGCGAGGTCGTGGCCGCCGGCCAAGCGGCCTATCGCCGCAACCTGAAGAGCCTGGTGGCCGTGGCGCGCATGGGCGGGGCCCAGCCGGTGCTGCAGACCTTTGCCTTCGTGCACGGCATGGACCGCGAGGAGGGCAGCGACCTGTCCGCGGCCATGGATCAGGTCAACCAGACCATCCGCGAGGTGGCCGCCGAACTCGACCTGCCGCTGATCGACATCGCCGGCCCGCTGTCGGACCGCCGCGAACTGTTCGACGACTGGATGCACTACAACCCGCGCGGTTGCGGCGAGCACGCCAAGCTGGTGGCCCGCGGGCTGCTCGAATCGGGCCTGCTGTGAGGCGGGCGGCGGCTCAGGCAGCGCGGCCTGGGCGCGCGGAGGAGAGCAGCAGCTCGAGCGTCTGCTGCAAGGCGGGCCGGGCGACCGGTTTGGTCAGGTAGCCGTCGCAGCCGGCCTCGAGGCAGCGCTCGCGATCGCCGGCCATGGCGTGGGCGGTCAAGGCCGCGATCGGTGCCCGATAGCCGGAACGGCGCAGCTCCTGCACCGCGCCGTAGCCGTCGAGCACCGGCATCTGCATGTCCATGAAGATCAGGTCGTAGGGCTCGCCCAGAGCCATCAGGCCGAGGGCCTTCTGCACCGCCTCGAGACCGTTTTCGGCGCTGTCCACGGTCAGCCCGCTGCGCTCGAGCAGCAGCCCGATCAGGCGCCGGTTGACCGGCACGTCGTCGACCAGCAGCACGCGCCCCTGGAAGCGCTTGGCGGGCGCCGGGGCCTGGGGCTCGGCGGCCGCGGGCGTCGCGCTGGGCTCGGCGGCGGGCTCGGGCTCGGCCTGGGGCGCCGAAATCTCGAGGCGGAAGGTGCTGCCCTGGCCGAGCACGCTCTCGACGACCAGGTCGCCGCCCAGGCCCCGCGCCAAGCGGCGAGCGATCGCCAGACCGAGGCCGGTGCCGCCGAAGCGGCGGGTGGTGGAACCGTCGGCCTGGGCGAAAGGCTCGAAGATGGTTTCGAGCTTGTTGGCGGGGATGCCGATGCCGGTGTCCTGCACCTCGACGACCAAGCGCGGACCCAGGCTCGGATCGCTGAGGTGCGACAGGCGCAACTGCACAGATCCGGTCTTGGTGAACTTGACCGCGTTGCCGACCAGGTTGACCAGCACCTGCCGCAGGCGCGTCGGGTCGCTGGCGATCAGCGCCGGCAGGCTGCCGTCCTGCTCGAGGCGCAAGCCGATGCCAGCGGTCTGCGCGCGCACCTCGAACAGCCCGAGCACCTCGCGCGCCAGGCGCTGCGGGTCGAGCGCGCAGCGCTCGAAGGTCATCTGGCCCGCCTCGATCTTGGAGAGGTCCAGGATGTCGTTGAGCAGCACCAGCAGATGCTGCCCGTTGCTGACGATCTGGCGCGAGAACTCGGCCTGCTCCGGCAGCGCCTTGGCGCGCTCGTGGAGCAGTTCGCCGAAGCCGATGATCGCCGCCAGCGGCGTGCGCAATTCGTGGCTCATGTGGGCCAGGAATTCGCTCTTGGCGGCGTTGGCGTGTTCGAGGTCCCGCGTGCGCTCGGCGACGCGCTGCTCGAGGCCCAGGTTGTGGGCCGCGAGCCGCTCCGAAAAGTGCGCCAAGCTCTGGGACAGGGTCACCAGTTCGGTCAGCCCGCCCTCGAGCGCGGGGATCGAACCGCCGTCGCCAGCGGCCAGCCGCGCCGCATCGCTCAGGGTCGACAGCGGGCGCACCAGGCGCCGCGAGCTGAACAGCCCGAGACCGAGGATCATCACGGCGTAGCCGCCGAGCCAGGCCAGGGCGTCCTCCTCGAGCGCGGCCCGCGCGCGGGCCAGTTCCCCCTCGAGGTCGGGGGGACTGCCGCTCAGGGCCTCCCCCAGGCGCCGCACCTGCTGGTCCAGGACGCGCGCCTCGCCCAGCAGATCGGCCAGCAGCGCCGGGGCGGTCAGGGCCCGCGACCCGGCCTGCTCGAGGGTCATCTGCAGCCCCAGCTGGGTCGAGCGGCAGGCGCCCAGGGCTGCCTGCTGCTCGAAGCCGAGCCGCGCCTCCGGCAGGCTGGCGAGGGACCGGCCCAGGACCGTGAGGGCCCCGCCGAGGGCCTCGAGCCCAGCGCCCCAGCTGGCCGACCCCCCCTGCTCCCCCAGGTCGGCCTGGCGGTCGACCAGGCCCAGGAGGTGGCCCGAGGAGGCCTCGATCACCTCGAGCGCGCGCCGCGTGGCCACCTCGGAGGCCAGGGCCTCGGCGCGCTGGTTGAACTCCGAGTAGGCCACCCACAGTCCCCGGCCCACGAAAACACCGCCCAGGGCGGCCCCGAGGGTGGTCAGGAGGATGTGGTGGCCGATGCGCATGAAAAAAACAGCTTCGGGAGCTTGTCGGCCCCCGGGGGAGCGCCCCTGAACCCGCTCTCAGCCCGTTCCACCGCTCCGCCCCGGGGTCCCTATCATCGGGCCATGCCCGGAGTCGAAAGCCTGCTCCTCGGGGTCGCCAGCCTGGCCCCCGCCCTGCCCCCCGAGGCCCTCCAGGACCCCGCAGACATCGAGAACTTCGAGCGCCGCGTGCGGCCGCTGCTGCTCGAGCGCTGCGGGGAATGCCACGCCGGCGGGCAGCGCAAGGGCGGGCTCGACCTGTCGGGGCCCGCGGGCTGGCTGGCGGGCGGGGACCTGGGCCCGGCGCTGGTGCCCGGGGATCCCGATGGGAGCCTGCTGATCCGCGCCGTGCGCTACGCCGATCCGGAGCTGGCCATGCCGCCCCGCGGGCGCCTGGCGCCGGCGGAGATCCGGCTGCTCGAAGAGTGGATCGCCGCCGGGGCACCGGCTCCCGCGGAGCCGGCCCCCAGCGCCCCCGCGCAGGCCGCCGAGCCGCCGTCCGAGGCTCCCGCCCACTGGGCCTTCCAAGCGGTTTCGACCCCGGAGGTCCCGCCGCTGCCGGCGGGATTCAGGGGCGCGGACGCCTGGGAGCGCTCGCCGGTCGACCGCTTCCTGGCGCAGGCCCTCGAGCGGGCCGGGCTCGAGCCCGCGCCGCGCGCCGACCGCCGCACCCTGGCGCGCCGCGCGAGCCAGGTGCTGACCGGGCTCTACCCGAGCGCCGCCGAGCTGGAGCGCTTCCTCGGCGATCCCGCCGACGACGCGGACGCCTTCGAGGCGCTGCTCGATCGGCTGTTCGCCTCGCCGCACTACGGCGAACACCAGGCGCGCCAGTGGCTCGATTTGGTGCGCTACGCGGACAGCAACGGGCTTGACGAGAACCTGGCCATGGCGGAAGCCTGGCGTTACCGCGATTTCGTGGTCCAGGCTTTCAATCAGCGCTGGGGCTTCGACGAATTCCTGCGCGCCCAGGTGGCCGGCGACCTGCTGCCGCCGAGCGGCGACGAAGCGCGCGACTTCGCCCACTGGACCGCCACGGGCTTCTGGCTGCTGGGCCCCAAGATGCTGGCCGAGCAAGACCAGGAGAAGCTGGCGATGGACATCGTCGACGAGCAGATCGACGTGTTCAGCAAGACCTTCCTCGGCCTGACCGTCGCCTGCGCGCGCTGCCACGACCACAAGTTCGATCCGATCTCGGCGCGGGACTATTACGCGCTGGCCGGCATCCTGCGCTCGACCGACGGCATGGAGAGCCTCGAGACCGTGGCGCGCTGGCGCGAGCGCGAGCTGCTCTCCGCCGACGCCCTGGCCGAGCGCGAGCGCCTGGAGCGGGAGCGCGAGACCCTGCGGCAGCGCCTGGAGACCTGGCGCGCCGCCAACGAAGCCGAGCAGCGCGAGGGCTGGCACCGCAGCCTGGCGCGGCTGTGGCGGGCGGGCCTGGCCCTGGCGCCTCAGGCCGTGCTGCTCGAAGCCGAAGCGGGGCAGGGCAACCTGGGCCGCGACGACCAGCGCTGGGGCGCGCCGGAGGTGGTCGTGGTGCACACGGTCGCCGGCGGCACGCAGCGCTTGGAATTCGCCTTCTCCGTGCCCCGGGCGGGGCCCTTCGCGCTGCTGGCCCGCTGCGCCAGCGGCGAAGCCCGCGGCCTGCGCTTGAGCCTCGACGGCGCCGAGCAGGCCGGCGAGTACCTGGGGGCCCAAACCGGGGGCTTCGACCCCGAGCACCAGATCTGGCAGCGCCTGGGGGTGTTCGAGCTGGCCGCCGGGGAGCACCGCCTGGAGCTCGGCCGCGAGGGCGCGGTGCCCCACCTCGACAAACTGCTCTGGATCCCGCTGGCGCAGGCCGGCGAGGACCCGCTGGCCGCCCTCGAGCGGCTGGCCGGCCCGGCCGGCGCGGGGCTCGATCCCGCGCTGCTGCTGCGGGCGCTCGACTGGGTCCAGCGCCCCAGCAACCGGCCGCTGATCGGGCCCCTGACCGAACTCGCAGCCCTGCCGGCGGAAGCCTTCGCCGCCCAGGCGCCGGAGCGTCTGGCGGCCGCGCGCCGGGAGCCGACCAACGGCCTGACCCTGGGGCTGTTCGACGGGCCCCTGCCGGCGGACGCGGCGGCCCTGGCGGACGCCCTCGCTCTGCTGGCCAACGGGGTCTGGCGCCGCGCCGAGCAGGCCCAGGGCGAGGATCCCGAATTCGACGGCTTCGACGATCCCGCCGCCGAAGCCTGGCGGCGCGCGCTCGAAGGCCCCACGGGCCTGTTCCACTTCGGACCCGGGGAAGCGCCCGCCGGCGCGACGCCGGCGGTGCAGGCCGAGGGCCAGGCGCTGCGCGCCGAGCTGGCCGCCGCCGAGGCCCGCGAGCTGCCGCGCGGTCCGCGCGTGCTGTGCGTGCGCGAAGGGCCGCCCGTGGCGCTGCGCCTGCACGTGCGCGGCAGCCACCTGAGCCTGGGCGGCGCGCCGATCCCGCGCGGGACCCCGGCGGTGTTCGAGGCCTGCCTGCCCGGGGCCGAGATCCCGGCCGAGGTCAGCGGGCGGCTCGAGCTGTGCGACTGGCTGCTCGATCCGCGCCACCCGCTGACGGCGCGCGTGTTCGTCAACCGCCTGTGGCAGCAGACCTTCGGCGTGGGCCTGGTCGAGAGCGCCTCCAACTTCGGACGGCGCGGCGCCGCCCCGAGCCATCCGCAGCTGCTCGACTGGCTGGCGCAGGATTTCATCGCCAGCGGCTGGTCGATCCAGGCCCTGCAGCGGCGGCTGCTGACCAGCGCGGCCTTCGCACAGCGCTCCGAGCCCTCGGCCCTGGCCCGCGACCTCGATCCGGAGAACCGCTGGCTGTCCCACTACCCGCGCCAGCGCCTGTCCGCCGAAGCCCTGCGCGACGCGCTGCTCGCGGCCGCCGGCCTGCTCGACCTCGAGCTCGGCGGCAGCCTGTTGACCACTCCCGATCGCGACTACGTCACCAACGACCAGTCCGCCAACCAAGCCAGCTACGAAGCCCCGCGCCGGGCCCTGTACCTGCCGATCGTGCGCAATGCGATGTACGGCTTCTTCGCCAGCTTCGACTACGCCGATCCGAGCCTGCCGATCGAACGCCGCCCGCAGACGACCGTGCCGGCCCAGGCCCTGCACCTGCTCAATTCGCCGCTGGCGCAGCGCGCCGCGGCCGGCGCGGCGGCGCGGGCCCTGGGGGCCGGCGGCGACCCCCTGACCGCCCTGTACCGGGCCGTGCTGCAGCGCGATCCCGCGCCCGCCGAGCGTCCGCGCCTCGAAGCCTTCCTGTCCCAGGCCCGCGAAGCCCTGCGCGGGCGCGCTCCGGCCGGCCCGGAAGGGCTGGACGAAGCGGCCCTGGCCCAGGGCGGGGCGCTGCTCGCCGCGGAGCAGCAGCAGGCCGCGATCGAAACCGGCGCCCTCGAGCGCCTGGCCAACGTGCTCCTCGCTTCCAGCGAATTCTTGTATGTCGACTGAACACCGGCCGGGACCCGCCGACCCGCTGCGCGAGCCCGCTGCGCGCCCGACCCGCCGCGCCCTGCTGCGCGCCGGCCTGGGCGTGGCCGCCCTGGGCGGCCTCTCGGCGCACCCGGCCTTCGGCCTTTCGGGCGCCCTCGAGCGGCTTTCGGCCAGCGCCGATCCCCTGGCGCCGCGCCGGCCGCACTTTCGGCCGCGGGCCCAGCGCGTGATCTTCCTGTTCATGCACGGAGGCCCGAGCCAGGTCGACACCTTCGACTACAAGCCGCTGCTCGAACGGGACCATGGCAAGCCGCTGCCCTTCGCCAAGCCGCGGGTGCAGTTCGCCGAAACCGGCGACCTGATGAAGAGCCCCTGGAAGTTCCGCCAGCACGGCCAGTCGGGAGCCTGGGTCAGCGAGCTGTTCCCCGAGGTCGCGCGCCAGGTCGATCGGATCTGTTTCCTGAAGGGCGTGCACGGCACCAACGAGGCCCACGGCGGCGCGCTGCTGGCCCTGCACACGGGCTCGGACACCTTCGTGCGGCCCTCGATGGGCTCCTGGATCCTCTACGGCCTGGGCTCCCAGAACCCGGACCTGCCCGGCTACGTGACGCTGTGCCCCACCCTCGGCCACGGCGGCGTCAACAACTGGTCGAGCGCGTTCCTGCCGGGCAGCTATCAGGGCACTCCGATCGGCCACGCCGGCGTGCCGGCCGCGGAGGCGCGCATCGAACACTTGGCCGAACTGCCCGGCCGCGCCGGGCTGGAGCGCCTCGAGCTCGAGCTGCTCGAGGACCTCAACCGCCGGCACTTGGAAGCGCGCCCGGGCGACGCCGCCCTGGAGGCGCGCCTGCGCTCCTACGAGCTGGCCTTCCGCATGCAGCGCGAGGCCCCGGCCGTGCTCGACATCGGGCGCGAGAGCGCCGCCACCCGCCGCCTCTACGGCCTGGACGATCCGCTGACCGAAAACTTCGGGCGCCAATGCCTGATGGCGCGGCGGTTGTCCGAATCGGGGGTGCGTTTCGTGCAGTGCACCCACAGCTACAAGTGGGACCAACACGGCGACCTGGAGCGCGATCACCTCAAGAACGCGCGCGAAGTCGACCGGCCGATCGCGGCCCTGCTCGAGGACCTGGCGCGGCGCGGGCTGCTCGAGGAGACCCTGGTGCTGTGGGGCGGCGAGTTCGGCCGCACGCCCACCAGCCAAGGCAACGGCCGCGACCACAACCCCGAGGGCTTCACCCTGTGGATGGCCGGCGGCGGCGTCAAGCCGGGCTTCAGCTACGGCGCCACGGACGACTACGGCTACTACGCCGTCGAGGACAAGCTGCACGTGCACGACCTGCACGCCACCCTGCTGGCGCTCCTGGGCCTCGACCACGAGCGCCTGACCTACCGCTACGCGGGCCGCGATTTCCGCCTGACCGACGTCTCCGGCCACGTGGCGGAGGCGATCTTCGCCTGATCCGGTCCCGCGCGGGGGCGCAGGCGGCCCGCCGGCCTGCGGCGAGCGCCCCGCTCGCCGGCCGAGGGCCCGAAAAGCCGCTGCGGCAACCGGCGGCGCCAGGGCAGACTGCTGACATGCCTCCCCCCCCTGCGCCGCAGCGGGTCCTGGTCGTGCGCACCGGGGCCATCGGCGACGTGGCCAACGCCCTGGTGCTCGCCAGCGCGCTCAAGCGCGGGCTCGCGGGCGTGCAGATCGGCTGGGTGGTGCATGCGCTGGCCGCGCCGCTGGTGGCCGGGCATCCCGACGTGGACCGCGTGCACCTGTGGCGCCGTGGGCAGGGCTGGAGCGGCCTGCGGGCCCTGATCGGCGAGCTGCGCGCGGCGCGCTACGACACGGCCATCGACCTGCAGCGGCTGCAAAAGAGCGCGCTGCTCGCGCGCCTCAGCGGAGCCGCGCGGGTGGTCGGCTTCGAGCGCCGGCGGGTCAAGGAGAGCTCGTGGATCTGGACCAAGGAGCGGATCCCCGCCGGGCCGCCCGAGACCCACATGCTCGACACCTACCTGGCCATGGCGCGCCATTTCGTGCCCGCGGCAGCGGCCGAACGGCGCCTGCCCGTGGACCCCGCCGCCGAGGCCTGGGCCGAGGCGCGCCTTGCGGCCCTGGGAGCGCCCCCGCTGCTGCTCAATCTGGGCGCCACCAAGTCCGCCAACCGCTGGCCGCCGGAGCGTTTCGGCGCCCTGGCGGCGGCGCTGCGGCGGCGCGGCCTCGGCCCGCTGGCGCTGATCGGCGGGCCCGGCGACCGGGAGGCCGCGGATCTGGCCCTGGCAGCGGGTGCGCAGCAGGCCGGTGCCCTGGACCTGGTCGGCCGCTCGAGCCTGCTCGAGCTGATCGCGCTGCTGCGCCGCGCGCGCCTGTTCGTGGGCGCGGACACGGGCCCGATGCACCTGGCGGCCGCGGTCGGTTGCCCGGTGCTGGCCCTGTTCGGGGCCGCGGATGAGCGCCGCACGGGCCCCTACGGCAGCGATCGCAGGGGCCGGCGCCACCTGGTGCTGCGCGAAAGGCCGGCCTGCGCGCCCTGCGGCAAGCGCGACTGCCCCCTGCCCCGGCACGCCTGCATGCTGGACCTCGAGGTCGAGCGGGTCGCCGAGGCCGCGGCGCAGCAGGCCTAGGGCGCGGCGCCCGCCCGCGGCCCGGCGG
>ERZ1066133.487-NODE-487-length-17670-cov-7.469543_pt1 | contig 17670 bp, 14 predicted proteins | sample MGYA00382780_ERZ1066133 | MGnify/ENA primary metagenome ERZ1066133 (study PRJEB33369, sample SAMEA5778363) | biofilm metagenome | biome: Industrial cooling water; feature: Water cooling tower basin; material: Biofilm | place: United Arab Emirates | collected...
CTGAAAAGAAAAGTAGATTACTCCTGCATCTGTAAGGCTTACATATTTGTTTATTTTTGCAGCATCAGACTGCAAAACGCTATTGCAACTACTGTTTTTTGAAATTGTACAAAACCTGTTAAAAAAGTCATTATTTATACCCAAAGTATGTGCAAACAACAAGGCTGAAAATGTAAAACCTGCTAGTGTTAAAATTATAAATAATATGGTCCTGAGTTCAAAAGGTACTTGAATAAACAAAGTAGCAAAGAAGGAAACCGTCAAGGCGGAAGGAATAATGAAATGTACAACTTGACTGTAATGATTTATGGTTTTCGCTTGCTTGTCAATAGCAATTATTATTCCGCCGAATATTTTTGCAAACTCATTGAATGACAGGGTAAACGTTTCATCTTTCCCATTATAAATACTAAAGCTATTGTTTTGAGTAAATGATACTAAAACAAACTGTTCTATTTGTTGATTTTTGATAAATGCAATAAAAGGTTCTATTAACTGATTTAGAGAAGCAGCTTCTATTTGTGCTGCCTGATTGGCAATTTTGAAATCGTTTAGTGTGTCTGTAATAGAGCTAAGGGTTCCAACGTCTGGATGCGATAGAAACTGCCTTTGCAGTTGTGTTAGACTAATTTTATAGTTAGCCTGATTTAGCCATTTGTAAATTATTTTAAGTGTCTTGTCGTGCATGATTACATTTCAATTGTTCAATGTTATGCTATTAGTTGCTTAATAAACTGCAGCCTCTTGCAGCGTTGGCTTGCAGCTCTAACCAACTCTTTTCTAGATCTATATACCTTACGGCTTTATACCTCTTTGAAAAGAATCGTGAGATAAAACTGTTAGACTTAAAAAAGCTCAAAAAATCTTCAGAATTATATACCTGACGTAATTGAGGGAGATTTGTAATATTTTTTAGTGAAGAAATATTCTGTAACTGTTCAATTTCACTTCTTAAATCATCTAGCTTTCTACTAACTCTTTCAATATTCTCATTTATCTTATTCTTCCCCCTATTAATCTCGTCCGTGATATTATAATTTCTGATGATATTTATGTAATTGTTAATTGAAAGTTTATGTCTGTTTAATATCTGTAACTCATTTTGAAAGCTAGTTAGCTGTTGAACGGGTAAGATATTTTTAAGATTACTTTGATTGGCGAAGTTTAAAAGAGTTGAAACACTGTCTAAAACTGGACTATAATTTTTCAAATCAAAGTCGACTAAATACTGGTTTACATTAGAATTATTTATAATAAGAGCATCTTGAATTTGAGTTTTAGCCTTGTTGCTATTATTTAAATCAATAAAAACTGAATCAACAGCCGATAGCTTAGCTATTGTTTTTTCAAACTTTCTAGAAATTCGCTTGTTTTTATTTTCGAACTGTTTATTAACCTTTTCTATTCGCCTAGTGGATTGTTTATCAATTGAAGAATCCAACTGTGAAAATTGGTAATTATCACCCGGGTTTAATGATATCACAACAAAGTGAAAAATGTATTGTAGCATTATAAAAAAATGTTAATGCAAGTTTAGAGAACTTTCAAATTGAAAAAACTAGGAAAAATCCTAGTTTTTTATTCAGATATTTATCGTATAGAAAAAGTTAGCCATGATCAAATTCGCAATTCTAGATGACCACAAATTGATGCGCGAATCAATTGAATCTTTACTTAAAAGATCCTTTCAAAGTTGCTCAGTAAAGACATTCAGCAACGCTTTAGACTTACTAGAAGACTATAGTCCAAACCTATTCGATATAATCATTTTGGATCTCAGTCTTCCTTTAGTAAACGGATTTGAATGCATGAACCAAATAAAATTCAAAAACAATAAGCAACGTATTATAGTATTTACAGCGTATACTGACATGCAGATTATTCATAAATGTATTCGAGCTGGATGCTCTTCTGTTATAAGTAAGGCAGACGAGGTTGAAGAATTAATTGAGTGTATCCATCACGTAAACCAAACTGAAAAATTTGAATCAAAATGGATAAAACAAGTCCTTCATCTGCCAGCACAGGATATAACAGATATTGAGTTTAGTGAACAAGAGATTGAGTTTTTAAGATTAATATGTACAGACTATACATATAATGAGATTGCAAAAAAGATGAACAAAAGTCCAAAGACAATTGATTTCTATCGATCTAAAATTTTTGAAAAAACTAATACTAGCAGCAGATCCGGTTTAGTAAAATTTGCCATACAATATTTTTTCTGGCAAAAACAAGAATGGATTAATTAAAGATTTTAAAAATATGAAAGGAATGAAAAATCCACGAAAAAACTAGGAGGAAGCATTTTTACAATTGCATGAAAACGGCGAGGACGAATTACTAATTAATGACATTTTAGATAGTGAAAACTTTGAAGAATGCATTTGATACAATTAAAAGCTACTGATAATCAACAGCTTCAGACAAATCAATACCATTCTATTCAATTTTAAAAACCATCACAAACTGGATTAAAGTGTATTATAAGCCAGATTACCAAAAAATAATCCTTGAAACCAGTATTTTATCCTACTTTCGTTATGTCCAAGGCAGATCTTCCATTTTTCCCAGGCTTAAAAAGTAAATAGTTCAGGGTTTTGGTCACTGTTTTTTGGGTTTTTATTTTTTTAATTTTTTTAACATGAACATTTACGTAGGAAACCTTAACTGGGAAATGACCAGTGAAGACTTGAGCAACTTATTTGCTCCGTATGGCGAAGTAGCCAGTGCAAAAATTGTAACCGACAAATTCAAGAACGATCGCAGCAAGGGGTTCGGATTCGTTGAAATGAACGATGACGATGCAGCTCGTAATGCAATCGCAGGCTTGAACGATTCAGAAGTAATGGGTCGTAAAATTGTCGTAAACGAATCTACACCTAAGCCAGAAGGCGAAAGAAGAAGTGGTGGCGGTGGATTCAGAAAAAGTGGCGGTAGCGGCTACGGCGGTGGAAACCGTGGTGGTGGTTACGGCGGCGGTAGCGGCTATGGCGGTGGAAACCGTGGTGGTGGTTACGGTGGTGGAAATCGCTACTAATTCTTCCAACAACAATTATCCAAGTCCCGCATTTGCGGGACTTTTTTTATGTATGCTTCTCGAATCCCTTTTGATTGAATATTCCTTATTTTCGGAAAAATCCATATGAACAAAATTTCACTTTCTAAACCTATTGCAGGCTGCATGCGATGGGGCAATTGGGGCGCTCAGTTTTCAACCGCTGAATATCGTTGGTTAATAGACCAACTTGTTGATCAAGATATCACTAGTTTTGACCATGCAGATATTTATGGGAATTATACAACAGAGGCCGACTTTGGAACTGCTTTACGAGGAAATAGTGCTTTAAGAAAGAACATTCAGATTATTACAAAAACAGGTATATGCATGCCTGCATCTTCCAATTCATATATTACTAAACATTACAATAACTCCGCAGAACACATTATTCAATCTGTTGAAAAAAGCTTAAGAAACTTTCATACCGATTATATTGACGTGCTTTTAATACATAGGCCTAGTCCGCTTATGCCTCCTGAAGAATTAGCGAAAACAATACATCAGCTCATAAAGGAAGGGAAAGTCAAATCTTTTGGTGTTTCTAATTTTGAAGCACATCATATACGCGTGCTTCATAAACACATTCCTATTGCCTTTAATCAAATTGAAATTTCTTTACTTAATCCAAAAGCAATTTTTAGCGGAATCCTTGAAACTTGCATGGAACTGAATATTACTCCAATGGCATGGGCCCCTTTAGGAGGAGGAAAAGTAACAGACGATAGTCATCCTAGATTTAGAGCTATTACAAAAACTGTAGAACCTATTGCTTCAAAGTATGCTTGTAGTATGAATGATATTTTAATGGCCTGGCTATACAAACATCCCTCGGGTATTCTTCCCATCTTAGGATCAGTGAAACCCCATCGATTGAAACAAGCACAGAAAGCAGCAGATATTCATTTAAGTGATGAGGAGTGGTTTTGCTTACTAGAAGCAGCAACGGGAGAAGAAATCGCTTAAAAACTGCTACAGATACTTTCCTGTGTAACTCTTCTTTTCTTTCTTACAATCTTCAGGTTTACCAGCAAACACCAAGGTTCCACCTTCGTCTCCGGCTTCTGGACCCAAATCAATGAGCCAATCAGCACACCTAATCACATCTACGTTGTGTTCAATCACCCAAACAGAATGTCCCTGATCAATCAATGCTTGAAGTGAATTAAGTAATTTTTGAATGTCATGAAAATGCAATCCTGTTGTAGGTTCATCAAAGATGAATAAAATTTTTCCGGTACCTTTTCCTTTACCCAAAAATGAAGCAAGCTTAACACGCTGTGCTTCTCCACCCGATAAGGTATCTGCACTTTGACCGAGTTTAATATAGCCTAAACCCACATCATGTAAAGGCTGTATGGCTTTGACAATATTTTTTTCATCAGCAAAAAATTCTAAGGCTTGATCCACACTCATTTCTAAAACATCGTGAATGCTTTTCTCCTTGTATCGAACTTCTAAAACCTCTTTCTTAAATCTTCTACCCTTGCATTGTTCACAGGTTAAGTGTACATCTGCTAGAAACTGCATCTCTACCACTTGTTCTCCCTCTCCCTTACAAGTATCGCAACGACCGCCATCTACATTAAAAGAATAATGCTTTGCTTGAAAACCACGCATAACCGACAAAGGCTGGTCTGCATACAAATCACGAATGCTATCATACGCTTTGATATAAGTAATGGGATTACTACGAGATGATTTACCTATTGGATTCTGATCAATTAGTTGAATAGAATCAATCCTATCAACATCGCCTGTAATTGCTCGATGTAATCCAATTTGATCAGCAAATTCTCCTTTCAACTTTTGCAAAACTGGATACATAATACCCTTTACCAGTGTTGTCTTGCCGCTTCCACTAACTCCACTAATTACACACAAACAATCTAAAGGAAATGTAACGTCAATGTTTTTTAAATTGTGTTGGCGCGCACCAAGTACCTGTATAGAGTGCTTCCATGCTCTTAGCTTTTTAGGTGACTGAATTTGTTTTCTACCACTTAGGTATTGTCCGGTTAAACTATTTGCATCATTAATAATAACATCATAATCACCCGCCGCTACAACTTCTCCCCCTAAATGAGAAGCTAGAGGTCCCATATCAACAATATGATCAGCCTTTCGCATCATCATATCATCGTGTTCTACAACTATTACGGTATTTTGTAAATCACGTAAGGCGTGCAATACACTAATCAAGCGTTCTGTATCTCTTGCATGTAAACCAATAGAGGGTTCATCTAAAATATATAATGAGTTAGTAAGATTAGACCCCAAGCTTCTTGTAAGTTGAATACGCTGACTCTCTCCACCACTTAATGAATTGGCTAAACGATTCAATGTTAAATAACCTAATCCAACATCAATGAGTGTTTGGAGTCGCTGATGAATTTCGAGTAAAACTCTTTTAGAAACTTGCGCCTGATATTCGGAAAGTTGTAATTCTTTGAACCATTTCATTAAATCGCGCACCTGAATATTACATAACTCGCCAATATTTTTATCGGCAATCTTAACATACAATGCCTCTTTACGAAGACGATGTCCGTTACAAGTAGGACAAGTTGTTTTACCTCTATATCTACTCAATAAAACCCTGTACTGCACTTTGTACAAGTTAGATTCAACCTCTTGAAAGAAATCATCAATACCTAAAGCCTTTCCTACACCCTTCCATACTTGTTGGTATTGCTCTGGAGTTAAATCAACTATAGGTCTATGAATTGGAAATCCAGCCGCCCCGGCATGACGAACAAATTGCTCCCGCCACCAACCTAATTTCTCTCCCTTCCATGGAGCAACTGCACCGTCATACATAGATTTAGTAGTATCTGGAATGACCAAATTGGCATCTATTCCAAGTACCAAGCCAAAGCCCTCACAGGTTGGACAAGCCCCATATGGATTATTAAAAGAAAACAAATTAGGCACTGGCTCTTCAAAACGAATACCATCTAACTCAAACCGATTGCTAAATGGAACTATAATAGCTTGAGCTCCTTTTGCGGTGCATTCTAAAAAAACTTCACCATCAGACTCATATAATGCAGTTGACACAGAATCAGAAAGCCGATGTAAATCTTCTTCATTAAATTCTTTTACAACAACTCTGTCCACCAAAACAAAAATGCCTTGCTGTGCATTTGCAGTAGAAAATATTTTCTTTAGGTCAGCATCGTTTAATTCTTGCAACTCTTCAATATGGTGCATAGTACCAGGAACAGCATATAAACGACTAAACCCTTTTTGAACCAAAATACCCAACTCTTCACGAACACTTCTTTTAGCATGCTGTTGAAACTTAGCTAAAATCATGATTTTAGTCCCTGCTTCTGCTTCCTGTATATAGCGGACTACATCTTGTACTTCTTGCTTCTGAACAATACGGCCACTTACAGGAGAAACAGTAATCCCAGCTCTAGCATAAAGAAGTCGTAGGTAATCATATATCTCAGTCATACTTCCAACCGTACTTCGCGGAGTACGAGTAATGACTTTTTGCTCAATAGCAATGGCAGGACATAAACCCTTTATAAAATCCACATCTGGTTTAACCATTCGCGACATAAACTGACGCGCATAAGCGCTTAAGCTTTCTGCATAACGACGTTGACCTTCAGCAAATAAAGTATCAATAGTAAGAGACGATTTACCACTTCCAGATACACCAGTCACCACAATCATCTTATTTCTAGGAAATGCTACATCAATGTTTTTTAGGTTATGCGTCCTTGCGCCCTTTACCAAAATAACGTCCTGTGCATCTTCCTGCTTAATATCCAATATGCTTCCTTTCATTTTTGTCGCCATACAATACAAAGTAAAGCATTACAACAAAGAGAAACGGATAGGGTTGTTGAATGGAATAAAAATGTGCATAAACCCACCCATACTTAAATATATTTTCCACAAACACAATATCTATTCATTGGAATGATAATTTCACATTCAATGTGTTAAAAGCTAATAATTAGCTACTTGCACATAGCTATCCACTATCCTACTTTTTGTAACCGGCTGTACCTTTAAAAAACTTAATTATGAAAACATTGGAACAGGCTACTGATACCAGTCTGATTCTTGCCTTTCAGGAAGGGGATAATGCTGCCTTTGAAGTGCTTATGGAGCGCTATAAAGACCGTATCTATTCTTCTATTCTGTTCCTGGTTAAAGACAATTATCTCGCAGAAGATTTGTTTCAAGATGTTTTCATCAAAATCATTGATACTCTAAAAAACAAACGATATACTGAAGAAGGGAAATTTTTACCTTGGGCACTTCGAATAGCCCACAATTTATGCGTTGATTATTTTAGAAAATCAAAGAGAACACCTTCAGCAAAAAATACGGATAGCAAAGATATTTTTGAGGTTATTAATATTGTGGAAGATGGCGTTGACAATAAGATTATGCAAGGCCAAAGCCACGATAGAGTTCGTAAAATGTTGGATTTATTACCCGAAGAACAAAGAGAAATTATTGTACTTCGTCATTTCGCTAACCTAAGTTTTAAGGAAATTGCGGAAATCACTAATTGTAGCATCAATACAGCATTAGGAAGAATGCGATACGGCTTGATCAATCTTAGAAAGATTATGGTAGAAAAGCAAATTGTATTGTAATCTTTTCGCTTATTTACTTGACCTATAGAACGCTTCTTTACCACAGGTTAACCAAGATAAATACTCTTTAATATTAGGAGTATATCCAACCGGATGATTCACAAGCTTTTTGTCGTGGTTCAAAATGACATACAAGGGCTGAGTAACCTGACTAAAGTTTTCTGCTTGAAAAGTGGCCCAAAGGTCTCCTTGCGTTAAGATATCTTTCTTATTTCCATCTTTAGTTATGTAGTTAATGATTTGCTTATCGGCACTAAGCACAGCACGATCATCTACATACAATGAAACCAATATAAATTGTTCTTTAATATACTTTGAAACTTCAGGGTCGGTCCAAACATTTTCTTCCATCTTCCTACAATTCACGCAAGCCCAACCTGTAAAGTCAATAAGTAAAGGTTTACCAGATTCTTTTGCCATTGCTAATGCTGCCTCAAAGTCATTCGACACGTTGGCTTCTACGCCTTTATTATGAACATTATCTTTTCCATATATACTGTAACTCATTGGAGGTGGAAAACCACTTAACAGTTTCAAATTTGCGTATGAGCTTGATGTTACTCCAGGTATTAGATATATAGTGAAAGCCAAAGCAATTGCACCTGCAATTTTTCTGCCAGTGGATATGGGTGCCCCTTTTACATCGTGAGGCAATTGAATTTTTCCAAACAAGTATAATGTCAGCCCCGCACCAATCAAAATCCAGCTTCCAATAAATACTTCACGCTTTAATAAACCCCAATGCATCACCAAATCAGCATTCGATAGGAACTTCAATGCCAATGCCAATTCCAAAAATGCCAAAGTCTTCTTAACTGTATCTAACCAGCCCCCTGATTTAGGAAGGGACTGCAACCAATTAGGAAAAATCGCAAATAAACCAAAAGGCAATGCCAAAGCAACACCAAAACCCGCCATTCCAGCTGTTAATTGCCAAGCACCTCCGCTTAATGATCCAACCAATAAAGAACCCAAAATTGGCCCTGTGCATGAAAAAGAAACAATTGCTAAAGTAATAGCCATGAAAAATATCCCCCCAATACTTCCCAAACCACTTTTTGAATCTGCTTTGCTAGCAATACCACTAGGAAGTGTTATTTCAAAGTATCCAAAAAAGGAAGCTGCAAAAAATAAAAAGATTAGGAAGAATGCAATATTTAACCAGGCATTGGTTGAGATGGTATTAAATATTTCTGGTTGTACATTCCCTAGTATATGAAATGGAATACTTGCAGCAACATAGATCAAAAAAATAAAGAAGCCATATAATACACCATTTTTGATTGCCTGCTTTCTATTAGAGGATCGTTTTGTGAAAAAAGAAACTGTAACAGGAATCATTGGAAATACGCAGGGTGTAAGCAGCGCAATCAATCCGCCTAAAAATCCTAACAAAAAAATCTTCCATAAAGAACTATCAGCTTCTACAATAGCACCACCGCAGGGTTCAATTGGATTAGCCAAATCCACTTCTTTCAATAATAAAGTTGTAGTTTCACTAGCAGCCCCATCTTCTAAAGCAATCACCAACTCCTCTTCAACCACACGAAACTCATCGCCTTTTCCAACATAAGCAGATAAAAGAACTTTAATGGAAGATGGAATAGTTCCACTTATTTGAATACTTGCAGTTCCTTCTAGTATACCCTTATACACAGGGACCTGTATATTACCAAAAATTGGATCAGCATAATTAGAAGAACTACCTATCCATTTCCAAGGATCTTTTATACTGATACTCTCAGAACTAAACTGCAACTGAGGATCATCTAACGATGCTTCTGCCTTGGTCTTTGAGTAAGCATGCCATCCTTCAACCAATTCACCCTTAAAACTAATTTTATAATAACCCTTCTCTGCAAGTTTTTCAACACCAGCATTCCATTGCACCAGCGTGTCCTGCGCAAATAAAAAATGTGTACTAAAGAGAGCGACTAAAAGTAGAAGTTGTTTTTTCACGGGGGCGATTTAAATTGAATTACTGCAAACTCACTTCGAATGTTTTGCGGGTTGGAGGCAAACATTCTTTATCATCGCATACCATATACTCAACAGTACCACTCAAAGTTGTTTTTACTTTGTTTTTCACTTTAACCTCTTGTGACAACACCAACTCATTGGAGTAATACAATACATCTACTCCAAAATTTTCATCATATACTTTCTGCATCTTACCAGCTTCTTTGGTTTTGCCAACAACTGTTACAAGCGGATTCGCCTTAAACTTTACAGAAGTTGGAACTGGACCTCCTGCAGGTGTATTTTGAGAATAAATATGCCAAGGCTTAGGAACTTGAGCAGATGCTGTTACAACATAAGTATCAGCAGACTTTTTTGATACAGTAAAAGTCCAAGTAACTGGATCTTTTTTTAATTGTGCCTGCACGAAAGAAATGCTGCAAATAGCTATCAAGCTTAAGAATACGTTTTTCATATAGATTTGATTTATATAAGTCCTAATTGTTTAAAAACAGCAATACCATCTTGGTTGTTCAAAACCGAAGAAGTTGCACGTTCGGGATGCGGCATCATACCAAATACATTTCTTGATGCATTACAAATTCCTGCTATATCACGCACCGCACCATTTGGATTATATTCTGCTCCTGATTCGCCACCCTTTCCGCAATAAGTAAATAAGATTTGTCCATTGCTGTGTAATTGGTTCAAAGTTGACTCATCGGCATAATATCTTCCTTCGCCATGGGCAATTGGAATTTGAAGCGGTTTGTTGTCACTTCCTTTTATGAAAACATTTTTACATGAGAATTGCTGGTGGTTATTTTGAAGCAGAGCACCTGGAAGTAGTCCACTTTCACAAAGAATTTGAAATCCATTACAAACGCCTAGAACCTTGCCACCATTTTCAGCGAATGTGATTACAGACTGCATCATTGGAGAAAAGCGAGCAATTGCTCCACATCGCAAATAATCTCCATACGAAAATCCACCTGGTAAAACAATACAATCGTCTTTTGTAAAGTGGCTTAAATCTTGATCTTTATGCCACAACATTTCAACTTGTTGTCCTAAATCAACAGATAATGCATGTTGCATATCTTTATCGCAGTTAGAACCAGGAAAAACAACAATTCCAAATTTCATACTCGTATTTTATGGCCTTTATAGGCGTTTTTATTTATTGAATGATCTACCGAAGCTTCGTATACAACCAAATCTGGTGAGTATACTCACATAAAAATCTATGCAAAGGTAACTCTATCAAACAAAGAGATCATAAGTTTTTTACCAATAAAAACCTAATATAAGCCACTAAGGCAATGGTTGTCCAGAAAAAAATACCTGGTAGCCAACTTTTACGCGATTGTAAGAAAACAAGGGAGCTAAAAGTTGCAATGGGAATTAAACTGATAGCCGTATCTGAAATACTGGTTCCAACAATGAGATAAGGGACTGGTAAAATCCATAACAAAAGTTGGGCAAGCATCCAACCATACTTTCTTTGTTGAATGAGCATCCTAGACGAGCGGTTTACCCAATTACTTAAACCAACTAATAAAAACAGTAACAACAGTGAACCCGCCAACCAAATTGGCAGGTATTGATATGAAAAGGGAAGTTTCAGTTCAAAATTTGGTAGGAATGACTTCATTTTATGAATTTCATCCATCCAAAATAACCCTGCCCCTAAGAAGTAATAAGGTAAGAGCAAACCAGCTAAATATAAAATGAATTCCTGTAGTTTAAATGGACGCAACATCGCTATTGCAATTAAAAAACCCGGAATAAGTAAAATGAAGGGCTCGTATAACAAAATTGAGCTTCCTAATAATAATCCTAAGTTAAAGACCCTCACCCTTGCCGCTGGATGCATGTAAATGGAGCTCGCTATTGAAATAAGGGCAAGCATTAAAAAGTTTGATAAAAGAGCAGCCGATATAGATGCCCATTGAGGTAGTAAACCAGTAAATAAAATATAAGCCAATGCTACGGTATATCCTGGCTGGTGAATGACTTTATTGCTATCTACCCATACATTGAGCCAAATTGCCTGTGTAAAAACTATGAGCACATAGAATAAATAGAGTATTACGGGTTTAAAATGAATAAACAGGTGATTTACAATATAACTTAGCCATCCGTTCTCTGGGGATGGGACTACACTCATTGGAACAAATACCATGTGTATATGTACAAGCCAAGTACATATAAAAAGTAGAAGAGCAGGTGCGGGACCTGATTTTTGAAATAATCGAACCAAGGATATAGGGTTAAATTTCTAATCGTAAAAAACAAAGATAGTTCCTATGCATAAAAGGCACTACAATTTGACGTGCTCCAATTTGACGCGCATATCTTGGCATAAAATCAAACCCTTTATCAAGATTTTTAATACTCGGATTGCGAGTTATTTGACCATCACCATCAATACTTTGATCAATCATAACCCAATCGCGACGATCTTGAATATTAAATATAAAGTGAAGTTTATCACCCGTATTTGCTAATCCATAGTAAAGCCTATTATCAGAGTTATCGTCGAACTGAGATTTCCGGATTACATTGCCCCATTCCATTTTTCCATTTGCATCGAATGATAAAACAGCTACATTGTCTGCATAAAATCGATTCACATTTTGTGCCCCCCTTCCCCACATGGGGTTCATCATCCATGGACTCATTCCCCATGGGCTACCCCACATCATTGGGCTGTTCCACATCCAAGGATTCATTCCCCATCCTCCATTCCACATATAAAAATCCATGGGACTCATCATACCCATCGGGCCACCCATAGCCATCATATCCCATCTACTTACCGGACCACCTGAACCCCTTGAATTAGTATACATAGATTCAGCAGCAACAATAAATCCTCCATCTTTCCTAACTATGATATTTTTTAAATAGAATTCATTGAATGCTGTTTTTAAAGAATTATCACTTTTAGAATCATTACGCAATTGATCATCGAATATTGTTGCCACAGACGCTCTTTCCTGAAGTGCTTCTGCATCAAAAACATAATTAAAAATACCGTCTATATTACCTCTACGCACTTTTGTAAAGAGAGCGGTGATGATTAAATTTTTATTTTGATTATCAACTTTTAAATGCACGTCATCCAAAAACATACTTTTAATTTCCACATCTTTAACCCGAATAGATGCAGCATCAGAACTCTCAGCAGGCTTAATAATTAAACTCAATTTATTAATGGCATTCTCTTGTCTCAGCGTACTTGAAGTTCTCATGAATACAAGATTTCCTTTATTGTCTACTTCAAAACCTGTTAATTGATCATTTCTATCTGGCATAGCAATAGAAATTTGATCTTTGCTTAGTTCAGCCAAATTTTTATTATAATGTACAATTGATACAGTGTGCTGTTTTTCTAGTTTTTTGCTGATTTTGAAAACAAGAATATGTTCTTTGTCCTCACTATTAATGACTGAATAAATTTTGTTAGACGCACTGTATCCAATTTGAGTTGTATCCATGACAACAGGCTCACCTACTTTTTTCCCATCAGAATCCATACGCACCCCCATAGCATAAACAATGTTCTTTCTTTGAAACTGATAGAACATCAAATAATAATCGCGGTAGGCCAAGAAATCAATATTGAATACCTTTTCTGGAATAAAATCGAGCTTATGTTTTTTAACCTGCTTCATATTCATGTCAAAAAGAGAAATAAAATGGTTAGACCTATCCCCTTTATATACATGAATGTTTCCGCCCATTCGTCCAATAATTTCAAAAGCCATTTCTCGACTATCTTCCCTATCCGGTTCAGAAAACACAGCACGTTGCGCCGAAGCGCTTGTCCATCCCCAAAAAATCATAAATAACACTATCCACGAACGCATATCTAAAGATTTATATTCAAAAATAACAGGTTTTCATTGTTAGCCTTCGAAACCAATTTAAATTAGCGAGGCTAAAACCATGCCACTTCATGAGAAGGCCTACAAATTAACAGTTCTTCACAGATTTATCACAAATGCTTGGCTGATTTTTCAGAAACCCTACATTTGTTTTATAAAATCCACCATTAATCAATTTTTTGTGGGCAAGCAAACCAATAAAACAACCGCCGCTGGACTTTTAATTGCACTAGGAATTATCTACGGCGATATAGGCACCTCACCACTCTACGTATTCAATTCTATTATAAATGGCAGGCTAATTGATGAGAATTTGATCAAAGGAAGCCTGTCGTGTATTATCTGGACCATTACTTTAATGACAACCATTAAATACGTGGTGCTTATTCTAAGAGCCGATAATAAAGGAGAGGGTGGAACTTTTGCTCTCTATGCGTTAGTTAGGAGACGAAGAAAGTGGTTGGTTATTCCCGCTATGATTGGAGGCGGCTCACTTCTAGCTGATGGTATTATTACTCCGCCTATTTCAATAACAGCGGCTGTTGAAGGGTTGAAAAATATTCCCGCTTTACATGATATAAGTACCAATTCAATCATGTACATCGTGCTAGGTATTATGACCGTTTTCTTTTTCTTTCAACAATTTGGTACTGGCTATATTGGAAAATGGTTTGGCCCTATAATGCTTATATGGTTTACCATGATTGCTGTTCTTGGTACTATTCATATAAGTGATGATTTTAGTATTCTAGAAGCGTTTAATCCATGGTATGCTTATAATTTTCTAATGAACTATGATGGCGCATTTACTCTCCTAGGCGCAGTTTTCTTATGTACCACAGGGGCTGAAGCCCTTTACAGCGACCTAGGTCACTGCGGGCGTAGTAATATTAGAATAAGCTGGACTTATGTGAAAACATGTTTATTACTCAATTACCTTGGACAAGGTGCTAATTTATTAGCGAGTAAGAAAGGGGTTTTGATTGACGCTGCTATGAAGGAAAGCTCTAACCTAAATTCCTTTTATGCTTTAATGCCAAATTGGTTTGTTTTAATAGGTGTTATTGTAGCTACCAGTGCTGCGATTATTGCCAGTCAGGCTATGATTGCTGGTTCTTACACTTTGATTAGTGAAGCTTTACGCCTGAATTTATGGCCAAAAATGAAAATAAATTATCCGAGTGAAGAAAAAGGACAGTTATATATACCCGGATTAAACACAATTTTATTCATAGGATGTATTAGCATAGTTCTATATTTCAAAGAGTCGGCCAGAATGGAAGCTGCTTATGGACTAGCAATTATCATTACTATGATTGCAACTACCATACTGTTTTCAAATTATTTAGTCATACATAGGATAAAAGCATTTTGGATATATCTATTTCTTGCCATCTATATCATTATAGAAATTGCATTCTTATCGGCTCTATCCCACAAGTTTTTTGACGGCGGCTATATTACCATTTTACTAGCTACCATCATGTTTGCTGTAATGTACATCTGGTTCCGCAGCAGAAAAATTAAAAACAGATACGTAGAATTTGTTCGATTGGAACATTACATTCCAATGATTCAAGAATTGAGTAATGATAAAAGTATTCCAAAGCATGCCACACATTTGGTGTACATGACCAGTGCTAATAACCCTAAAGAAATTGAGCATAAAATTATTTACTCCATTTTAAACAAGAAACCCAAACGTGCAGACATATATTGGTTTGTGCACGTTGATGTATTGGATGAGCCTTATACTTGCGATTACAGTGTTACACATATTATTCCTAATGATATTATTCGAGTTGAGTTTAGACTTGGATTTAGGGTTGAACAACGTATCAATCTCATGTTCAGAAAAGTGGTGGAGGATTTGGTAAAGAATAAAGAAGTGAATATTACCAGCAGATATGAAAGTCTTGAGCGAAACAATGTAACAGGTGACTTTCAGTTTGTAGTTATGGAAAAGTATTTGAGTCAAGACAACGAATTGCCTTTTTTTGAACGCATAGTTATGAAACTCTACTTCTGGATTAAAGAGGTGAGCTTATCTGAAGAGAGAGGTTTTGGATTAGACCCAAGTACAGTAAGTGTAGAAAAATTTCCGCTTATTGTTGCACCGGTTACAAATCTTCGATTAAGAAGAATTGACTCTGACTTAAACGAAGGAGAGGGTTAACATGCAAGAAATCAATCCTATAGAATTAAAAGAACGCTTGGATAACGGCGAGCCCATTCAATTAATTGATGTTAGAGAAACTTTTGAACATCAAGCATACAATATAGGTGGCAAGCTTATCCCACTCGGAGAAATTATGCAACATATGGAGGCGTTTAATGAACCCCAACCTACTGTTGTGTACTGCAGAAAAGGGATAAGGAGCATGATTGCAATACAGCGATTAGAGGCGAAATTGGGGGAATTACCGTTATATAATTTGTCGGGCGGAATAGAAGCCTGGATGAATATGCTTGATCGTGAAAGCCATTAAAAAATATGCGAGAAGCCAAAGAAAAATTGAGTCCCTTCTCTACTTCTACCCCAATCGGCTCTTAGAATAGTAGATTGATTCCAAGCCATTCTAATCCCAGCACCATAACTGGATTGAAAGTTTTGCAAGCTCAGATCACCCAATCTATCCCAAACCCTTCCTGCATCAAAAAAAGGTAAAACATCCCATGTAAAATGCTGCTTAAAAAGCTTGGCTTGTGCAACCCTAGTTCTTAATTCAATATTAATTAGTCCAGTTACTGGACCCACAAAGCGATACTCTCTAAAACCTCTTAATGATCTAAATCCACCTAATACTTCTGTGCCGCCTGCTTCAGCCTGACTAGAAATATCCATGGCTTCATAAAAAGGAACACGAGACCCCCATATATACCCCAGACTTGCATGTGCAGCCAATACCATTCTTTGAATTTTGCCTGGAAATAATTTTTGATATCCAATTGCTTGAATCAAATTTTTATCAAAAGAGAATTCTGAGCCTGTCCACTTATGAGAGTGTTCATGCGAATATTCTAAGAATACACCTTTTGTTGGATCGGGCTCAAAATCGCGTGTATCATACATAATAGCAAAGGCAATAATACCCTCTCTACCTCCTTCAAATCCAGCAATATTTCTTCTGCCCCATGGATTACCAAGGGTAACACCTAAAAAATCTTCTGTAAGTCTTGTTTTGCCATTTATAACATTTGCAACTGGCTTCCCATTTAAATCAAATGCTTCTTCAGCTGTTCTATTAAAATAATCCCTTACTTGTGTAAACAATAATTCGTAACCAAGCATCAATCTACCTCTCCCACCTGCAAACGTTTTTTCAGCCAAAATATTAATCAGCTGCTCCGAGTAATCAATCTCATTATAATGGCGATCAGTTACCAAATTGGCCTCTCCTAAAGAAGGCCTACCCTCTCTAATAACCGCTAAGTTTCTAAAATAATCATTGAATTTATCGAAGTTGCGCACAACACCTTGACGCTTATCTAAAAATCGAAGAGGCTGCATTGTATTTGCACCAAATCCGAAATATTGAAAATTAGGATCATTCTCAAATACAGCATCTACACGCAAACGCCATTTAGAATTAAAGATGTAAGGGAAATCCATATTCAATGCCCCCTGCCATTTACCACTTTCAAAAGCTTTGAAAAATGCAGTATAACGTTCTCTATATGGCGTATAAGGAAAAAATGGATTGTCCTTTTTTTGGTTATTGAATAAATAAATATTCGCTCCAACCCCGAGTCCATTGATCGGATTTTGTTCAAGCTCGGGTAATCCAGTAATAAAATATCCTTCTTTTTTATGCTTCAATTCGTCATCAGACATTTTTTTAGATGGATGAATAAAGAAAGGAAGTGATTTTGTTGTATCTACATTTGGTATAGTATCATTTTGGCCAAATACTATGGCCACTTGAAAAAGCAACATCAATTTAGCAGCCAACAGCCTCTTTTTCATAGTCTACAATTTGAGGTGTGCAAAAATAATTTGTTCTTTAAAACAGTTTTATAAAAGGGTGTTAAATAAGAGGTGGAAGAGATATTGGCAAAGCCTTTTACTAAAACTTGATCTATAATAAAGTTCAGCAGGCAGCTTTAAACTTGATATAAAAAACGGATCCCGCTT
>ERZ1066133.492-NODE-492-length-17593-cov-29.748489_pt1 | contig 17593 bp, 13 predicted proteins | sample MGYA00382780_ERZ1066133 | MGnify/ENA primary metagenome ERZ1066133 (study PRJEB33369, sample SAMEA5778363) | biofilm metagenome | biome: Industrial cooling water; feature: Water cooling tower basin; material: Biofilm | place: United Arab Emirates | collected...
TCAACTATCAACTATCAACTATCAACTATCAACTATCAACTATCAACTGTCAACTGATTCCCTGGCGAATCGGTATTTCGAGCAAAAATTCCGTTCCTTTACCGAGTTGGGAAATACAATCCAAGACGCCCCCATGTTTTTCGACTACAATTTGGTAGCTAATCGATAACCCCAAACCCGTACCTTTACCAACTGGCTTTGTGGTAAAGAAGGGGTCAAATAATTTGGCTTTGACTGCTGGGGGCATTCCCGGCCCATTATCGGCTATTCGCACCACTAATCTTTCGCCATTTTTGACTTCAGTGCGAATGCAAATCGTAGGAACTATCTTGTTTTTTTCTCCTTTATTTACCGACTTATACCAGTGGTCTTCTAATGCATCAATTGCATTATTGATGATGTTCATGAACACTTGATTTAGCTGTCCCGCGTAGCACTCTACCGCGGGCAATTTGCTGTATTCTTTTACCACTTCAATACCGACAAAGTCTGACTTTACTTTCAGACGATTTTGCAATATTAGCAGCGTGTTTTCTATGCCTTCATGAATATCTACCGCTTTCATTTCCGCTTCATCGAGGCGGGAAAAGTTACGCAACGATAGGACGATTTGACGGATGCGTTCGGCTCCCATTTTCATCGAACCGAGTAGTTTGGGCAAGTCTTCTGCTAAAAAATCTATTTCGCAGTCTTCGGCTTGCTCTTGAATGTCTGCGGGTGGATTGGGATAATGTTCTTGGTAAAGCTCCAGCAGATGCAGCAAGTCTTGAGTATATTGCTCGGCGTGAACGATATTGCCGTAAATAAAATTCACGGGGTTGTTAATTTCGTGGGCGACACCTGCAACTAACTGTCCCAAAGATGACATTTTTTCTGTTTGGATTAATTGGGTTTGAGTTTGTTGCAACTGTTGCAAGGCTTGTTGCAATTCCAAAGCTTTTTCTTGGGCTTCTTGGGCAGAGTTTTGGGCTTGCGCGTACAGTTCGGCTTGGTATAGTGCGATCGCTAGTTGATCCGCCACTGCCCGCAGCAGTTCCACTTCTTCATCGCACCAAGCTCGCCGATCGTCGCACTGAGCGCAAACCAGCAATCCAATTGCCCCTGATGGCGTTTGTATCGGTAAAGATACTATTGCCCTATAGCCATATTTTTGATATAGTCTTCTACCTTCTAAATGGCGAGAGGTTTTCAAGTCGGAGGCGCGAACAATTGCCTGGTTAATTAACTGTTCGACCAGGATATTAGCTTCGATGGGATAGACGCCAACTTGAGAAGGTAGGGTATCAATTTTGGCTTCAGTCACGACTTGCCAAACGGGGGGTGAAGATTCGGGGCGATACCAAACAAAGTTACACCGATCGAGTTGCAACAGGGTTTGAATTTCTTGAACGGCGGTTTCCAGGATAGTTTTAACGTCAAGGGAATTGCGAATATGGCTAGCTAATTGGTTGAGTAATGCTTCCCTTTGCGCCAGGAGTCGATACTTTTGTTCTGATTGTTGCAATTCTTGCGCTTGTCGCTTGCGTTCGGTAGCGTCTACGCCTAAACCAATTAAGCCGATAATGTTGCCGTATTTGTCTTTAATTTTGGCTTTGGTTATTTCCAGATGATGCTGCTCGCCGTCTACAAATGGCAGAATTTCTTCTGAATTATGGGGCAATTCCTGCGCCCAGCAAGCAGCATCGGATGACATACAATTGGCTGATGCTTCCCACCCTAATATTTCCGAATAGTGGGAAACTTCGAGAAAGCGGGTTTCGGGTATGCCGACGTTTTCGCAGAAGGTTTTGTTAATAAAATGCATTTTGCCGTTGCGATCGGTCATCCAAATCCAAATCGGCGCATTATCCAAAATTGTTCTTAAAGTTTGCTGTTGTTTGGCGAGGTCTTCTTCGGTTTGTTTGCGCGAGGTAATATCGGTAATCATGCCCAAGGTTCCGGCATATTTACCCGTTGTATCGTAGATGGGATTGGTAGAAACAATTGCCCATAAATCGGAACCATCTTTGCAGGTAAATTTAAAATCCTGCTGGCGGCGTTGTTCTAATTTGGTTTTAGCGATCGCAATTCCTTTTTCATCCATAAATGCGACCAAAGGTTCGCCTAGCATTTCTTCGACTCGGTATCCCAGCATTGCCGCCATCTGAGGATTAACAAAGGTTGTCATCCCATTTTCATCTAGCATCCAGATGCCTTCGTTGGCTGTTTCTACGATGCGACGATATTGTGCTTCGCTGGCTTTTAATGCAGCTTCTGCTATTTTGCGATCGGTGATATCGTGCATCCCTACAACCGCACCGAGTTTGTTCCCAGAGGCGTCGATAATCGGTTGCCCAGAAGCCAATAAAGTCCGCGGTTTTCTATCTTTGGGAACGAGTACCATTTCGACGTTGCGAATAGTTTCTCCTTGAAATGCTCTAAATAACGGAATCTGTTCTGTTGGCATTGGGGTTTTCCCGTCGGGCATGTAGATGTTATAGTAATTTGCCCACATTTCGGGGGGAATCGGTTGTTCTGGCAAGCCGCAATAGTCGCGGGTGGCGCGGTTAAATAAGGTTAAAGTGCCGTTGGCGTCGCAAGCGACAATGCCATCTTGCAGGTTATTCAGCAAGGCGTTAAGAAATTCCCGTTCTCGATCTAGTGCTTCTCGCGCTTGTTTGCGTTCGGTGATGTCTCGTGCAATCCCCATCACACCGATAATATTACCGTTGCGATCGCGGTAAGCATTTTTCGTAGATAAATACGTCCGCGTCGCGCTATCGATCGTGACTTGTTCTTCTAAAATTTGGGTTTCCCCCGTTTCCATAATGCGTCTATCTGTTGCTTGAATCTGACGCCATATTGATTCCGGCAAGAATTCCCGATCGTCTTTGCCGATGATTTCTTCTACGGTTTTTCCCATAGCGATCGCACCCGCAGAGTTAATCATTTGGTAGCGCCCTTGCAGGTCTTTCACGAAGATGCTATCCGGGGTACTTTCAATCACCGAATGCAATAAACTATGGCTATTTTCTAACTCTTCTTTTGCTTGTTCCCTCGCTGCTTCTGCAATCTTGCGTTCGGCAATTTCGCTTTCTAACTGTGCGACAGTTCTGCGTAATTCAGCAGTACGCGCTTCGACTCGCAATTCTAATAATTCTTTCGCTTGGATTAACGCTGCTTCCATCTGCTTGCGTTCGGTAATATCTTTCATGAAGCAGTGATGCCCAATAAATTTATGTTGCGTGTCGTAAGCGCAAACCATCACCACTTGCTTGTAAAAGATCGACCCATCTTTGCGAATTCCTCTCGCTTCCGCTTCGACTTTACCGTCTTTAAGCATTTGTTCGTAAGCGGCGATTAATTTTTCTTGATCTTCCGGATGAACGGTTAAAGGCCATTCCATGCCGATCATTTCTTCGGGTTCGTATCCCGCTGCATTCGCATAAGCTTTATTGGCGCTGATATATCGCCCTTGGGTATCTAAGCGGGAAATTCCCTCTACTGCATTGGCTAGCGCTGCACTCAAATCCCGCAGTTCTTGTTCAGCTTGCTTTTGTTGGGTAATATCCCGCGCTACTGCATAAATTAAACCTTCTTCTACGAAGGGTGCTGCGTTCCAGATCAGCCATTTATACGACCCGTCTTTACACAGGTAGCGATTCTCAAATTGAATCGCTTCTATTCCACTGTCGAGTTTTTTGACTTGTGCAATCGTTGCTTCTTGGTCTTCCGGGTGAACTAATTCCAGGAATGGTTTGGCTAAAAGTTCGCTTTGTCTAAAACCCAGCGTTTTTTCCCATACCGGGTTGAGGTGCTTGAAATAGCCGTCTAGCCCAGCTATACACAGCAAATCTAATGATAAATTAAAAAAACGGTCTGCCACTGGTTTTGTCCTGTGGGATTTTTTCCGGATGCCCGTTTGGCTTGAAGTGTAACTTATCAATTTCGCCATCCCTCCCAGGCTAGATTTTTAATATAATTTCTTTTTTTTTAATTATCCTCAAAATTTTGGCTGTTTGGGGGTATGGCGCTGCTATTTTTTTTACAAAAGTTATCACTTGGGCATCACTGCCCAATTCAAAGTATAAAGCCAGCCGAACTCCTCTAATTACCCGAAATATGCACTACGAGTTCTCTAATATACCCGTGTTCCCGATGCTCCCAAATATAAATCCCTTGCCAAGTTCCCAGTAACAATCGACTGCGATGGATCGGTATCTGTTCCGATGTTTTGGTCAAAGCGGTGCGGATGTGGGCAGGCATATCATCTGGGCCTTCGGCGTTGTGGATATAACGCCGATCGTCTTCTGGTACTAGCTTTGAGAAGAAGTTTTCTAAGTCTTTCAGCACGTCCGGGTCAGCATTTTCTTGAATCAGCAAGCTAGCGGACGTATGGCGCAAAAATAAGGTACAAAGTCCGGTTTCGATCCCAGATTCGGCTACAACTGACTGAACTTTGCTGGTAATTTTAGACAGGGATTTGCCAGTTGTTTGTATTTTAAGTAACTGTTGGTAATGGGTCATGGGGCGATCGTGACTACGGCTGGAAATAATTTACAATTGCTTGGGCGATCGCAAGGCTGCCTTCTTTATCTAACTGTTCAGTCCGACGGGGAGGTTGTAGCGGTTGATGCAGAAATTCCCAACTGGTGGCAAAGAACTCCGATGGCTGAATAATTTGATGATAGGCATAATTTTGTATCCCTTCCATCAGTAAGGGAGATTCGGCAAAGCCTTCGCGAGTTAAGGATACAATTGGCACTTCTAACCGCAATGCTTCCGCAAAAGTACTGTAACCGGGTTTAGAAATGACTCGCCCGCACAGGGGCATAAAATCCACCGGGCGCAGCGATCGCTCTTCAATTTTAATTAAATTGGGTAGATCGGGAGCATTGCCATCAAAGCTGATAAATTGCCAATCGGGGAATTGGCTTAAGTTTTGGTAGGGAATCGCTTGCAAACCCAATCCGCCAAAGCTGAGCAAGATGGTTTTTTCCGGAGCTGCGGTAAGATGAAAGCGCGATCGCAACTCTTCTTGAGTGTAATGGGGTGTCCCCCCAGTTAAACCGACATCTTCAATCGCCGGAAACGCACTCATCGGTTCGTGGAGAGGAAGGCGGAACAAGCGATCGCATAAACTAAAACAATCCCCAATCCAATCGGCAATTTCAATAAATTCTCCCCCCCAATCGCGATAAATAAAATCCCAGCCAAAGTTACTCAACATCCAACAAGGTATACCAGCAGCTTTAGCAATAACCGGGGCTAATGGTGGAATATCTGCCAGCATTAATCCCACCCGATTTTGTCGGATAAAGCTAACTTCTCCCGCAATAATAGATTTTTCACTAGAACGAATGTGCCGCAACTTTTCCAAAGTCGCGTTTTGATCCATCGTTAAACTATCCGACTGAATTACCCCCACATCAAAAGCCCGAGGTCGATGGATAAAATCTCCCTCAATATAAGATTCCAACAACCAACGCGGCGCTGTCGTGACTAAAATTAGCAAAATTTCTGGATTTAACCGTTGCACTTCTGCCGCCACCGAAGCAGCGCGGACGGCATGACCAAATCCGTGATTGGTAATGGCGATATATAAAACAGGTCTAGACATCCGTTCCTGGTAAAAATTCTTTTGGGACAGCCTATCAATACCAATCTGTATGCTAAACCAGGTTAATCTTTTGTGCCAAACTGATTTTGAATTTACATTGCACGACTGATATCATGTCCGGTCGATTACTCATAATTATCAGCCGCGATACGGCACGATTGACCCCATCTGTTTGTCCGAGATATCTTTGATGCCGTGTCCCTACGCAACGACTCTGTGCTGTTTTTTTATGATGGGTAATTCAACGGACATGATAAGTTGTAGATAATATCTTGCTTGACCAGTCAAGACATTATCTACGCAACTTATCCCAACGGTCAATTTATCAAACCGCGATCGCGCGCGAAATTGCCGCCGCCAAGTCGCGAAACTTGCGCGGATCTCCCTCCCGCAGGGGTTCTTCCCGCCGCTTGCGCGCATATAGCTTTTCTAAGGTGGCTTGCCAGTCGATATCTAGGGCGCTAACCAGCGTCGTCACCGTTTCATCTGCTTGACTTTCCAGGATTTCTTTGGTATAATCAACAATCTCTTTTTGTGCCAGCCAAATTCGGGCGATGACTGCGAGATTGTCGTCTTGTTCGACGCGGCGATCGAAATGTGCCAGGATTTGCAGGGCGGAATCGATGTGGGAGGGGGTGAGAGCGATCGCTAATTCCTGCAATCCGGTAATTGCCGCGTAGCGTACCACCCATTCCGGATCTTGGGATACTTGCAGCAGCGCTGCTAGCGCTTGTTCTTGGGCGGGCTGCACTTGCTCGCTGGGTAATTCTTCCCAACGTATTTTACCGAGTCCCCTGGCGGCTGCCCGTCGGACGCTGAGGGCAAAGTCATTTTTTGCTGCCTCGAGCAAGGTTTCCAAGCCGCGCGGATCGCCAATTCCGGCGAGTGCGCGAATTGCCCAAGCTCTGGCTCCGTAGTTGTAGCCATCCAACAGTTCGAGCAAGGGTAATACAGCTGGTTCCCCAATCTGAATTAGCCCGTCCACAGCGGCTACGGCTGCCCCTGGATTGTTGTAACCAAGTGCTGCAATCAGGGTAGGAATTGCTTCTGTTAAATTGGCGGCTGACAGTTGCTGCACCGCTTCTAACAAACGAGAAGAGGAATCAGCCTCTTCAACGGCACGGATGAGGACTTGGGCTTGGTTAACGGTCATAAATTTTGAATGATTTTAAATGCTGAGCGGCTAAAGGTTGAAGCTTCTAGCCGCCGGAATTTTTTAAGATCTTGTTCAAATTTTAAACCAGCCGGTGCTACAGCAGCTCGTCCATTAACGCCATCACTCGGATCGCGCCTTCGGATAATCGATCGAAAGGAGAGCGATCGATTTGATGTTCTAACAATCCTTTGAGGGCTATTAGTTTCAAACTATTTTCGGCGTGGGTTTGGGCGATCGCCTCACATGCGGGCAAATACCCAATCGCTCCCAAATCCGACAGCGCCGAGCGACGCAGTTGCAGTTTATCGTTTGCCAAGGCTTCGATCAAGCGATCGCCATACAAAGGATCTTGGGTTAATTGATACAGCGCTCTGGCGGTGGAATACTGGATTTTTTCGGTTGGATGTTTCAAAAACGGCTCGATGGCGGAGAAAGCTTCGGCGGCTTCCAGCATCCCCAAGGCTTCGACGATCGCATCGTAGGGCTGTGCTAAGTGGGGACAACCGGGAATTGGTTGTGCGGCTTCGATTCCCCCGTCAAGCAATTGGATTAATTTTGGCACCGCGGCGCGATCGCCCAACATTCCCAAGGATTGGGCTGCGGCTTCTCGCACGTAAAAATCTGGGCAATCCAAACAAGCGATCAATCCTGGTACGGCGCGGGTATCGCCTAATTTACCCAGCGCCCTGGCAGAATTGCGCCGCAGTGGGTAACCGCCATCGGGGGTAAGATCGCTTTCATCGGACAGGGTAGCAATTAATGCATCGACGGCTTCCGGAGTGCGAACCCGAAATCGGCCCAGCCACCAAGCAGCATAATATCTTTGACCGAGATCGGCGCCGGATAAATTAGCGATCGCTGCCTCAACGGTTAAAGACTCACTGTTTCCCGATGCATCCGGTTCAAATGCTTCCAGATTTTCCAACTCAGACATTTTCTTCTCCGGGCAAAACACCAGAGGCTCTACCTCCCTAACACCGGAGGCAAAGCCTCCCTACCTCGTACCCAGGCTCCAGCCTGGGTACGAGATAGAAGAGGCTCTGCCTCGCTTCATTACTAGGGGCTTCTGCCTCGCTAATTAACTATTAAAGACTACAACGGGGTGATGCTGGAAATCTTACCACCTTCGCGCTGAACGCGCTGCATGTAATCCGATAGCTGATCGTAAGGAATGATCACAGCTTTGTTGCTGCGGCGCACGCGGGGATATTGAGGTGCTAGCAGGGCAGTAGCTTCCACTCGGTACAGACGGCGATCGCCATAAATAGCCGAGCCACCAAACGCGGTATTGGGTGTATCTCCCTTGGCTGAAGCACGATAGCCAAAGCCGGGGCTACCGGGTGCTACCACGGCAGTGGCGCTATTGCGTCCTAATTCGGTTGCCAGGTGGGGAGCGTTACCGCCAAACTGAGCGCGATCGCTGTTGGCGTAACCGCGATACAGCTGGAACATGCGGCTAAATCCCACCGTTTTTTGTCCGGTTTGAGTCTCGAAGCCGCGATAATAGGGCACAATATTTTCCCCAAAGTTCTCCTGATATTCAGGTGAATCAATGTAGGAATCAATGTCGGCGTCGTAGCCCTTATTTTGATACAAGTCCAAGTGGTAGGTGAATTCCGCCTCATCGTAGGGCGCGCGACCCAACAAGTGCTTATAATTCAACTCAATCGTGCGAGTTTGGAAACTGTTGTAGAAAAACTTTTTCTTGTACAGTTCCGATTTCGCTACTTGGCGGACAAATTCTTGCACTGTAATCTTGCCGTTTGACAGCAGCGATTCAATACTCTTGAGTCTTTCTGCTGCCATTAAATAATCGTTGCCCAGCAACTGACGATAGACAGCTGAAATCACTTTTGGCGTATCTGCCAAACTACGCATTTCCACGGGGGACGCATCGCTAAAAGCAGATGTTCCAAGCCGGGAGGCTTCTGCTGTAATTGCCATTCAAAAATCTCCTTATTAACAAATGAGTTATATCGCTTCCGTTTAGTTGGTCATAGTAAATGCAACTATAAATGCAACTATGACCATTTAGACGGAATCGATATTAGCGATCGCTATCTATTGTGCGTTGTGGTTTAATAGCCAGCGATCGCAAACGCAGTATGACCAAGCACCCAGCTTAAGAAAGCGTGATGCTCGTTACCTTGAAGCCTTTACGATTCAATTGCTGCAACTTGCTAGACAGTTGCTCGAAGGGAACAACAATTTCGCTAGTTGCGCTTCGCAATACTGCTGAGTTTGCAGAAGGCGGTTGCATGATTTGCAGTCTATAAGTACTGCCGCCACGGCTACCTGTAGCAACGCCAGTCAAGGAACCGCCGGTAGTTGGAGAGGTTGGTGATTCAAGATCCATAATTACTTCCCGTGTTAGCCGTACTTGATTTTGCTTTTGGGCGCGATCTCTACTGGAATATCCCCATAACAGTTGGAACCTGGAGCTTTAGCCCGCGTTTTTCTGCCCAACAATGGTAGGGGATAATATTTTCGCCAAAAAAATGGTGTTGATATTCGTGGCTGTCAACGTAGGAATCAATATCTGCTTTTTCGCCACTCTCATCTTCGTGGTTATGGTTTGGAGCGCGACCAAACAGATGCTTGAATTTCTCTTCAATCGTGGGGTAACGGTAGAAACTCTCAACCAAGTGCGATCGCTACCAAGCTGAATAAAACTGCCCGGTAAACTGAACAACTGTTCGCCTATTCAGCGCTTAGCTGCTCACTTTACCGGGCTAAGCTAAATTATTTAGCTCAGAGCGTTGATCGCGTAGTCGATGTAGGAGTTAGCTTCTACAGCGGGATCGCCACTCAAACCGTGGTTAGCTTTGATGTACTTCAGAGCTTCAACGTACCAGCTGGGAGACAGTTCAAAGGTGCTGTTGATTTCAGCCAAGCCGGAGATCAGGTAATCATCCATTGGGCCTGTGCCGCCTACAACTAAGCAGTAGGTAACCATACGCAGGTAGTAACCGATGTCACGAGCGCACTTAGCTTTACCAGTTGCGGTAGAAGCGTAGTTGTTACCTTGCATCGAGGTGGTGTAGGGGAACTTTTGGTACACTGCGTTAGCTGCACCGTCGATCAGAGATTGAGCCTTGTTGGTCAATTCTTTAGCAGCTGTCAAGCTAGCGCTAGCTTGACGGAAACGACCAAAAGCAACTTGGAGTTCGGTGCTGCTTAAGAAACGACCTTGAGAATCGGCTGCTGCAACTGCTTCAGTGAGGGGGGTTTTCATTGATTTGGTATCTCCCGATTGTTTGTTTTACAAAGTTTTAGTTCAAACAAATTTTGCCATCTGTCTTTGGTCATGAGGTAACTTTTATGACCCGCGACTAATGACGATGGTTGATTAAGCAACTGCGGAAGCAGCGCGATCGAAGTAGCTAGCAACTTCTGCCATCAGAGCGCTGCAATCACCTCTGGTAACACCATTGGGGTCGCCAGCAATTGCTACAGCTGCATCTTTCATTTTTTGCACGCCTACTGCTACAGAAGCACCGGGGGTTCCCAAAGCCAAGTAGGTTTCTTTCAGACCGTTTAAGCAACGATCGTCAAGTACGCTAGCATCGCCAGCGAAAATTGCATAGGTAACGTAGCGCAAGATGATTTCCATGTCGCGCAGGCAAGCAGCCATCCGACGGTTGGTGTAAGCATTACCACCAGGAGCGATCAGCTGGGGTTGTTCTGCAAACAGGGCGCGAGCTGCATTAGCAACAATTGCCGAAGAATTGCTGGTGATGCGGTTAACAACATCTGCACGCTTGTTGCCATCAGCAACCATTGCGCTCAGGGCATCGATTTGAGCGCCGCTCAGGAATTCACCGCGCGCGTCAGCCTGAGAAACAACCTTAGCAAATGCATCTAGCATGATTTTTGATCTCCTAATTGGGTTGTTTGAGTTACGATCTGGTCTTACAACCGACTTTAGTTGTAAGTAATTTTTGCCTGCCTGGGCAGCTTAGAAAGGCTCTCTCGAATCTTGTCCGAGCTATTTGTCTCAAAATGTTACTAATTTTGCAACATTCTGTAACTACTATGAGAACACCTCATATTGAGGCTAGGAAGCTTACAAGCCTCGCCGAGCAATCGTTGAGCTTGCGCGCATCCGTCTCTTTTCCCTTTCCACATTCTTTATACAATGAGAACGTGCGTTTTGTTCGTTACGAATTATTAACAAGGTTTTGTTACAAAGGGTAACAATCCAAACGCAGTCGAGCTTTTAAGCTTGGCAATAGGTACCACAGTTACATCACTTTTGCACCGTGCCCAAGAAGAAGAGTAGGTTAAACGTTTCATTGGATGACCAGGAAAGGGAGAAGCTGGAGAAGCTTGCAGAAGAGGCGGGACTCTCCTTATCTCGCACCATCGCCCAATTAATACGCAAAGCCAAAGTCAAACAAAATATAAAGGAAAGTTAACAGATGCCGTGCGGGGACTTTCTCCAGCCGATAACGGGGGTAGCGCAGTTGCTCCTGCTCATCAGCTATGGGTTCTGCTTGTTCGACAAAATCCAAGATCTGCGTTGAGGCAATCCTTAAACGCCACGAACCCGTGGATTTTCACCACAGCCTTTTTCTGACGGCGAGCCCAAAGGAGGGCTGGGGAGAAAAAGCGGCAGGCTGCTTCAGTGAAATCTCCGCCCCAAGGTAGATGTAATTGCTCGGCTTGAAAGATAGTCAAAATCGGCAGATTGTCTCGGCACAAAGGTTGCATATCCAAGCAATTAGGTGTTCTCCCGGCAACATTACCAGATATTGCCCAAAAAATCACAGTTCCTAGTTCAGCAGAAGAAAAATGACGCTATGAAGCCCTTGGAGGGATTGGCTCTTCCCTAGTTAAGTTGATAAATTTATCTCTACCAGGCTAATCAGTTGGGTTTCAGACCTCAAACCGATCTACAACTTGCGATCGCGCTTTTGGGTTCAAATCCCTGTGAGATGGAATAAACAGCGAGATCTAAGGGCGATCGCATGGTTAGTTATGCACCTTTAAGCAGCTTTTTCACACTCATGTCAGCATATGAGCCGAAGCCTGGTTAGAATTCTTGAATCTACCATTTAATCAATTGGTTGTGCGATCGCGCCATCTTTCACCTTTAGATCCACAAACTGGCAAAAAGTCAATATCTAAGACAAGAATTTTATTAATTATTGACAATTTTAAATAAATTTTGATAGCAAACAACAAGTCTTTCATCCTGGGCACTCAAAATGCGAAGGATCGATGAAAGGTGGATCGAACTTTGGCAGATCGATCTGTTCAAAATTGACAAATAGTAACAGCTCGATGTAGTATTAAATCCTGCCCGACTGGCTGAAAACAAACAGGGTAGTTGCCTCCCTATCATTGGAACTAGCAGAACTCGTTTCGCGAAAGTTCTCCAGGTGAGTCAGTTGTTAAAAGACTGGCAAAGTGCGACAGCCGCGCTTGTGGGCGGACTGGAGAACAGCAACCGATACAAAGCCTACAACTGGAGAGGTTCTCCTTTGCTGCTGGGGAATTTGTTGCCCGGAAGTAGATGGGGTCGCCGCAGAAGTCTTTGACATCGAAGAGCCAGGATGTTGTAGGCGAAAGTCGAGATCCTGGAAGAGGATGTTCTGTTTAAGCAGCAGGAAAAGGGAACATTCTCAGTGTTTCAACTGGGAGGCGGATGTCAATCGGTCAATGCGTTGGGAGATGAATTTAATGCCGAAAAAAACTCAAAGTTCTAAACCTGCACGCTCAAAAACTGGGGTGCGTGCTAAAACTGAAAGCACTGTTAAAAAGTCAGATCCCACGCTTGAAATACAGCCAGCTGCGAGTGAAGCGATCGCTGCGACTGCGACTCTAGAACCACCAACTGAGGCTACAGCCCCACAAGAAGAAAGTGTATACCTGGAGAAGCTGCAAGCCCTACAACAAGAATTAGCCGAAAAATCCGCTATTATTGGCAAATTGGAACAGCAGATTGCTGAGTCTGCTGCTCAACAGCAATCGGCAGAGCAAGGCGCAACTATCGCTGATTTAAACCAAAAAATTGCCAGCTTAGAAAATCAGTTGGGACAACAAGTAGCCGAACAAGCTTCCCAACAGGAAAGCAATGCTAGTTTACAACAGCAATTGGCAGCTCAAAATCAGACGATAGCGGATTTAAACCAGCAAGTTTCCACGTTACAAAATCAGTTGTCTCAACAATTAGCTGAGGGTGCTGTTCAGCAGGAAAGCAATGCTACTTTACAGCAGCAAGCAGCGGTGCAAGGTGAAACCATTGCCGATTTAAACCAACAAATTAACAGGTTAGAAAGCCAGTTAGCTCAACAAACAACTGAAAAAACTGCCCAACAGGAAAGTTATGGGGCATTGCAACAGCAATCGGCAGCGCAAGGGGAAACGATTAACAATTTAAACCAACAAATTGCCGCTTTAGAAAGCCAATTGGCTGAACAAGCATCTGAAAAAACTACCCAACAGGAAAGTTATGGGGCGTTGCAACAGCAATCGGCAGCGCAAGGGGAAACGATTAACAATTTAAACCAAAAAATTGCGACGTTAGAAAACCAACTGGCTCAGCAAGCAGCTGAAAAAACTGCCCAACAGGAAAGTTATGGGGCATTACAACAGCAATCGGCAACGCAAGGGGAAACGATTAACAAATTAAACCAACAAGTTGCCACGTTACAAAGCCAATTGGCTCAACAAGTAGCCGATTTTTCTGGGTTGCAAAAGCACGCGGCGGCACAAGGGGAAACCATCAACAATTTCAACCAAAAAATTGCCACGTTAGAAAATAATTTGGCTGAAGCGTCTGCCGCAGCTGCGACTCAAAAGGAAACCAATGCTGCACTACAAAAGCAATCAGCAGTTCAGCTAGAAAAAATCGATGATTTAAACCAACAAATAGCGACGTTACAAAATAAATTAGAGCAGCAATCTTCGGCTCAAGCAGAAACTATCGCTGGTTTACATCAAAAGATTTCTGACTTACAAAACAAGTTAGACCAGCAAATTCAGGCTCATACTGCCGTAGCAGGCAACAACGAAATGCTGAAGCAAGAGTTAGCAAGCTATGCTCAACGCATTATCGATTTAGGGCAGCAGATTGTTGAGAAAAACACAGTTGCTGCGATTGGCGAAGCGCATCTCAATAAGTGGCGGTATCGCACTTTTTCTAGCTAGGGGTGAGATTTTCGCCAATCTTGAACAAAACGCGGGGGTTGATGCAGAAACAGTCTCCGCGTTTTTGCTTGTTCTTCGAGCAATACGGACTCAGACGCGATAAAAGCTTTATCATCTATAAAGCGTAGTACGTGAAAACATGGGGCTAGAGGCTGGGATTATAGTCATGGATGCAATGGAATTTTTTCAACGGAGTGCTGGCAGGTGGCGATCGCAGCGCACCACCCATCACCTTGCCTTCAGAAGATCTGAGGTAGGTGAGTCAGAAATTCAAGTCGATGCTTTGGCGGCGGACGATCCGCAAATTCTCGCCCTGTGCGAATTCCATCAGATTGATTCCACTCAGGCGAGTGGGGGTTGCCGCGTCAGCTGGGGTGGTTCGATGGGTTGGGATAAAGAGGGAGAAAATCACGAAGGCATGACCGTGTTTGCCCTCGTACCCGATGCCGATAATCCTCGTCAAGGTCGGTTACTTCGGGACAGAGGTTATGCGGAAATCGTCCCCGTCGTGGGTCAATACCACATGGATGAGGACGGAGGATTGGTTTTAATTACCGAATACGACACCATGAGTTCGGAGGAGCGTTTCTGGTTTGCCAGTCCCGATTTGCGGATGCGAAGCAGCATCGTCAAACGCTTTGGCGGATTTAGTACGGCGTCGTTTTGTACTGAAAGCCGCATAGGGTCAAACTTGGAGAGTGAAAAGGAAGCGCATCCTGTAGCCGTCGCGAGTGGAGATGTCACCCCGGCAAAAGCTCAAGAAGTGCTGAAAGCTAAACAAGACGCTTCTAGACAATATTTCTCTTTCCTGGGTTGGTGAGCAATATTTATAGGGCTGATGCCTACAACCGTGGGGTGGAGTATTTGCGGCGGATGCAAAGCCTGCTGCCAGATCCGGCGATGGTGGATGTGATGGGAAACCTGCGCGATCGCTCCATTATCTGCACCTTTATCGGTGAAAATATTGATGGGGTAAATGCGGATCTGCGGCGCTGTCTGGTCGCCTGCCACGATTGTTTTCATCCCCAACATCATCGTCCGATACAAATCTTTGCCGTTCCTTTAGCGCCATCCTTTGGTGTCGATGGACTATGCCAACTCTCACAGGGTGCGATCGCGATCCTAGTCGATGTTGGTCGTCTTGCTAGGCATGATTGGTTGCGCCTCGTCGCCCATGAATACGCCCACGCTTATCTAAATAATCCCGGTCACGGTCAAGAGTTTGCCGCGGTTCTTTCCCATCTCTGTTTGGGTTTGGGGCTAGAACCTCCCCCCAACCAGATCAGCTCCCTCCTGCGAAGTTGGCCCCCGTACCCCCCAGCCCTCGATCCGCTGGCTTTTTGGCGAGGAGAAAGGGAATTTACCAGGAGGGAATACCAGTCAAAAACGAGACACTAAGCAGAGAAAATTTTATCCCCCTTGTTCCCCTTGTCCCCCTTCTGAGGCTGATAGTCATCGATGGTGGGTGCATACAAGCAAAACGTGCCAAAGTGATGTCAGTCGCTTGGGATGGAAACCTTACGGATCTAGGCTTTGTCTGGATATTAAGAAGCTTAACTTTTTATCAGATTGTTGAGAATTCTGACCCACTTTGCCCTTATGATGAGGAAAATTTGTAAAGTTTCGTAAGAAGGAAGTTTTTAAACGTGGCTATTCCCCTGTTAGAGTATGCCCCTTCGTCTCAAAATGCTCGGGTTGCTGCCTACGAAGTTCCCGGCGACGAACAGCCCAGGATCTTCTCGACGGACAACATCCTGTCTGCGACTGACATGGACAACCTGATCGAAGCGGCTTACCGCCAGATCTTCTTCCATGCCTTTAAAGCAGATCGCGAGCGCTTCTTGGAATCGCAACTCCGCAACGGACAAATCACCGTCCGCGAGTTCATTCGGGGATTGTGCCTGTCCAATACCTTCACGAAGAGCTTTTATAACCTCAACAGCAACTACCGCTTTGTTGAGCATTGCGTTCAGAAGATTCTGGGCCGCGATGTTTATAGCGATCGCGAAAAAATCGCTTGGTCGATCGTAGTAGCAACCAAAGGTCGCGCAGGCTTGGTCAATGACCTGATCAACAGCCAAGAGTACCTGGATAACTTCGGCGACAACATCGTTCCCTTCCAACGTCGTCGGGTTCTGCCCTCCGGTGCTAGCGAGCTGCCTTTCAACATCAAGTCACCCCGGTACAACGAATACTACCGTGGGAAACTTGGCTTCCCGCAGATCATTTGGCAAACCTCTGTTCGTCGTTACACCCCACCCGACAAGCAAGCCAAAGCAGGCGATCCCTCGCTGTTTATGGGAATGGCTCGCAGCATCAGCGCTCAAGGCAATCCCCCGCAACGGGTTTCGCCATACAACATCGACTACGAAAGCAAAGTGCCTTATCGCAAGCGCTAAGTTTGACTGGTCATTTGGTAAGCGGGAGTTAAACTCACCTTAACCATCTCAAACATAGGAGTCAGAATTCAGGTTTTAGGGTTCAGAAAATAAATTTCTGGATCTTAAGTTCTGAAATCTGGCTCCTTGTTTAGGGATTAGGGGTTAGAGGCTAGGGAAATCAGGACTTTGGATGAAGGGTTTGAGCTATTTAGAAGGTGCGTTATACCTTGGCGATCGCTCGCAAATTTGATTATCTAATTCTGCCGGAGCCGCGATCGCCTAATGTGTAGCAAAAATATTTTCGCTCAAGTAAACGGCTGTTAGAGAAAAGCATAAATCCGACTGTCCTTAGCGTTTAACTATCTTTAATTAACTACATTCACTCGCGGAGCAATTCCGTAAATCTTTTACATTTTTGCAGATAAGTGTTTACCGCAATTTCATAAAATTAGGTCTGGGAAGTATAAAGCTTGAGTAAAGAGCTATAGATAGGGGTTAGAGGTTAGGGGTTAGGGGTTATATCATGTCCGTTGAATTGCCTGTAATCAAAAAACCTCATAGAGTTGTTGCGTAGGGACACGGCATCTGAGGAGATCTGGGACAAACAGATAACGTTAATCGTGCCGTGTCCCAGCTGATGATTCTGGGTAATAGAGCGTACATGCGATTAACTCAAGTTGCTAGTTATGAGGTCAAGCGTTCTCGATCCCCCTCGCATCCCCCTTAAAAAGGGGGACTAAGAATCTGATCCCCCCCTTGTGAAGGGGGGTTAGGGGGGATCAAACCAACCATATTTGTAACTAGCAACTGGCGTTAATCGAGCGGACATGCGATTAACTCAAGTTGCTAGTTATGAGGTCAAGCATTTTAGATCCCCCTCGCATCCCCCTTAAAAAGGGGGACTAAGAATCCTGTTCCCCCCTTGTGAAGGGGGGTTAGGGGGGATCAAACCAACCATATTTGTAACTAGCAACTGGCGTTAATCGAGCGGACATGCGATTAACTCAAGTTGCTAGTTATGAGGTCAAGCATTTTAGATCCCCCTCGCATCCCCCTTAAAAAGGGGGACTAAGAATCCTGTTCCCCCCTTGTGAAGGGGGGTTAGGGGGGATCAAACCAACCATATTTGTAACTAGCAACTGGCGTTAATCGAGCGGACATGCGATTAACTCAAGTTGCTAGTTATGAGGTCAAGCGTTCTCGATCCCCCTAAATCCCCCTTAAAAAGGGGGACTAAGAATCTGATCCCCCCCTTGTGAAGGGGGGTTAGGGGGGATCAAACCAACCATATTTGTAACTAGC
>ERZ1066133.496-NODE-496-length-17507-cov-11.361620_pt1 | contig 17507 bp, 8 predicted proteins | sample MGYA00382780_ERZ1066133 | MGnify/ENA primary metagenome ERZ1066133 (study PRJEB33369, sample SAMEA5778363) | biofilm metagenome | biome: Industrial cooling water; feature: Water cooling tower basin; material: Biofilm | place: United Arab Emirates | collected...
GTCGGCGAGGGCCTCGGGCACGTAGAACTTGGCCGCTCCATGGCTACGCGGCGGGTAGCTCATCAAGCAGCCGAAGATTCCCGTGGAGACGCCCTGGCGGTCGAGCACGTCCCAAACGCAGCGCTCGCGCAGACTGGAGGTGTCCTGGCCGAAGCCCACGATGCCATGCTCGGCCGGCAGCAGCCCGGTGTAGACCGAGGGCCAGATGATCCAGGGGCTGATGTCCCTCCAGGCGCGCTCCTTGCGCGCATCCCAGCCGGGGATCCGGGTGTTGAGCAGCACGCCTTCGTCCAGGGCGCGCCGGAAGGCCGGCAGGTGTCCCTGGCCGGCGTAGGTTTCCAGGAAATGCCGCTCGGCCTCGTTGATCTCGAGGAACAGCACCCGCTGGGGACGTACGGGGACCGCGGGGCGGGAAGTCGCTTGTTGCATGGGTCCTGCTGGGCGGGCGGACCGGGGGGGGGGCAGGCCTGGGGGGCCCGAAAAGAGACCGACCCGAGAATACCCGCTTTTTGGGTCCGTGGGTCAAAGGGCGGTCCCCAGGGCGCGGCGGGCCAGCCAGCGCAGGGCCTGGGCCGACCAGGCCAGGGAGATGGCCGTGCCCAGGGCCGCCCCGGCCAGGCCCAGGCGGGGGATCAGCAGGGCGTTGCCCAGGACGTTGACCGCCAGGATCGAGAGCATGTAGGCGCTGTGCAGGGTCGGCCGGTTGCCCATCAGCAGGATCTGGCCGAAGGGCAGCCAGGCCGCCGCCGAGACGATCCCGGCGATCAGCAGCCCGAACGGCAGCCAGCCGGCCCGGTAGGCCGGGTCGCCCATGAGCAGATCCGCCCCCAGGGGGTAGCCGAGCACCGCCACCGCCCCCAGGCCCGTCAGCAGCCAAAACCCCTGGCGCCGGCCGCGCCGGATCAGGGCCGGCAGCCCGCTGCGGTCCCCGACCAGCCCCTGGGCCAGCAGGGGGTTGTAGTTGTTCTGCAGCACGGTCAGGACCTGGAAGACCCCCTCAGCCACGGCCACCGCCAGGCTGTAGATCCCCACCGGGGCGTCCTCGGTCAGGAAGCGGCCCAGCATGATCACGTCCAGGCGGGTGTTGAGCTCGAGCACCACCCCGGCCAGCAGGCCGCGCAGGCCGAAGCGCAGGTGGGCCGGGCTGGCCCCGATGGCAGCGCGCACCGGGGGACCCACGGTGGACAGGAACTCCAGCGCCAGCACCAGCAGGAGCAAACCCTCAGCGAAGGCGAACAGCAGCGTCACCCGGCTGCCGGGCAGCCCGCCCGCGGAACACAACCACACGCCCACGGGCATGCCCAGGTAGCGCAGCGACTGATAGACGGCGAAGGCACGCATGCGCTCCAGGCCGTTGACCACCCCGAGCAGGATCTTGTTGACGCTGAAGCAGAACAGGCCCGGCGCGGCGTAGAGCGCCATGTCGGCCAGCTCGGCGCTGCCCTGCCAGGCCGCAAACGTGCCGCGCAGGAAGACCAGGGTCAGGGCCACCGCGGCGGAGAGCGCCAGGCCCGGGGCCAGGGCGCCCCAGGCCAGGCGCCGGACCTCGGCGGGCGAGCCCTGTGCCTGGCTCACCGCGCGCAGCACCGAGCGGTCGAGGCCGCCGACCCCGAGCTGCGAGAGCACCACGTAGACGCCCCATACCAACTGAAAGCGGCCCAGGGTCTCGGCGTCGTAGCAGCGCTCGATCAGCGCCAGCATCAAGAAACCCGAAAGACCCAGGATCGCCAGCGAGGCGAGATTCCAGGCCACGCCGACATCCAGGCGTCGGGCGCGGGTGTCCGGGGTCGGTTCCATGGGGCTGGGGGGGGGGCTGCTCGGCTGGGCGCGCGCCCGCGCCGCGGACCGCAGCTCAGGATGGCGCCCGCGCCGCACGCGCGGCCGGGGCGGGCGCGGGTGGCCGGCGCCGCTGCGCGCCGACCACGCAGGTCCCGCGGCCAGGCGCTCCGTCAGTAGAGCTTCGGCGCCGCGTTGATGACGCGCAGGGCCTCTTCGCACTGGAAGCCGACGATCTGCGCGTACTCGCGGATCGAGGGCAGCCGCGGGCGCCCGTATTCGGCGGCTCGCCGCAGCGCCTCGTCGCGCCCGAGATGGCCCTCGCGCACCATGTTGGAGAGCATCACCTCGTCCTCGGTGAACCCGCAGATGGTGGTGTAGATGTAGTTGTAGAACGGAGCGGTGCCGTCGCCGATGCGCCAGGTGCTCTTGGTGTCGGTGGCGACTTCCCAGTCGTACTCGCGGCGGATCGTGCCCACGATCTCTTCCTCGCGCCAATCCAGGTAGTGGAACAGGTACAGGAAGTCGTCCTTGACCACGAAGGTGTAGTAGTAGGCCTTGAGCGTGTCCCAGAGCGACTCGTTCCAGTAGGCCGGATTCTTGAGATAGCGCTTGATGTAGTACCAGAGCAGCGCCATCTCGTTGCGCAGCGAGAGCCCGGTCAGCGTCATGCCGTGGTCATCTTCGCGGATCCCGCACAGGCCGGTCTTGTACGGGGTGTCTTCGATCATGTTGCCGGTGCAGAAGATCACCAGCTTGATGCCGGTTTCCTTCCGCAGCTGGCGGGCATGGTGATAAAACTCCTTGTCGCCGGCCGTGAACAGGGTCACCATGCCGACATCGGGCTGCTTGAGCCAGGCCTCCACGTTCTTGCGCACGTAGCGGCGTTTCGCGGTCAGGTTGGCGCTGCGCAGGATGTGCTCGACGCCGAGTTTGCCGCAGATCCGCGCCTGGTTGCGGCGGGCCAGGTCGGTGACCAGGCCCCAGTCCAGCGTGAAGGCCACCGGGTTCATGCCCAGCACCGTCTTGACGTAATGCAGTCCGTAGGCCGAATCGCGGCCGCCGGAGAAGGCCACGATCACGTCGGGACTGCCGTCCTTCGAGCGGTAGGGCTCGACCGCTTGGAGCAGGGCCTCCTTGCCTTTGGGCTGTATCCGCTTCCAATTGCGGCAGTAGCGGCAGACCCCGTCGCGGTCGAGGTCCATGAACGGGTAGGTGACCGGCAGGATGCACTTGCTGCAGCGGCGGACCTCGCGGCGGGTCTTCGAGCGGTCGTGGAGCGCCAGCTTGGCCCCGGGGCGCGGCTGGCCGTCGTTCGGCAGGCTGGCGACCGGAAGGCCGCGGTCGGCGCCGGGCAGCTCCCACCAGGCCGGCGTGCGGGGGGTGGGCGGAACGGGCAGCTCGAGTTCCTCCGTGCCCAGGTCGGCGAGGCGCACGATGCGCGCGGTGCGGGCCCGGATCTGGCCCAGCTCGAGCTTTCCGACCTGGCGCTCGAGGTCGGTCTTGGCGATCAGTTCCTGCAGGATGAAGCGCTCGGAGGCGAAGACCAGGAAGCTGCCGCGCTGGTTGCGCGCGGTGAACAGGGAGCCGGTGTTGCTGGCCAGGACCAGCAGGGGCTGATCGTCCAGGAAGATGGCCGTCGATGCGGAGCCGAACAGCTCCCCGAAGGTGGCCTGCAGGGCCGCGGCGACCCCCTGTCCAGCGGCCAGGTGCTTGCGCACCAGGGCCAGCATCACCTCCGTGTCGACGCTGTAGCGGCGGGTCAGGTCCGGGTGCCGCTTCCACAGGTCCTCATCGTTGACGATGATGCCGTTGTGGACCGCCACCGCGCCCGGAACGATCACCGGCTGGTTGTTGTCGTTGTCCGACTGGAACCCATTGGTGACCATGCGCGAGTGACCCAGGCAGGCGAATACAGCGCCCGGCTCCTTGGCCTGCACCCGCTGGAAACTGCTGCGGGCGTGATCGAGCATCTGCCCGAACTGGGGGTTGGCCAGGAAACTCTGGACCGACCCGGCCTGCTTGATCACCTCGACGCTGCGTCCGTCGTTGACCGCCAGGCCGGCGGCCTCGTTTCCGCGCGTCTCGGAGGCCTGGAGCAGGCCGCGCACCAGGCTGTCGATCAGTCCCGGGGCGATCGCCGCATCCGGACCGAGCAGCGCACCAAAGATTCCGCACATGGGGGGGAGGGGCGGGAAGTTTCCGGTCGGGCAAGGGGGCGGAGAATCCTACCGGGTGCGGCGGTACCAGAGCCGTTGAGGCCGGCGGCGGGGCCCTTGCCCCGGGGCTCCCAGATTGCCCTAAAGGCAGTGCCCGCCGGAGTTTAGCGCCGACGTCCGGCGCCCGGTGACCAGCTCACTTGGAGGTAGAAGAGACGCCTGATTTCGAGGAAAGGGAATTCTAGGTAGCGGGCGTCGTGAAAACTCTGCACCCCCAGGCTCCAGGCCAGGTCGGGGCGCGGGTTCCAGCCCAGGCGCAGGTCGGAGCGCCAGGATTCGGAGCCGATCTCCGGCTCGAAGTCCTCGGCCACGTAGGTGGCCAGGTCGAGCTCGAAGCCCCGGCCGAGGTCGACGTAGGAGCGCAGGTTGAACAGGTGGCGTGGGTATTGGCCATCGACCAGGGACAGGTCGCCCTCCGGGGTCACCGGCCCGTGTTCGCTCCAGTGGTAGCTGTAGGCGCCGCGCAGGGTCCAGCCGGGCAGGGGCGAGGCGTCCACCGCCAGCTCGCCCCCGCGCGCGTAGCCGCTGCCGGAGTTGTCTAGGAAGGGCTCGCCCAGGCCCGGGTCGAACCCGTCGAAGCGCACGTCGCGATAATCGTTGTAGTACAGCGTGGCATCGATCGAGAACCCGGGACCGAAGCTGCGGCGCCAGCCGAACTCGCTGGCGATCACGCTCTCGTTTTGGTCGAGGCCGCCCAGCACGACCTGCTCTTCGATCGAGGGCACGCGCACGGCCCGCGAGGCCGAAGCCCAGAAGTAGCCGAGCTCCCCAGGCTCGAAGCCGACCCGCAGGCTGGGCTGGAGGTCGCCTCCGGTGAACGTGTTGTAGAGCGCAACCAGCCCGAGGGCGACGCTCAGGCGCTGCTCGGGAAAGCGGAACTCGTCGGAAGCGAAGACGCGCACATTGTTCTGGCGCGTCGAATCCGCCGCGAAACCATCGAAGTAGTCGACTTCGCTGAAGATGCCCTCGTAGCCCAAACCGAACTGCAGCCGCTGACGCTCGCTCAGGTCCAATTGGCGGCGGTACTCCAGGCTGGCGTAGTCGATATCGATGTCGGTACCGATCTCGCGATAATCCTGCAGGTCCTTGGTATAGAACGCGCGCCACAATTCGCCGCGTTCGGAGTCCTCGAACGACAGCCCCAGCTGACCTCCCTGGGCGTCGTTCTCGCCCAGGACCGGGTCCGGGCCGACGCCGAAGTCCGGATAGTTCTCGGCATAGTCGTAGACCCTGGTCCAGATCCGCGCACTGCGGCTGTCGTCGCCGAGCCAATCGAAGGTCGCACCAGCGCTTTGGATGCCCCAATCGCCGAAACGCGCCGGATCGGCCTCGCTGGGTGGGAAACTGCCTGCCTGGGGCGCCAAACCGTCGCTGGAGTTGCTGCGCAGGAAGGTGCGGTAGCTCCAGCCCCGGTCGGCGCGGCCGCCGTAGCGCAGGGTGGCGAATCCGCCTTCGTTCGAGATCCTGCCGGATGCCTTGACGCCCTGGGTGTCGCTGGCGCGCTTGGTGATCACGTGGATCAGTCCGTGGAAGGCGTTGGCGCCCCACAGGATGCCGGAGGGACCGCGGATGACCTCGATGCGTTCGACGTCCTCGAGATCGATGTCCTGCAGCGACCAGCGCATGCCCGCGAAGAGCGGCGTGTAGACCACGACCCCGTCGACCATCACCAGCATCTGATTCAGGTAGGCCAGGTTGAGCTGGGCCAGGCCGGGGCCGAAGCCCCGGGCGGTCACGTCCCACTCCGTGTCGTCCCAGTGCGAGACGAAGATCCCCGGGACCATGCGTAGGGCCTCCTGGATCGAAGCGTGGCCCGAGCGCCGCAACTCCTCGCCGGTGATCACGTAGACCGCCGCCGGTGCGCTGGCCAGGCTCTCGCTGCGGCGCGAGACCACGGTCACGTCCAGCTCGAGCAGTTCGCTGAGGTCGAGCGTGGTCAGGTCCTGCTCCTCGGCGGACTGCGGCTCGGGTTCGTTCGGGGCTTCGGAGCCGGCCGCGCCGAAGGTCTCGATCAGCCCGGCACCGGCCTGTGCCAGCGCACGCTGCGGCGAAATCCAAGCGCAGATCGAGGCGATCAGACCGCAGGCGGTCAAAAGTCGGCGTCTCATGCCACCTCCTTGTGCTTGATCGCGTCGGCCGGGAGCCAGCGCTGCAGCGCCGCGTAGAGCGCCTCGCGGGTGACCGGCTTCGAGAGATAGTCGTCCATGCCAGCTGCCAGGCAGCGCTCTGGATCGCCTGGCAAGGCGTTGGCGGTCATGGCGATGACCGGCAAGCGCTTGCCGCTTCCGGCTTCGCGTTCGCGCAGACGCTGGGTGGCCATGTAGCCGTCGAGCACCGGCATCTGGCAGTCCATCAGCACCAGGTCGAAGGGCATGCGGGCCAGCGCAGAAAGCGCCTCCTCGCCGTTGTTGGCTACCTCGGCGCGGTATCCGGCCCGCGCCAACAGGGCGCTGGCCACGCGCTGGTTGACGGCGTTGTCCTCCACGATCAAGATGCGCGCCGAAGCACAGGTCGGCGTCTGCGTCGTGGTGGCAGCCGGCGTGGCCGGCTCCGTGTGCGCTTGCTCGCCGCTGGCGAGCAGGGTGCGCAGGCCGTCCTCGAGGGCGCTCAGCTTGACCGGCTTGCGCAACTGCTCCTGGATCCCGATCGCACGCAGTTCGCGGATCCGACCCTGGAACGAGATCGACGTCAGCATCAGGATCGGCACGCTGTCATAGCGGCTCAGCGTGCGCACGCGACGCGCGACCTCCACCCCGTTCATTCCGGGCATGTGATAGTCGAGGATCAGCAGATCCGGCGCTGGCTCGCTGCTTGCTTCGATGCGGGCTAGGAATTCTTTCGGTGATCCGAAGGCTTCCGTGGCGACCCCCCAAGAGGCCAATTGCCGGCACAGGGTCAACCGGTTGGTGGCGTTGTCGTCCAGGCACAGGATGCGGCGACCCTCGAGCTTCCCCGGCAGCCGCGGCCGCTGGGTCTCCGGGTCGGACACCACCGGGAACTCGAGCTCGAGCGTGAAGGTCGAACCTTCCCCCGGGCGGCTCTCGACCTGAATCCGGCCGCCCATGGCCTGCGCCAATCCGCGGCAGATGGCCAGGCCCAAGCCGGTGCCACCGAAGCGCCTGGTGGTCGAGGAGTCCACTTGGTTGAACGCTTGGAACAGGTTCGGGAGCGCCTCGGCTGGGATGCCGATACCCGTGTCGCGCACCGCCAAGGCCAGTTCCACGCGGTCGCCCCTGCGGCCGCGCACACGCACATCCAATTGAACCTCGCCGGCCGGGGTGAACTTGAGGGCGTTGCCCAGCAGGTTGGTCAGGATCTGGCGCAGGCGCGTCGGATCCCCCTGCAGGCGCACAGGCAGTTCGCTGTGCAACAGGGTGACCAACTCGACACCCTTCTCCTGGTAGCGGGGTCCGAACAGTTCACCCATGTCCTCGACGATGTCGCGTAGATCGAAGTCGATGCACTCGACCTCGAACTTGCCCGATTCGATCTTGGAGAAATCCAGGATGTCGTTGATCAGCTCCAGCAGCTGGTCCCCGCAGCGCCGCACCGTCTCCAGCATGTCGCGCTGCTCGACGGTCAGATCCGTGTCGAGGACCAGTCCGGTCAGCCCCAGCACGCCGTTCATCGGCGTGCGGATTTCGTGGCTCATGTTGGCCAAGAACTCGGCTTTGGCGCGCGCCGCGGCCTCGGCCTCCGCGCGCGCCACGATCAGGTGTGCGTTCGATTCGGTCAGCTCGCGGGTGCGGGCTGAAACTTCACGCTCGAGGTTCTGGCGGTGCTGGTCGAGGGCCCGATCAGCGCCCTCCAGGCGCGACAGCATGCGGTTGAAACTGCTGGCCAGGACTCCGACCTCGCCGCCCGATGTCTCGGGCACCCGCAGGGAGAGATCCGTGTCCCGGGCGATGCGCTGGGCGGCCTCGGCCAGGGCCAGGATCGGTCGCGCGATGCGGCGCGCCAGGACCACGGCCAGAGCCCAGGCCGAGGCCAGGCCGAGCAGGACCAAGGACAGCGAGCGCAGCAGGCTCTGCCGCAGTTGGCGCTCGAGCAGGCCAAGGTCCGCATCGACCTGGATCCAACCCAGCGGCTCGGAGTCGACACCCACCGGCTGCACCAGGCGCAGGTGCCCGCCGGAGAGGCGCTCGAGCGGCGCTTGCTGCTCCAGCACCGGATGGGGCAGATCCGGGCTGCGGCTCCAGCCGGCGAAGTGGAAGCCGCGCGCGTCGTAGATCGAGACCGAGCGCACGCTCGGGTCGGCGCCCATGGCCGCCAGGGCCTCCTCGGCATAGTCGCTCTGGCCGAAGTCGAGCGCCGAGCTGCTGTTGTGTGCGGCGGACTGGGCCGCGATGCGCACGGCCTCCAGGTAGCGGTCGCGGCCGAAGCGCCGCTGCGCCTCGACCTGCACGAGGCCAGCGATCGACAGGGCCAGGCTGGTGCTGAGCAGCAGCGCCCGGGCGACCTGCGCACGGATTTGGTGCATCGACTTCATCGCGAGAGGCCCCCCTCGTCCGCCGCGCCCGCCGGCCGGGGAGCGCGGCGACCGCGCTCCGTGTAGATCTCGGCCAGCTTGAGCAACTCCACCCCCAGGCGCAGGCCGGTGTCCTCCTGGCGATCGACGTTGATCTCGATCTTCAGCTTGCCATCGCGCTCCGAGAGCCGCACGAAGCCGCCCTCCTGCGCGAAACGCGGACTCTCCCCGACCAGCAGCAGCGGGCGCTCCCGGCTGGCCGCGATCGCCGCCAGCCGCTGTTCGTCGCTGAGCCCGTGCAGGAACAGCACGTGCCCCTCGAGGCGCTCGGGCGGTTCGCTTCGGCGTTCGACCAGGAACCCCCGGCCATGCAGCTGTTTTTTGGCGAACGCTGTGTCGAGGGCCGATCCCAACGGATCGGTGCCGATGACCACGATCCGAAAGGCATCCTCCGGCCCGCCGAAAGCGCTCTCGGGCCACTCGATGTACTTGACGAGGTTGTAGAGCAGCGCGGACTTGACCTGGGCGGGCGTGGTCCGTTGGCGCTCCGACGCGGGCTCGCCGCCCCTGCGCGGGCCAGCTTCCGGCCCGGCCAACACCGCCGCGCCCGGCGCCGAAGGCAGCCACAGCAGCAGGGCCAGCAGGCACAGCCACCCGCCCAATGCCGACTCGAGGCCGACCGAACGCTGCAGGCGCAGGTTCGGCTCGCCGGGCGGGGAAGCGGTCGGGTTCGAGGGGGGGGGCACGGGGGCAGGGGGATCGATCCCCCTTCGAGCCCGGGCTGGATCCACTTGAGCCACCCCGATCCGGGAATTCCCGGGTGGGAGCGCAGCCCATTCCAGCCTCCGCCCGGCACGGCTGCAGGCAGCCTCGGCGCCCCCTTCCGGGGCGGGCTAGGCGCCCGCGGCACGGGCCCGCCCGGCAAGCCGCAGCCGTCGATCCCCCCGGGGGGACCTCGGATCGCCGCGCCGATCCCGGGCCCTGTGCGGGCGGGTCCGGACGCCCGGCGGGGCCCTGCGGGGCGCGATCCCCGGGCGCGGGCCCGAGCCCGCCCAGCGAGCGGCCCGGCTCACGGGCGGCCGCCCGTCGGCGGGGCGCGCAGCCGGGCCAGCCGTCGGGCGCGCGCCGCGGCCGCCGGCTGCGCGCGCGGTTCGATCAGCGCCCTCGGCCCACGTGGGCCAGGGCGAAAGCGAACACGTCCGCGGCCTCCTCGATCAGCTTCGCGGTGGGCTTGCCGGCTCCGTGGCCGGCCGAGGTCTCGATGCGGATCAGCACCGGGTTGTCGCAGCCCTGGGCGGCCTGCAGGCGCGCCGCAAACTTGAAGGAGTGCCCGGGGACCACGCGGTCGTCGGTATCGGCTGTGGTCACCAGGGTCGGCGGATAGCAGACCCCATCCACCAGCCGGTGGTAGGGGGAGTAGGCGTACAGGGCCGCGAACTCCTCCGGGTCTTCCACGGAGCCGTAGTCATGGACCCAGTAGCGCCCCGCCGTGAATTGATGGAAGCGCAGCATGTCCATCACGCCGACCGCCGGGAGACAGCAGCCGAACAGCTCCGGGCGCTGGCACATCACCGCACCGACCAAAAGGCCCCCGTTGCTGCCTCCCTGGATGGCCAGGTGCTCCGCGGAGGTGTAGCGCTGGGCGATCAGCCACTCCGCAGCGGCGATGAAGTCATCGAACACGTTCTGCTTGCGGGTCTTGGTCCCGGCCAGGTGCCAATCCTCGCCGTACTCACCGCCGCCGCGCAGATTCGGGATCGCCATCAGCCCGCCCTGATCGAGCCAGGCGATGCGCGACGGGCTGAAGCCCGGGGTCAGCGAGATGTTGAAGCCGCCGTAGCCGTAGAGCAGCGTCGGGTTGCGGCCGTTGCGGGCCAGCCCGCGCCGCGCCACCAGGAACATCGGCACGCGCGTGCCGTCCTTCGAGCGGAAGAACACCTGCGAGACCTCGTAGTCGGTCGGATTGATGGGCGCCTGGGTGACGCGCACCAAGCTGGTCTGGCCGCTGGCCAGCTCGTGCCGATAGACCTGCGGCGGTGTGGCGAAAGACGAGAAACTGAAGAAGCTCTCGCTGGCCTCCGGATCGGTTTCGAAGCCGGTCACCGTGCCGAGGCCCGGCAGTTCCAGTCGGCGGCGCAGGCGCCCGTCCGGCTCGTACAGGGCCACCCGCGAGGTGGCGTCCTCGAGCGTGCGCACGGCCAGCGCGCCGCCCACGTAGGTGATCTCTTCGATCGTCGCCGTGGGGCTGCCGGCGCCCTCCGGGATCACGCGGGTCCAGTTTTCGCGGCCCGGGCGGTCGAGGTCGATCTGCAGCAGCGAGCCGCGCGGCGTCTCGCGATCCTGGGCTGCGATCCACAGCGTGCGGCCCTGGCCGTGGACCAGGTTGTAGGCGCCCTCGAAATCGGGCACCAGTTCAAGCGGCGGGCGGCCGCCGACCAGGTCCAGCACGTGCACCAGGTTGCGCGCCCCATCCTTGAAGATGTGCACCACCAGGTGCTGCCCGTCGCGGGTGGCCAGCGGCGCAAAGGACCACTCGGGATGGTCCGGGCGCTCGTAGACCAGGGTGTCCTCGGCCTGCTGGCTGCCGATGCGATGGAAGTAGATCTTGTGGTCGAGGTTGCTGGCCTGGAAGGCGGAGCCCGGAGCCGGCTCGGCGTAGCGGGCGTAGAAGAAGCCCGATGCGTCCGGCTTCCAGCTGGCCCCCGAGAACTTGATCCACGAGAGCTTGCCGCCCACCGGCTCGAGTTTGGCCAGGTCCAGCACCTGCCACTCGCTCCAGTCGGAGCCGGCCACGCTGATGCCGTAGGCCAGGTAGCGGCCATCCTTGGACCATTCGCCCCCGGCCCAGGCGCGCGTGCCGTCCGCGGACCAAGCGTTGGGGTCGAGCACCACCTGGGCCTCGCCGAAGGGGGTCGCCGCCCGATAGAGCACCGACTGGGGCTGCAGCCCGTCGTTCTGCCAGAAGTAGTACCAGTTGCCGTGCCGGGCCGGCGCCGAGAAGCGCTCATAGTTCCACAGCTGCGAGAGGCGCTGCTCGAGGGCCGCGCGGTCCGGCAGGGCTGCCAGGTAAGCGCCGGTGACCTCGTTCTGGGCCGCCACCCACTCGGCCACGCGCGGCGAGGTGCGCACGTCCTCCTCGAGCCAGCGGTAGGGGTCGGCCACGGTCTGGCCGTGGAACTCGTCGACCTGATCGACCTGGGCCGTCGTCGGATAACGCGGGGCCTCGGGGAGTCGCGTCTTGGTCATGTGGCAGGCGCCGGCGCTGAACAGCAGGCCGAGGGCGATCGGAAGGCGGAGGGCGCGGATCATGGCGCGCATGGTAGCGGCGCCCGCGGCCGGGTTTGCGCGCCCGTCCGCCCGAATCAGCCCGAGCGGCGGACCCCGCTCGGCCGCTCGAGATCGAAGCAGAAACTGTGGCGCTCGAGATCGCGCTCGCCGGCCTCGATCTCGAGCCGCACGAAGCGCTGGCCACGGGCTTCGAAGCGCACCTCGAAGGGGAACTCGGGCCCGGCCGGCCCGGGTTCCGGGGCCGCGAAACTGCCTTCCGTGGCGCGCTCCCCGGTCCAGACCCGCACCGCCCGCGGTGCGGCGAAGCCGGCAGCGGGCGCCAGCCGGGCGCGGCCCCTCAGGCGCCAGGCGCCCTCCACCCGCTGCAAGGCGAAGGCCTCGCCAGCGATCGCCAGGCAGCCCCCGGGGCGGGCCTCGAACAGCGCCGCCTGCGCCGCGCCCAGCCGTTGCTCGAACCCGCGCGCCAGCCGCGGCGCCAGCTCGGCCGACAGCCGCTCCGCCAGGGCGGAGCTCTCCGTGGCCAACAGGTGGCTGGGGATCAGCAGGGCCTTCCAGTAGGGCGTGGCGCCGAGGCGCCGCTGGTTGAACGAGAGCGCGCTCGGCTGGTAGGGGCCCTCCAGGCTGGCGAGCCGAGCGCGGCCATCGCCCAGGGACAAGCCAGCCTCGAGCCGCGCCACCTCGTACAGCTCCGCCCGCAGCGCCAGACCGCTGCCGTACTCCCAGTCCTCCAGGTTGGTCACGAAGGGCCCGCCCAGGGCGAACAGCAGCCAGGACAGGGCGCTGGGGGCGCTGCGCCGACGCCACAGGAGCGGATCGCCGCACAGCTCCGCGATCAGGATCAGATCCGCTCGCAGCCGACGCGCCTCCGCGATCGGATCGGCCCCCGGCGTGGCCCGGCTGATCCGCGCGAAGGCGCCCTGCTCAAGTTCTGCGGCCAGCTCGGCGCCCCATCCGGGATCGGGGTCGATCCGCATCGAGGTCGCCCGCGCCCGGGGAGGCAGCGGGCTCGCGCCGGGCGCCGGCGCGGGCTCGACCAGCAGCACGTGGAAGGGCAGCGGCTGGGCTGGGGCCGGCGGCTGCGGCGAGCGGCAGGAACCCAGCGCCAGCAGCAGCCAGGCCACGCGCAAGTTCACGGCCCGGCCTCCGCGCTCAGGGCGGCGAGGCGCGCGGCCGCCCGCTGGCGGAAGCTCGGCAGATCGAGGGCGCAGCGCAGGCCCACGCGCGGGTCCCCGCGCCCGCGTTCGAGGCGCAGCGCGGCGCTGAAGTCGACGGCCGAGCCGCCGCCCGCGCCTCCCGAAGCCCAGAATTCGCGCACCCCGGGGCGCTCCAGGGCCCAGGCCGGATCGAGGGCGGCGGCGAGGTGTGCCGCCAGGGCGGCGCGGTGGCTGGCGGGCCGTTCCGCCGGCGGCAGCTCGAACCAAACCGGCGTGGCGGTCCATTCGGCCACGCCGCTCGAGAGTCCGCGCCAGGGCTGTTCGGGCCCATCCGGCTGCAGGGGGCGGTATTCGAGCCCGGCGCGCTGGGCGTACTCCAGTTCGATCCAGGTCGGCAAGCGCTTGCCGCACCAGGCGGCGAAGGCCGCGGCCTCGTCCCAGGTCATGCCCACGGCCGGGGCCTGCGGCTCGAGGGCCGCGAGCTCGGACTCCAGCGCCGCCCGGCGCTCCGCGCTGCCCGGCGGCGCGCCGAGCGGCCACCAGCGCGCGGCCGGCCAGCCGTCTTCGGCGCGCAGGAACACGAGGAACTCACGCGCCTCGACCTCGCGCTCGTCCAGCAAGAATTCCAGCGGCCGTCCGTCCGGCAGCGGCAAATCCCAGGCGCGCGGCAGGGCCCGCTCCGGTTCGCTCTGGAACGGCTGCAGCCCCGCCTCGGCGAAGCACAGGTTCTCGAGTTCGTCCGAGCGGCCTCCGAAGCGATAAGGCTGCGCCGGGGCGGCGATGCGGCGCATCGGCGGGCAGGGCCGCGGCTGCTTCGTGAAGCCCTCCCCGAGCGCCTCGGGCTGCGGCACGGTCGGCACCCGCTCCGGGGAAAAGCCCGCCACCAGGCCGACGCGCAGGGGTTCGATCAGGACCTGGCTGCTGTTGCCGAAGCGATCCTGTGCCCGCAGCTCGAGGCGCGCCTCCAGCAGGCTGTCGCCGGGCTCGAAGACCACCGCGGCCGAGCCCGCGCTGCTCGGTCCCTCGAAGCGCAGCTCGCGGCGCTGGCCGTTTTCGAGCCACAGCGTGCCCGAGACCTCGGCCACCCCGTTGTCATCGTGGGCGTAGATGCCGAGCAGGAACTCGCGCTGCGGTCCGGGGCGCAGCACGCCGCCGGGCGGTTTCTCCCAGGCTAGGCGCGGGCCCCGCAGGGCGACATCGAACGGGCGCACCAGGCGCGCCGCGGGCGCCTCGGCGGCGCTGCTTTCGAAGGCCTGCAGGACCAGCGCGAAGCTGCCATCGCCGACCCCGGCGCTGCCGTCCGCCGGGCGCCAGGGGCTCGGCAGGGTCAGTTCCGTGCGCCAGCCCGCGCCTTCGCTGCGGAAGGCCTCCGGGGTCAGCTGGCCCTCGAGCAGCGGCGTCGCGAGCTCGGCGCGGCGCAGTTCGATGCGCGCCAGGGGCGGCAACGTCGGGCCCTCGACCGCGAGGGACAGCAGCAGCTTCGGCTTCGAATCCGGGCCCAACACCTGGCCGGGTTCGAGGCCGTCGAGGGCGAGCTTCCAGGGCACCGCCGCGGCCGCCGCGGCCGCCGCGCCGTCCGCCGCGGCGCCGCTGTCGGGCGGCGGTTGCGTTGCCGCGGGGAGCCCGGGATCGGCGGCGATCGCGACCGGATCCGCCGGCGCGTCGGCGGCTGCGGCCGGGGCTCCCTGGGTCAGGCCCCCGCTGCCCGGTGCCCCAGCGGAGCCCCCGTCGGGGACCTCCCCGGCGGCCGCGAGCCCGGGGGTTTCGGGCCCGACCCCGGCCGGCGCTGCGGGCGCATCCTGCGCGGCCTCCGGCGTCGCGCCGGCGCGGGCGCCGTCCGGGCGCGGCAGCACCTCCAGCGCCACGGCCCGCCGCAGCTCCGCGCCCTCGCGCTGCGCCACGACCTCGAACGACCAGGCCCCGCCCGACGGCAAGCCGAGCGCCTCCCGTAGGCGGCTCAGCAGCAGCCCGCGTTCCAGCAGGGACGGGCCCAGTTCGAAGCGCTGCTCGCCCGCCGCCAGATAGACCTCCGCCGGAGGATCCTCCGCCCCCTCGAGCGGCAGCACCAGGCGCAGGCTGTCGAGCTCGTCCGCGAACACGGCTCCGGCGGGGCGCGCTGCGCCCAGCGGATCAAGCAGGCGCGGTTCCCCGAGCACCAGCGGGAGGCGCGGATCGAAGACCAGTTCGAAGGCCGGCTCGGCGCGCAGGCGGCCGTCGATCGAGAGGCGCGCGTCGAGCCGCTGCGGCTGGCCGCCCGTTCGCCGCGGGGCCATCGCGATCGGTCGACCCAGGGCGTCGCGCTCCACGCGCCAGCCCGGCAGGGGCGCTCCGCTGGGATCGACCAACTCGAGCACCGCGCCGGCGGCGGGCAGGCTGCGTCCGGCCGGCCAGGGCAAGGCGGCGCTCGGCCTGTCCGGCGACAGTTCCACGGCTTGGGGCGCGCTCGGGGCGCGCGCCTGGACCCAGCTGGGGCTCAGGGCGGCGGTGGCGCCGAGCAAGCCGAGCACGGCCAGCCCGGCGCCGAGGCGAAGCGCGCGTCGGCGCCCGGCGGCGCGCCGCTCGCGGTCAAGTTGCGCGAGCCAGGCGGAGAGATCGGCCGCGCGCCGGTCCGGGCGGGGCTCGAGCAGGCGGTCGATCGCCGCGCTCAGATAGGCCGGCAGGTGGGCGAGATCGCGGGCGCGCGGTCCGCGGCCCAGGGCACGCTGCTCGAGCAACTCGACGGGCGAGCCGGCGGGCGGCAGCGCCGGCCGGCCCGCCGCGGCTTCGAACAGCAGCAGGCCCAGCGCGAAGCGGTCCGCCGCCTGGGGGTCCGCCGGCCAGGCGCCGGTCAGCAGCTGGGCGGCCAGTTCGGGGGCCGCGGTCTCGGGCACCGGTTCCGGCGCGAAGCCGGGGGCCCCGTGGGGCGGGCGCCAGGGTTGCGGGCGCGTCAGGTCGCGGCCCGCCGGCGTGCGGTCGAGGGCCGTGCGGCCGGCGCCGAAGAGCGGCGCCAGTCCCAGCTCGTAGAGGCGCCAAGCGCGCCCGGGCTCGAGCTCTTCGACCCAATCGAGCCGCAGGTCGCCGTGGCACAGCCCGGCGGCGTGGGCCTCGGCCAGGCTGAGCGCCAGGCTGCGCGCCAGGCGCAGCAGCTCGGCGGCGCCGAGCACACCGCGCTGCGCGAGGCGCTGGCGCAGGTCGGGGCCCGCGGCGCGCGGCCGGACCAGGAACGCCCGGCCTTCGGCGTCGATTCCCTGGGCCCAAACGGGCGCCAGACCGGGAGCCTCGAGCGCTTCGAGGCGCGCCGCCGCTGCGCGCCACTTCGCCCGCTGGGCGCTGCCGCGGGCGAAGGGCGCGAAGCACAGCAGCTCCGCTTCGCCCCGCGGGCCGTGGCTCAGAAAGCGGCGCCCGCGCGCTTCGGCCAGCTCGGCGCCCAGCGGCGCGTAACCGCCGTAAGCCGCGTCCAGGGCAGCCCCGGTCGACGCTCCAGCGGGTTGGGGACCGCTGGGGCGCGCGGCGCCGCGCGCTCCCGCCGGTGCCGCGGGCGGCTGCCCAGGCGCCGCCGCCCTCCCGCCCCCGGGCGGGGAACCGGTCGTCTCCGCGCGCAGATCCTGCGCCGTCCCCGGGCCGACCCCGCGGCCGAGGACCTCCGGCCTGAACACCTCGGGCCCCAAGCCCCGCTGCCGCTCCCGAGCGGTGCCATCGCCGGCGGGCGCCGCTCCCGCTTCGACCTCCGGCCCCCCGGCCCGCTGCGGGGCCGCAGCCCCCGGGATGCCCCGACCCGCCGCCGGGCGGCGTACACCCTCGACCTGGGCCTCGGCGCCGGCCCGCCCAGCCCCGCGCCCAGGGGCCGGATCCAGCGGGACGGCCGCCGCGGGCGCAGCGGCGGGGCCCGGCTCCCCGTCAACCTCCGGGGTCGCCGGCCGCGGCCGCTCCCAGGCCGCCGGAGTCGCGGCCGTCGGCGCGGGGCCGAGTCCGCTGGCCAGCTCGAGCTCGCCCGCCTCGAAGCGCACCCATTCGACCGGCGCGATCGGACGCTCGGCGGAATCGCCGCCCCAGGCCCCCGACAGCTCCTCGGATTCGAACACCGCGAGGTCCTCCGAAAGTCCCAGGGAAAGCAGCGTGGCGGCCCCGGCTTCGCGGTCGGCCAGCACCCACAGCTCCGGGCCCCGGCGCGCCGCCAAGGCGCCCGCGATCGTGGCCGCCAGCTGGCGCTCGACCCCGCGGTCCACCCCCGGCCCGATCAGGACCAGCCGCGGCGCGCCGAGCGCGCTGTAGCCGAGCTCGGCCGCGGCCGCGTCCAGGACCGCTTCCAGCAGCGCCTGCAGGCGTTCCGGACCGGGCTCGGGCTCGGCTTCGAAGGCCGCCAGGAGACCCGCCCGGGCCCCCCGGGGCTCCTGCGGCGCGAGCTGTCCCGCCTGGCGCGCCCGCCGCCGGCATTCGCGCCGCACACGCGACCACAGCGCCCGCACCAGGGGCGACCCATGCTCCAGATCCGCTTCGCCGTTCGACATCGCTCGCCCCGCGCGCGCCCCGGGCCCGCGTCGGAATCGCCCTAAAGCCTGCGCTGCCGGAGCCCAGGGCACAAGCGCCCGGCCGCGCCGGATCCCCGCGCGGATGCGCCTCGGC
>ERZ1066133.498-NODE-498-length-17443-cov-7.254083_pt1 | contig 17443 bp, 17 predicted proteins | sample MGYA00382780_ERZ1066133 | MGnify/ENA primary metagenome ERZ1066133 (study PRJEB33369, sample SAMEA5778363) | biofilm metagenome | biome: Industrial cooling water; feature: Water cooling tower basin; material: Biofilm | place: United Arab Emirates | collected...
TAAGTGATGAAGTATTGGCAAAAGAAACAGAATGGGTAGATGTAATTATTGGTGGACATACCCATCGTTTTTTTGAACAACCCCGCACGTATAAAAATAAAAAAGGATATGATGTAATTGTTAACCAAGCAGGGTGGGGTGGTATACAATTGGGGATATTAGAGCTACAATCAAGCACAGCAAAGGATGCTAAGCTAATAGGTTCAAAATCATTGCAGATAAGTGAGAAAAATGCGAACTAAAAAATTTTTTTTTCAACATTTATTATTCATATTCGCACTCCTGTGCTAAACTTTTTTTTTGAGTGAAGGAATCGTGGTAAATTGTGAAGTTGGCACCCCTTAAAAAAATATACTTAACCGATAATAAATTTGATTGTTTTTTATGGCCAAAACTGCTGAATCTGTATGGAGCAATTGTTTGAAAATTATCAAGGACATTGTAGAATGGCAACATTTCAAAACTTGGTTTGAACCTATTCAGCCGGTAGAGTTAAATGAGGGTGTACTATTAATTCAAGTTCCTAGTCAATTTTTTTACGAGTACTTAGAAGAACATTATGTGAACCTACTTGCTAAAACGCTTAAGCGTGAGTTGGGTAAAGAAGCAAGGTTAGAGTACAGAATAATGGTAGACAGCGGAAGCACAGCAAATGGTGCCTACCAAGTTCCTGCCAGCAACATAAAAACTTTTAACAACAACGAGCTCAATTTCCCATTGGTGATTGATACTCCCGTTAAGAATCCTTTTGTTATACCAGGGCTGAAGAAAATGCAAATTGATCCTCAGCTCAATCCTAAGTACACATTCGATTCTTATATAGAAGGCGATTGCAATCGTGTAGCTCGTAGAGCTGGGAAGACTGTAGCAGAGAAGCCAGGTTCCAACTCTTTTAATCCACTTGTTGTATATGGTGGAACAGGTTTAGGTAAAACCCATTTGGTTCAAGCAATAGGAAATGAAGTAAAGCGCTTACATCCGAATAAAGTTGTTCTATATGTAAGTAGTGAAAAATTCATTAATCAGTTCATGGATCATGGACGCAATAATGCCATCAACGACTTTATTCATTTTTATCAGTTGATTGATGTGTTGATTTTAGATGATGTACACTTTTTCAGTCGTGCTGAAAAAAGTCAAGATGCATTTTTTGCAATATTCAATCATTTGCATCAGAGTGGCAAGCAATTGGTGTTGACTTCAGATAAGTCTCCTAAGGATTTGGAAGGCATGCAGGAGCGTTTATTGAGCAGATTCCGTTGGGGATTGAGTGCAGATATTCAGTTGCCAGATTATGAAACAAGGATTGAGATACTGGAGCAACGTATGAAGCAAGACGGATTGGATATGCCAAAGGAAGTGGTAAAATATGTTGCGTATAATATCAGCACCAATGTAAGAGAATTGGAGGGTGCGCTTATTTCTTTATTGGCGCAGTCGTCTTTAAATAGAAAAGAAATTGATTTAGAACTTGCGAAGCGTGTACTACGCAATTTTGTAAAGACCAGCAGCAAGGAAATTACCATTGAAGCTATTCAGAAAATGGTATGTGAATACTTCGATGTGTCGTATGATAAGTTATTACATAAGACCAGAAAACGTGAGATTGTACAAGCTAGGCAAATAACTATGTATTTGGCAAAAGCTTTCACAAAGAATTCGCTCAAAACAATTGGAGAGCATTTTGGTGGAAGAGACCATACTACAGTAATACATAGCTGTCAGACCGTAAAAGATTTGATGGATACGGATTCAATATTCCGTGAAAATGTAATGGAGTTGACACAGAAAGTGCAACTTGCTGCCATGTAAGAATTGGGTTAGAGGTTCAAATAAACTAAGGTCCTTTTGTTTCAAAACAAGAGGACTTTTTGTTTGGGTTGTATTAGTTCGCTATCTATATTTGCAGCCCTCTTCCACATGGAAGATAAGGTCGGTGAGGTGGATGAGTGGCTGAAATCAACGGTTTGCTAAACCGTCGTACGTCCTTAAAGATGTACCGAGGGTTCGAATCCCTCCCTCACCGCTGAGTAACCTCACAAAAAGTAACTAAACCTCACAAAATCAACAAGTTGTGAGGTTTTTTATTTCCCCTACTACTTCAAAAAATACCCCTTTTTCACATATTTCTGGTGAGGATCTAGGGAGTAAATCTTTTTCCCAAAATTTACTCACCAGAAACTGCATAAATAATTGACATTCAAGTTGTAAAGTTTTTTTACCTCTTTTTTGCGTACTCACTGTAGCACAATTTTATCATCCATCACTTTCATCCAAAAAATTCGATCAACAAGTTTTCATTGGAAGTAAACCAATCCCCAGCCCTGGCTTCTGCTAGGGCTGGGGTGTTTTTTATTGTTGTATTATCTTTATTAAATCACACTTCAATGTTGACTGAATCTAAATTCTAAATAGATCAGTAAAGAAATTTGTATTTAAATGGTAGTATTAATCCCTATACTTCTTTTATTAGCTGTAGCTACCGTTCTCATACACCGTGAGATTCAAGATGATAAGCTTCTCAAAACTGTAACTAATAAGAATAGTGTAGGCTTCCCATTTTGAGTACGGGTTATAAAGATACTTTTTCTTTTGTTTTCACATGTGCTGAATGAAGCAGAGTCTTAGCCGATGCGAATGAAAGCACATGTGATTTTTGTTGTTTATTTCTGAACACTTTTGGCGACTGCCCACCTAAGGCATCATGTGGCCGTTCATTATTATATTCCTCTATCCATGTTTCTGTTTGTTCTCGTACTTCATTTAGGCTTCCAAATAAGTAAGCATCTAGTACATGAGCTCTGTAAGTTCGATTAAATCTTTCAACGTAAGCATTTTGCGAAGGCTTCCCTGGTTGTATGTACTTGAACTCTATATTCATTGATTCACTCCAGGCTTTTGTAAGTTTTGAAATAAACTCAGGCCCATTATCCATCCTAATTTTACTAGGCTTCCCATATCTATTAATAAGATGACGTAACACCCATATTACTCTACTGCTTTTTAACGAATAATCAACTTCAATAAATAATACTTCTCTGTTAAAATCATCTATCACATTAAAGGATCTAAACTTTGTACCATTACTCAGAACGTCTGTCATAAAATCAATGCTCCATGTGTGAGTGAACGACGTAGGCACTTCTAGAGCTTCTTTTACTCTTGCAGGTAGACGCTTTTTAACCTTGCGTCTAATTGTAAGTTTTAGCTCTTTATAAATCCTGTGTAGTCGCTTATGATTAACATGCTCACCTCTGTTTCTTAAACGATAATAATACTTCCAAAAGCCTTCAATAGGATGATCAACAGCAAGCTGCTCCAGTTGACTAATTAACGACTGGTCATCTTTTACAGATCTATAATGAAGACTGCTCCTACTAATTTTTAATACCCGACACGCCTTGCCGATGTCTTTTGATTATCCTGACGTAGTTGCTCCACAATTACACGTTTATCGCAAGGCTTTAAAGCTTTTTTTCAATGATGTATTTAGCAACATCTAACTCCATAGCTAAGTTTGCATACATGCGCTTTAAACGAGCGTTTTCCTCCTCCAACTCTTTTACTCGCTTAAGTTCACTTGCTTCCATACCACCATAGCGTTCCCGCCATTTGTAAAAGGTAGCTTTACTTACTCCATACTCTCGTTGAATCTCTTGTGCAGATTTTCCTTGCTCAAACTCCTTTAAAATGCTAGCAATCTGCGTGTGGCTAAATTTACTCTTTCTCATATTTGACAGTTTAAATGTATTGACTTTTGTCTACTTTTAAACCGTACTGTTTTTGGGGGAGCTTACCCACATCTATCAAAGCTTGTGCTTGGTTGACAGTGAATCGCTTCGAAATCGCCACCTTCGGGTAGCTGCCAACCGTTGGTGACAAGTGTAACAAACGACAGTAACAAAATAAAAAAATGCAAGACATTCTATTTGACTTTATCTCAAAATACATTTCTCTGACCGATGATGAGAAGAACGCATTACTTTCTTTAAACTTGTTCCATTCTGTAAAGAAAGGAACAGTTTTACTCAAAGAAGGACAGAAATCAATAGAGAGCTATTTTGTTTTAAAAGGCTGCATACGAGTTTATTACATTATAGACGGAGAAGAAAAAACAACAGCTTTCTATACTGAATTAGATGCCCTTACACCACATTGTGTAACCAATAATTCTACATCTGACTATTTCATAAGTTGTGTTGAAGATTGCATTATTTTGATTTCAAATACGGATATGTCAGAAGAAGTAAATCGTAAATTTCCAAAGTTTGATACTATGTGCAGAATGTTGTCGGAAGAATTATTAGCCAAAAACCAAATAGACTTTGACGAATTTAAAACTTCTTCGCCCGAGCAACGATACTTAAATTTAATGCAAAAAAGACCAGACCTTATTCAACGTGTGCCACAGCACCAGTTAGCAAGTTATTTAGGCATAAAACCACAATCGTTGAGCAGACTAAGAGCCAGAATTATGGAAAAAAGCAAAACGTAAATTCATTTTTTAACTTAAGTGAAAAAGTTGTTTAATCCTGTAATATATTTTTACGGCTTCCAAAAAATATAATTATTATGCGTAAAATAATATCTATCAATTTGTTGACTTGTGTTTTAGTAGGCATTTTAATATCAGGATGTTCAGTAAATAAACAAAAGCAAAATGGCACTTCCGTTACAGTGGATAACCTAATCATCAAGGAACTCTATGAAAAGGATATTCAAATCAGGGAACTTGATGCAAAAACCGACACTGTAAATTTGGAAGAATTTGACAAAAAACACCGTGAACAGATATTTCAGTTGCTTGCCGACAATAAAGTAATTACGGCTATGGATAAGTTTAGAGCAGCATTGATTTTACAGCATACTGCCGCCAAATTTTGTAACGGTGAATTAACGAGTATAAGTCCTGAAAATTTTCTACTTGCGTACAAGCTTTCAACCAAAGCCCTCTCGATACTTGAAAATGAAAAAGATACTACAACACTCAGAAAAGGATATATACAGAGAATGGTAGCTTTAAATTATGACAGGTATCTATTGTACAGTTATGGGTATCAAAAGTTTGGAACTCAGTTTGTCTTTGACGATAAGACAGAAGAAATGATATTAGCACCAATTGACACAACTTTAGCAAGTGATGCAGAAAGGGCGAAATATTTCGTGGAACCATTACATATACTATTGAACAAACATAGAATGAAACCAATGCCGAACAATCGGTAGTATATATTTCTAACAGGAACTCGATAAGAAAATCTCTTATAAACTTACTTTAAAATTCGGATGTTGCTCATTTCTTAACTTTAGTGAACGAGTTATAGCAGCCCACCAATCTACTTTTGCAGTATTGTTTAACATCAAATAAAAAGATATGCAAAAGAAATTTTTAGTGATTGGAATTGCACTTATGTTGGTAAGCAATTTAAAAGTACAGGCACAATATGCCCAACAAGACAGTACCTACAAAAAGTGGTTTATTGGAACTTCTCTCTTTGTTATCATTGGCAATATAGCTGATGGTGGAAATCCACCCAATTTTGCTCAACTTGACATTGGATATCGGCTTACAGGAAAAGATGTCATCAGACTTTCTCCCAAAACTTGGAAGTATGCGTGGCCAAATGGGATTCACCCATTTTTGAATGATGCTTATGGAAAGCCTGAAGAAAAATTTCCGGGTTATGTTCGTGAATTTGGTTTAACAGCTTCCTATCAAAGATTTTTTTGGAAAGGTCTTTATGCTCAACTTGACGTGATGCCGACTTATCAGGTTTTTGTAAATGACAACGGTAAGAAAATTGACAATGGGTTTCAAATTTTCAATTCATACCGAATTGGCTATCACATAAAACTTCTTAAAGACAAATTTTTCTTTCAGCCATCAATATGTGTAACTCATCGTGCCTATCACACAGAATTACCCAATGGGTTTAAACAGTTGGACGATAAGTGGTCAAAATTTGTCTTTCCTGAACCAGGGCTTAATATTGGATTTAATTTTTAAATGATGAATACACAAAAAAAATGGAGGACATCAAAGTTAATGTGAAACTACAGCTCGCTTCTATTTGGACGAGCTTTATGTTTCTCTATATCTATGTTGATTACTTTGCCTTGTATATGCCAAGCAAAATTGACGATATCACCAAAGGTAAAGTGTTTATATTTGATATTACGCAAGGATTTATTTTTGTAGCCCTGGTCTTAGCTACTATTCCAATATTAATGATTTTTCTAAGTTTAATTTTACCAGCTAAGATAAATCGCTTAACAAATATCATTGTTGCCATCATTCTTATACCTTATATGCTTTTTAACTTGACAGGAGAAGCTTGGTTGCATATGTATTTTGCAGCAGCAGTTGAAGTTGTTCTACTTTGTCTAATTATCCGTTATGCTTATAAATGGACTTAATTTGAGAATAAAAAACAAAGTAAAATGTATATTTGTAAATACTAAGGAATACAGAACAACAGCCACCAACAGCCGTTTGCCGAAATAGGGGCTGACGTGGTTAAATCAAGTGCAGTGTGTATAGTCCTGAATTAGGTTGAGCACAATTCATATAGTTTTGTCCAGCCCCGCCGCAGGCAGCCTTCCTCATTCGCTGCTAATTTTCGCGTCGCTCCAGCGCAGCTTCATTCCGTCGGCATCCTGCGGCTCCGCTCGGCAAAAGCCAGAGCTTCGCTTATAGCTCAGCTTTCCTGGCATTTGCCTGTTTCCTGCGCACAGGGCTGTTGAGTTCCTTTAGCCTTTTACTTCTGTTTAAATTTCTCATTCTTTATCATCACCTCGATAGGTTAGTGGTGTGGCTTCGCCACGCCATGTTGTAGGCCATCCGCTGCGCTCTATGCCCTACTATAGCCGGTAAATAGGTCTGCCTTCGGGCTGTTATGCAAAAGCCTCGCCAAAACGCAGGCTTATAGAGTTGTAAGCTACCCGTTGTTAAATGAGAGATGTGGTTTCAATTAATTACAGCATAGATTTATTTGAGTTTGAATGTAATAAAGGTACATTCAACTTTTTCCTTCAACATGTAAAATATTATATTATTTAAGCTGCTTTATAACAATTAATTACCTCTATTTTTTTTATTAATTCACTAATCTTGTATTTGCTTTTTCTATCCAAAAATCAATGTCTTAAAAAATTTTAATGCATGATATCTTTATGCATAAACTAAAATATATGCTTTTTTATTTTACTTTGCATGACTTAAACTAAAATATAATATTTTTTATTTTACTTTAATACTATATAAATGATCAAAATCGAGAATTACTCAGCTGGTAAAACTGTTAAACATCCATCAGGGTATGCCTATTTTTTACCCAATGCAATAAATGATAGTTGGGTTTGGCAAGATCAAGATATAAATGCACTATTAGAAAAAGCAGCTATAAAATTAGGAGAGCTAAATTCTTTTTCTAAGTTGGTCCCAAATATCGATTTATTTATACAAATGCATGTAACCAAAGAAGCAGTTATTTCTAGTAGAATTGAAGGCACCCAAACACGAATGGACGAGGCTTTGTTAGATGAAGAGGATATTTCACCAGAACGTAGAAATGATTGGCAGGAAGTAACTAATTATATTAAAGCAATTAATCAAGCTATTGAAGAGTTGGCTACTTTACCTATTTCATCAAGATTAATAAAACGGACTCACCAAGTACTTTTACATAGTGTAAGAGGAGAACATAAATTACCTGGTGAGTATAGAAGATCTCAGAATTGGATAGGTGGTAATACCTTATTGGATGCTGTTTTCATACCACCACATCATGATCATGTCAATGAATTAATGGGGGACTTAGAGAAATTTATAAATAATGAAAATATTAAAGTGCCTACACTTATTAAAATAGCTATAGCACATTATCAATTCGAAACTATTCATCCATTCCTAGATGGTAATGGCCGAATAGGTCGTTTGCTTATTACACTTTTTTTAGTAGAACAGAAAATACTTAGTAAGCCGCTTTTGTACCTTTCTGTTTTTTTTGAAAAGAAAAAAAGTCTCTATTATGATAATCTCACTTTTGTTCGAACTAAAAATGATATAAAGCAATGGTTGAAATATTTTTTAGTAGGAATTGCAGAAACTGCAGAAAATGCAACACAAACTCTTTCAAGTATTTTGGAATTGAAAGCTAAATTAGAAAATACCATTAATGACAAGTTTGGTAAAAAAGCAAATAAAGCTAATCTGCTACTACAATATTTGCTAAAAAAACCTATTGTGAATGTTAATCAAGTAAAAACAATTACAAAGAGCAGTTATAAGACTGCCAATGATTTAGTTAATGATTTTGTAAATAATGGGCTTTTAAAAGAGATGACAGGCCAAAATAGAAATAGACTGTTCGTATTTGAGGAATATATAAAGCTTTTTAAATAATCTGATGAAGTGCCATTTTTTAAAAAAAGTAATTAGTTCGATAGAAAAATAAAATGCAGACCTTATAGGTAATCTTATGGTACATGTATTTTATCATTAAAATACTAAAATTATCATTATCTAAACTACAACTCTCCTTTGTTTCCAACGAGGGAGAGTTTTTTTAATAAATAACTTTCTAGTATTTGTTATTAATTCAATATGAGATAAAACGTAAAAAGAAGTCCATTTTAGTAATAAGGGTTTTGAATCAGGTAGGTTGGCGTTGAAATTTGGAGCTTTTTATCTAATCAAATGAAGTGCTGGCTTACAATTGTATACTCCAGATGCTTCAGTTTGGAAAATTCCGAAAACGTTCGCGGTAATTTTACCGAGTCACCTCAATTCCTGTCACAGTTTTAAGGATTTAAAAGAAATCAATAACTACAAGGGCAATTTTGCAGAGCGTTTTCCTTTGTTTGCAGAATCATTTTTCATATATCCAACCAACATGTTTTCTTTGTTTTACAGATATAGGCATTAATAGCAAAGAAAATGTATTGCATCGAAACAAAAAACTTGTCGCATAGCTTTACCAGACAAGCTACCGTACTTAATAATGTTGAATTGCAGGTTCCAACTGGCTCCATTTTTGGATTCTTGGGACCCAATGGAGCAGGTAAAACAACTACCATTCGGTTATTATTGGGCCTTATAGAAAGGCAACAAGGAGAAATTAAGATTTTTGATAAACTGCTCGAAAAGCATCGTTTATCTATACTGAGAAGTATTGGGTCACTGGTGGAAAGCCCTTCGCTTTATGGCCATCTTTCTGCTGTTGAAAATTTAAGCTTATGGCAAAAATTATATCAATGCCCAAAACAACGGATCTCAGAAGTATTGGAAATTGTTGGCTTATCAAACACTGGAAATAAAAAAGCAAATCGGTTTTCGTTGGGTATGAAACAGCGGCTAAGCATTGCCGTTGCCTTGCTACATCAACCAGCGCTCCTTATCCTCGATGAACCAACCAATGGCCTTGATCCAAATGGCATTATTGAAATCAGGGATCTGCTCAAAAAACTTAATAAAGAACTAGGCATCAGTATCCTCATCTCAAGCCATCTTTTGGGAGAAATAGAAAAACTCGTTACACATGTGGGTATAATCAGTAGGGGCAAAATGGTATTCCAGGGAAGCCTCAATTCACTGGTAAGCCGCCAGCAAAAATCGTCAAGGCTCACCCTTGAAACCAGCGATTTGGAAAAGTCTGTCAAGGTTATCAGGTCGCTTCAGTTAAATGGCAGCATCGAAGATAATAAGATCATCCTACCGGTGCTTTCTAAAGATGTTATTGCTGGGTTGAATCAAAAATTGGTAGAAACAGGCATTGATGTATATGAAATGAGCCCTGTAAAAAAAGATCTAGAATCAATCTTCATGGAACTTATCGATAATTAATTATATGAACAATACATTCGTTAATTCTTTTATTTCAGAATGGCTGAAAAAGCGCCACAGCTTTGCCTCCTGGCTCGTTTTGTTGGGCGGGGTATTTATTCCCTTTATTAGCATCATCACTTTCTTAGTATATCCTAAGCAGCTTTTGAATATTCATGCATCCGAACATTTTTGGAAAAATATGTTTCAAGATTCATGGCAATGGATGGCTTTTATGTTGTTGCCAATGGGTGTCGTATTGGCTGTAAGCCTTATTACACAAGTCGAGTTCCGCAATAATACATGGAAGCAATTACATACAGCGCCCATTCCTTTTGCCAGTATTTATTTTTCCAAGCTCTTTGTTTTACTGATAATGATGCTACAACTTTTTGTGTTGTTTAATATCGGTATTTACTTAAGTGCGGTTATGCCATCCTTTTTTAATAAACGAATCCCATTTCCACATTATACCCTAGATTTTCCTTTCTTCCTTCAGGAAAATGCAAAATATTTCATTTTATGCTTACCCTTGCTATCACTTCAATATATCCTTAGCTTGCAGTTCAGGAATTTCCTCATACCTATAGGCTCTGGCATTGCATTGGTTGTTGGAGGATTGATGGCATTGTCGTGGGAATATTCTTATACTTTACCTTCAGCTTATACCGCTATACATTTCTTACAGTCAAAGGCAGCTGTTCAGCCTGAACATAATTTATTGCTTTGGTCAGTGGGCTATTTTATTGGCTTCACTTTATTGGGTTATTGGATGTATATTTCCAAAAAAGAAAAAGGATAAACTTTTTTAAACAGAAAATTAGCAATTCTAAAGTTGCTCATTCTGGATAGTATTAATATTTCACTCAAAAAATGAAAAAGCCTATTATCATAGCACTTCATGTGGGCTACTGGTTTTTATATTTATTACTATTGATATTATTTTTCTTATTCTTAGAAGCAGGTGGGATAAAAAATATTTCAAATGAGCATGAACGTTTATTAGTTTTTTTAAGAATAATGGGTGCAATCACTATTTTACCTGGATTAATTAGCTTCTATACATTTTACAATATATTATTTAAACGCTATTTATCGGCAAGAAAGATCACTGCGCTTTGTATAGGAGGTCTAATTACAGCCATTTTTGCTGGTTTCTGTGGTATGATAGGGCTTAGTGTGTTCACGTTTGGAAAAATATCAATAAATAACGGTGCCAAAGAAATGATTGTTATACTTTTTTTTATGAGTATTCTGGCGCTTATACATGGAGTTATTGCTCTTGTAATGAAAGGTTTTATAACCTGGTATGGAGATATTCAGTTTAAAGAACTATTGAACAAAAAGAATTTTGAAACAGAACTAGCTTTGGTGAAATCACAGCTCAACCCCCACTTTTTATTTAATACAATTAACAATATCGATGTGCTGATTGAAAAAGATGCCACAAAAGCCTCAGAGTATCTTAATAAATTGTCCGATATCATGCGCTTTATGCTTTATGAAACCAAAGTAGAGAAAATTCCATTGGATAAAGAACTTATGTACATTGGCAAATACATCGACTTGCAAAAAATAAGAACCTCGAATACTAACTTTGTTCATTACACTGTTAACGGCCAAACAGGCAACTGGTCGATTGCTCCTATGTTATTCATTCCTTTTATTGAAAACGCCTTTAAACATTCAACCAATAAAAAACAAGGAAATGTTATCAACATAGCAATAACAGCAACACAACTTAACCTTATCTTTTCATGTCAAAATAATATCAGTGAGATAAATAATGTGATGGATGAAGCGGGAGGTTTAGGAAATAGTCTTATAGCTAAAAGACTTAACTTGTTGTATCCTGATAAACATGAGCTGGAACTTAAAAGTCAAGCAGGTCTTCATAGTGTAAGGCTTGTGATTCGTGCTTAGGAATATATATAAATAAACAAAATGAAAATCAATTGCATAGTTGTAGAAGATGAACCACTGGCTATGGAACGTATGTCAGATTACATAAGAAAACTGCCAGTTTTGTCGCTCATTTCTTCTTTCGATAATGCTTTGGATGCTTTTAGTTTTTTAAAATCGAATAATGTTGACTTGATTTTCCTAGATATTAACCTGGGAGATTTGTCTGGTATACAGCTGCTTGAATCCATGAAAATTCAAAGCGCTGTGATTATTACCACAGCATACCAAGATCATGCTTTAAAAAGCTTTGAGCTCAATGTCACAGATTACCTTTTAAAGCCTTTCAACTTCGAACGGTTTTTAAAAGCGGTGGATAAAGTGCAGCAATCATTTGTACAAAAAGAATTGTTTGGAACAAAATCATTTTTTTTTGTAAAGACTGAAACAAGGCTTGAGAAAATTTTTCTCAGCGATGTTTTATTCATAGAAGGTATGAGGGATTACCGTAAAATACACACAATTACAAAAAAGATCATGACACTTCAAACTTTTGCAGAATTTGAAACAGTAATACAGGCAAGTATCATCTGCCGAGTGCACAAATCATATATGGTTGCAATTGACAAAATAGATTCCATAGAAAAAGATCTTATTTATATAAATGATACGGTAATACCTATTTCAAAATCTTATAAACAGCAATTTTTGAAAATAATTCGAAAAGAAATTAATTAATTGGTTGATTCATTTTTTTGGATTTACAGTTGTATGATGAGACGTTGTTCCAAACTTACTTATCAAAAAATTATGATAAAAATAGATTCTAAGGTTTAATGATTTTAAATATCTGTTGTTTTTAATAACAAGGTGAATTGATGTGATACTAATTCAAAATAATTTATAAAGTTATATTTATATCCAATTCCTGCTTTGGCCCTAACTGAGATGAAGGTTTTGTTAGATACTCATACTTTCGGATTGGCAGATACATATTGCCGAAATCAATGTTGAAATGTTTTGTAATTTATTAAATCTTCTCGGTTGATTATTTCAAAGAAACCTTTGGCGGTGAAAGTATTAAACATAAGTAGATATTATGAATTAGTAATACACATTTTGAATACAAAAAAAACTCTTATTAATTCAGTCCTTAATTAAAATGAGAGGCTTACACAGACTCAATCATAGCTTCTATACGATTAAATCTCAGGGGTTTATTTAAATTATTCATCAATGTATTTTCAATATTTGTATATCAATAAACTTCATTAATCTGCTATTTTCAAATTAATCATCAGATTCATGAGTTAATTCTGTTAATAATCATTTATAGCTTAGTATAGAGAGAGTTTTAGAATTTCAGTAATCGAATTAGTTAACATTTGTTAAGTTTTTACATTCCAGGCCAACTTAATTTCACTTTAATATTGATATAGTATTAGTTTAAATACTTTTTGATCTATGATATTGACTTTATGAGTATTGCCTTAATTGTTCTTGAGTAAAAAGTTTTTCCGTGCTTTTATAAGCCTATAAAAATGAAAATATAATGCCTGTAAATCCTTTAAAATTGCTTGCTGTAACATTTTTTTTTTCTTTCTACTAACTCTCTTCTTTCGCAGAAAGGTTTTTTTACTGATAAGAGAGTAGGAATAGAGATTTCTATTCCTATTGGTGATTATTATCAATCCAATAAAGCATATGGTTATTCATTTGCTTTACGGGGTGATAAGACTATCTCGACTACAATAGCACTTACAATGAATATTGCTATCAACCATTATAGAGGAGAAATGGTTTTTTGGGATGGTCAAAAAGCTAAAGATTTTACATTAGTACCATTATTAATCGGTGTTCGAAAATATCTTAAGCCAGTCTATTTTTCACTAGAAGCAGGGCCGGCTTTTGCACTTTCGTCCAACGCAAAAGGGAATTTGGTTTTTGTTCCATCTGTGGGGAAAAAAATAGGGCAAGTAGATATGTCGTTAAGATTTTTTACATCACCATTTATTGCTGGTAGTCTTACTCAGAAGTATTTACAAAGAGGTGAATATAATTACATTGGATTTTCAGTTAATTATTCTTTACAAAAATTCAAAAACTAATTTTTATTCTTTCAAAATTTCAATACTTAATAAATATTATTTATGCGAGTGAATACAATAGTTGCCATATTGGTAATCTTGTTTTTTTGTATGCCAACAGGCTTATTTAGTCAGTCCGCAGGGAAGCAATCGGAGAGCTTTCGAATAGAAGCACGGGTAACAGGATTTCAAGACGGTACTAAATTTTATCTTGATACTTGGGCTTCACCTGTTAAGAAGCTATTTGATACAGCATCGGCTATTGGGGGTAGATTTGTTCTTAAAGGTAATTATGCAGGCTTACAACCACCTATACGGGTTTGTTTAAGGACAAAGGATTATTCCAGTTATTTTGTTTTTTGGTTAGAAGGTGAGCAACTTACATTCACTGCATCCAAAGAGCAGTTTGAGTATGCTGCAGTAAGTGGTTCTGTTACTGAATATATAGAAAGTATTTATCGACAAAGTATTTTAGATATTAAAAAGGAGTTGGTCAATTTAAGCCAATTAATACGTAATGGTAACCGTACAGATACAGCTTATTTATTGGCTAAGTCAGATAGCCTTGAAAAGGTCATTAATACAGTGAAAAAGCCATGGTTTATTACTAGTTATCCCAATACCATTATTAGTGCAATTCTTCTTGCTGAATGTTCTAAAAGAATACCCAAAGAGGAAACAATCCGCTTGTATAATGGGCTAAGCGATCCTGTAAAGAACTCAAATGATGGATTAAAGGTGAAGCGCTTTATTGAGTTGAATAAGGAGATTAAAATTGGGGATGTATTTACAGACATAACTCAGCCAAACCTGAATAATCAGCGTGTTAGTTTGTCAGGTAGTAAAGGTAAATACATCTTGCTTGAGTTTTGGTCTTCTTATTGCGGCCCTTGTATCAGAGAGAATCCTGCTTTGGTTAAAATGTATGAGCGGTTTAAAGAAAAAGGATTTGAAATTTATGCAGTTTCTCTAGATAGCGACAAAGCTGGATGGACTAAAGCAATCAATAAAGATCAATTACCATGGATTAATGTTAGTGAGTTAAACGGATATGATAATTCAGCTGCGATCATTTATGGTATCTATGAATTGCCATCTAATTATTTAATTGATCCAAGTGGTAAGATTATTGCCAAAAATCTCAGAGGAAAAGTACTGGAAGATAAATTAGCCGAGTTACTCAAAGATAATACAAAGTAAATAAGATTTTATTGTAGTGTTTTTTGACTGGGTTAAGGAAATCAAAGTATGAAATTTTCGAATATTTTTTTATTAAATGATTTATAATGCTGCTTGATTTAAATAATGTATTGACCACACGCACTGATGCTGAGTATATTTTTGTGACAGTAAATAGAAAACGAAGGAAAGTCATTTATGCTGATATACGTTTTGTTGAAAGTGATAGAGAGTATATTAAAATATTTACTGTATCTGAAACAATTTTAATTAAGGGTGCAATTAGTTTCTTTTGTCAAATACTACCAGAGAAAAAATTTATCAGGATTCATAGACGCTATATTGTATCTTCTAACTTTATAAAAGCATTTGATGCTAAATATATTTACGGAGATGATTTTAAATTGCCCATAGGTCGTACATACAAACAGCAAATTGCAAATCAGTTATAGTGATGAAATTAATTATAACATAAGGGGTACTTTTTTTAGCAATAATACTTTAGTAGACATTAACTGGCTATTCGTAGAATACTCTTCAAATATATATGGTAACAGCGTTTTATAAGTCTAAACTGTTACTAGTTTGCTTGCCAATTGAACATTAAACTGCTATGATAAATCTACGTATTGTTTCCTTCAGGATCCTTTTTTTTGTGTCTCTATTCTTTTTTAGCCCATCGATTTATGCACAGACCATTTATTATGTAGATGCTGCTAAGTCAGATAACAATGGGAGTGGATTATCATGGGCTAATGCTAAGCGAGATCTCCAAGTAGCAATCAATCTCGCTAATTCAGGAGATGAAGTTTGGGTGAAAGCGGGCACTTATCTGCCTACTCACGATCCTTTTGGAAACACTTCGCCTGCAAATAATCGTGATAAAACCTTTTTACTTAAGGAAGGTGTAAAAGTATATGGTGGATTTGCTGGTACCGAAACTAGTTTGGGACAGAGAAACTGGCGTACTAATATTACTACCTTAAGCGGTGATCTAGGCATAATTAATACCCTTACTGATAATGCATATCATGTTGTCTTAAGTGTAAATCTTACAAGTGCTTCCTTGTTAGACGGCTTTACCATTACCAAAGGTTATGCTACTGCACCATCCCTGTCAAGAATCACAGTAGGTACAAGAATAATTGATAGGTTTAAGGGTGGAGGTATCTATAATTCAAACGCTTCAACTGGTTTCTTTAATCTTAGAATAACTCAAAACAATGCAGATTGTACAAACCAGGATGATGATTCATGGGGTGCAGGTATGGTAAATGAAAATTGTAATTCCTCGATTACCGATTGTTTAATTGATGGAAATTCTTTTTTGGTAGGAGGAAACAGTTTCGGAGTATTTGGATCAGGTATGATCATTGTTGGGGGTAATTGTACATTAACAAGATGTGTTTTTACAAATAATACCAGCGGTTCCGGTTTTTTGGATGGTTCACGTGGCGGCGCTCTAAACATAACCACTGGTGCACATACTTTAACTAATTGTATTTTCTATAATAATACTGCTATGAATGGTGCTGCGGTTGCTTTTGGCGGTGGAGAATTCAATACTTCGTCTTTTGTCAACTGTACATTTGCTAATAATAATTCCAGCTTTGCGGGCACTGCTTTCTCAGGTTTTGCAGATGCTGTATTTAGAAACTGTATTTTATGGAATAATGCACCAACAGTAAGTTCTGTTGCAAACAGAAACGAAATATTTAGTCAAGAGACAAGAACACAATTTCAGCCAACATTTATTAACTGTATTGTAAGAGATGCAACAGGCTCACCTTTGGGGGTTACCAATACAATCATGAATGGTGTGCTTAATGGTAATCCACTTTTTGTTAATATAAACGATGGAGATGGGGCAGATAATATATGGGGTACAGCCGATGATGGTCTTATGCTGCAAGCTTCCAGCCCGGCAATTAATGCAGGTATAACTGGTGCACCTGTACCAGGTGCGGATTTACGTTCTTTTAATCGTGATGCACAGCCTGATATTGGTGCATATGAATTTGGTAATGCCCTTTCAAGCAATGCAGATTTAAGTTCATTGACCATTTCATCTGGTACATTATCTCCTACTTTTACATCAGGTACGACTAGTTATACAGCTTCTGTTGCAAACAATATTAATGCTATTACCACAATAGCTGTAAGGGCTGAGTCAAACGCAAGCTTATCTGTTAGAATCAATAGTGGTTCATATGCCAGTTTAACCAGCGGAGTTGCATCTGGTTCACTTAGTCTGAATGTCGGTTCCAATACAATAGACGTAAGGGTGACAGCGCAAGATGGATCAACAATTAAAGTATACAGTATTACAGTCACAAGGGCTGCTCCTGAACCAACATTAACGGCAAGTGGTAGTTTATCAGCTGTTAATACGACATATGGATCAGCTTCAGCTACTCCAACAAGCTTTACGGTCAGTGGAAGTGATTTAACA
>ERZ1066133.499-NODE-499-length-17426-cov-12.554372_pt1 | contig 17426 bp, 11 predicted proteins | sample MGYA00382780_ERZ1066133 | MGnify/ENA primary metagenome ERZ1066133 (study PRJEB33369, sample SAMEA5778363) | biofilm metagenome | biome: Industrial cooling water; feature: Water cooling tower basin; material: Biofilm | place: United Arab Emirates | collected...
GATCGGTGCGCAGCACCGATCCCAGGCTGTGCGGACGGCGGATGCCGGCCCAAAGGCATGTGACAGGTTGGTGTCGCGGCTCGGGCGCAGCCCGAGTCGATTCTGTCTCAACCTGTCACACGTCGAGGTTCGTGGCCTCCAGCGCATGGCGCTCGATGTAGTCGCGGCGCGCTTCGACGCCGGTCGACATCAAGATCGTGAAGATCTCGTCCGCCTTGAGCTCGTCCTCGAGCTTGACCAGGTACAAGCTGCGGCGCTCCGGGTCCATGGTCGACTCCCAGAGCTGCTCGGGGTTCATTTCGCCGAGCCCCTTGTAGCGCTGCACTTCGACCTCGCCCTGCGCGCTGGTGCGCACCGCGGCCGCCAGGGCCACCAGGTGGTCGGCCTGCTGGTCCTGCTTGCCACCGCGCACCATGAAGTCGCCGCCGCCGCGGAACTTGAGCCCGCGGGCTTCCAGGCCGGCCAGCACCTCCGACAGCTGCCGCGCGGCGGGGATGCTGGCCGTCATCACATGGGCCTGCTGCGGATCGACCTCGGACTCTGGGCCGGTGTAGACCGACAGCTCGCCGCCCAGCCCGACGCGCTGCAGCTCGAGGAAGTTGCGCAGCTCCTGGGCATCGGAGAAGAAGTGATCCTGGCCGCCGGCGCGCGCCCATTGCTCGGGCAGCTGCTTGCCGTCCCAGGCATCCACGATCCGGCGCGCCGGCACCTGGCTCCAGGCGGGCATCAGACCCTCGCACAGATCCTCGAATCGGCGCAGGTCGTCGGCCAACTGGCGCAGCTCCGCTCCGCTGAAGGTCTTGCCGGCCAGCAGGTCCTCGATTTCGAGCGCCGCGATCCCCTTTTCGACCAAGAACTTGCGCAGCTCCGCGTCGGAGGCGAGGTAGCGCTCCTCTTTCTTGGTGCTGACCTTGTAGAGCGGCGGCTGGGCGATGTACAGCCGGCTCTCCTCGATCAGCTTGCGCATGTGCCGAAAGAAGAACGTCAAGAGCAGCGTGCGGATGTGGGAACCGTCCACGTCCGCGTCGGTCATGATGATCGTCTTGCCGTAGCGCAGCTTCTCGATGTCGAACTCGTCGGCGATGCCGCAACCGAGGGCTGAGATGATCACCTGGATTTCGCTGTGCCCCAGCATCTTGTCGGCGGTCGACTTCTCGACGTTCAGGATCTTGCCCTTGAGCGGCAGGATCGCCTGGAAGCGCCGGTTGCGGCCCTCCTTGGCCGAGCCGCCGGCGCTGTCCCCTTCGACCAGGTAGAGCTCGGATTCCTCACGGTTGGTGCTCTGGCAATCGGCCAGCTTGCCGGGCATGTTGCCGCTGGCCAGGGCCGTCTTGCGCCGCACCAGATCCCGGGCTCGTTTGGCCGCTTCGCGCGCTTGCATGGCCCGCTGGGCCTTGAGCAGGATCGCCTTGGCCTGGGACGGGTGCTCCTCCAGGTAGGTCGAGAGCGCCTCGGAGACCGCCGAGTGCACCAGGCCCTGCACCTCGCGATTGCCCAGCTTGTCCTTGGTCTGGCCTTCGAACTGCGGCTCGGCGATGTAGATCGAGACCACTGCGGAGAGACCCTCGCGGAAGTCGTCCCCGGTAGGGATGTCCTTCTCGTTCTTGAACAGCTTGCTGGTCTTGCCGTACTGGTTGAGGGTGCTGGTCAAGCCCGAGCGGAAACCGGCCAGGTGTGTGCCGCCGCCGTGGGTGTTGATGTTGTTGACGAAAGTCGACACCGTTTCCTGGTAGGTGTCGCTGTACTGCATGGCGACCTCGATCTGGTAGGTCTGCCCGGGGCGCTCGGCGGATTGCACTTCGCGCAGGAAGTGGATCACGTCGGCCTGGATCGCGGTGCGGTTCTTGTTGACGTGTTGGATGAAGGCGATCAGGCCCTGGGGGAAGTGGTACTCCTCGGCCAGACCCGTGCGCTGGTCCGCCAGGGAGATGGCGATGCCGCGCGAACCCATCAGGTAGGCGGTCTCGCGCAGGCGCCGGGCGATGCGCTCGAGCTCGAACTCCGTGGTGCTGAAGATCTGCGGATCGGGCTTGAAGCGCACCTCGGTGCCGTTCTTGTCGGTGCTGCCGATCACCTCGAGGGGCCGGGCGCGGCGCCCGCGCTCGAAGCGCATCCAGTGAATCTTGCCCTGCTTGTGGACGAAGACCTCCAGCCACTCGGAGAGCGCGTTGACGCAGGAGACCCCGACCCCGTGCAGACCTCCGGAGACCTTGTAGGCGCCCGAGTCGAACTTGCCGCCGGCGTGCAGCTTGGACAGCACCAGCTCGACCGCCGGGATGCCTTCTTTCTCGTGGATGTCGACGGGGATGCCGCGGCCATCGTCGATGACCCGGATCGAACCGTCGGTTTCGATCGACACGTCGCAGCGGGTGGCATAGCCCGCCAGGGCCTCGTCGATCGAATTGTCGACCACCTCCCAGATCAGGTGGTGCAGGCCGCGCACGTCGGTGTCGCCGATGTACATGGCCGGACGCACCCGGACGGCCTCCAGGCCCTCGAGCACGGTGATCGATTCGGCGGTGTAGTTCGCAGCTGTCTTTTCGGCCATGGGCTCAACTCTTGCGCCGGATGGACAGGCGCTTGAACGATCCGGGGGGCAGCGCGTCCGCCAGGCGGCGCGCGAGGTCTTGTTGGCGGTAGGCGACCAACTCGTGGTAGAGCGCAGCCGAGGCCACCTCCACCAGCAGCTCCCCGCCGCGGAAGCGCGTCAGCGGGGCCTGCCGAGCGAGCTCGGGGCCGGCCACCTCGCGCCAGGCGCGCTGGGCACGCTCTTCGGTCTGGGTGGGTTCGCGCAGCCCATGTTCACGTCGCAGCAGGTCCAGCGCGGCGAACAGGGAGGTCGGACCGCTGCGAGGTCCCGGTTGGGGGCGGTATGCGAAGGAAGCGAAACGGCGCCGCTGCCGCGGCGCTGCGGGATCGCCCTCGTCGTCCGGGTCCGGGTCTGAGTCGTTCGTTTGGGGCTCGGTCACCGAGGGACGCTCAGGTCTCGACCGTGATCGGCATCACGATGTAGAGGTAGTTCTCGCCCAGGGTGAACTTGCCGGGGCTGGTGCGGTCGTTGAATTCGAGCGTCACCAGCTCGCGCTCACAGTTGCGCAAACCCTCGAGCAGGAAGTCCGGGTTGAAGGCGATCTGGGCGTCCTCGCCGTCGTAGACGACGTCCAACTGCGAGTTGGCGCTGCCCGCAGCGGTGGAGCGTCCGAAAATCTCCAGCTTGCCTTTGGTCAGCAGCAGCTTGACCGCGCGCGCATCGGCGGTGGTCACATTGCTGACCAGCTTCAGCTTCTTGGAGAGCAGCTCGGGGTCTGCCTCCATGCGGTTGTTCGATTCCTTGGGGATCACGGCGGCGTAGCGCGGGAACTCGCCTTCGATCAGGCGCGCGAAAAACTCGCCGCGACGGGTCTTGAGACCGAGTTGGTTGGTGCCGAAGTGCAAGCTGATCGTCTCCAGGCCGTCGCTGACCAGGCGCGTGAAGGCGTTGAGCGCCTTGGCGGGCACGATCGCGCGGCGCGGCGGCCCGCTGGGGATGTCGATCGGGGTCGACGCCACGGCCAATCGGCGGCCGTCGGTGGCGACCAACCGCAGCACCTGATCCTCGACCAGGCACAGGATGCCGTGCATCGCATAGCGCCCCTGTTCCTTGGCGGCGGCGAACACGGTCGAGTTGACCAGGCGATTGAATTGCCCGCCCTGGATCGGGATCGCGCCGGCTTGGTCGAAGTGGGCCACGACCGGGTACTCGTCGGGATCCACGGTCGGCAGTTCGCAGCGGTCCGGGCCGGATCCGAGCTCGAGCTTGTCGCCGCGTTGCTGGACGGTCACGGTCTCGCCGACCAGGTCGCGGATGAAATCGGCGCACACCCGACCCGGGACCAGGATCGTGCCCGGCTCGGCGACCTTGATCTGATCGATGCGATAGCGCAGGGCGACCTCGGTGTCGGTCCCGATCAGCTCCAAGGCATCGTTGGTCGCCACCAAGCAGACGTTCTCGACCGCCGGCCGGGTGCTCTTGGTCGGGATGATCCCGTTGACCAGGGTCAGGGCCTCGCGCAGGCGCTCGCGATCGCAGATCAGTTTCATGGGGTCGGTGGTTCGAGGGGGCTGCAGGGGGCGGCGGCCAGCTCCGGGATCGGCTCCACCAGAATAGAGATCTTCATCGTCTTCTTCATGGGCGAACCAATTTGTGATTCCCGCTCGGAGCGCGTTTGTAAGTCCATTCCGGACAAGGACTTACGGACTCTTGAAGAGCTGTGGATAAACGCTGGTCCCCTGTGGATAAGTGTGGAGGGGTGTCGAGCCGCGGCCGGCTTCTCCAGGGCGGTTCCAAGGGCCGGGCTTGGGCTGTTGAGGAGCGGGGACAAGCGGGCCTCGACTCCACTCCGGCTCCACGGCGATTCCGCAGGCCCTGCACCGCTTGTCCACAGCTCCCACGGGCAGTCCCAGGCCTTTGCGGAGCCGTCCCGAGTACCCCCTTGCGATGCCCAAAGGCTCCCCCGCGGGCCGCACAAGCCCCTCCAACGGGAGCGCCCGGGCGGGCCGCCCGGGCGCGGCTGCGGCCGCTTGGACCCGGGGATCGGGAGCCGGCGGCCGCGCGGGTGTACCCCCGCCTCAGGGTCGGGGCGCCGGGAACGGCCCGGGTGGCGGGGGAGCTCACCCCCTGCCGGCGGGCCCGGCCAGGCCGCCGGTTCCGCTCGGGAGCCGCCCGGTCCGCTCCCGCTCGGATCAGCTCGGGCGGGTGTTCAAGCGGCTTTCGAGCTCGCGCACCATCTCGAGGCAAGCGGCGTCGGCCTTCGACAGGCGCGCGATCTTCTGGATCGCATACAGGACCGTCGAGTGGTCGCGGCCGCCGTAATAGCCGCCGATCTCTTCGAGCGAGAGGGAGGTCACGCGCCGAGCCAGATACATGCCCACCTGACGCGCGTAGGCGATACCGGCGGTCCTGCGCCGCGACTGCAGGTCGGCCAGCTTGACCGAGAAGTGGGCGGTGACCACGCGCAGCACGTCTTCGATCGTGGGTTGGAAGTTGCGCTGTTCGAACAGGTCCCGCAGGCATTCGCGGGCCACTTCGGGCGACAGACCTTGGCTGGAGAGGCGCGCGTAGCCGATCAGCTTGACCACCGCTCCTTCGAGCTCGCGGATGTTGGTGTCGATGCGTTCGGCCAGCAGCTTGGCGGTCTCCTCCGGCAGCTCGAAGCCGCGGTCCTTGCACTTGCGGATCAGGATCGCCATGCGCGTTTCGAAGCAAGGCGACTCCATCTCGGTGACCAGGCCCCACTTGAAGCGGCTGACCAGGCGGCCTTGCAGACTGGGGATGTCCTTGGGCGGGCTGTCCGAGGACAGCACGATCTGCTTGCCGGCGTTGTAGAGCGTGTTGAAGGTGTGGAAGAACTCCTCCTGAGTGCGCTCCTTGTTGGCCAGCAGGTGGATGTCGTCCACGACCAGCACGTCGACGTTGCGGTACTTGTTGCGGAACTTCTGCAGGTCGCCGTTCTCGAGGGCGCTGATGAAGTGGTTGACGAAGGTTTCGCAGGACAGATACAGGATCTTGATGTTCGGGTCACGCTCCAGCAGCGAGTGGCACAGGGACTGCATCAGGTGCGTCTTGCCCAGGCCGACGTTGCCGTGGATGAAAAACGGGTTGTAGGTCTTGCCGGGGGCCTCCGAAACGCCCACGGCCGCCGCGTAGGCGAAGCGGTTGCACGGCCCGACCACGAAGGACTCGAAGCGATAGGCCTCGTTGAGGCCCACGTCGCTGCTGGACAGCAGGCGGCCCTTGCCGCGCACGGCGGGTGCTGAGTTCCCCGCCGCGGGGCCCCAGGCCGAAGGCGTCAGCAGCGCGGCGCCGGGGTTGCGGTTCTCGCCTTCCCCCTCGCGCACCAGCGGTTCCGCCTGGCCCACCGCGGCCGCGGGCAGACGCGGGCCGGAGGTCAGGTCGGGGTCGACTTCGAAGCGCACCTCGCGCGGCTGCCCGACCACCTCCAGCACGGCCCGGGCCAGGACCTCGGAGTAGTAGTTGTTGATGAAGTAGCGGCTGAAGTTGTTCTGGACCGCCAATGTGATCGCCTGGCCATCCAGGGAGCGCAGGGCCGCGCGGCGGAACCAGGTGTCGAACTGCTCGCGCTGGATGTAGCCCTGCAGCACGGTCTGGATCTCCTCCCACAGGCGCGCGAGGCGCATGGCCTCGGCCGCCGGCCCCACGGAGCTGGTCTGCGGGGCTTCTTCGGGTTGGTTCTGGGCGGGCTCGCTCATCGCGGGAGGGGTCGCCTGGGGCGTGCCAGGGGACGAGGGGGGCAGCGCGCGGACGGGGGGGCGCCTTGGACGCGCGTGCGGGCGTCGCGGGGCGGTTGTGGGAGGCGCTCGGGGGCGAGCGGCGATCCGGGATCCGGATCGTTGGGAGGCCACACGGCCTATTCCGGTCGCGGGGGCAGGCGCCGGGTCCGGCGCCGAAGGGACCGCCGGGGGAGCAGGGTCACGCCCGGCGGGCGCGACCGCAGCGGGGGGCCGGCCGGGCGGCCGGCGGGGCGTTCAGCCCACCCCGTCTCGAGGGCCCCCGGGACCTCGCGACCGCCCCAGCCAGAGCACGGACCGCGGACTCGACCGGCTCCCCAAGCCGCGGACCCTCGCAGCGGGCGCAGCACAGGCGGGGCGGAGCCGGGGAGCCGAGCGGTCGTTGGCGGTGGCTTGCACGGGGAGGCAGGGTTGGGACCGCGGGCCAGGGTTGGCCCGGCGGATGGGGGGAAGTTGCGAGGTAACAGGACCCCGGAGGGCGGGGCGGCGTCGAGCTCGAGGGGCCGGTGGGCAGCCCCCCGCGGGGGGTCTGGCCGGGTCCGCCGGGGGCGAGGCGATCGAGCTCGGCAGGGGCGACCCTGCGGGTCGCGGGGGGCCGCGCGCATCCGCAGCAGGCCGCGCAGGCGGCTGCTTCGGACGGCCGTCGCATGAAGCATGCAACGGCGTCGAGCGGACGCGCATTAGATGGGCTGCGCCAGCGTCCGTCAACACGATCCCAGCGCTGGTTCTCGCTCCCTGGAGCGGCCGCGAAAGGAGGCAGAATTTCCGGTCAGTTGACCTTGACGAGCGCCGCGGTCGGCGCTCCTGGCAGCGTCAGCGTGCTGCCTGCGTGCGCAGCACCCGCGCCAGGATCTCCGCCGCGCGCAGCAGCTCCTCGTCGCTGGTCGCCGTTCCCAGGGACAGCCGCAGCCCGCGCCGCGCCGCGTCCTCGTCGCGCCCCAGGGCGCGCAGCACATGGCTCGGCTCGACCGACCCGCTGGCGCAGGCCGAGCCCGAGGAGACCTCGAGTCCTTCCAGGTCGAGGCGCATCACCAGCACCTTGCCGTCGCCGCCCGGGGCCGACAGGTTGAGCGTGTTGGGCAGGCGCTCGGGGTCCTCTGCCTGCGGTCCGTTGAGCGCGAAGGCCAAGCCGTGCTGCCTGAGCGCGGCCAACAGCAGCGCGCTCTGCCGCCGCCAGCGCGCGGCGCGCTCGCTCCGTTCGGTCAGCGCCAGTTCGATCGCGAAGGCCGTCGCCGCGATGCTGGCCGCATCCTCGGTGCCGGGCCGCAGCCCGCCTTCCTGGCCGCCCCCGAAGGAGCGCGGCGCCAGCTTGGTTCCCCGGCGCACGTAGAGCACCCCCACCCCCGGCGGACCGCCCAGCTTGTGGGCGCTCATGGCGCCCAGGTCGATGCCCGCGCCGCCGAGGTCAACGGGCACGCGCCCGATGGCCTGGACCAGGTCGCTGAACAGCGCGCCCCGCAAGCCCCCGGAACGCAGGCGCTCGGCCAGCTCGGCCACCGGCCAGACCGCACCGATCTCGCCGTTGGCCCATGGCAAGCTGACCAGGTCGCAGCCCAGCAGAGCCTCGAATTCGGCCTCGATTCTGGGTTTTCCTTGGCCATCCACGGGGATCCAGGTCAGCCGGGCCCCGCGCCGCTCCAGGGCCCGCGCACACTCCGCGACGGCCGCGTGTTCGATCGTCGCCAGGCCGACCCGCCGGGCCAGCCCCGCCTCGAAGCGTCCGATCAGCGCCAGGTTGATCGCCTCGGTGCCCCCGCCGGTGAACACCAGCTCCTCTTCGTGCACCCCCAGCGCCGCCGCCAGCCGCTCGCGGGCCGCGTCGATCAGCGCCCGCGCCCGGCGGCCGGAAGCATGCAGGCTCGAGGGGTTGCCGAGGCCCGCCTCGCGGTGCTCGCTCAGAAGCGCCGAGACCCGCGCATCGAGCGGCGTCGTGGCGTTGTGATCCAGATAGATGCCCATCGAGGCCCAGCGCGGTCGCTCACGACAGCAGGCCCGGGCCCGCGCTGGCCGCGGGGGCAGCCGCTTCGGGCGCCAGCGGCCGGCCCTGGGCCAGCACTTCTTCGGCCAGCTCGGCGTAGTCGCGGGCGCCGGTGGAGTCCGGCGCATACTCGAAGATCGACTGGCCGAAGCTGGGGGCCTCCGCGAGCTTGACGTTGGCCGAGATCGCGCGCCGGAAACACTGCGCCGGGAAGTAACGCCGGATATCGCTGAGCACCTCGCGCCCCAGGCGCAGGCGGTTGTCGTACAGGCACGGGATGATGCCGGAGACCGTCAGCCCCGGATTCATGTGCTCGCGGATGCGCTCGATCACGTCCAGCAGCCGCGTCATGCCTTGCAGCGCCAAGAATTCGGTCTGCAGGGCGATGAAGACCTCCGAAGCGGCGATCAGCGCATTCAACGAAAGCAGCCCCAGGCTCGGCGGGCAGTCGAACAACACGAATTCCGCCGGCGCGACGCCGTGGCGCTGCTCGGATTCGGCGCTCCAGCGCGACAGCGCCCGGGCCAGGATCTGCTCGCGGTCCTCCGCCTGGGCCAGCTCCAGCTCGGCCCCCGACAGGTCGATGCCGGTGGGCACCACCCACAGCCCCGGGGTGCGCGTTTGGCACAGGGCCTCGGCCACGCTGCAGGAGCCCGCCAAGACCCCGTAGCTCGAGGGCTCGCCCGCCTCGACCTCGATCCCGAGGTGCGTCGAAAGGTTGCCCTGCGGGTCCAGGTCGAACAGCACCACCCGCTGACCGGCCCGAGCCAGGGCGGCGCCCAGGTTGACCGCCGAGGTGGTCTTTCCGACCCCCCCTTTTTGGTTCACGATCGCGATGCGGCGCATGGGCTCGGGATTGTAGGCCCCCCGGGCGCGATCCCGGTTCGGCCGGGCAGCCCCGGGCCGACACCTGCCGCGCCCCCGGGGGGCCGGGGCGCCCTCCGCGCCAGCGGGGCTCGCGGGCTGCCGCTGAGCCGCCAGCGCCGCTCCGGCCGCCGGGTCGGGGGCAGCGGGGCCGCGGGCCCGAGCCGTCCGCCCGCGCGCAACAAACCCGGGGATCCCGGGGCGGATCGGGGACCGACCGCACCCCGCAGGCAACCCGGCCGCGGCGGCGCGGGGTGTCCGGCGGCGGGCTGCCCGGGCTCCGGGACCCGCCCACGGCCGGCATGCCGGGGCGCCTCGATCCGTTCCCGAGCCTCGCCCCGCCCGGTCCCGCGCTCGCGGTTGCGCCGCTCCGCGGCCAGGGGCGCGGCGCCCGCGACCCCAGGCCCCGGGCCGTCCCGGGGGGGGCCCGGGGGAGCGCGGCCCGCCCGGCTCGCAGGCCAGGGCGAGCCCGCCGCGCCGGTCACAGCCTGGGATCGATGGAGCGCAGCGACGATCCCAGCCTCTGTGGCCGGCGGAGGCCGGCCCAAGGGCATCTGACGGGTTGGTAGGGCGGCTCGGGCGCAGCCCGAGTCGATGGATAGGAACCTGTCAGCGCGCGCGCGTGTAGACGATCTCCATCGACTTGATGCGCTGTCCGTCGTGCAGGTCCCAGGAGACCATGGTGTGTTGGTCGGGCCCGACGATCGTGATCTGCTCGATCATCTGGATCGGCTTGCCGGTCATCGGATCGGTCTTGGTCGCGTTCATGGTGAAGACCTTGCCGTCGGCCGACAGTTCGCCGTTCGAGATCGAGATGTGGGTCGACATGTTGTCGACCCACAGGCCCACGTAGCGGCCAGCGGCGTTGTCGTAGCCGAACAGGGAGGTGCCCTGGAAAGGCTGGCCCATGAAGTCGCCGCTGAAGCGCTGCTCGAGGAAGCGGCCGTCGAGGATCCAGGCGCTGTTCATGGCGCCTTCCATGACCATCGGCGGCGTGGATGGATCCATGAACATCGTGACCGTGGCCTTCCAGTTGCCTTCGAAGGCCTTGAGGATCGCGTGGCGCTCGCCGGGGGTGCCGGCGCGGGTCATGGCCTCCATCATCTGAGCCATGTCGGGCATGGCCGGGGCGGCTTCCTGGGCCTTGGCGGCGGGGCGGGCCGGCTTCGATTCTTGGCCGGGAGCTTGGCCGATCCAGATGCCCAGGGTCAGGGCGCCGACGAGGGAGAGGGCGGAGGGGAGCAGTTGCATGGTCTGGTTGGGGCTCGGGACGGATCGATCCGACTTCGGACCGGACGGGACAAGCTAGCCCGCGGAGGCGCTGAGATCTCAGCCCCCCGGAATTCCCTCTCCTGGGCTCGGCCTGGGCGCCGCGGCCAGCGCCGCGCGCGGGCGGCGCGCCCGCGGCCCTCCCCTCGGGCCCGGTCTGTGGCGCCGGCGCGGCCGGGGCCCTGGTCTCAATACTGCACTTCGCCCTCGACCTCGGCTTGGGGCGCCGCCGCGGCGTCCTCGAAGCGGCGTCCCGTGCAGCGCTCGATCAGCGCCCGCGCGTCCTCGACGATCAGGGCCAGGGCGGGCACGAGCAGCAGGGTGATCGCCGTAGCGAAGACCACCCCGTACGCCAGGCTGATCGCCATCGGGATCAGGAACTGGGCCTGCACGCTCTTCTCGAGCATCATCGGAGCGAGGCCGGCGAAGGTCGTCAGCGTGGTGAACAGGATCGGCCGGAAGCGGCGCCGGCCGGTCTCGATCAGCGCTTCGAACGCCGCGAGGCCCTGGGACCGGAAGCGATTGAAGCCGTCCATGAAGACCAGCGAATCGTTGACGACCACGCCCGACAGCGCCACCAGCCCGAAGAACGAGAAAAAGCTCAGCGTGTAGCTGGTCAGCAGGTGCCCCAGCACCGCGCCGATGATCCCGTAGGGGATCACCGACATGATCAGCAGCGGCTGCACATAGCTGGCGAGCTGCACGGCGATCAGGGCGAAGATGGCCAGCATGGCCACGCCCATCAGCCGGAACAGCGAGCCGAGGCTCTCCATGCGCTCCTGTTCGACGCCCTCGAAGCTGAAGCCCAGGCCGGGCAGGTCGCGCTGCAGCGCCGGCAGCAGGTCGTCCTTGAGCAGGGAATTGAGCTGGTTGGCGCTCTGCTGCTCGGCGTCGACCTTGGCCGTGACGCGCACCACGCGCCTGCGATCGGCCCGCTCGATCACCGAATACCCGCGGCCCTCGCGCACCGTCGCGACCGTGCGCAGCGGCACCTCAGCGCCATCCGGCAAGCGGACGCGCATGCGGTAGAGCGAGCCCAGGTCGCGGCGCTCGGCCTCGGGATAGCGCACGAGCACCTCGATGTCGTCGCGGCCGCGCTGCAGGCGCTGGGCCTCCTGCCCATAGAATCCGCGGCGCACCTGGCGCGCCAGGTCCGCCAGCGCCAGGCCGGCGGCGACGCCCTCGGGGGTCAATTCGAACTCGAGCTCGCGCTTGCCCTGCTCGAAGGAGTCGGCGATCTCGCTGACCCCAGCGAATTCGGCCAGCCGCTGCTGCAGACGCTGGGAAGCCTCGAGCAGGCTCTCGAAATCCGCGTGGCTCAATTCGACCGAGACATCGTCGCCGGCCCGCAGCATGTTGCTGTTGAAGGCCAGGCGCACGGCGCCCGGGATCTCCCCGACCCCGGCCTGCCAGCGGCGCTCGAGCTCGCTGGAAGCCAGGCTGCGCTGCTCGCCGGGCAGCAGCTCGAGCGTGACCTCGCCCAGGTGCGCTCCGACCACGCCGTTGTCCTCGTCTCCGGGCCGCCCCGAGGCGGCGAAGGCCCGCGTGCCCACCGTGGCCGCCGCGGAGCGCAGGATCGAAGCGCTGCCCGGCGGCGCCGCCGCGTCGATCTCGGTCCGCAGCACCTCGGCGGCCGCCAGCAGGCGTTCGACGCCCCGCTTTGTGACCTCCGCGGGCGTGCCCAGGGGCATTTCGAGGGTCGCCTTGAGCGTGTCGGAATCGACCGGGGGGAAGAATTGCACCCGCAGGTGTCCGCCGCGCACCAGCCCGAAGGTCAGCAGCAGCAGCGACACCGAGAGCGCCACGACCGCATAGCGCCAGGCCAGGGCCCAGCGCAGCAGCGGCAGGTAGCCGCGCTCCACGAGCCAGGCCAAGCCCGTGCGCAGGCGCTCCTGCAGCACCGGCAGGAAGCCCCGCGGCGTGCCCTGGCCTCCGGAGGACAGGTGCGCCGGCAAGATCAACAGCGCTTCGAGCAGCGAGACCAGCAGCACCGTCACCACCACCACCGGCACCTGCCACAGCACCTGGCCCATGAAGCCCGAGGTGTAGGCCAGGGGCAGGAAGGCGGCCACCGTGGTCAGCACGCCGGCGCTGACCGGGCCGGCCATCTGGCGCACACCGCGGATCGCGGCCGCCAGCGGCGAGAGCCCCTGCTGGCGGTAGGAAAACACCGCTTCGCCGATCACGATCGCGTCGTCGACGACGATGCCGAGCACGATGATCAGGCCGAACAGGCTGATCATGTTGATCGAGCCGCCGATCGGCCCGATCAGCAGGAACGCGCCCAGGAACGAGACCGGGATGCCCAGGGTGGTCCAGAAGGCCAGCCGCAGGTCCATGAACAGCACCAGGGTCAGGAACACCAGCACCAGCCCGAACAGGCCGTTCCTGACCATCAGGTCGAGCCGGCCGCGCAGCATCTCGGCCTGGTTCGACCACAGCTCGGCCTCGATGCCCGCCGGCAGCTCGATGCGGCCCACGAAATCTTCGACCGCGCGGGCGATGTCGAGCAGCCGCTGCTCACCGACGCGGTTGACGTTGACGTAGACCGCCGGCTGGCCCTGGAACAGGGACAACACCTCGACGTCCTCGAAGCCGTCGACGATGGTGGCCACGTCGCGCAGCAGCACGCGCTGGCCGTCCGCGCCCGAGCGCAGCACCAGCCGCTCGAAATCCTCGCGCCCGTAGGCCTGGGCCTCGGTGCGCAGCAGGACTTCCCCTTGCCGGGTGCGCACCGAGCCCCCCGGCAGATTGACCGAATAGCGGGCGACCGCCTGGGCCACCTCGTCGAAGCCGAGGCCCAGCTCGCGCAGGCGGTCCTCCGCGACCTCCACGGCCACCTGATAGGCGCGCGTGCCGCTGACCTCCGCCAGGCTGATCTCCGGCAGGCTGGTCAGTTCATCGCGCACGCGCTCGGCCAGCTCCTTGAGGGCGCGCTCGCTGGCCTGGCCGTAGAGCACCACGGTGGCCACGCGCTCGACCGCGTCCGTGTCGACGATCGAGGCTTCGTCGGCGTCCTCGGGCGGGAAATCCTGCAGCCGGTCGATCGCCGAGCGGATGTCCTCCAGCACCTGGCGGTCGTCGGCCAGGTCCTCGAGTTCGGCGCGCACCAGGCCGGCGCCCTCGCGGGCCGTGGAGCGCACGCGCTCGATGCCCTCGATGCCGGCGATGGCCTCCTCCACGCGCCGGTTGATGCCCTCCTCGACCTCCGCCGGCGTGGCCCCCGGATAGGGCACCTCGATGCTGATCGTGCGCGGGTCGATCTCGGGGAAGGATTCGACCTTGATGCGCCCGAGCTGGATCGCGCCCCCGACCAGCAGGAACAGCATCAGCAGGTTGGCGGCGACGTGGTTCCTGGCCATGAAGGCCAGGGGGCCGCGGGCCGGCTCCTGCTGGTCGCTCACGGCGCGGCCTCCGCCGTGCGCACGGCCATGCCCTCGGTGGCGATCGCGAGCCGCGTGGTCAGCAGCCCCGCTCCGGCGGGGAGGCCGCGCACGTACAGCTCCGCGTCCGCCGCGAACACGACCTCGGGCCGCATGCGGGCCAGCCGGCCGCCGACCACCACCCAGGCCAGGCCCTCCTCGTCCAGGTGCTGGCGCTCGACGCGCACCACCCCCTCGAGCTTGCGGGCTGCGAGCCGCAGCTGGGCGAAAGCCCCCGGCAGCAGCGCAGCGCGGCGCCCGTCCGGCCCGATCTCGGGTGGCTCGATCTCCGCCACCAAGCGCGCCAGGCGCGTGCGCGGGTCGAGCTCGCCCTCGATGCGCACGATGCGGCCCGGGCAGCGCCAGGACTGCCCGCCCAGGCGGACCAGCGCCTCCACGGGCGAGCCCGCCCCGGCGTCAGCGTTCAGGCCCGGCACCGCCAGCTGGGCCAGCTCGTGGTCTTCGACCGGCACCGGGATCTCGAAACGGCTCGTGTCGTACAGGCGCCCGAGCTGTGCTCCGGCCTGCACCAGGTCCCCCGCGGCGACGCGCGCCTCCAGCACGCAGGCGGCGAACGGCGCCCGCAGGGTGCAGCGTTCGAGGTCCAAGCGCGCCCGTTCGATGCGCGCCAAGGCGGCCGCCAGCCGCGCCTCCGCCTCGGCGATCTGGGGCCCGCGCGAGACCAGGGGCGGCGGCGTGCCCGCCCCCAGCGCCTCCCACTCCGCCAGGGCCGCGGCGGCTTCCGCGCGCTGGTTCGCCAGTTGGGTCTCCGCCCCGGCCCGTTCGGCGTGGGCCTGGGCCAGGGCCAGCTCCAGGTCGCTGCGCTCGAGCTCCAGCAGCACCGCGCCGGCCGCGATGCGCCCGCCGGGCCGGAGCTCGGGGTGCACCGCCAGCACCCGCCCACCGACCTGGGCCGCCAAGGCCAGCTCCGTGCGCGCCCGGAGGGTGCCCTGGCCTTCGATCTCGAGCTGGACCTCCCGGACCACGATCGGCTCCACGCTCACCAGCGGCGTCGAACGGGGCCGCTCCTGCCGCTCGGGGGCGCGCTGGCTCGAGGACAAGCCCTGGCTGCCGAAGATCCCCAGCGCGAGCGCGCCGAGCACCACCAGGGCTTGCCCGAGGCTCGCGCGCCAGTGCTGGGCGCGGGTCGGCGGTCGGACGTCGGTCGGTTCGGCGCTCATGGTTGGGCCTGTGGCTCGTCGCTTGCGGCCGGCGGCAGCCATTCGCCTCCGACGGCCAGGATCAGGTCGATGCGCGCGGACCAGGCCTCGCCGGTCAGCCCCGCGGCCAGGTCCTCCGCCTGCGCGCGCCGCCGCTGCGTGTCGAGCAGCACCAGCAGGCTCTCGAGACCCCGCTCGTAGCGCCCGCGGGCGGCCGTTTCCGCGGCGCGCGCCGCCGCGGCTTGGGCCGTCACGCGCTCCAGCTGCTCGGCCAGACGCCGCTCGGCGATCAGCGCGCTCTCGACCTCCACGAAGGCGTTCAGCACCAGGGCCGAGTACTCCTGCAGCGCTTGGCGCGCGCGCGCCTGTTCGGCCTTGGAGGCCGCGCGCAGGGCGCCCCCCGAGAACAGCGTGGTGCTGAGGCCGGCGGTCGCCGCAGCGACCCAGCCCTCGATCTGGAACGCGCCGCCGGCGGCGTTGATGCCGCGGCTGGCCTGGCCCGAAAGCGTCAGGTCCGGGTACAGGCGCGCCAGGGCCACCCCGACCTGGTGGTTGGCCGCGATCGCATTCAGCTCGGCCGCCTGCAGGTCGGGGCGCCCATCGAGCAGCGCCGCGGGCAGGCCCGCGGCCGGCGCCGGGGGCGGCGGCAGCTCGGCCAGCTCCGGGGCCGCGGGTCCGCTGCCCGCCGGACGCCCGAGCAGGCGCTCGAGGGCCAGGGCGCGCTCGTCCCGGGCGCGCTCCAGGGCCGGCAGCGCCGCTTCGGCCGCCAGCCGATTTTCGCGCGCCAGGAACACGTCCACGGCCGCCACGCCAGGGACGCCCGCTTCGAAGCGCCGCGCGACGGTCTCCTCGGTTTGCGAGCGGCTGGCGAGCACCTGCCGCGCCAGGCGCAGGCGGCGCTCCAGCGTGCTGAGGTCGGCGCGCGCGCGCACCACCTCCGCCGCCAGGCTGTGCAGCAGAGCGCGCTGCTGGCGCTCGCTGGCCGCGAAGCGCGCCGTGGCCGCCCGCGCGGCCGAGCGCAGCTCCCCGAACAGGTCCGCCTGCCACGAGATCGAGGCCCCCGGGCTGGTGATCGAGGCGTAGGCGTTGCCGTTGTCGAGCTCCACCCGGCTGCGGGTGGCGTTGAGGTCGAGGCCGATCGTGGGCCAGCGCCCGCCGCGCGCCACGGCCGCCTCCGCGCGCGCCGCCTCGACCCGCTCGGCCAGGGCCAGGGCATCCGGATTGCGGGCGAAGGCCTCGGCCACCAGCGCTTCGAGCTCCGGGTCCCCGAGGCGCGTCCACCAGCGCGCGAGATCCAGGCGCGCTGCGCTTTGGCCCGCCGGCACTGCGCCCGCGCCGCCCTGCGCCGCCGCTCCGCCCTGCGCCGCTGGCCCGGGCGCCGCGGCGAGCTGCTCCTGCGCACCGGCGCTGGCCAGCGCGCCAGCCGCCGCCCCGGGGTCATGGGCGAAGGGCCGCTCCCGCCAGTCCTCGAATTGCGGCCGCTCGTACCTGGGCGCCAGGCTGTCGCAGGCGCACAGGGATAGGCCCAGCAGCAAAGCCAGCGCCGCCCGCCGGGCAGCCATCGCTGCGACCGCACCCGGGGCCCGCCGGGCCCGACCCGGCCCGCTTCGGCGCCCGGGCTTCATGCGCGGGTCCCCCGTTCCCGCAGGGCGGCCAAGCCCGCCAGGCTGAAGGCGGTGGTCTGCTCCGCGATCGCCTCCAATTCCGCGGCATCGAGGTTCAGCTCGGGAAACAAGCGCGCGTGGACCGGCGCGGCATGGCGGTAGGTCGCGCACTGGCCCAGCACGGCGATCACCGCGCGCCGCAACAGGGCCCGCGGCGCTCCGGGGGGCAGCAGCGCGGCCACGATCTCCTGCAGCGCCCCGAGCTCGCCGCGGATGTGTCGGGCGATCACCAGGTCGAGCACCTCCCCCATGGCCGACAGCTCGCCGGTCAGCCGCAGCATCACGCCCCCGGGGTCGCAGGCCACGCGGTGCAGCAGGAACCAGCGCAGGAAGCGCCCCAGCTGTCCCGCGGGGTCCCCGGGCGCATCCGCGAGCCGGGGCAAGGGCGCCCCCGCCGTGCGCTGCTCCAGCTCGCGCTCGATCACCGCCGCGCACAGCTCGGCCTTGCCCCCGAAGTGGTAGTGGACCGCGGCGATGTTGGCCTCGGCCAGCTCGGCGATGCGCTGGATCGTGGCGTCCCGGTAGCCGTGGGCGGCGAAGACCTCCTGGGCCGCCGCCAGGAGCCGCTCGCGGGTCGAGCTCATCGGCGCAGTCTGCGCCCCTCCAGAGCGCATTTCAAACGAGTTTTTGAAATGTTCATTCGATCCTCGTAAATCCATGTCAGAACTAGGTTTGCAAACCATCATACCGGCCCCTCGCCGGCCTTTCCGGCGCCCGACCGGGCCGGCCCGCGGCGCTCCGCGCCGCCCCCGGGCCGAGGCCCGCCCGGCCGCCGCCAGGG
>ERZ1066133.502-NODE-502-length-17351-cov-11.027000_pt1 | contig 17351 bp, 10 predicted proteins | sample MGYA00382780_ERZ1066133 | MGnify/ENA primary metagenome ERZ1066133 (study PRJEB33369, sample SAMEA5778363) | biofilm metagenome | biome: Industrial cooling water; feature: Water cooling tower basin; material: Biofilm | place: United Arab Emirates | collected...
CCGCCGGCGCCGCCGCTGCCTCCGCCGCCCTGCCCGCTGGGCGCGCCGCTGCCCGGGATGCCGCCGGGGGCCTGGCCGCCCCCGCCGCCGACGGGCGGCACGCCGCCTTCGTCGTCGTCATCGTCGTCGTCGGGCTGGTTGACATCCCCGGGGCGCTGCGCGCCGACGGCGATCAGGTACAGCTCCTGCAGGGCCAGGGGATCGTCGCGCACCAATTGCCCGTTGACCAGCGTGTCGTAGCGCACCCACTCGGTGGCCTCGGGCTGATCGAGCCGCGTCAGCTGGGCATGCTCCGGGATGCCGCCGAGGGGCGGCAGCAGGGCGTCGGTGCCGACCCCGTAGGGCAGGGAGATCGGCACCACGATCACGCGCTCGCCCAGGTCGCTGTTGAGCGTCTGGGGGTCGAGCACCGCGCCCCCGTATTCGATCACGAAGGCCTTGGCGGTATTGCCGGGACCGAAGGCGCCGGCCAGCTGGTTGGCCAGATTGGGCAGCTCGGCCGCCAGCACGTTCCACTCCGCGATCTGCAGCTGGTTGCCGGCGACCCCGCTGTAGCGCAGCACCTGATAGCCGTACAGGGGCGAGCCCGCGGCGGTCACCGGCGTGTCCGCGACGTCCGGCTGCGGGCCGAGCAGGGTCCAGACCACGCGGTCCTGCAGCACCAGGGCGTAGCCGCCATCGGGCGAGAATCCGCTCGCCGCTTCGTTGGGAGGCGTGGTCAGGTCGCAGGGCGCGAGCTCGAGGGTCTGGGGCGGATCGATGGCCGGGTCGATGCCCAGGCCCAGGGGCACCACGAAGCCGCCCGGGAACTGCAGGTTGATCTCGATTCCGGGCTGGCCGTTGACGCCGGTCACGAGCGCCGGGCGCCACAACCCGACGCCGCCCGGCAGCGCGCCCCCGCCGCTGGGCAGATTGCTTTCCAGCGCGTGGCTGTAGCCGTAGAGCTCGACCGTGGTGCCCGCGGGGTGATTTTGGGCCTGCTGGGCGCCCAGGTTGGTGATCACCCCGTCCTGGCCGATCACGCACAGGCTGCGCGCGTAGCGCCCGCCGAAGCCCGCCTCGCTGCCCGCCTGCACGTGGGCGGCATCGAAGCTGCCGGGGCCGGAGACGCGCGCTTCGATCAGCTCGTCGCCGATGCGCAGCACGCAGCGCGGCGGGAAGCCCTGGGTCGACTCCACGGGGATCGTGATGCTGTCGCCGGACAGGGCCCCCGCCAGGCGGGTCAGGCCGGTGCGCTCGATCTTGTAGGTCTGCTGGGCCTGCGCGAGGCCCAGGCCATCCAAGCGCAGATCCACCTGGCTGGGCCGATTGCCGCGCACATCGAGCGCCAGGTGCAGCCACTGACCGGCCGAGGGTGACCCGCCGGCTCCATCCAACGGCACGCGCAGCTCTTGGACCTCGACGAAGGGCGTGTCCGGGTGGTCGCCGGGACCGTCCCAGAGCGTCAGCCGCAGCTGGCCGCCCTGCTGCGAAAGCGCCACCCGGTCGCCGTCCAGGGCCGCGGCCGCATCGAGCAGCAGCCCGTCCCCCGCGGCCAATCGGAACCAGGCGGAAAGCGCGAAGGGCCGCACCCAGCCCGACGGGCCGATCCAGCCGACCCGCGGGTCGTCGAAGGCGTACACCAGGGGACCGGCGCTGCCGAGGTCGTGACCCTCGAGATCGCCCTGCGAGAAGTCGAAGTGCACCACCCGGCCGGCGCGCTGGCCCTCCTCGTCGAGGCGCGCCGGCGCCGGCCGCGCGCCGCCGGCCACGCCGTCGTCCGGGAAGCGGCTGCGGGCGACCGCGGGCGCCCCGGGCTCGCCGCTGCCCTCCAGGTTGAAGTGCACCGGCCGACGGGCCGGCGTCAGGCCGCCCTTCCACACGTCGGGCACCGACACCGGCAGGGGCGCGCTGATCCAATCCGGCGCATCGCCGCTCAGGCGCTGCTGCTCCTCGAAATCGACCTGCCGGTCCCACAGGGCGAGCAGTTCGGTCTCGGGCACCACCAGCTCGATCTGCTCGCGGCGCAGGCTGGCGCGGGTCAGGCCCGAGGCCATGCCGGCGGCGGCGCGCAGGTCGAAGGCGAACACCTCGCGCGCCACGAAGGCGAACGGCAGGGTCGAGACCTCCAGGTCCGAATCGTTGGCGTTGAGCGCGTTGGTGTACAGCGCCAGGGCATCCTCGCGCTCGAGGAACACGCCGTCGCCGGGCAGCACCTTGGCGCGCTCGATCGCTTCGCGCAGGTCCTCGCCAGGGCGGGCCAGCAGCAGTCCGGCGCTGGGCAGTACCAGCCGTTCGAGGAAATCCTGCAGGCCGGTGTAGGGGCGCTGGGCCAGGGCGCGCTCGGCCAGCTGCTCGGCCTCGCTGCGGGTGATGCGCTCGTTGCGGCCCAGCAGCTTGAGGTGCGCGAACAGCGCCGTCAGGACCTCGCGCGAAGCCGTGTTCAGGTTGACCGGCCGGCGCGCCTGCACGGCGATCACCGCGCCGAATTCGGGGTACTCGCCGCGCACCGGGTGCAGCAGGCGCACGCGGCCGTTGTTGGCCGCCAGCACCAGGCCCAGCTCGCGCTGCCCCGCGCCCTCGATCTGCACCGTGGCCCCGGGGTTGAAGCTGCGCCATTCCGGCACGATCAGCTCGCAGGTGCGCCCGCTCTGCAGCGCGTTCAGCACGCGCACGCCGCGCTGCCAGCGCGGCCCGGCCCCGAGGCCGGAGAAGAAGCTGGCGCAACGGTCCAGCTGGCCGAAGCGGCGCTCGAGCTCGAGCCGCGCGCCCTTGGCGGCGGCCAGCTCCGCCGCGCTCTCCGGCGCGCCGGCGGAGTCTGCGGCGCGCGGCGTGTCCCCAGCCGGCGCGCTCGGCACCGACCCGGCCTGCGCGCCGTCCGCGGTTTCGACCTCGAGCGGCGGCAGCCCGGCCAGCTCGCGCAGGCGATCGACCTCGGCCGCGCGCTCCGCGGCCCGTTCGATGCGGCGTTCGACGCGCTCGCCGGGCAGGTCGGCCCGCTGCGGCAGCTCGGGCAGCGCGGCCAGGATCTCGTCGAGCACGGCGCCGATCGAGAGGCTCTGGGTCTCGCTCAGCCCCTGCTCCAGGCGCCACAGGCAGGGCAGCAGCGCCTCGAACCCGAGCAGCGGCGCGCCGGCGGGGAACGAACTCGGCGGGCGCAGGCCGCAGACCGCATCCGGTTCGGCCAGCAGGCCGCGCTCGAGCTGTTCGAGCTGGCTGCCGTCGCGCAGCCGATAGGAGCACAGCTCGCCCGCCAGCCACACGTAGCCGCTCGGCCCGAAGCCCTCGGCGTTGGCCAGCGGCAGGTCCGTGTCGTTGGCTGCGATCGGCTTGGTCAGGTAGCTGGCCACGCCCAGCAGGTTGGCGATCACCTGCGGCGGGGCGCTGTCCAGGTCGATGCGTCCGGCCAGATCCTCGGCGCGGTGGTCGAACCAGGGGCCGCTGCCATCCCGGGCTGGATAGGCGCCGGCGGTCAGGTCGATCGGCAGCTCGAACTCGTCCAGGCCGTCGTGGTCGGGCGTGCGATCGAACCCGGGGAAGCTGGCCCACAGCCCGTGGCGCAGGTGCCGGGCCCCGTCCTCGAGGGCCAGGCGGGCGCGGGCCTGATCGAGCTGCCGCGCGGCGGCCCGGTCGGCCTCCTTCGCGGCCCACAGGAACGGCGCGGCCAGGGCGAACAGGGCCAGCAGCACGATCAGCACCGCCAGCAGGGCGAAGCCCTGGCGCGGCCCGCGCGGAACTCGCAGCGGCTCAACCATCGGCGATGCCTCGGCTGGTGAGGATCAAGGGGCGTTCGAGCCCGCCCGGCAGGCGCAGCGCGAGGACCAAGGGGCGGGTGCGGGCCTGCTCCAGGATCCCGTCCGGCCCGAAGCTCAGCTGCGCCGGCCCGTCCGCGGGCCAGTCGACGCGCTGGGGCAGGTCGAGGGGATCGGCGGATTCATAGGCGTAGAGGGTCAATTCGTCGATCTGTCCCGGGAAAGGCCGCGGGCGGCCCCCCAAGCGCAGGCTGCCCTCGGGCAGCTGCAGGCGCGCGGCCGCGGTGTCCAGCTCGAGCGCCAGGGACGCGGCCCGGACCCCATCCAGCCAGAGTTCGAGATGGCGGCCGTCGGCCAGCAGGGTCAGGCGCTGCCAGCGCCCGCGCTCGAGCAGCCCGGGCTCGGACTGCACGGTCCAACTGCCGGCGCCTGCCGCCGCGGCGCTGGCCTCCCCCACGCGGCGCGCGGCCAGCATGGCCACCAGCCGGCCCTCGGAATCGAGCCGCAGCGACAGCCCCTCGCCGCAGGTCGCGATCTCGCCGCCCTCCGCGCCCGAGAGGCGCAGCTGGAAGCGCAGCGCGAAGCCGCTGGCGGTGCCCAGCTCGGCGCGCCCGGCCAGGTCCAGCTCGGCCCGGCCGTCCAAGGGCGCCGCTTCCAGGTCCAGGGCCCGCCCCAGGAAGCCATCCTCCGTGAGCTTGGCCCCGCTCAGGGCCAGGCCCTCGCCGGCGGCCTCGAAGTGCCAGCTGCGGCGGGCCCGCGGCAGGTCGATCGCCAGGGAACGCCGATCCACGGACAAGCGCGCGTGGGCCGGCAGTTGTTCGGCCAGGGCGGCGCCCTGCATGGCGGACAGCGCCGCGCGCACGCGCTCGGGCGCGGTGTCGCTTTCGAGATCCATGCCCGCCAATAGCCCGACCCCGGCGCCGAGCAGCAGCCCGAGCAAGCTCATCACCAGCAGCAGTTCGATCAGCGTGAAGCCGGCGCGGCGCCCCGCGCCCCGCCCGGCTTCCTGCCGCGCCCTGCTGCCGTCCGCCTGCATCGCTTGGCTCAGTCGAAATTGTGGATGTCGTCCTCGGTGCCGAACTCGCCGTCCGGTCCGGCCGAGTGCAGCTGGAAGGTGCCCGCGCGCTCGGGACGCTGGGTGGCCCCGTCGATGCTGGCGCGCAGCCGCGATTCGAAGAACTCGCCGTCTTCCCCCGCGGCGAGCAGGACCTGCTCCTGGTCGTAGTCGTCGGCGCGCAGGTAGGCGATCGGATTGCCCCAGCCGTCCCCGAGCTCGAACAGCTGGGCGTCGGGGAAGTCGGTCAAACTGCGCACCGCGCGGTCCCCGTCGGTGTTGATCAACTCGTCGGTCTCGAGCGCACCGCCGCCCTCGAAGCCCTTGGACCACAGCGCCACCACCAGGGCTTCCGCCCCCAGGTTGATCTGGTTCGGCAGCGCACCCAACTGGGCGTCGAAGCGGCTCGGCGGGTAATCCCCGAAGCGCGCTTCGTAGGTCTCCAGCAGGGTCGCGATCTGCGCCAGACGGGCCTTGGTCAGCTTCGACTTGACCTGGTCTTCGGAGCCGCGCAGGGCCGGCAGCAGGAACACCGCCAGCAGGCCGATAATCACGATCACCGACAGCAGCTCGATCAAGGTGAAGCCGCGGCGTGCGGCCTGTGCAGCGCTGGCCCTCATCGGATCCTCCGCGTGATCTCCACGTCGTCCAGGGTCAATTCGACCTGCCGGCCGGTCTCGCCCTCGGCGAAGACCCCGACCTTGAGCGGCGCGTTGCCGCGCCCGAGGGAACCCAGGGCCCGTCCGCTGAGCACGGGCACGCCGTCCAGCAGGATGTTGACCGTCTCCTCGCGCCCGGCGCTGATGCGCTCGATGCGCACGTGCACCGGGCGATCGCTGGGGAACGGGAAATCGACCCGCGACAGGTCCTGCCAGGTGCTCTCGCCGCGGGTCGCGTCCTGGCCGAGCACCTGCGTGGTGCCATCCCGGGCCCGCGCCAGGGCGGCCTTGGCCTGCACCTGCACGCCGCTCGGCCGGGCGACCTCGCGGGCCACGAACAGCCCCGCGCGCACCGTGCTGGAGGCCGCGATGCGCAGATCGGCGTCCAGGGCCACGAACTCGCTGGCCGCGTACTCGCGCCAGAAGCGCACCTCGCCCGCCTGCCGGAAGGTGCCCGCCAGCACCAGCTGACCTTGGACCAGCTTGGCGGTCGGTCCGGCGGCCTCGTCGACCTGCCAGCCGTTGCCGATGCGGGTGTATTCGAAGCGATCGCTCCACACATCCTTGCTGCGGTGGTCCTCGATGCGGGCGATCTGGGCCAGGGCCCAGCGCCGCAGGGGATCCTCCTCGCCCAGGGAGCGGCGCGCATCGTCGAGGGCGCGCAGCTGGATCAGCCCCTCCTCGACCGCGCCCAGGCGGTACTCGCACCAGGCCAAGCCGGCGCGGGCCTCGTCCAGGCCGGCGTCGAGGGCCAGGGCGGCCTCGAACAGCGCCCGCGCATCGCGGAAAGCCTGGCCGTACAGCCGCGCGAAACCGCGCCGGGCGACGAGGTCCGCGCGCGCGCCCGAGCGCCGCTGGGCCAGCTCCGCGGCGCGCTCGAAGTAGCGCTCGGCCGAGCCGTAGTCCTCGCTGGCGAGGCACAGCTCGCCCAGCTCCGCCAGGGCATCTTCGAAGTCCGACTCGCGCGCCAGGGCGGCCTCGAAATGGGCGCGGGCCCCGGAGAAGTCCTCGCGCAGCCGGAGCAGCCGGCCGCGCTGGTAGAGCACCCAGGGATCGCGCGGGTCGGCCTGCAGGGCGCGGGTGGCGTAATCCAGCGCGGGGCCGTCCTGGCCGGCGCGCTCGGCGAGGAACGAAAGCGCCGCCAGCGGACGGGCGGTGGCCAGCGGATCGGCCGCGAGCGCGGACTCGAGCTCGGCCTTGGCGGCGGCGAGCAGCAGCGCGGGCGCGGGCCCCTGCTCAGCGCCCGGCAGGGCGCGCAGGTCGAGCAGCCACAGACCGCGCGCCAGGGCCAGCTCGGCCCCGCCCCCTTGGCCCCCGGAGGTGCCCGCCAGCGCGGCCCCGGCGCTCAGGCCCGCGGCCGCGCCAAGGTCGGTCCCCGCGGCGCCCAGGCGGGCGCATTCCAGCAGTCCAGCCTGGGCCCAAGCCGAGTCGGGAGCGGTCTGCAGGGCCCCGGCGAAGTTCTCGGCCGCGGCCGCAAGGTCCCCATCGGCCAGCTCCGCACGCGCCAGCCAGAGGCGCGCCTCGAGCCGCTGCTGGCGCGCTTCGAGCGCGGCCGGCGCGTTGGCCAGCGCCTGGCGGAAGGAATCCCGTGCCGCCCCGAAGCGGCCCTGGCGGTACAGCAGGCGCCCCAGGGCTAGGTGGGCACGGAACGAAGCGCGCTCGGCGGACACCGCTCGGCGCAGGCTGGCCTCGGCCGCTGCGGGATCCAGGAAGCGCGCCTGCAGCTCGCCCAGGGCCACGAAGACGTCGGCGGAGGCCGGGTAGCGCGCGCACAGGGCTTCGATCTCGGCCAGGGCGCCGGCGTAGTCGCGGGCCGCCTCGAGGGTCAGCGCCAAGCCGATCTGCGGCGCGGGGTCGAGCGGCTTGGCGACCTGGGCGCGGCGGTAGATCTCCGCCGCGATCTGGGTCGCCCGCGGCACCTCGAGCCGCAGCCCCAAGGCCTCGCCCGCCAGCTCCAGGGCCCCGGCGTAACTGCCGGGCGTGAGCGGATCGGGCAGGGCCCGGAAGCGAGCTTCGAGGTCGTTTGCGGGCGTATTGGCGAAACCGAACTCGACCACCCGGCTGCGGTCGTAGGCGATCGGCGGCTGGCCCGGGAAGCGCTGCAGGCCGCTGAACGGATCGATCTGCACGAAGCGGATCGGATCGCCCGCGCGGCTCGGCAGCGGCAGCGAAAAGCGGTCGCCGTCCACGATCTGGCCGAAGAGCAGCTCGGCCTCGGTGCGCAGCCAGTCGTACTGGGCTCGGAAGGCCTCCTGGGCCTCGAGGCGCTCGGTGGGGTCGAGGTCCGAAAAACTGTTCGCGCCGGCGAAAGGCGAGCTCAGGGCGGGGGCTGCCTCGGTCGGCGGGTTGCCCTCGTCGGCGTACAGCTCCGGCAGGTCGAGCCGCAGGGGTTCGCGGGCCAACAGGCCTGCGAAGTCGCGCGCCTCCGGCCCGTCCGGCCCCGGCGGCGCCAGTTGGCGCAGGGGCGCGAGCGGCGGCGCCTCGAACGCCAGCGGGTCGAGCGGGCGGGTGTCCCGCGGCGGGGAGAACAGGCCGCGCGCGCGCGGCGCGGTCGCGGCCGACGGGGCCGCGCGTTCGGAGCCGGCCGCGTCCGAGGCCGGCCAAGCCGGGGCAGCGAAGCGCTCGAGCTCCGCCCCCTGCGAGCCCGAGCCGCGCTCGCGGCGGGCCCGCTCCTGGTCGGAAGCGCCCAAGAGCGTCGCCGCAGCGAGCCCCAGCGCCGCGATGAAGACCAATCGTTCCTGGCGCATTTCGAGCTTCAAGGCAGCGGTTCGGTCGGTACCGGATCGTAGAGGCGCGCGAGCACCAGGGTCACTTCGAGGCGCAGCTCCTCGGGTCGATCGCGCTCGGGCGTGGCCTTGGCGCTGTCGATCATCAGAGCGCGCTGGCCCGGGCCCGTCGGCCGCTGGGTCGCGAGCAGGGTGGCCAGCAGGGCGGCGTTGTCGCCCGTGAGGCGCAGGTCGACGTGCGTGCGCTCCAGGGCCCCGGAGCCGCGGCGGCCGTACAGGCCCGGATCGAGCCGGATCTTGAGCTTGTCGAGGCGCGTGATGCCCGCTTCGATGCCCGCCCGGGCCACGCGCTCGATCGCATCGAGGGCCTCGAGCGTGCGCCCGATCTCCTCGGGCCGCGTGGGCGAGATCTCGGGCAGACCGAGACCGGGCTCGATCTCCACGTCCGCGCGGCTGGCCCGCTGCAGCAGTTCCTCGCGCACCCGGGCGACGCTGGACAGGTAGCTGGCCGGCGTCGGCGTGGCGATCGCGGCGGCCAGCTCCGGCCCCGGCGCATACTCGACCCGCGCGGCGAGCTCGGCGATGGCGCGGCCCAGGGCCTGGTGGTCCTCTTCCGCGGCATTGCGCTCGGCGGCGCCGAATCCGTCGGCCGAGAGGCGCTGCAGCTTCGCGCGCTGGCTGGCCAGCTCGCCCTGGCTGCGGCGCAGATCGCTGCCCACGGTGCGCGAGATGACCAGGTTCAGCACCAGGAAGCCCAGCAGGCCGCCGGCGACCTGCAGGACGAAGCGCCGGTTGCGCTGCCAGTACTGTTCGATGTCCATGGTTCTTCGGGGATGAAGCTTGCGGCGGCGCTCAGGCCGAGGGGAGCGGGGCGCCGCGCCGGGGCTGATGGAACCGGCGCGGCAGCGAGGCGGACGGCCTCATCCCCCCTCCTGCTCGGCCGCGGACGCGGGCGGCTCATCGCTGCCCAGCAGGGTCATCCGCAGGCTGAAGCGAGCCCCATCGGGCGACAGGCCCTCGCGCAGGCGGGCCGTGGGCAGGTCGGCGCGCAGCGCCTCGACGAAGCGTTGGAACACGGCCGCATTGGGCTCGATGCCCTCGCTGGCGCTGCCCTCGAGCAGCAGCACGGGCGCGCGCTGGCCCTGGCCGAAGCCGAAGTCCTTGTCGCTGACCTGATCCAGGTTCAGGTTGGTCAGCCAGAAGCCGAAGGGCAGGCGGCGCTCGAGCGCCTCCAGGGCCCGGGCCACGGTCTCGCCGGAGAGCGCCAGGCGCTCCAGTTCGGCCGCGACCTGGGCGCGCTGGCGGTTTTCTTCCAGCAGGCGGCGCGCTTCGGCGTCGGCCGATTCCGCGGCGCGCACATCGCGCTTGAGGCGCGCGACCTCGGAGCGCACGTCGTCCAGGCGCGCACGCTTTTGCTGGTATCCGATGCCCAGGGCGAGCAGCAGCAGGGCCGCCGCCAGGATCAGGAACAGCGTGCCCTCCATGAACTCGCGGCGGCGTTTCTCGGCCGCGGGCAGGATTTCGATGCCGTAGGCCTGGTCCCAGGACCCCGCCGTGGCCAATCCCAGGGCGATCACGGCGCGCGCCTTGTGGGCTTCGAGCTGGGCCCGCGCCGGCTCGGCGAGCTTGGTGGTATCGACCACCAGGAACGGATCGAAGACCTCGGTAGCCGCGGAAAGCGCGCGCCCCAGGTAGGCGCACAGCCCGGGGATCTCCGCGCCCGGGCCGCACAGGAACAGGCGATCGAGGTTCAGCTGGCCCAGCTTGATCTGGCTCTTGGCGAACAGCAGCGAGCCCTGCAGCAGCCCGGCCAGCTGGCCCGCGGGCCCCTGGGCCGCCTGGGTGGCGCGCTCGGCGCGCCCGTCGGCGAAGCGCGCCCCGGGGCTCAGGTCGATGCGCGCCAGGGACTCGCGCGCGGCCGGGCCCAGGCTGGCCTCGAGGGCCCGCTCGAAGGTCTCGGTGCCGCCGCCCAGGTTGCGCGCGAAGACCAGGTCTGCGCCGCGCACGATCACCAGGTCGATGTCGGTGCGGCCGATCGAAGCCAGCATCACGGTGTCGTCGAGCACGACCCCGAAGCGCAGCCAGGCGTTGTAGAGCGCGATGGCGTTGGGCGAGAAGTGCGCGATGCGGCCCTTGAGCGCGGCCAGGCCCTCGCGGTGCGCGGCCAGCAGCGACTCCTTGGCCAGGGCCAGCAGGACCACGTCTTCGCCCTCGAGCTCGGGCAGGTCCGGCAGCACGTTGAAGTCGCCGGCGACCTCGCTCTCCGAGCTGTCGCCGACGCCGGCGATCTCGAAACGCATCAGCTTCTCGAGCTGCCAGTCGGGCAGGCGCGGCACCCGGCTGTAGCGCAGGTTGACCTCGCGGCCGCTGACGCCGACGCAGGCCCGCACCGGCGCAAAACCCGGGTCCGCCGCTTCCCAGGCCTGTTCCAGGCTGGCGGCGGGCTCGCTCGAGAGGCCGAAATGGGTGACCGCGAAGGTGTTGCCCTTGGCGTGGCCCCGCAGGAACACGGAACCCGCCGTCGAGACGTCGATGCCGGTGGCTTGGCTGGCCATATCAGCGCTCTCCTGGCTGGCCCTGGGCCAGGCGTTCGAGGGTCGATGCGAGCGCCTCGTTCCCGGCGGCGCGCAGGGCTGAGCGCAGCATCGGAGCCGGCAGCCCCTGGGCGCGCTCGCGCGGGCGCGCCAGGCGCTGGCGCTCCGCGGCGATGCGCTCGATCAGGGCCGCCGCGGCCAGCGCCACCGGATCGCTGCGGCCTTCGAACGGCTGGTGCCGCTGGGCCAGCGCCGCGACGCGCTCGGCGCACTCCGCGTACAGGCCGTCGAGACCGAAAAAAGCGGCGCGCTCGAGCGCCTGCTCGACCTGTTCGAGCTCGGCCAGGCCGGCGCTGGAGAGCCGCGCCAGATTGCCCTCCGCTTCGGCCACCAGCTCGCGCTCGAAAGGCGCCTGTTCGAGCAGCCGCGCCGAGCGCGCGCAGACCTCGCCCAGGCGACCCGCGGCGAGGGCGCGCCGCGCCGCCGCCGCCTCCACGGCGGCCGCAGCGCGCTGCTCCCCGAACACGCCCTGCAGGTCGATGGCCGGAAGCGGCCCCGCCGCGCTGATCACGATCTGGATGCGCTCGCCGACCGGCCGGGAGCGCAGCGCCACCGGCCCGCCGAAGCCCAGACGCAGCAGGTCGAGGTCGCGCCCGATCAACAGCTCGCGCACCGCGCTGCGCTCGAATTGGTCGCCGTGGCTCTGGTAGGCCAGGGCGCCGGGCGCCCCGGGATCCTCCGCGAGGCTCGCCAGGGCGCGCTCCGTGCGCTCGAGCAGCACCGGCTCGAGCCACAGTTCGATGCGCGCGGCCGCCCCGGGGACCGCCAGGCCCTGGGCGGTGCCCTGCGGCGACTGGGTGGCCGGCCCGAGCGTCAGCGCCAGCGCCGGGGCCCGCGGATCCCCGTCCGCCCGGGCCGTGAGCCAGGCCAACGGACGGTCCTGGCGCGCGATCAACAGGGCCAGGGGCCCCTCCGCGCCCGCCTCGCCGCGGCGCACCTCGCCCACCGGCCAGAGCGCAAAGTCGCCCAGGGCCTGGGGCGCGCGCGGCGCGGCGCTGGCCACCCGCCAGTCGTCGAGGGCCAGGTCCTGGCTCGACTCCCCCTCCGCCGCGGCCAAGGCCGGCGGGCAGCCGAACACACGCGCCTGGACGCGGTCGAAACCGGCCAGCACCGGCAGCTGCAACAGCAGCTCCACCGGCTCGGCCTCGAGGGCTGCCGCGATCTCCAGTTCGAAGGGCGGCCGATCGCCGCGGCTCGAATCAAAGGCCAGGCTCAATCCGGCCCTGGCCCCCGGGCCGCCCCGGGCGCCGATCTGCGCGCCGATCTGGGATCCGGCCAGCGCCGGGATGGGGCGGCTCTGCAGGCCGGCCCAGGGGCGCTCGCCGGAGTCCTCGGACTGCGCCAAGGCTTCGAGGCCGATGCCGCGCGCGCCGCTGGTGGCGTAGGAACGCCCGCGCCCGAAGCGCAGGGGCGCGCTGTCGAGGTCGGCGAAGGCGGACTCGGCCTCGGGCAGTTCGAAGGACCAGTCGGGCCCCAGCAGGTTGCCCTCCGGCTCCGCCAAGCGCGCGCTCTGGCCTGCGCTCTCCCCCCCCTCGCGGCCGCCGCTCCACAGGAAGTAGCCGCTGGCCAAGGCCGCGACCACCACCGCGCCGGTCGCGAGCATGGCGCCCCGGCCGGTGGGCAGGCGCGAGACATCCAGGCGGCCGATGGCCGCCGCCGGCCCCTCCTCGGACTCGGGAGCAGCGCCGGACGGGCGCGCCGAGGCCGGCTTCGGGCGGCGTTCCGCGGCGGGCGCGGCCGGCTCCGCAGCCGGGGTCGCAGGCACGGCCGGCGGGCGACCCGGCGCGGGCGACGGGGCCCGGGCCGGGATCGGCGCCGCGGGCACGGCCGGCAGCTCCCGGGCCGGCAGCTCCGGGGCCTCGCCCCCGAGCACGATCTCATCCTCGAGCTCGAGCGCGAGCCCGGCCGCCGGCGGGGGGACGGATGCCGCGCGGGGGGTCTCGAGCGCCAGGCTGAACTCCACGTTGCCGAGCCGCAGCCGCTGGCCTGGCTCGAGGCGCTGCCTTTCGATGCGCTGGCCCTCGATGCGCGTGCCGTTGGTGCTGCCCAGGTCCTCGACGCTGAGCCCGTCGCCCTCGGGCCGCAGCAGCGCGTGGCGACCGGAGACGGAGGGATCGTCCAGCACCAGGTCGTTGCCCGGCTTGCGTCCGATCAAGAGCCCCGCCGCGGGCACCGGGATGGTCTGGCCGGCGCGCGGGCCGTTCTCGAAGCGGAGCGTGTGGGACTGGGGCATGCGCCGGGAGCGGCCGGGGACAGGAGCACTAAGGGGGCGAGGGTCCGAGGTTACGCGGCGCGCGACCGGACGGGGCGCTCAGGCTAGACCCCGGGGGCCTCGGCCTCAACCGCCGGCAGCCGGCGCGCGCGCCCGCCCGGCCTATCTTGGGGCCCATGGATGCGCTGCCGAGCGAACTCGCCCGCCTGCCTCGATTCCTCCTGGCGGGCGCTCCCGAGATCGGGGCCGCGGCGCCCCTGGTGGAAGGGGAACTCCACCACGCCGCGCGGGTCCTGCGGCTCGCCGCCGGGGACCGGGCCCTGGGCTTGGACGGCCGCGGCCGGGCCTGGCCCCTCGAAGCCTTCCGCGGCCAGGGACGCCGCCCGGAGCTCGAGCTGCGCGTGTCGGGGCCGGCCTGGTGCGCGCCCGCTCCCGGCAGCCCTCAAGCCCCGCTGCCCTGGATCGAGCTGTGCTTCCCTTGGCCGCGGCCCGGGCGCGAGGAGGCCTTGCTCGAGCGCACGGCGCAATTCGGGGCAGCGCGGCTCCAGCCCCTGCGGTGCGCGCACACGGGGCCCGAGGACCGCGCCGGGCGCGCTCGCCGTGCGGAGCGGGTGCTGCTGCAGAGCCTCAAACAGTCGCGCGGACTGTGGGCTCCCGAGCTCCAGGAGACGCTTGCCCCCGCGCAGGTGGCCGAGTTCAGCGGGCGCGAGATCGTGCTCGATCCGGGCGCCGAGCTGCCTCTGCTCGCGCGCCTGACCCCGGAGCCGCGGGCCCCGCTGCGGCTCTGGATCGGCCCGGAAGGGGGCTTCAGCCCCGCCGAAGCCCAGGCTCTGGCGCAGCGCGGAGCGCGGCCCGCCCGCCTCGGCCCGTTCGTGCTGCGCATCGAAACGGCCGCCGAAGCCGCGCTGGCCGTGGCGGTGGCGGTGGCCGAGTCGGCCGGGTCGGCCGGGTCCTGAGGGCGGCGCGGCGGCGCCACCCAACCCATCCGGCGCCGGTCCCGGAAGCCCCGGCGCCCGCCCCGGCAGGGCACCCCTGCCCGCCGGTGGCGCGGCCTCCCGGTGCCCCTCCGGGAAGCGGGAAGCCGCGCGCCCAGGGAACCGCGGGGGCCCCCTGCCGAGGGGCCCCGCCGAGGGCCGGGGGCGGGGGTCGGAGCGCTGGAGGCGGGGGTCGGAGCGCTGGGACGGGGGTCGGAGCGCTGGGACGGGGCCCGGCGCAGCCCTCGGCTCCCGATCCCCGGCGAGTTCCCACCCGCGCGCTCCCGAGGATCCAAAAAAAGGGAGCCGGCGCCCCCCCGGACGCCGGCTCCATCACGTCCCAAACCCACTCGAGGTCGACCGGTGCGGGCTGGGGCCCGCCCGGGCGTGCGGGACCCAGCCGTCCCCGCCGCGGGAGCGAACGGCCGGGTCGCCAAAACTTTCCAGCCCGGGGGACGCGGCCCACCTCGGGTTCGGATGCGGCGCACCGGAGCCGGGGGCTGGCCCCGGGCCAGGCGGGGCCGGAAACGATCCCTCGACCTGCCGGCAGCGGGGGGAGAAAAGGGAGCCGGCGCCCCCCCGGGCGCCGGCTCCGAACACGTCCCAAACCCACTCTGGGGTGGCGCTCGGGCTCGGGCCTCGGCGCCGCGTCGAAGAGCCACCTCGGTCGCCCGGGCGAACGCCTGGCCACGGAAAAGTCTTCCCGCCCCGGGGCCCGTCCCAGCTCTGAAGCGCCCGCGGCTCCAATCGCTCGACACTCAGCCTCGATCTTTGACAGCCGAACGAATCGGTGCGCAGCGCAGATCCCAGGCGCTGCGGGCGGCGGAGGCCGGCCCGAAGGCATCCGACGGGTCGGCAGCGCGGCTCGGTCGCAGCCCGGGTCGATGGGCCTGCGAGCCTGAAAGCAGCCGGGGCAGCGCCTGGGATCGCTCCTGCCGGGGGGCCCGGGCGGCGCCGGGGGCGATCCGGGGCCGGGGTCGGCGCCCGCGCCGCGAGGACCCCGCCGGGGCTCAGGGAATGCCATAGCGCTCCTTGATCGAAACGAAGTCGGCGTCGGAGATCACCAGGTGGTCCAGCAGCGGGACGCCCACGATCTCGCCCACGGCGTGCAAGCGCCGTGTGACCTGGCGGTCCTCGGCCGTGGGCGTGGGATCGCCGCTGGGATGGTTGTGGGCCAGGATCAGCGCGCCGGCGGACTCGCGCACGGCCCGCCCAAAGACCTCCCGGGGGTGCACCAGGCTGGTGGTCAGGGTGCCCTCGGAGATGCGTTCGAGGCGTTGCAGCCGATTGCGCCCGTCGAGCAGGGCGACCCAGACCGACTCCCGCGTGCGGCCGCGCAGGTACGGCGCCAGGGCCGCATGAGCCCGTTCGGGGCTGTCGAGCAATGGCCGTGGACCGAGTCGGGCGCGCTCGACCTGCCGGCCCAGTTCGAAGGCCGCCGCCAGGCGCATCCCGCCCGCCTGGGTCAGGTCGAGCCGGCGGGCCAGCTGGTCCGGGTCCAGGCTGGCCAGGGCGGGCAGCTCCTGCGGGCGCAGGGCCCGCGGCGCCGGCGGCCAGCGGCCGCCGAGCAGGCGCTGGAGCAGCGGCCACAGGTCCGGCTCGCCGGGTCGGGCAGCGGCGCTCGGGGGCAGGGCGTCCACCCCCGGGGATAACAAGGGATCCATGTCCAGAAAGACCGCCGCCCGGCGGCTGCGTTGCGACCAGGGGAGGGAATTCCCTGGAAAAATCTTTGCAAGGTCCTGGCGCGCCCGTGGGGCCCCGGGCAAGGTGCGGCGAAGGCCCGGACAAATCTCGATCACCTCCCGCAAGCGGGAAGTCTTCGCCCCCGACGAGATCCGAGGCCATACCGGGCTCCCCCGGGCCGAAGAAGTCTCCAGAGCGGACGCTTCCCACAGCGCCGCACCCCACGATGAGCTCGATCCTCTCGCTGGCGGCCGCACTCCTGCTTGGCATCTGGCTCGGCCAGACCGCATTGATCCTCCTCAGTTACCGCGCCGACGTCCAGGCCGAGGACGTCAGCCGCCGCCGCTGAGCCCCCTGCGGGCAACGCCGGCCCGGACGGACGCCCTGGCGCCCGCCGGGGTCGGCGCAGCGACGCGGCAAGCCGCGATGGCCGAGGTTTCGGAAGCACCCTCCGGGTGCCGGACGGGCGACCGCGCCAGCGGCCGCCCGTTTCCGTGGACCGGGTGCGAGGGCCTCCGCGAAGGGGCGCGGGGGCGGGCGCGCGCCGGCGGGGAAGGGGCCGGCGCAGGCGAGCGGTGGCGAGCCCAGGCCGGCGCAGGCGAGCGGTTGCGCGCCCAGGCCGGCGCAGGCGAGCGGTGGCGAGCCCAGGCCAGCAGGTCGGAACGCGGACGGTCGGCAGGCGCCGTTCAGCGCGGCGGGTCGAGCTGCTGCAGGAAGAACTCGTGGGCCTCGGACAGCGGCAGCCCGAGCGCTCGCTCGAAGGCCGCCGCCGCGCTGCTGCCCGCCCCGATGCCCGCCAGCAGGCTGGCGACGCCGTTCTCGCCGTAGCGAGCGAGCAGGAAGTCGGTGAACAACAGCGCCTGGGCGTAGGCCTGGCCGATGCGGGCGGGGTCGCCGCTTTGGCCCAGGTTGCCGGCCAGCTCCGCCAGGTCGAGGGGCGGCTCGGCGAGGGCGCGGCGCGCCAGGGCCAACTGCTGCCCGAGGGCGCCCTCGTGCCACTGCGCCAGGCCCTCGTTGAGCCAGCCGGGCAGACCGCGGCCGGCCAGGCTGTCGAGGAAGGCGTGCACCAGCTCGTGGCGCAGGGTGCGCTCCCAGCGCGGCCGGTCCCGGTCGAGATCGCCGATCGGGAGGCGCACGGAACCGTCGAAGGCGCCCGCCGCCCAGTGCCCCAGGCCGGTGACCGCGTGGAAGGCCTGCGGGGTGTAGACCACCACCCGCAGGCGCGTGCCGCGGGCCTGGTTCGGATCGTGCTGGAAGCGCTCCCGCAGCTCCCCGTAGGCGCGGTCCAGGATCTCGGTCAGTTCGACCGCGCGCGCGAGCAGATCGCGCTGCTCGCCATCGAAGGTCAGCTCGAAATAGAGCGAGCCGTAGCTGGCGAAGTCGCGCTCGGTCTCGAGCTCGCGGCGCCAGCGCTCGATCAGCTCCGCGAGGTCGCCGCGCTCGGGCGCCAGGCTGGCCGCCCGCTCGAGGCGCGCCAGGGCGGCCGCCCGGTCGACGCCGGGCCGGTCGCGCTCGGCCATGGCCCAGCGCGCCAGGGCCTCCGCCAGGTTGGCGCGGAAGGTGGCCTGTTCCGGTTGAGCCCCGTGGCAGCGCTCGAGCAGCGCGGCGGCGGCTTCGAACTCGGCCAGGCCCGCGCCGTCCTGCGCCAGCAGGTCCACCGCCCGGTTGTTGAGCTCGTTCCAGGACTCGCCCGGGCGGGCCGCGGGCAGCGCCGGTCC